>OGOX01002183.1_pt1 | contig 11598 bp, 6 predicted proteins | sample 1552761 | NCBI WGS metagenome assembly OGOX01 (sample SAMEA2580212, study PRJEB22360) | human gut metagenome | biome: human gut; feature: human-associated habitat; material: faeces | place: Denmark | collected 2008/2010
TCGCTGCCCAATCTATTGGTGAGCCGGGTACACAGTTGACATTGCGTACATTCCACGCCGGTGGTACTGCTGCAAATATTGCAGCTAACGCCAGTATCGTTGCTAAAAATAATGCACGTCTTGAATTTGAAGAGTTGCGTACAGTAGATATCGTTGACGAGATGGGTGAATCTGCAAAAGTGGTAGTAGGTCGTTTGGCCGAAGTACGTTTTGTGGATGTGAATACCGGTATCGTTCTTTCTACTCATAACGTACCTTATGGTTCAACACTGTATGTAAGCGACGGCGATTTGGTAGAAAAAGGCAAACTGATTGCTAAGTGGGACCCGTTCAATGCTGTTATTATCACAGAAGCAACCGGTAAGATCGAATTTGAGGGCGTGATTGAAAACGTTACTTATAAGGTTGAATCGGATGAAGCAACAGGGCTTCGTGAAATTATTATTATTGAATCTAAGGATAAAACGAAAGTTCCTTCGGCTCATATCCTGACAGAAGACGGTGATCTTATCCGTACCTATAACCTCCCTGTGGGTGGTCACGTAGTAGTGGAAAACGGACAGAAGGTAAAAGCCGGTGAAGTAATCGTGAAGATTCCGCGTGCTGTAGGTAAGGCGGGTGACATCACGGGTGGTCTTCCTCGTGTTACTGAGTTGTTTGAAGCACGTAATCCGTCTAATCCTGCTGTCGTTTCTGAAATTGACGGTGAGGTTACAATGGGTAAGATCAAGCGTGGTAACCGTGAAATCATCGTAACTTCGAAAACAGGTGAAGTGAAGAAGTATCTTGTTGCATTGTCCAAACAGATTCTGGTTCAGGAGAACGACTATGTGCGTGCTGGTACTCCATTATCTGATGGTGCTACTACTCCGGCTGATATCCTGGCAATTAAAGGTCCTACGGCTGTACAGGAATATATTGTGAATGAAGTTCAGGATGTATACCGTCTGCAGGGTGTAGAAATCAACGATAAGCATATCGAGGTTATCGTTCGTCAGATGCTGAAGAAGATTCGTATCGAAGACAACGGAGATACAGAACTTCTTCCGGGTACGATGGTTGATTTCCTTGAATATGAGGAAGAAAATGAAGAATATGATATTATCCACAATCCTGAAAAATTTATATTGCATGTAGATGGAGAAAAAGTAGAATAGAGAAATAGAGGTTTGCTTCCCTGACTTTATGGAAGAACCTCTATTTTTTATGAAAGAAGTTGGTTATGATTTTTCTTGTGTATGTTCACGCTGGCGATTTTGAACTTGTGAGGTTCCAAGAATAATATCTACATTGGAACATACTGTGCGGAGTTCTCGTTCATATTTACGCCGGGCATTAAAATCCTCACGTTGCACTGCCTGTAATTCTGTTAAGCGATTCTTTTCTTCACGCAGCATTTTTAATGTAGGAAGTTTATTGCCCTGTGATTTTTCTTTGAGTATTCGGAGGGCAGATTCATAGAGTGTAAGTTCTGCCCGGTGATCATCGTAAAATTTTTCTTTGTTCCGCAGATTTTTTCTTAAAATCATGTAGGCTTTTTCTTCTATCTTCATTATCCGCAAGCTGCCGATTCAATACATATCCTTCCGGAGCATGCTTTTACATACTTTCCTTTAAAATAAATACGCTGAGTTTTCAATAATTCTATGACAAAGTTGTCTGAAAATGCTATAATAAGATGACTTCTATTTGCAGCCTTTGGTATTGGCTGCGCAGTCAATATAATGAAGAAGAGGTAGAAAATGTTTAAAGTACTAAAATTCATTGTCATCAGTGTTGTTTGCCTCATTATAATGGGAGCGTCAGTGCTTTATGGCTTCTCCAGTCTTTTTGCACCTCCTAATATGGATGAAACACTAATTCCGGACGCTGCTTCACAATTCTACGATATCAATGGTAACGCAATCTATACTACGCTTTCGGAAGAACGCAGAGTACCTGTTACTATTGATAAGATTCCTAAGCATGTGCAGCGTGCCTTTATTGCTATTGAAGATAATCGCTTCTATGAACACGGTGGTATTGACTACCGCGGCACAGCACGTGCTCTGCTTTCTACATTAAGCGGTCACGAAGTACAGGGCGGCAGTACCATTACCCAACAGCTGGCAAAGAATGCTTTCCTTACCCAGGAACGTTCCATAATCCGTAAAATTAAGGAAGCCTTTATTGCCAAGGAACTTGAGCACAAATATACTAAGGATGAAATCCTCACTATGTATCTGAACCAGATTTATTTCGGTCAGGGCGCATACGGTATTGAAAGTGCTTCCATGTATTACTTCAATAAGCATGTTCAGAATCTGGATATCGCCGAAGCTGCTACTCTAGCAGCTATTCCCAAGAGCCCTAACTATTTTAATCCTTTTGAAAATCCGCAGGAAAGTAAAAAACGTCAAGAGCTTGTTATCGACCAGATGGTTAAATACGGTTTTATCTCTGCTGCCGACGGTAATGCTGCCAAAGCAGAAAAGCTTGTCTTCAGCACAACACATAAAACCAATTCCGATCCTCGCTCCTATTTCTTCGATATGATTACCCAAAAGGTTATCGAAGAGGTTGGCGCAGACGCTCTCTATAAGGGCGGTCTTAAGATTTACACCACTTTAGACCCGGATATGCAAAAGGCTGCTGAAAATGCTATGAAGCATCTGCCGGGCTATTATACAGACGGCAAGAAGCTAACTCAGCCGCAAATGGCTCTTGTTGCCGTTGACCCGCATAACGGTTATGTTAAAGCTATGATCGGCGGCCGCGGCCAAGATAAGTTCAACCGTGCTACTCTTGCAGTACGTCAGCCCGGTTCTGCCTTCAAGCCTTTTGTCTACCTCACTGCTATGCAGAACGGTTATTCTCCGGCCAGTGTCATTGAAGATAAGGAAGAAGAATTCTCTCCCGGCTGGAAACCGCAGAACTCCGACAGAGCATGGCATGGTAAGGTAAGCCTGCGTACTGCTCTGGTACGTTCTATTAACGTGCCTACCGTTAAGCTGGCCCAAGAGGTTGGTGTAAGCAAAATTATTAACAATGCCGAAAAAATGGGTATTACTACTCTGGTTGACAGCGGTGCTTACAGCGATGCAAACCTTGCTATGGCACTCGGCGGTCTCAGCAAGGGCGTTAATCCACTGGAAATGGCTGTAGCCTACGGCGTTCTGGCAAGCAACGGTATGTATTGCAAGCCTATTGCTCTGCTGAAGATTGTTGACCGCGAGGGTAAGGTTCTGTACGAAGCCAAGCCTGAACCCAAACGTGTTATTGATGCCGAAGCAGCATACCTGACTACTAATATGCTGCAGGATGTTCTTATCAGCGGCACTGCAGGCGGCATGGGAATCGGCCGTCCGGCAGCAGGTAAAACCGGTACTACCGATACCTACATCGATGCCTGGTTCGTTGGTTACACCCCCGACCTCAGTACTGCCGTATGGGTTGGCGATGATAACAACAAATCTATGAACCGTATGTACGGCAGCGGCGCTCCGCTTTCTATCTGGCATGATTTCATGGTCAACGCTCTGGCCTCTACTCCGCGCACCGGCTTCAGTAATCCGGGCGTAGCTGTTCCGCCGGAACCGGAAATCAAGCAGGATGATAAGGACAAAGATAAAGACAAGGATAAAGATAAGGACAAAGACAAGCAGGCTCCCGCTACGGTAACAACTGAAGGCAATGCCAACCAGGCACCTGTAGTAAGCAACCAGCCCACTAAAAAGAAACGCAGCATGAAGGACCGCGTTAACGAAATCATGGGCAAGCCTGTTGTCAGCAACCAGCCTACCCCGCGTAACTGATTAACTTTTATGGTGGTCACCAAGTGTGGCCACCATTTTTTATTGCTCGAAACTTAGTATATTGTATACATGAATACAGATTTATGCTATAATAATGACAGCTATAAATCAGCTTTAATTAACGAACTATACTAATAAAAGGAGTACTGCCATGGAGAAGAAACCCGTAAAAATAGTTGAAACCGTCCTGCGTGACGGCCACCAATCCCTTGCTGCCACCAGAATGCGCATCAGCGACATGCTGCCGGCACTGGAACAGTTGGATAACGCCGGCTACTATGCTTTGGAGGCTTGGGGCGGCGCCACCTTTGACTCCTGCCTGCGCTTCCTTAACGAGGATCCCTGGCAACGTCTGCGCACGCTCAAAAAGCATCTGCGCAAAACCCCGATTCAAATGCTGCTGCGCGGTCAGAACATTTTGGGCTATAACCATTATGCCGATGATGTTGTACGCGAATTTGTAAACCGTTCTGTTGATAACGGCGTATCCATCATCCGTATTTTCGATGCTCTTAACGATACACGCAACCTGGAATGTGCAATGCGTGCCGCTAAGGAAGCAGGCGCACATGTTCAGGGCTGCATTGTATATACCATCAGCCCCTACCATCAGGACAAGGATTTTGTACAGCTCGGTAAGGAACTGGCGCAGATGGGCGCAGATTCCATCTGTATCAAGGATATGGCCGGCCTGCTGCGTCCCTACGCTGCCGAAAGCCTTATCCGCAGCCTGAAGGCAGAGCTTGACCTGCCTATCGACCTGCACACCCACTTCACCAGCGGTATGGGTGATATGACTTACCTGAAGGCTGTTGAAGCCGGTGCGGACATTATTGATACCGCGCTTTCTCCGTTCTCCGAATCTACCAGCCAGCCCTGCACCGAAGCTCTGGTAGCAACGCTGGAGGGCACTCCCTACGATACAGGCATCAACCTTTCCGAGCTTAATGCATTGGCTGACTATTTCAAGGATGTACGCAAAAACCTTATCCATGACTTCAACCTGAATGCCAACATCCCCATCGATCCCAAGGTGCTCACCTTCCAGATTCCCGGCGGTATGCTTTCCAACCTGCTGAACCAGATGAAGGAAATGGGCGTTGCCGACAAATATCCGCAGCTGCTTGAAGAAATGCCGCGCGTGCGTGCCGAGCTCGGCTATCCGCCGCTGGTTACTCCTACCAGCCAGATTGTAGGTTCTATGTCCGTATTGAACGTTGCTTTGGGCCGCTATAAGATGATTCCCCGCGAAGTTAAAGACCTAATCCTTGGCAAATACGGCCGTACTCCTGGACCGATTGACCCTGAGGTAAAACGCCTCGCCATCGGTGACGCACCGCAAATCGACCACCGTCCTGCCGACGATATTCCGCCGCAGATGAAAAAACTGCGCGAAAAGCTGGCTGAAGAGGGCTTCCCCAACGCACCGATTGAAGACGTTTTAAGCTACGCCTCCTTCCCCGAGGTAACTCTTAACTTCCTGCGTCACAGCAACATCGGTATGAAATTCCACGATTTATAAGCACAACGCTAAAGAGCACGCTGAGAAATCAATCTCAGCGTGCTCTCTTTTTATGCAGATATTATTTTACATCCTCCAGGTGTTCTTCCTGAAGCTCCTCGTGAATCTTTTCCGGCTCATGCAAAAGCTGGATACCGACACGCACAATACGCATCTTGTCAATCTCCTCTACCGTAAAGGCTGCAGCAGGTGTCTGCACCTTCTGCCCCACCTTAGGCGGATAATCAAGCTGAGAGTAAACCCAGCCGCCTATAGTATCACAGTTTTCGGTATCTAAAGCCAGCTCGAAGGTATCGTTAACATCCTCCAGCAGCATTTTGCCGTCGACAGAATAGGTTTTACTGCCCTTTTCTTCTACCTCCGGACGTTCCTCGTCAAACTCGTCCTGGATTTCGCCTACGATTTCCTCCAGAATATCCTCAACGGTAACCATACCTGCAGTACCGCCGTACTCGTCAACCAGAATTGCCAGCTGGCTGCGATGCTTCTGCAAAATGCGCAGCAGCTTGCTGATAGGCAGAGATTCCGGCACCAGCAGCACCTTACGCGCCAGACTGCGCAAATCAGGACGCTCGCCGGCATTTAAGCTGCGCAGCAAATCCTTGATATGCAAAAAGCCGATAATGTGGTCCTTGTCCTCATCACAGATAGGATAACGTGTCATGCGCTCCTCCAGCGCCGTCTTGATGTTATCCTCCCAGGAATCCTCCAGATACAGGCAGATCATATCGGTACGCGGCACCATGATATCGCTGGCACGACGGTCGGAAAAGTCAAAGACATTGTCCAGATAAGTAAGCTCTGTTTTATCAATATAGCCATGCTTATGGCTTTCTTCCATCAGTATGCGGATTTCGTCCTCGTTGTGCGCCTCTTCCGCCTCGCTTGCAGCCTCAACGCCCAATTTGTGCAGCACCCAGTTGGCAACGTGATTGAGAAACCACACCGCCGGATACATCAGCTTATCAAACAGAATCAGCGGCGTTGCCACAAACAGAACAATCTGCTCAGTCTTTTGAATAGACAATGATTTAGGCACCAGCTCGCCCAAAACGATATGCAAAGCGGTGATAACACCGAATCCGACAACAAAAGCTATTGTATGCTCAACCTGCGGCAGCAGCTGCAGCAGGTTAAATACAGGATGCATCAGCTTCGCCACCGTCGGCTCGCCAATCCAGCCTAAGCCCAGCGAAGCAATGGTTATACCAAGCTGCGTAACCGAAAGATATGCATCAAGATGCTCCGTTACCTGCTTAGCGCTTTCTGCCCGAGTATTGCCTTCCTTAATCAACGCGTCAAGACGCGAAGGACGCACCTTGACAATAGAAAACTCCGAAGCAACAAAAAAGCCGTTCAGCGCCACCAAAAATAAAATCGCTATAACATTAAACAAACATATGAGATAGTCCAAAAATCTCTGTAATCCTGCAGATTGCAGAAAAACAGTTCACCTCCGTAAAATATATAATATTAACAGTATTGTACCATAGTTAGGCCATAAAGCAAAATAATTTTTTGTAAAATTTGTAGCAAAAAAGCCGCCGTATCAGCAAAAATTTACATGATACGACGGCTTTAAGCTTTTACTTGAGGTCAGCTACAGCCTTATGCAAAGATGATGCCTTATACTCAAGCTTTAACTGCTTCAGCGCAGCGTTTGCACAGAGTCGGATGCTCAGCGTCCTGACCAACCTCGTCGCTGTAAATCCAGCAACGCTCGCACTTGTGGCCTTCGGCAGCAGCAACGGTAACCTTCAGGTCCTCACGGCCGGTTGCTTCGGCACCTTCGGCAGCGCCTTCAACAATAACAGCCTGAGAAACGATCAGCAGAGTTGCCAGGTCTTTTTCTACGGATTTCAGGATAGCCAGTGCTTCGCCTTCTGCGTGCAGCTCAACCTTAGCGTCCAGGGAGTGACCGATTTGTTTGTTACGACGAGCCAGCTCCAGCACCTTGGTGATTTCGCTGCGGATTTCAATGAAGTTATCCCATTTAGTTTCCAGCTCTTCGTTGATGTATTCTTCCTTAACCTCCGGCCAAGGCAGCATTTGTACGGATTCCGGAGCATTAGCAGGTTTCTTCATGAACTGCCATACTTCTTCCATAGTGAAGCTCAGTACCGGGGACAGCATAACGATGAGATCCATGAGGATTTCATGCATAGCGGTTTGTGCGCTGCGACGCTCTTTGCTGTCAGCCTTGTAAGCATACAGGCGGTCTTTGAGGATATCCAGATAGAAGCTGGACATTTCAACGGTGCAGAAGTTGTGGATTGCATGATACAGTACATGGAAATCATAGCTTTCGTAAGCAGCGGTAACTTCCTTCTTCAGCAGCTGCAGATGCATCAGTGCCCATTGATCAAGCTCCAGCATTTCGTTGAACGGAACAGCATCGGTTTCATAGTTGAAATCGTTGGTGTTGCCCAGAATGTAACGGATGGTGTTACGGATTTTGCGGTATACCTCAGCCAGCTGCTTCAGGATTTTCGGGGAGATACGGATATCTGCCTTATAATCGGAGGAAGCAGTCCACAGGCGGATGATATCAGCACCGTATTGTTTGATTACGTCCTGCGGAACGATAACGTTACCTACGGATTTGGACATCTTGCGGCCATCGCCGTCAACTACATAACCATGAGTCAGTACGGATTCGTACGGAGCACGGCCTGCAACAGCAACGGAGGTCAGCAAAGAGGACTGGAACCAGCCACGATGCTGGTCACTGCCTTCGAGGTACATAGCAACCGGCCAGGACAGCTCCGGACGTTTTGCGGCAACAGCCATGTGAGAAGAACCGCTGTCGAACCATACGTCCATGATATCGCTTTCCTTATGGAAGTGCTTGCCACCGCATTTCGGGCAGACAGTGCCTTCCGGCAGCAGCTCTTCCGCAGTGTGAGCCCACCATGCATCGCTGCCTTCTTTTTCGAACCAGTTGGCAACGGAGTCGATGGTAGCTTCGTTAATCAGATGCTCACCGCAGTTATCGCAGTAGAATACCGGGATAGGAACGCCCCATACGCGCTGACGGCTGATGCACCAGTCATGACGGTCGCTTACCATGTTATGGATACGTTGTTGGCCCCAGGAAGGAATCCACTGTACATCGTCGATAGATTTCAGTGCTTCATCGCGGAAGCCGTCGATAGAAGCGAACCATTGAGAGGTTGCGCGGAAAATAATCGGGTTTTTGCAGCGCCAGCAGTGTGCGTATTGGTGCTTAATGTTTTCTTTGCCCAGCAGGCAGTTCAGCTCAGCCAGATATTTCAGTACCGGGATATTAGCGTCGAATACAAACATGCCCTTGAAGCGTTCGCCGGCTTCTTCGGTCAGCTTGCCTTGGGAATCAACCGGGCAGAGAATCGGCAGCTTGTATTTCAGGCCTGTTTCAAAGTCGACATCGCCATGACCGGGAGCGGTATGTACGCAACCGGTACCGGCTTCGGTAGTTACATAATCAGCCATAACTACGAGAGAACGGCGGTTGTTGTATTCAGGGAACGGATGCACGCATTCAGCGTATTCCATATCTTTACCAAGAGTAGTGCCGAGGATATTGCTGAGATCCTTGTGGCAGACAGCGCCAACCTGAGCCAGCAGATCTTTAGCCATGAAGAGAACTTCGCCTTCGCATTCAACCCAGGCATATTCCAGAGCAGGGTTCAAAGCAACAGCAACGTTGGCAGGCATGGTCCACGGAGTGGTGGTCCAAATTACCATGTAAGCTTTTTTGCCTTTAGCAGCTTCCGGAGTTTGGCCGTTGTCTTTTACCAGCGGCATTTTTACGAAGATAGTAGGAGTTTTTTGTTCGCCGTATTCGATTTCTGCTTCAGCCAGAGCGGTTTCGCAGTGCGGGCACCAGTAAACGGTCTTTTTGCCTTTGTAGATATAGCCCTTGTTAGCCATAGTACCGAATACACGGATCTGCTCAGCTTCAAAGCTGTGATGCAAAGTGATGTACGGGTTTTCCCAGTCACCCAGAACGCCCAGACGTTTGAAGTCTTCGCGTTGGATATCAACCCATTGCAGAGCGAAGTCGTGGCATTTGCGGCGCAGAGTCAGCGGATCCAGCTCATTGCGGTTCAGGCCCAGCTCTTTGATAGCAGCGTGCTCAATCGGCATGCCGTGGGTATCCCAGCCGGGAACATACGGGGTGTCGAAGCCACGAGCATATTTGTATTTCATGATGATATCTTTTAAGATTTTGTTCAGGGCATGACCCATGTGGATTTTGCCGTTTGCATACGGAGGGCCGTCATGCAGAACAAATTTCTTGTGGCCTGCATGCAGAGCTTGCTTTTTGCCATAAATATCGTTTTCTTCCCAGAATTTCAGAAAATCAGGTTCGCGTTGCGGCAGACCGGCACGCATAGGGAACTCTGTTTCGGGCAAATTCAGTGTTTTACCATAGTCCATTACTAATAACCTCCAATTTTATTAAACAAAAAAATATAGCAATAATAAAAAAAGCTTCGTCCCTCAGATAAGGGACGAAGCTGTAGACTAACAACGATTAATACGCTTGCGTATCATGCATCATTATCAAACGTGTACTCCGTGGTACCACCCTCATGACGACAGCCTTTGCTGCACGCCACTCGTGTGCGCAATATCGGGCGCTCCCGTATGCAGCTACTAAGCTTCGCCGCATCCGCTCCAAAGTGATTTTCACCTGCTTTACTTCGTCCGGGCTTGCACCATCCACCGGCTCGCTTAACCTGCGCCGCAAGCTACTGTCTTTTTCATCGCGTTAGCAAATATCAATAAACGCTAATATTATACATTAGACAATGTGATAAGTCAAGGAGTGAAGAGCCCTGCACTGCCAAAATTTTATAATACACATCTTCAGACTTCTTACTGCTAAAGTTATATGTTAACAATCCAACCGAAGAATTATTCTTAATCCTGCTCTGTTAACATAAATTATTTGAACTTCAGTCTTTAACCAAAACGTCACAAACACTCGCTTGCGAAAAATACTTCTTTATGTTATATTATAGGCAAGAAGACAACCGCCTAAGCGGTTCGTGCCAATCCAATCGGCTACGCCTCTTGGGGCACTATCGCATGGCGTGCATGAGCCAATCAGCATTGTCCTACGGACTCGCTTCTTGGATGCACCCGCAACAAAGTGGGTTGCCCGTAAAAAAGAGTAGAAAAGCCACTCCGTTACCGGTCAAATGTAGTGACCCAAAAAAGTTATACTTTTATTACGCAGCAGAATTTAGAATCTGTTGCGTATTTTTTATGCAACAAAACTAAGCCTGTACTCTACAGGACTCATCCAATTAAGTTTAGACTTAATTCTATATTTGTTGTAATAAGTAATATATTTTCCTATTGTATTTTTTAACTCATCATAACTGTAATAAACTACACCATAATACATTTCCTGCTTTAGTACTCCGAAAAAATTCTCCATGACTGAATTGTCATAGTAATTACCTTTGCGTGACATACTCCGAAAAATTTTATTCTTCGTTAGCATTTTGTTATACACTTTCATTTGGTACGCCCAGCCCCTGTCGGAATGGAACGTCCTTCTATACTTGCAATCATTAGTAACTTCTATAGCTTTCGTCAATGCAGAAACAATAGCTTGTGAAGATGGGTTTCGACTAATACTATAGCTTATAATTTCACTGTTATACATATCCATAAACGGATTGAGTATGTTCTCTTGCAGAGCAAGCTGTTGATATGAAACCTCTGTTGTCATATATAATTCTACAACAGAAAGCTTCTTTTCGAAAGAATAGGTTTCATTTTTTCTAGAACGAAAAAAGCCTTTATCTCCAAAAGCATTATAGTTATATACCCACGTTTTTATACTTTTAATGGCAGGTATCCCATACTTTTTTGCTAAAGTTTTGTATCCGACCTCTTCGTTTAGATATTCCAGGACTATTTTCTTCTTTAGTTCAAAACTGTATTTTGCCATTAAAAAACCGACCTCCTAAAATTAGATTTTTAGGTCTAACTTTAGGGGGTCGGTTCACAGCTACGTAAAGTTGTGGGATTTTATTCTTTCATCTATTCACTTTGTTGCAATTTCCACCTTCTTGCCACAGAATGCAATGCCATATTTATATATCGTACCAATTCCCTGCCTGCGCAGCTCCGTATCATAATGCTTTACTTCAATCTGCTCAAGCGCTTGCTCTGCCAGCATCTTCAATTGCTCGGCAGAAGCATCCTTGGCAGCCTTAATTTCGATAATTATTCCCGGCATTCCCTGCGTCTTCGGCGTAAGCTGAATATCAAAGCGACCCT
>OGOX01002191.1_pt1 | contig 11584 bp, 9 predicted proteins | sample 1552761 | NCBI WGS metagenome assembly OGOX01 (sample SAMEA2580212, study PRJEB22360) | human gut metagenome | biome: human gut; feature: human-associated habitat; material: faeces | place: Denmark | collected 2008/2010
CTACAATCTTTCCGTATATGCTGCGTGGTGCGTGCGAAGCCGAAGCACGATGGTCTTCCACAGCTTCCTTCATTATACGCAATTGTTCGGGTGAAAACCAACGCTGAAGACGGCGATCTGCCATAAGTATTTTGCCGCTTTGGATGTGGTGTACAGCACGCGGACCCTCAAGCCCAAGGTCGTGATAAGCGGCAATCGTATATGCCATATTGATGTCTGCACCACATTTTAAAGCAAGTTCAAGCGACTGCTTTATTACATGATTGACATGTGACAATCGGTGTGCTTTATCAAAAGAATTATAGCGGGGTAATATATTTTGCTCGACAAATTCCATCAGATCGAGACTTACGTTTCTTCCATTCATGTCTTGAAAACTTTTATTTTAATTGCAAAATTAATCTATTATAGTTAATTTTGCAAGAACATACACAACTAATATCAATAAATAAGATGAACGAATCGAATGTAACAACCAATTCTTTTAAAGCGTGGTTTCTTGCAGCACGCCCGAAAACACTCACGGGGGCTGCTGTACCTGTGATGATAGGCATTGCTGCCGCTATTGCTCAATATGGTGACACAGTACGAGTTGGTGCTGCTGTACTCTGTATGCTCTTTGCTCTCGTGATGCAGATTGATGCCAACTTCATAAATGATTATTTCGACTTTATGAAAGGTACAGACGACGAGAAGCGTCTCGGGCCTAAGCGTGCATGTGCGCAAGGCTGGATTACGGCTGCTGCAATGCGCCTCGGGCTTCTTTACACTACTCTTTTAGCTTGTGCTATCGGTCTTCCACTTATATATTATGGTGGTTGGGAGATGGTACTCATAGGTGTAGCTTGCGTCGTATTTTGCTTCCTATACACCATCTCGTTTTCATACATCGGACTTGGTGACGTTCTTGTGCTCGTATTCTTCGGTCTATTACCGGTCTGCATGACGTATTGGCTTGTGTCTCCTCCAACGCCACTTATGTCAATACCTTGGCAGGTGATTACATTGTCCGCAGCTTGTGGTCTGGTTATAGATACACTACTTGTAGTGAACAACTACCGAGACATTGACAACGACAGACGTGCTGGCAAACGCACGCTCATTGTTCGTATTGGCGAGCATGGCGGCTTGACACTCTATGCTATTCTTGGATTTATAAGCACTATTTTGGCGTTAATTGGTATGACATTTCTTAATTGGCAGGATGAGCAATACGCTAAGTTGATTATATTGCTTTATTTGCCATTTCATATTATGACATTCACGGAGATGCGCCGTATACGAAAGGGTGCAGAACTGAACAAAGTGCTTGGCATGACAGCTCGCAATATGTTGATATATGGCATTCTGGTCACCATTGGATTACTCGTATAAGCACACTCCATTATTCATGTGCATATACTTAATCAATGAGTAGGCAATAAATTCACGTAAATAGCATAAAAAAATTTATAAAAACTTGTAGGATATAACTAAAGTATATACTTTTGCAGCGAAAATTGCGATGGGATAAATATAAACGCCTATCATAACAAGCAAATCAAGTAACAAATAATAAGACTTTAATAATATATGAAACAACAAAAAGCTCTGACACTCAAGACACTAACAAAGAGTAATGTATGGGAAGTTGAAGAAAATGACATCTTCAGAATGTGGGAAACAGCAGAAAAAGAGTCGGATTTCAAAGACAACCGCAATCATTATATGGACGTTATACGTAGTGCCTTTGAAATAGAAGAAATAAAAATAGACAAGCCGGAGGTAATAAAGAAATATGAAGCACGCGACTTTAAGGTCGGAAATATACACTTTGACGACAATGAGAACAAAAAATGGGGCATTAAGAAGCGTGCAATCAACCGCATCACAGATCTTACATACGAGAATATACATCATATTTCTGCTGCAAAACTTATTGAAGTTCTTGATCGTAACTTCGGCGGTGGTTGGGATTCATTGTCGCAGAGCATACAGGATATAATAGAGTCTGGTTTCGATATTAGCACGACAACCTTACCTAAAGATCGTCTGCACAAACCTGGTGGTATGTACGATAAAAAAGTTAATGATGGCTATGAGGTTCTCGAAATAACCAAGGGACTTTGGGTTGAAGCTATTTTTGCAAAGGCAAAACCAAAAGTAGAAAATCACCATAAGCATGATGACGATAACGACTCTATGAACAATGGATTTGGTGACAACTATGACGAAGATCTTGAAGATGAGAATCCAAGTGAAAACTCTTATGATGATGACGACGATGACGACTTCGATGAGGACAAATTAACAGAGGAGAGCTATCGTACTACATTTGAAACAGAAGAAGATCTCAACCTTGAAGCAGAGGACGTAGCGGATGATGACTATTAATAATCTGCTGCTTCAATAAGTATAAGAAACGATAAAAACATAGCTTATTTGCACTAATGCGTAAAATATTGCACATAACTTTTGGCATTGTGCAAATAAGTATGTACCTTTGCACAAACTTTTTATTATTGTGCAAATGATTGAAATACCAAGTTTTAACGAACTTATAGAAAAGAGTATTATCTCTAATTGGGATAAGGATGCTCTTACCGATTTTAAAGGCGCAACTTTACAGTATCATGATGTAGCTCGCAAGATTGAAAAGCTCCACATTATGTTTGAAAGTAGTGGTGTGCAGCGTGGTGACAAAATTGCGCTCTGCGGACGTAATAGCTCCAATTGGGCTGTAGCTTTCCTCGCAACACTTACCTACGGTGCTGTAGCTGTACCTATTCTTCATGAGTTCACAGCCGATCAGATTCACAACATTGTAAACCATAGTGAAGCAAAGTTGCTCTTCGTTGGTGACTATGTTGCTACAATCATCGACCAAACAAAGATGCCCGACCTTGAAGGCATTATCTACATCCCCGACTATTCGCTCGTAGTGTCTCGTACTGATAAGCTCACTTATGCTCGCGAACATCTTAACGCTATGTTCGGTGAGAAATATCCTAAGTTCTTCCGTAAGGAGCACGTACACTATTACAGAGAGCAAAGCCCAGAGGAGTTGGCACTTATCAACTACACTTCTGGCACTACCGGTTTCTCTAAGGGTGTTATGATTCCGTACCGCGCAATGTGGAGCAACTACGACTTTGCTATGACTGCCGTAGCCAAGCACATTAAGAAGGGCGATAATGTCATCAGTATTCTCCCTATGGCGCACATGTATGGCATGGCGTTCGAATTCCTCTTCGAATTCCTCTTCGGCTGTCACGTGTTCTACCTTACACGCGTTCCTTCTCCGGCTATCATTGCTGCAGCATTCGCAGAAGTAAAACCGGCAATCATCATTGCTGTACCCTTGGTTATCGAGAAGATTATCCGCAAAAAGGTGCTGCCTAAGCTTCAGACCAATCGCATGCGTCTGTTGCTCAACATGCCGTTCGTAAACAAGAAGGTTTTCGAGAAGATTCGCGAGCAGGTTGTAAATGCATTCGGTGGCAAGTTCTATGAGATTATCGTTGGCGGTGCTGCTTTCAACCAGGAAGTAGAGCAGTTCTTGCAGCGTATTGAATTCCCGTATACTGTTGGTTACGGAGCTACCGAGTGTGCTCCTATTATATGCTATGCAGATTGTCACGACTTTGTTGCAGGTTCGTGCGGCAAACCCGTTGTACACATGGAGGTTAAGATTGACAGCCCGGATCCGCAGAATGTACCTGGCGAGATTCTTGCTCGTGGTCTTAACGTAATGCTCGGATACTTCAAGAACGAAGAGGCTACAGCACAGACACTCGACGCAGAGGGCTGGTATCATACCGGCGACCTCGGACTTATGGATGCTGATGGCAATGTATTTATTAAGGGACGTTCAAAGAATATGCTCCTGGGCGCATCTGGTCAGAATATCTATCCGGAGGAGATTGAGGATAAGCTCAACTCGCTGAATATGGTTAACGAGTGCATTGTCGTTCAACGTGGCGAGAAACTTGTTGGTCTTGTTTATCCCGACTTCGACGAGGCAGCTACAATGCAGCTCAACGACTCCGACCTTGAGAACATCATGGAGGAGAACCGCCAGGAGCTCAATGCTTCACAACCTCCTTATTGTCGACTTGCTGCAATTGAGATTGTAAAGGAAGAGTTTGAGAAGACCCCGAAGAAGAGTATTAAGCGCTATTTGTACAAGTAAACGCATACAACATTGAAGCATAGCAACATGCTTCTCCATACAAAGAAAAAGGATAATTATGATACGCTATTTAAATATTACAGCAATCATAATTATCCTTTTTTGTTGTTCTATTATCGATTATTTCTTTTCAACAGGAACTGCATACCAATCACCGGTTTCTTTTACGAGCTTACGTCCGAAACTTATAGGATAACCTGGACGTGTTACAGACTGGAGCAACTTGCCGTCTTTCTCCTTCTTTACAGCCATGTCGTTGTACTTGACAATGATACGTGTAGCAAGACGCTTCCAGTTTGCAAGCATATCGTCTGCCTTTGCGTTGCTGTAGTTGTTCAGGAGTTTCAAAGCTGCAGCCTTGTCTGTCTGATACAAGTCGGCTGCCTGCTTCTCAATCGAAGTCTGATTTGCGAAGTAGCTTGTTTCGAGCGAATCGCGAACTGCCTTAAGTTCAGGGAACAACTGCGAATAGCGTGGATAGACCATGTTGCTCACCATGTTGCAAAGCCAGAAAGCGTTGTCAGAACTGAATGTAACAGCGTCAGCACCCTTCGTGTTGTAGCATGCAGGCTGAACAGTATTGCCGCAATATACCGGTGTATACGCTACCATGTTTGCATCGTCATTGCCGAACCATAATACGCCACCGATTTCGCGTGGCAACCATGAACGCAACTGCGACACAAATGTGAAAGCAGTCTGCTGCGTAGAGATAGGACGCTCATTGAAATACTGCTTGCCATCAACGGTGAAAGTCAAAGGAGTCGGGCGATAAGGCATCTCATAGATACCACCACCAATGCTTGTTGTGTCGAGTGCAAGAGCTGTACCTTCATAATGGTCGCGCATGCCGTTCTCTACATCAGCCACAGAAAGCTTACGGTTAGGGACAATCCACAAAGGCATGTCCTCTGCATCCTTATCCTTACCTAAAGCCCAAGGCAAATAGCGGTCGAAGTCGTCAGCATAGTGATTGAAGAAGCTCCAAACACGTGCGTCGCAGAAACGACGACCAGAGAAGTCTGGGAATGCGTATGTATTCTTCCACGAGAAGTCAGAATCCTTACCATTGAACCATCCCATCTTACGAGCGTAAGAGATTACGTTCTTTGAGTAAAGCACGTTCTTCTTGTCCTTCATATTGAACTTGCCGATACGGCTTTGGTTTGCATGTGCACAAATAGCATCATCAGGTATGCGCATTGCTACCCAAACAACGCCTTTTGAACCTGCACCAGTGCCCTGCATCTCCATAATCCAAGCTTCATTTGGGTCGCAGATAGAGAAAGTTTCGCCTTCCGAGTTATAACCATATTTCTCTACAAGCGATGTCATTACGCTGATTGCCTCACGTGCAGTCTTTGCGCGTTGCAAAGTTACGTAAATAAGCGATCCGTAATCAATAATTCCGGTTGAATCGACCATCTCCTCACGACCGCCATACGTGGTCTCGCCGATTGAAAGCTGAAACTCGTTGATATTACCTATAACGTTATAAGTAACTGGCGCTTCCTCAATCTCTCCATGATACACGCCAGAATCCCAATCGTAGATGGCGCGCATTGTGCCCTTGGGGGGAGTGCCAGCAGGATAATGACAGAGATATCCAAACATGCCGTAATCATCTGCATTATAAGACACCATGACCGAACCATCTACACTCGCCTTCTTACCTACAATAAGGTTAGAGCAAGCGAATGCTCCGCTTGAAGCAAGGAGCATTGCTGCTGAAAGAACTAATGATTTCATAGGCTTCGCTATATTTAATCGCAAGCCTTGAAGCTCATGTCAAGACCCTTTACCGAGTGGGTAAGAGCGCCAACAGAGATGAAGTCGACACCACACTCTGCATAGTCGCGAATTGTGTCGAATGTGATACCACCACTCGACTCTGTCTCGAACTTACCACCTACAATATCTACAGCCTTTTTTGTATCTGCAACAGAGAAGTTGTCGAGCATGATACGATTAATGCCACCGCAGTTCATTGCCTCTGCAAGCTCATCAAAGTTGCGCACCTCAATCTCAATCTTAAGGTCGAGACCTTTCTCCTTAAGATATTCATGACAACGAGTAATTGCATTGGTGATACCACCACAGAAGTCAATATGATTATCCTTCAAGAGAATCATGTCGAACAAACCGATACGATGGTTCATGCCTCCACCAATCTTCACAGCCTGCTTTTCAAGCATACGCAAGCCTGGAGTTGTCTTGCGTGTGTCAAGCACGTGAGTTTTTGTGCCCTTCAGACGTTCAACATATTTGTTTGTCATTGTTGCAATACCACTCATACGCTGCATGATGTTCAGCATGAGGCGCTCTGTTTGTAGCAGAGAACGAACCTTAGCAGTAACAACCATCGCAATGTCACCCTTCTTTACCGGTGTGCCATCGTTGATGAGCACTTCCACCTGCATTGTCGGATCGAACTTTGCAAACACACGTTTTGCCAGTTCTACGCCAGCAAGAATACCATCCTCTTTGATAAGAAGATGCGACTTGCCCATTGCGTTCTCTGGAATGCAACACAATGTAGTGTGGTCACCATCACCTATGTCTTCTGCAAATGCTAAATCGATAAGTCGATCTTCTAATTCGTTTACGCTTAACATAATCTTTAAAATTTTTAATTTGTTATTATATTAATATATTATTGTCTTTAAAAGCCTGCAAGCCAACAGCTGTTTTCTTGATAATGATTGTTCCGCCAAGCCAGATAGTAAACGCAATCTCTTTTTCGAGGTGAAACACTCTCTTCACAACGCCATCCTCTATCTCCACCACTCCATTTGCTATGGAATTGTCATCACTAACAATGTGATGGGCTGCATATAGATTACTCATTGCTTTAAGGATTATTGCTTTTGTTTAAGCATTAATGGTTTCTTTGATTGCAGAATGAGACTGCTATCATTAGTTGTTTTTAGCGAGTCTACTTTGTTGCCGTTCGATTGCTCTGCACGCTTTGTATGCATACGTATCAACTTGATGTTCGTAATAAGCAACATCTTCAACGTTGTCTTTGATGTCAAGTTTTGGTTCTGCGTATTATTGTGCAAGAAGAAACCCTTTATGCTCTTTATTTTTAAACGTCCTGTATTATTTATCTGCAAATGATAGTGGGTGCTTGACATGAGCGAATTGCTTACCACCTCTACCGAATCGTTGCTATATGTTACCGCAAGTAATGCAACACCATCTCGCATTCCATCTTGATAGATAAACTTCGTGTCGAAATCGAGGAATATTCTATCGCCTTCATGGTAGGAAGTATCAGCTTTTATCTCGAATGTCTTACGATTAAAGGCTAAGTATGGTGATAGAATAACGATTGGTGACGACTGCCACACGTTTGTTGTGTCTGAGTTGTTTATAATCTCATCACCTATGCTCAGCTGCGAACCACCATATATAGCCGATTCGTTATTGAGTCGCTCCGCCACTTTATCGTACACATCTTCAAGCAACTTTGTGTGACGAGTATAGTAAACTAAAGACGAATCAAAGTCAGCCTGACTAACCCTGTGTTTCTTTAGAATATATGCTTGATAAGCGCGCATAGCTATAGTGTCGCCAGTTGTATTAACGCTTTGAATACCCTCAGCAATGTGGTAATCGTATATGATATCAGCCATTTTGTTGGGCTGAAGATACTTGCGGGGTATTCCTTGTTTGCAGCTGATGATGCCCAATACGGACATTATAACAATGGCACAATATATAACTCTTTGCATTATGTATATATATTATTTTTTAGAAAACAAAACTTCCAACTGTTTTCTATAGAATAGTAACAAAGTAACTACACCAACGCTGATACATGCATCAGCGAAGTTGAATACAGGGGAGAAGAATACATATTCAGAACCTCCGACATAAGGCATCCACTCTGGCCATGTGGTCTGAATGATTGGGAAGTAGAACATATCTACAACTTTACCATGAAGGAATGTAGAATATCCCTCACCAAACGGAACAAACTGCGAGACTGTAAATGGTGTTGAAGCATCGAATATCAAGCCATAAAACAGACAGTCGATTAAGTTGCCAGCAGCACCTGCAAGCACCATCGCAATTAATACGATGTATCCGATAGGTGCCTCATTTTTCTTGATTATCTTAGCAAGATAGTAACCAATAAAGCCTATAGCAAAGAGACGGAAGAGGCTGAGTACGAGTTTGTTTATGAATTTCATTCCATAAGCCATTCCATTGTTTTCTATGAATTCGATATAGAACCAATCTGTCACTCGCTTAGCCTCGCCGAGTGTCATATTGGTCTTCACTTCAATTTTTATTATTTGGTCGATAAGCAGTATAGCTATAACAATAGCTATTGCTATCCATGCTTTAAATGTTTTGTTGTTCCGTATCATTGATTATTAAAAATATGGGAGTGTACCAAGTCCTTGCATACATTATTATATATGCAGTCCTGATACACTCACAATTAGTAGCGACTACTACTTTTTACGTGCATTCTTTGATGCGACACTAAGTGTAGCATGGGGTACAACGCGAAGACGTTCCTTTGGAATGAGTTCGCCTGTCATACGGTCAATACCATAAGTCTTATTCTCCACACGCACCAAAGCAGCCTCCAGTCCCTGGATGAACTTCTGCTGACGATTAGCCATCTGTGCAATCTCTTCTTTTGATTGCGATGCACTACCCTCTTCGAGAGCTTTGTATGTAGGAGATGTATCTTCTATGCCATTGCCATCTGTATTACGCAGCTGCTCCATCATCGAATTAAAATCGCGACGAGCAAGGCGCAACTTTTCGTTAATTATCTCGCGGAACTCTTCAAGTTCCTCGTCCGAGTAACGTGTCTTTTCTGCCATGATTGATAGGGTTTAGTAAGATTGAAAATGTAGTTATTTAAAAGTAAAGTGAGGGCGTGCTTGTGCAACACGCCCTCATGTGTTGATTATCATTAGTTCTTAACGATTTTTACGTTCAGCTTGAAATCGTCGATTTCAACCTCTACGCCGTCGTTTTCAGCTACGTTAATATTAAGAGCAAGAACCTGCGACTTTATGTAATCAGCATAACCTGCGATAGCGTTTTCTATGCGCTCGTTAGGCGAAACTGTTACATGAATACGGTCTGTAATCTCAAGACCCGACTCCTTGCGGATATTCTGAATGCGTGAGATAAGCTCGCGAGCCATACCCTCGTTGCGGAGTTCGTCGGTAAGCTCAATCTCAAGAGCAACTGTCAGGTTGCCCTCGTTGCTTACGAGCCAGCCCGGGATATCCTCAGAGATAATCTCTACGTCAGCCACCTCGACGGTAACGTCCTGACCCTCAACGTTCACAACGATGCTGCCATTGTTCTCGAAGAGTGCAATCTGCTCCTGGTCGAAAGCAGAAACAGCTGCTGCGATGCCCTTCATGAGCTTGCCGAACTTCTTACCCATTGTGCGGAAGTTGCACTTCACCTTCTTTACCAATACGCCCGAGCCCTCTACGAAGCGAAGTTCCTTGACGTTAACCTCCGAGAGGATAAGGTCCTTGACAGCCTCGATGTGGCGGCGCTGCTCGTCATCAACAGCAGGAATCATGATGGCCTGAAGCGGCTGGCGCACAGCTATGTTCACCTTCTTGCGCAGAGCGTGAACCATAGAAGTAATCTTCTGTGCCATACCCATGCGCTCCTCAAGTTCGCGGTCGATGAGCTGCTCGTCGGCTACGGGGAACTTGGCGAGATGTACGGATGTTGTACTCTCAAGCTGAGCTGCACCAAGGTCGCAGAAGAGCTGGTCGGCAAAGAACGGAGCGAACGGAGCGAGCAATTTAGCCACGGTCTTAAGACAAGCATAGAGAGTCTGATAAGCAGCCAACTTGTCCTTAGACATGTCTGTGCCCCAGAAACGTTTGCGGTTAAGACGAACGTACCAGTTGCTGAGGTCGTTGTTCACGAAGTCGATGATGAGACGACCGGCGCGTGTCGGGTCGTAGTCCTCCATCTCCTTTGTTACATTCTTCACAAGAGTGTTGAGTACAGAGAGCACCCAACGGTCAATCTCCGGACGCTCTGCAACCGGAACAAGCTCAGCCTTAGCGTCGAACTCGTCAACGTTGGCATAGCCGCTGAAGAATGAGTAAGTATTATATAATGTGCCGAAGAACTTGCGACGCACCTCGTCAACACCCTTCGGGTCGTACTTGAGGTTGTCCCACGGCTCGGAGTTAGTCATCATGTAGAAGCGAACAGCGTCAGCACCGTACTCCTCTATCTGGTCGAACGGATTGACAGCGTTGCCCAAGTGTTTAGACATCTTGTTGCCCTTTGCGTCGAGCACAAGACCTGATGATATTACGTTCTTGAACGCAACCGAGTCGAACACCATTGTAGCGATAGCGTGCAATGTGAAGAACCAGCCACGTGTTTGGTCAACGCCCTCGTTGATGAAGTCAGCTGGGAAGAACTTTGGCGGTATAGCCACGCCTTCGTAGTTGCTGTTCACAAGAGCCTTGCGATCCTCCTCTGTGCCGCGCGCCATCTCGCCCTCGAACGGATAGTGGAGCTGTGCGTAAGGCATAGAACCTGAGTCGAACCAAACGTCGATGAGGTCGCTCTCGCGGTGCATAGGCTGACCATCGTCGTTCACGAGCACGATATTGTCTACATACGGACGATGGAGGTCTACGCGGTCGTAGTTCTCCTTAGAGTAGTCGCCCGGTACGAAGCCGTTGTCCTTAAGCGGGTTAGATGCCATAACGCCAGCAGCTACAGCTTTCTCGATTTCTGCATAAAGCTCTGCGAGCGAACCGATGCACTTCTCGCCGCGCTTGTCGTCGCGCCAGATAGGAAGCGGTGTACCCCAGAAGCGTGAACGCGAAAGGTTCCAGTCGTTGAGGTTCTCGAGCCAGTTGCCGAAGCGGCCCGAACCGGTTGATTCCGGCTGCCAGTTGATAGTCTTATTGAGTTCAACCATACGCTCCTTGCAAGCTGTGTCCTTGATGAACCAGCTATCGAGCGGATAGTAGAGAATCGGCTTGTCGGTACGCCAGCAATGCGGATAGTTGTGCACGTGCTTCTCTGTGCGGAAAGCCTTGCCATCCTGCTTCAGCTCCATGCAGAGCACTACATTGAGGTCCTCAGCCTTGTCGGAAGCCGCCTTGTCCCAAACGCCGTCGGCGTTGAACTTCGGGTCGTAAGCGTTCTTAACATAGTCGCCTGCGTGATGAGCATAGAGCACCTTGTCAACGCAAGCGTTCAGGAAGTTGTTGTCGAGATCCTCAATAGCGTAGAACTTACCCTGGAGGTCTACCATCGGGCGTGTCTCGCCCTTCTTATTAATAAGGTAGAGAGCCGGAATGTTAGCATCCTTAGCCACCTTGGCATCGTCAGCACCGAATGTTGGAGCGATATGTACGATACCAGTACCGTCGTCTGTAGGAA
>OGOX01002192.1_pt1 | contig 11582 bp, 10 predicted proteins | sample 1552761 | NCBI WGS metagenome assembly OGOX01 (sample SAMEA2580212, study PRJEB22360) | human gut metagenome | biome: human gut; feature: human-associated habitat; material: faeces | place: Denmark | collected 2008/2010
TTACCGGTTGTAAAGAAAAAGCATATATAGAAAGCCGTAATGGGAAAAAATACAACAAAGTAAATTATTGTATCGATTTAAGATAATTAAATATCACCGACAGCACAGGAGCAAAGGTAGTAACATACACCTACAATGCCTGGGGCAAGATTATGTCAATGACAGGCAATATGGAACTTGCAGTTAAAGTCTGCTAATCTAAGTATCTACAGTTCACTTGGATTATATAAGTCCTGTCTATCAAATAAGGCAAAGAAAAACATTCGTGACTGATTCATCACGACTTAAAAAATAAGGGGGAAAATAATGATAATCAAAATAATTGTTCTAATGTCGCTTTGTGCTGTTATTGCATTCAGAAAGCACTTTAAAAAACGTGCTTTATTTGTATTTGCTTTGATTGTGGCTATTTGCGCAAACATTTTTATTCCGGCTTATGAATTTTTTGTTCGTTCAGAGCCTCAGAATGACAGAATATTGGATTATATCAGTGAACTCGATTGGCATGACAGCGACTTGTTAAAATCAAAAGGTTTTGACTGTGACGGTGAAACAGGTACATACGCAGATGATGATAAATTCAGCATTCACGTTGCTGATGCGACTTCTTATGATAAAGCAGAAATTGTTTCGGAATATAAGAATATTCATTATGAGTATTTTTCGTACTTGTCGGAAACTCTCCTGATTCCGCAGCTGCGTAAGAGCTATTCGGTCATAGTAAATGATAAGGTTGTTGAGATTACTTATAAAGACTGCCTTGGCAAGCCGGGCATAATGGATAAGCTGAAAGGAATATTCGGTGCAGCTGCGTAACCACATAACCGATAATACCGCACTTTTTAAAATCATAAAACAGAAATTAAATCACGACGATAGAAAACCGACTATCGCCGTGATTTTCTTTTTCTGATAGCGAGAATACAAAGCTGTGCCGACGGGTACGGCTTTTTTATATACAATAAATCAGGTGCGACAGGAGCGTCCTGTGCGACCGGAACGTCCGGTGCGACATCGTGACGCACCTATAAAACAAGGAGGATAAAATGCAACAGCTTATAATTTTAATTGTAGCACTTGCTCTTGCAGGCGGAGTATATCTGTTTCTGACAATCAGCAAGAAGAAAAACAGGGAACAGACAGAAGAAAACGCAGTCGAGATGATGACTGCAAACGAAATGATAAACGTAAAGGATATTCGTAACAATTGCTTACACACGAATGACGGGTACACATTTACCTTTATCGAAATCGGCGGTATGAGTATGGAGCTTTTCTCGGAAAGTGAAAAGCTGGCGTACTGTAAAAACATAACTTCCATCGTTTCACGTTTTCAGTTTCCGTATAAATATATGGCTATTTCCTCGCCGTATGTAATCAAGCATATGGTGACGGCAGACAGCAACAGGCTTAAAAATGCAAGCGGTCTGTGTAAACAAATGCTTGAGGACGATATAAATTTCGCCACCAAAATGGTAATTGACGATAACAAGATTGACCGCAGATTTTTCTTTATGCTGTTCTCCAAAGACGAGGACGAGAAAACTATCCTCAAGCGTACAGAGGATACAATAAACGCTTTCAACAGTGAGGTGGACGGAATGTCCTGCGAACTTGTGAAAGACAAGGATATTATAAAAATGTATAACCTTTTCACAAATCCCGCATACATAGCTTACGAAAGAACAGATGATGTATATTTATCTATGTCACAGATTATTGCGACAAATTCTTAAAGGAGGAAAAAATGAAAAACAAGAAGTACCAGTTTGAAATTGAAGAAAACAATGTAATCCGTGCCGCAATAGCCCCGATGGGCATTGATTTCAGACCGAATACCCGTTTTTATATGGGTGACTACATCTGCCGTATCTATGCGATAATGCAATATCCGCCTACGCAGGAATACGGCTGGGTATCGAAAATAAACAACATCGCAGGAACTATCGTAAACTTTACAAGCACACCGATTACAGAAACGAATATCGTAGAACAGCTATCGAAAATAATCAATGCTTCCCGTGCCGAAGCAGAGAATACCCGTGACGCATTACAGCGACAGAGAAAAACAAAAACAGCGGACGATACAACTCATCTTATGGCTCGAATGGAAGAAAACAACGAAAAGATAGCAAAATTCTGCTGTACTGTGATGGTTATGGGCAACGATGAAATCGACTTTGAGCAGAAATGCAACAGAGTTGAAAGCATAATCAGCGGTGTCGGCTGTAAACTTCGTTGCTTATCCCGTATGCAAAAGGACGCCTGGAAACATATTTCGCCGTCATACGCTCCTGTAGAGCTTATCGGCGATGTCGGTAACCGTCCTATGCCTGTAAACGCATTTTATGGCGGGTTTCCCGTTCCAGAACAGCGGTTTTAATGACGGTGTAGGTTATTATCTTGGTGTAGATAATGACGGTACGCCTATTATTTTTGACTTATGGAAGCGTGACGGTGCAAGAACTAACAGCAATGTAAGCATAATAGGCGGCTCCGGCAAGGGCAAAACCACACTCATAAAGCACATTATCGTATCAGAGCTGATACGAGGAACAAAAGTAATTGTCATAGATCCCGAAACAGAGTACAAGGCTATCTGCGATATGTTCCGTGAAGATGGCATATCACGGTGGATAGACGCTTGCGGTGGCAGAAACGGAATGATAAATCCATTACAGGTACGTCCTAAACCACTTTCGGACGAGGAGGAAGAAGAAGCCGAGAGCAAGGGTATCAGCGAACTTGCATTACATCTTAAAACGCTTGAAATCTTCTTTGAACTGTATCTTCCCGAACTTACTCAGATACAGAAAGCCTTACTTACAAAAGGGCTTATCGCTATGTATGAGAAATTCGGCATAACCTGGGATACAAGTGTAACATATATGAAAAATACCGACTTCCCGGTTATGACGGATCTGTATAACACTTTGCTTGAGCAGAGAAAAACAGCTGAAAAAGGCGTAACCGATGATATGGACAAGCTGATACTGCTGCTTGAAAATATAACGACAGGTGCAGACAGTTTCCTTTGGAACGGTCATACTACAATGCAGTCAAATGCACAGCTTATCGTGTTCGATACGCAGAATATGAAGATTATGAGCGATGCAATGAAATCAACGCAGTATTTTAATCTTCTGTCGTGGTGCTGGCAACAGATGAGTGCAGACAGAAGCGAAAAGGTGATGGTTGTCTGTGATGAAGCGTGGCTCCTTATAAATCCCGATGTTCCGCAGGCGATGAGCTACCTTAGAGATACCGAGAAAAGAGCAAGAAAGTACAGCGGCGCACTTGCCGTTGCAACGCAGAATGTTGTAGACTTCCTTGATTCTAAAGTCAAGCTGTATGCACAGCCTGTACTGGATCTGCCGTCTACAAAGTTTATTTTCGGCTGTGAGGGCGATGACCTTAAAGCCGTATCGACACTATACAATTTTACCGATGCACAAAGAGAGCTTGTTGCCGCAGGCAATCGTGCAGAGTGCCTTATGAAAGCCGGCGGACGGTCACTCAAACTCAAGGTACAGTTACCCGAAAAGCGTCTGAAACAGTTAGGATTGGGAGGTAATTAATATGACTGTATCGACGGCTATTGCAAAAATTATAACTACATTAGCGTCAAACGAAAAAGGAAGAAAGATAATAGGAGCAGCATTACTTACTCCGATTGTAATAATTCTTTTGGGAATCGGTGTATTTATTGCCTTGCTAACCGGATTGTTCAGTTTGCTTTACGGTGCAGTGCGTGATACAAGCGTCAGCCAATCATGGAATGATATACGAAAAAATGTGGAATCCGCTCTGAGCGGTGTCAACTCCTCAATCAATACACAGGTCAAGAACGATACATACAGTTTTATGCCGGACTTTTCGATAAACCTGTCAAAGTCTGTTCTGCAGAAAACTTTTTCAGAGGGTAACAACTCGTTTTTGTTGCTGTACGATACCAAAGAGGTCAATGACAGCGTTGCAAAAGCGAAGAAGTATATAGATAAGCTGAAAAAGGTAAAATCACAGAAAGAACTTGAACAGCTTAACGAAGAAATTGATTTAAGCAGCTACAAATATTCTGAGCTTGCGAAAGATAAGGAATTCCGGGACGATAAATCGTATGATATGAGCAAATACAGTCAAAGTACGGTACAGCTTATAAACACACTCGTCAAGCCCGAAATGCCGACATACGACTATGACGAAGAAACCGTAACAATTGACGGCGTAAAGGCAAAAAAGCAGATACTTACTGTACATAAGGATAACAAGACTCAGATTGTAGAATACACCTGTTACGGCGAAGGTGACATATATCTTCCGAGATTGCTTGCGTTATATCAAGCGGAAACATTCAGCCGCTTTGAAGATATGGCAGAAAGTGACGCAAGCGGACTTGATAACGATATAGCAAGTGCTATCGAGAATGTCAGCTCAGACGGAAGCGGCGGCGCAACAGCAGACGGTTTTGACGTTGCCTGTCTGAACGTGTTCCAGGCACAGGAGATAGGACAGATATTCGAGAGAGCGGCTCTTGAGGGTAAATTTTCCGCAAAAGTCAGTACGGAAAAGACCGGTACTACAGAAAAACTGTCAATAACGGTAAAAACACCGTCTGAAGATGACTGGTACGAAATGTTCAATGTAGACGAGAAGTACAGGGATTACACCAAAGAAAATACGCAGATAATCGAGCGTATCTTATCCGACGCACAGATAAATAATTTGTACATATCGGTAGACAGTACAGCTCAACGTGCATTGTTCGTGTACTTTCAAGGCTTTTTCAATCTCCCGGTCGAAGCCGATGATTTAAAGGAAAACACAAACGGTATCCTTACAACGCTGAATGACTTTGAAACAATACACAGCCGTGGCACAAGCACGATAGGAAAAGCATACGAATCGGGTATAACACTGTATCTGAATGACGAGGATACCGAGGTCAGAGCTGAGATACTTCCCGATGTAGGCGAGTGCATACAAGATGTGTATATCTATGACGTTTATGACGCAGAAAAACGCAAGGTAGTAAAAGATAAGCCAAATTACACATATAACTGCTCGGCGGTACAGCTTGCGTACATAATTGATACGGACGTGTTTGCAGAGGAATACGGATTTGATTTTCCGACTATCGTAACAACCACAGGTACGGAGATAAAGCACGATGACGGTGTTCTGACGCTGATGATAGAATACAGCTGTCTTGACAGGCTTGAAACTATCTCGGAGCAGGACATAGGATTATCACTGTATGACGTATACGACAAAGACGAGAAGATAGTAATAGGCTATGCTCACTCCGGCAAACACAGCAAGGAAAAGGACGAGGGCTTATCAGCGACAGGCTGGAGCCATACATTCGGAAGTGAGATAATACCTCATTTGTGCGTCAAAACTGCGTTTGTAGATGGAGAGGTAACGCCTCCGGAGCTTGATAATCCGCATATTTATGACGGCTTATCGGTGCGTTTTGTCGGAGCAAAGGTAAATCCTTTGCTTTGGTTTAAGGCTTACAGGACTGACGTTAACAAGGACCTGCTTGACAGCATAAGTGCGATACAGGTGAAAAAATAAAAGGAGAATTTGATTATGGAAAATGGAGAAAAGCTGTTTGATACATTCGGTGAATATCTTGAAAAATGCGGTGATGTGGAATTTGATTTTTTCTGCGATGACCTGTATTGTGACCATACCGTAGTATGGAACAGCTATAATGATAAGCTGACAGAAAAAGCAAAGGAAAAATGGAACAAACTGCTCGGCTCAAAATATGAAGTTACTTACTCTGATGATAAGTATCGTATCAGACAGATAAACATACCCGATGAAAATCTGCGTAAATCCTGCCTTGATTTTGCGTATGCACAGGCAGGATATATTCCGGCATCAGAGTACGACGAGCTGTTTTGTAGCGAAAACCGCATTTGCATAGGTAATTGTTATGTAAATTTCGGAATCAAAACAACATCGTTGTCCGGAGAAACAAGACAGGATTGCGAAAATCTGAATATGACGGACTGTATGACGCTGTACGGACGAATAGCAATGAACAATCCTGTCAGCTGTGAAACAGCACTGACTGTCAATGCAGTGAGCGTAACAGGAAATACAACCGTACCGCTGATAGTATGCAAAAAAGGCACTTTCAGCTATGTGAACAATTGGCAGACTGATAAATTACTCGGAAATGAAAAAATGTTTAAGATGATAGCTGATAAGGCGAAGATCGAAGCTAAATCATATAACAAATTTGAAGAAGAAGAACCGGAGGTATAAAAATGTTTTTATTCCCGCTTTTAATGGTAGAAAAGAAGCGTCAGACAATGCTCAGCGAGATACGCAAGGAGCTTGAGATGAATCAGAAGATAACAACAGTGAACAATCTTTCGTATTTCATCAAGGAAGAGCTGAAATATTATGAGTACATCACTCATATCATAATCGACCTTGAATTTATCGAGGAAAAGGGCGATGAATTTCTGACGAGCTTAAAGGCTCTTGTGATGGCAACGGACGTGCCGATAATTATATATGCCGAAGGAGTATATCCCGGTGATATGCTGCTGTCGGAAATAGCAAGACAGGGACTTGCAAATATCATAGGCGAAACGCCCAAAACATTAAAACAGATAAGCCGTAACAAAATGCAGAAAGACCTGCGTGAAGCACTGATAAAGTCAACTGCCGACCGCAGAATAGGGCTGAGGGAAGAACGTCAGAGAAGATTTGACGTTACATATATCCCGGTACAGAAAGGCAATAACAATGCAATACCGAATTACAACAACTGCGACCTGCATTTATCAATCGGTTTATTCGGAGCAATGCGTCGTGTCGGTACTACAACATACGCAATACAGCTTGCAGAGTATTTCACAGCAAGAGGAGCAAAGGTAGCGTTCTTCAGCAAGAACGAGCTGACAGACGGCGATCTGAACATACTCCAGGAAACATACAAGGAAGAAACGGTATCAAAGGGAACGTATTTCACATATCGTAACATCGACTTCTATTTCTTCGGCAGAGTGCCGGAGAACTGGGGTATCTACAATGTTGTAATCAATGATTACGGCACAGACACAGAGCAGATTGACAACTGGCTGTCCTGTCACTACAGATATATTGTGAGCGGTTTCAACGAAACCGACATAATACAGCTTATGTCACTGCTCGAAACCGACAAGAATGATACAAAGCGGCTAATAGGCAGAGATTACAGAATAGCGTTCAATTTTGGAGATCCGTCAATGTGTGGTGAACAGTACAGGTATCTTTGTTCAAATCTTGCAACTTCGGCAAGAATTACGATGAACGGCTTTCTTCCGTACAAGTTTAATTTGCCGCAGTGGTTTTTGCAGACGTGCGACACGGAGTTCGAGAACTACAGAATGTATATCTCAAACATAAAGAGATAACGGAGGTGGCAGTATGGCACATCTTGAAGAAGATATAATTGAACGAGCAAAAAATACCGATATGATAGCCCTTCTCGAAAGCGAGGAGGGCTTTTCCTTTAAAAGCACTTATGGGGAAAGGGAATTCAAGTGTATTGAGCATAACAGCCTTGTTGTAAACGGCAACCGACGCAGATGGTACTGGAACAGCCGACAGGTCGGCGGAAACAATGCCATTGATTACCTTGTAAAGATACGGGGTATGAATTTCAGAGATGCCGTATTACATCTTGTCGGAGATAGGGAGCAAACGGCATATACGCCGATAAGGAAGGCGGTAACGGAAAATGTATCTGTATCAAAACCTGTACGGTTTGTTCTGCCGGAACAGGCTCACTTTCCGGACGGCAGACGAAATTACAGTAATATCATTGCTTATCTTAACAAGGGCAGAGGAATTGATATGAACATAATCAATACCCTGATAGCTTCCGGTCAGATCTATCAGGGAGTGCAGTACAACGGTTTGCATATAGTCGGATACAACGATGAGGGAATGGCTTTTTATCGCTTTAATGATAACCGTGACTGGATTGATTATAGATTGCAAACGCTGAGAGCTTCACCGACAGCAACAGATACATATCAAGCTGAAACTGTTTCTTCAAAATATGTTGATAACATTTTACTGAAGGATAACACAAAAATATTTAAGAATAATCTTGTTGTATCGACCGGGAAAAACGCTCAAGGTGAAATATCCTATGCAGCATTCCGTATAGCAAGCACAAATTACAGATTCCGGGGAGAAGTAGCCGGGAGCGATAAGGCAAGCGGGTTTCTGATCAAGAGCGAGGGTATGAACGATTGCGTATATGTTTTCGAATCGTTCATCGACGCAATGAGCCACGCCAACCTGTATAATATAAAGTACGGAAATAAGGACGCCTGGAAACTGCACAACAGGCTTGCTCTCGGCGGAACAGCCGATACGGCTCTGATGGAGCTGTTGAAGCGTAAACCGAATATCCGTAATATATGTCTGTGCCTGGATAATGATAGTGCAGGGCGAACTGCTGCTAAAGAAATTGCAGGTAAGCTCAGAAGTATGGGATACATTAACATCTATGAACGTTATCCCAATGAAAAAGATTACAATGATGAGCTTAAAAAAGTTAAGTCGATCATAAACGAACAGGCAGAAGAAAACGAACAGTAAAATTTAATAAAGGAGGATAACCCAATGCAGAACAGCAAAAGCTACTTTGTATTGCCTAATACAGCATTCGGCTTATCCTCCGAAGAATTTTCTGTGCTTGCTTATCTGCTGTCAATTCCAACGGCAAAAAAGCGTGTCAGACAGCAGACCATAGCAGAGAAGTGCAATATAGGCAGTCGCAATACTGTAACAAAAGCCATAAACAGCCTGCTTGCAAAAGGATATATATTTACAAAAATCCGTACCAGGCGTGTGAACTACTGGTACGGAACAAATATCTATTATCTTAACGAGGACGCAGTATGCGATTTTTCAAAAGGATACACATTGATACAGCGGAGCGTTTTTGAATACGGCTTATCGCCGGCACAGCTGAAGGTATATGCTTTCATTGCAAAGTCAATCAACTCAAAGCTCGGCTACTGCTGGAACAGCTATACCGATATATCCAAAGGCACAGGTATGTCCCGTAGCACTGTAATTGCGCTAATCCATCAGTTAGAATACAGAGGACTTATAAGCAAAATCAGAAAAATGAGATACGGCTGTCCTAAAGTTTATGCCGACAATGTTTACTGCATAAAACTGAAAAGAAAAAAGCGGATAAAAAAAGAAGTACAGCCCCGCAAAGACTGTACCTCTCAAAAATCCAATGTAAATTATAACTTACACTTTGATAATAACACAGAGCCTTTCTTTTGTCAAGTCCTACTGAGCGATTTTTTACAAACGAGGGGTAGTCCAAAATATGAGCATCTATATATTACCCAGCAAGTTAGCCACAGAAAAAGAAAAGTAAGTAAATTAAATTTACTATATAGCAGTATATATAGGATACTTAGGAAGGTTTATTCCTGTTTTTCTTCAAAAAAGTCGTTAAGAAACCGGATAAGGAGAAAAAATAAGGCTCCGCCTTGATATTTTTCGACTTTTCTTTTCTGCGGCTAAGATTGGAGGTGCGACACGGTGTCGCACTTGCAACATAATTAAAAATATGTTAGAATGGAGAAAATATGTTAACAAAAGAGAACATTTACGACTTGTACAGAAAGTTTTCAAAATCCGGAACTTCGATTGTTGTCGTTCCTTACCGTGAGATTGACGAAGAAGCGTTCAATTCAAAATGTTGGGATGCGTTTGAATGGCACAGATGGCTTTTTCAATATACGGTTAAACTTCCCGTCATACGTGATGATCTCACAAAGAATTTTTTTGTAAAGAGAGATGATAATTTGAACAAGCTATCTGTTGTTATCAAAATTCCTTATGAATATCACAATCAATATGCAGACGCTATTTACGAGTTAAATAACGTTGTCAGCCAAGACGGCTGTTGTATGCTTTTTGTGAACAATATGATTTACTCATTTGCTTCGTATTTAGTTATCGAAGATGATTATCAAAATTACGAGAAGATTAAAGCAGCAATTGAAAAGTATCAATTAGAAATTGATATGACGCAAACTCTTGATAGTTTGTACAGCCAATTGTATTCGAGAGCGTACAACACCATCAATTTCACAAGCAATTGCAGTAAAGATCAGATATTACTTCAAATGACCGCCGTTTATGCTTACAAAGATAAAGACGAATTAGCTCGCTCCGGCTACTATGTTTCCGAAGCCGATAAGCCAACCGTTTTTATTTCCTATTCTCACAACGACAAAATTATCGTAAAAGACGTAAAAGACCGAATTGTTATGTGCGGGCTAAACGTGTGGTTTGATGAAAATTGTATCGCTGTCGGCAAACACATAGTAAACGAGTTTATGGACGGAATAACAAAATCCGATTATGCTATTATTTTTGCAAGCAAAAGCACAGTCAGCTCCGTTTACTCTAAAGCTGAAATTCAGAATCTGTTTGTAAAGGTGCTTAACAATGAAATCAAATTGTTTATTGTTAAGTTAGACGATGTTGATATGAACAGCATTTTTCCAAACCTCAAAAACTATAAATACTATGATTTTTATCAAGAGCATAACATTGACAAGTTGGTAATGAGTATTGTCGATTTTGTCAAAAAGAAGTAGTTGGTGCAGATGCGACACCGTGTCGCACCTAATACACGATTAACAAACACAAAAACGCCCTCTGTCAGAGCAGTAGCTCCGGCAGAGGGCGTTTTTGTATTTCTCCTCGGAATAGCTTTCAGAAAAAAGAAGCCTGAAAGCGTTTTGTATATGTTTTGCACAATATAGCTACTAAAAAATCAGCATTTTTACTATAATTTTTTGTGCCTTTACCGTTGACAAAATTACCAAAACACGGTATAATTATCAATAAGGAGTGATATATAAAAAACACTCCGCAGGAGTAGGGCTTTACCAGAGCCGTTACTCTTTTCCTCAGACGATGACTACAACATCTACTGATATAGCGAAGTGGCTTCATCTGTGTCCTATATGTATATTATAGCACAGATTAAATACATTATGCAAGAGCTTTCAGAAGATTTATGGGTATTCGTCTGATGGCTCTTGTTTTTTTATTTGATATACAAGGCGTAAATCCGCAGTGTATATCCCCACCTGTCCAAGCGACAGTACAAATTGAATGCCGACCATTGTGAGAGATGACCTACAGCCGAGATAACTACGCATTAGTTCTGAGAACATCGTGTAAGCAACACGGGAGAGGAACAGTAAACGCCGGTTTACTGCAAACCACCGACTAACAAGTCACAGTTCAGAAACGCCGCATTCTGCGGAGCGAGTATACATACCGTACCTCTAATACGGTTGAGCTACATCGGACCGGGTAGGTGTTAAGCTACGGAGAGATGCGAGAGCGTTAATCGAAACTATGAGTCGGAACGCAAAATGTATAATATATCATGGCGGAGTAGTTACCGCTATTCCGCTGTGATTTTTATATTTATACCTTTAGGGACACTGGAGTACAGTATCCCTAAAAGTGTAAATATTATTGGCGCAGAAAGAGGGATTTGAACCCTCGCGCCGGTT
>OGOX01002201.1_pt1 | contig 11560 bp, 9 predicted proteins | sample 1552761 | NCBI WGS metagenome assembly OGOX01 (sample SAMEA2580212, study PRJEB22360) | human gut metagenome | biome: human gut; feature: human-associated habitat; material: faeces | place: Denmark | collected 2008/2010
CATCGGGATCGCGCCTCCCCCCCCCCCCCCAAAAAAAAGCCGTTACGGCTCGATGATGTTGAAGGGATTGGTCCCGGTGATCGGGAACTGGTTCATATTCTCCATCATCAGCGTCAGCAGCTCTGCGCTGCCCTCGACCTTGACGGCCTGTGTAACCGTTTCCTGATTGTTGGTCAGGATCGCAAACAGCGCATTCTTCGGGCAGGTAATAGACACGTCCGCATCATCAGACAATGTATCCGCATAGACCAGCAGCACACCATTCTTCACGCGGAGCATGTGCTGTTCGCCCACGTCAGGCAGGATCACGTTCATGGTGAAGTCGCGGTCAGCCAGCGCCTGCTTGTCCATGACAATGGCCATATAGTCAAACAGCATGGGCGCGGAGAGGGCCTTGACCATGTCGCCGGTAGATTTGGTGGAAGCGGTGAAATTGGCGTTTCCATGGCGCAGCTCCTGCGCGGCGGTCAGATATTCGTTGCGCCACGGGCCGGACTCCGCCTGATACCCCAGCTGCTCCAGTGCATCGGCGCACAGAAGCCGTGCATCGGTGTTCGTCGGGTCGGCAAAGACGATGGTGTTTGTGACCTCGGCGACCCACTGATATTCACCCTTGTCAAAATCCGCCTTTGCCATTTGCAGGACCTTGTCAACATCCCCCAGGTACTCCACCCATTTTTTTGCGCTGTCGCTTGGCATGAGGGGGTTCAGGTTGACAGGGTTGCTGTCATACCAGCCCATGAACTTCTGGTAGACCGCCTTGGCGTTGTGGGCGACCGTCCCGTAGTACTGGCGGGTATACCAGATTTTATTGAGCGCCTCCGGCAGCTCGATCATGTTGGAGATCTCGTCGCTGGTGTAGCCCTGATTGATATAGGTCAGAGTCTGGTCGTTGATGAACTTATACACGGCAGCCGTGTTGACCATGTAGTCGTTCACCACGTTGTTTCCCCAGTGCGGCCAGTTGTGGGACTGGAAGGTGACCTCCGCGTCCTTGCCGTAAAGGGAAATGGCCTCGGTGATATAGCTTGCCCATGCCGCGCCGTCGCGCACCTCCGCGCCGCGCAGCGTGTAGAGATTGTGGAGCGTGCCGGTGCAGTTTTCCGCCATCCACAGCGCCTTGTACTGGGGCAGCCACGTGTTCATTTCGGCGGGCGCTTCCGTACCCGGCGTGAGCTGGAACTCCAGCTCCACACCGTCGATCGTCAGCTTTTCGCCGGACTGCGTGATTTCATAGCTGGGCGTCATGAACGAGACCGTTCCGGTGGACTGTCCCATGCCGATGCCCTGCGCCAGCTTGCCGGTCACGCCGGGGGTCAGCAGGATGCCATACTGATAATTGCTGCGGCGGCCCATACCCTTACCGGCGTAGACATTTTCCTTCACGGAGTGCTCCGTGAAGCCCACAGGTGTGATCACGGGGATCTTGCCGCTGGCGAGCTGATCTTCAATAGAAAGTGTCTCGTCTGCCTTATCCTCTTTCGCCATCACGCCGGCGATGCCGCCAAAATGGTCGGCGTGGGAATGAGAGATGATGACGGCCTTGACCGGGAATTTACCAAGATTCTTTTCGATCAGCTGCATGGCAGCCTGACTGCACTCCACGCTCATCAGCGTGTCAAAGACGATCCAGCCGGTATCGCCCTTGACAACGGTGAGGTTTGCCATGTCATAGCCGCGGACCTGATAGATGCCATCTGTCACTTCAAAAAGGCCATAGGCATGGTTGTTCTTCGTGTTCTCCCAGAGGCTGGGATTTACGCTGTCAGGCGCTTTTTCATAATCGTCCAGGAACGCATAGGCTTCCTGACTCCAGAGGATCGTCCCATTCTCGTCCTTCAGTTCCAGTGTTTCCGGCGCGTCGATCAGTCCACGGGTGGCGAATTCATATTCCTGCTTATCATCGAAGTCAAGTTCATCGTAGACGGCGGCATTTGCCTTTGCCGTAAAGTCTGTGGCGGGCTTGTCCTCGGCGGTCAGACCCAGGTCTGCCTTTTCCGCGCCCGGCTCTTTGCGCCCATCCTGCGCACAGCCGACGCAGGACAGCAGCAGTACCGATGTAAGAAGCATTGCTGCAATACGTTTCATAGCCTCTCCTTATTGTTCGCGGATAACAGGTGGCTGCCAGCTATCCAGTGCTGTCATATCCGGTACATAGATCCGCATGAACAGATGAAATTCCCCGTCGGAAACAGGCAGCCAGTTAGAGGTGTCTTCCGGTGCATCCTTGGACAGGATAATATCCAATGTGCCGTCCGCATTCAGCTTGAAGTCGGAGCGGTCGTCGATGCAGTAGCGGTCGATGGAATTGTCAATGAGGAAATCATCCTCTCCGTAGGCGGTCACGGACCAGAAGCCGCCCTCCAGCGTGGGAGGAAGGGTTTCAAAGTGGAGCGTATACTTCTTTTCTCCGGTCAGCGCTGCGCCGGTCTCATCCACCGCTGTCTTGGGATAGATCGCCACGTCCACGGTGTTGGCGCCAAGCCCCACCAGCGCTACCATCGCGCGGTAGGTATACTCCGTGCCGAAGTCGCCGATGGGCTTGCCGTAATAGATCCACTGACCGAGTTTTTGCGCATACTTCGCGCCGTCGGCGGCAAGCGTGGCGCGAAGCCCCTGAAGCATCTGCGTCCAGCGCTCGGCAGCTCCTTCGCCCAGGAGAGCGGCGTCGAAGGTCTTACCCGCGCCCACGTTGATGGCGGAGAGTTTCTTCAGCAGTTCCTTATCCGCATCGGCGGGCGGGTTGACCTGCATCAGAGCGTTCGCCGTATTGAAAAACTCTGCTGGCGTCATGGAAAGCACCTTGTTCACGGGAACAAAGTCATTTTCCTCTTTATAAGCTCCCTGCGGTGCGGCATACTCGCCTCCCTGTACATAAGCCGAAAGCGGCAGGAGCTGCATCTGCTCCTGAATGGCATAGACATTGGGCAGGTCCTCGTTCCCGGACAGCACCGTGCGGGTGATCGACCACACCGTTGCGGTGGGCACGTCCACGCGCGTCACACCGCCGGGCAGCTCGCCCTCCCAGCCGGGAAGCGCAATGGCATAAGCACCCGCCTTGTCCAGCACGGCGGCGGTGTTCGTCCACGCATCCAGAAGCTGCACATTGCAGAAGCGATCCGTTTCCGGCAGGACGTAGACCATAGGCTCTGTGCTGATGTCAAGCCATGCCTGAGAGTAGACGGTATCGACGTTCGGCGTCACAACGGTGCGGAAAGAGGCGTCCGCCAGCTTTTTTACATGGTTGAACTGATTGATGGGCGCACGGCCAGTCATGGTCCCGTCCGTATTGGTCGATAATGTTTTGGTTGCGTCGGTCAGCACCAGCGGGAACGCATAGATGTATGCCTCACTGACCGTTTCCCACACGGTTTCAGTATCCAATGTATCCGGCTGCGTTTTTTCGGCAGAGCAGGCGGAAAGAAGCCCGCAGGAAAGCAGCGTAAGCAGCGATAGTAGAATTGCAAGTATCTTTTTCATGTTGTCCTCCTATGATTCTTTTCTGCTTTGGTCATCTTCACGGAACGGTTTGTGCGTATGGATTGACTATGAAGTCGTTTGTGATTTTCTCTTTATGGTAAACTATCGATTATTCCGCCCCTTTCTTTCTGCAAGCCTTGAAAGCTCTTTTTTGACCGCTTCGATTTGTGGGTCAAACAGCGCTCGCTCGGCAAAGATCATATAATTGTTGATGGCGAGGATCGACAGATGAACGAACGGCGCAACCTCTTCGTCGGTGCAGCCGAGGATCTCCGCAATCCTGCCCGTGTAATAAGGGTATCTTGCCGCAAGCCGCACAAGGGAAGGCTTTACCTTTTCTCCGTATTCGCGCGACACACATACGCTGACCAGAAAGCGCATGGTAGGCGACATTTTATCCGCCAGCACACCGAGATGATCCATCATGCTTTTGATGTCACTAATATCTTCAAGCACGATGGCAAACGCGGCTTTTTCAATTCGACTGATCGCTTCCTCTGCGCAGGCAAGAACGATTTCCTCTTTGGTGGAGAAGTAATAGTAGATGCCGCCGTTTTGCAGCTTTGCCGCCTTGCAGAGATCTTTCGTGGTGGCAACGGTCAGCCCCTTTTCGACAAAGCAGTCAAGGCAGACGCCTACAAGCTCCTGTCTCTTTTCAGCTTTCTTTTCTTCCCGCAAAACACAATCCCCCCCATTTCTGTGCATTATCCAGTGTTTCTTATCATAAGATATCAGACTTCGCAAAATAAATCAAGCGATTGCTTGAATAATAATTATAATTTTTTAGGATCACATTGCTTGATCAAACATCACAACAACCTCACTTGGCGGCTTTGCCTCCGGTAAGCTCTGTATGTGCCGAGTCGCCGTCCTTGCAAAGACATTGGACCTTATCGTGTCCCACTCCGCCAGCCGGACGATCTCCGCTGTGCCGGTTGCAAAGTCAAATCTGATCTCTCCCCATTCGCCGTCGTTGTCTACCTGATATAGGTAGACAGCGGCGGCTATTTTTTGTTCCTTTTGCGGCATTCGGTCTGCTTCAGCGTCACGGTATGGACAAGCCTGCTTTCCAGCAGCTTCAGGCGCAGCTTGTCAAGCGTCCGCCGGTAGGATCGCTCCGCGCCACTGGTGGTTGTACCCTCGAAATCCACCGCCAAGTCCTCAAAGGTAGACTGCGTGGACAAAGGGCTGACGCGTCCACAGGTCATGCAGAGGCTTTCGCCGCCGACAGTTGCTCTGATCTGCCGGTTTTCCTTCTTGACATGAACAATGCTCCCTTCGTGATTGACAGTGTTTTTATTTCACTGTCTCTCATAAAGGGAGCATATCAATCAGAAACGAGGGTGATTTTGTGGTTTTTTGACAGCCTTCCTTGAGTCTTACTTCGCAAGTACAACGGAAATTTTGATCTCCTTTTCCGCCTCGCTCAGATCAAGCGCACCGCCGTCTGCGACGCTCACACGCAGCTCATACAGTGTGCCGTCGGCCAGGGTATCCACGGCAGCGCCTGTCTCATCCGTGATCGACCACAGCTCTTTGCCGACCTCCGCCAGCTTTCCGTCTGCACCGTAGGCATAGAGCTTCAGCTCAGCGGCGCTTCCGGAAAGATTGTTCATCCGGAATGCGACCGTCGTGTTGGGATGAACATTTTCGACCGTCACAGTATTGCGCCAGCTGGCGACCGTACCTTCGCCGCCGGCCTGCTCAAACTGTTCCTGTGTCAGTACGTTCCGCGCGGCCTTATCGAGATCGACCTTGCGGTACGGCATTTCGGGCAGATAGGCGAAGCGATCCTGTAATCTGAGCAGCTCCAGATAGCCCGTCGGGCAGTAGAGCGCGTTGCCGCTGTTGCCGGCATACATACCAATTGCCATGTTGTTGTAGCCGTATTTGTTGGAAACATCCATCGTGAAAACGGTCTCGCCGGTCGCAAAGTCCAGAATGATGTACTGCCACATCCCGGTGGTCAGATCCTGCACATAGCCGTAGATATAGCCCGTTGCGGTGGAGAGCTTGAGAATCGATGTATCGCTCAGATCATTTCGAGACCAGATGCTCTTCATCTCATAGCCGCTATCGGTTTTCACGGTGTCCACGCGCTCGACGCCGGGCGCAATCATGCAGTTGCCCTTTGTCAGCCAGTTCATATCATAGATGTTGGCGTAGCTCTGGATGGAAGAGTCGTTGTTGGGGTCAGCCAGACCTGCGTTGCCCGCGCCGAACCAGTTGCAGACAATCGTGCTGACGGTGCCCTCGCTGTCATCATAGACGATGGCAGAGTTTTCAACCGCCACCTGATAGCCCTCGGGCAGATCATCCAGAACCGGCATGCTTGCAACGATCTCACCGGTCTTCATATCGAGCGCCAGCAGCTTGACTGGATCCGCATTGTCGGTGAACATCACAAGCTCCGGCGTCAGCGACGGAGAGCAGCCGCCGCCCCATGCAAGACCGCCGCCGGTGGTCTTGTCGCCCTCGCCGCTGACCTTTGCGCCGACGCTCTCATACGGCGTGCACCAGACAGCCTCGACACCGTTATTGGCACGCAGCAGATAGCAGTTCTGGTTCGTCAGGATGACTGCGCCGTCTTTGGAGGCGGCAATGCCGTTTTCTGCACCCTCACCGGGAGTCAGCTCGTAGACAAAGACTGCATCAGAGAGATCAGTCTGTTCGCCGCTTAGAATCGCATCGATGGCGGAACGTGCGATATATCCCAGTACGCCCTGCTGCTCACGCTCCGGGTAGATGCGGAAGCCGCCGGTTGCAAACCAGAGGGTTCCTTCGTAGTCAAAGACCACGGACAGAAGATTCTGCTCCAGCGTCTTGCCGAGCGCAGCCTCGGCGGCAGCTTTGATGTTGATATCCAGCACCTTTTCAAACTCCGGCAGGATGTTTCCTGCTTCATCGGTTGCGCGCAGCATCAGCACATGGTTGTTGCTGGTGGGGCAGACGATGCGGTTTTCCGAGTCCAGGAACGTATAGGAACTCTGGATGACGTAACCGCCGCCGTCATGCTGCTTCGGAGAGAAATAGCCAAGAGTCTTCGTCTCTTCGGCATTCAGATCGCGGATGGCGATGCCGCCGAGCAGCGGAACGACTGCGTGGCCGTAGCTGTCAAAGTAAATGGCAGGCGAAGCGTTCGCGTTGGTTTTTTCATAGGAAACATTGATCTCCGGATAGATGCCAAGCGGCAGGACTTCATCCGTAGAGTCGGTATTGTAGCCGTCGTGGTGAATGTTGGCGTCGCTCTTTGCCATATAGGGGTTTTCATCGACACGCTTGGCATTCATGGCCTTTACCGGCAGGGCGGCGCTTGCCGCGGAGTCTGTATCCGATGCAAGCATGTCGGAAGACTGCTTCGCACCGCAGGCCGCCAATGTCAGGCACAACACACCGGCCAGCAGAAGGGTTGGTACAGAACATTGTAACTTTTTCTTTTTCATTGATATCCTCCATTTTTGTGCTTGTTGTCTTGGCTTGGTTCGATGCCCGTTTATTCAATCCAGGCATTCAGTCCTCGCCGGAATGCTTCCTCGGAAACCGGCTCCAGCAGGAAATAGTCTGCCCGCAGCCGGAAGGCGTGAAGGGAGAAATCCAAGTCGCTGCACCAGATCATCCGGCACGCGGGGCATAAGGAGCGAAGATGTTCCGCTGCATTCAGTCCTGCCACTCCGGAAAGTGCAATGACGGCATTGGTTGGAGCATCTTTCTGCGCCGTTTCAAAAAAGCGTTCCTGGTCGTCATATTGCACGACCTGAGGAAACAGCCCCTTCGATTCACAGAACCGGGTGATTTGTTCGGCATAGCGCTGCCGCTCCGCTTCCTGTTCTGCCAGTACGGCAATACGATACACAGACCGCCCTCCTTCCTGAATCCAATTTGACGCCTTGCTTACGCTCAGTATAAAAAGGTTCTGCCGGTCTTTCAAGCGCCGTGGCACGAAAGGGACGATTATGGCACGAATTCCGGGGTTGTGGCTTCTCCAACCTTGACGCTCTGTGATATAATCACTTTGGATTTGAATATGTGCAGGAAGAGGAAGGAGAATTCGCTGCATGAGAATTGCGATTGTGGACGATCTTGCCGCGGAACGTGCACTGCTGAAAGACCGGCTGGAGCAGCAGCTTCAGCGGAGAAACGTACAGGCGGATATTCTGGAATACGAAAGCGGCGAGACATTTCTGGAAGCGGCAAGGAAAGCGCCCTTTACTGCCGCATTTCTGGATATTTATATGGATGGCATGACGGGCATGGAGGCGGCAAAGAAGCTGCGGAAAACCAACACGGACTGCCTGCTGGTTTTTACCACGACCTCGACCGACCATGCGCTGGAGGGCTTTCAGGTACGGGCGCTGCACTATCTGGTCAAGCCCTTTACCGAAGCGGACATCGATGCGCTGACGGACGAGCTGCTTGCCCGCATACCGCAGCCGGACAAATATATGGAGCTAAAGGTGGAGGGAAGCGAGATCCATCTGCGCTATCAGGACATCGTCTACGCAGAACACTTCGCCCACTTGATCTACGTCCATACGACGGTCCAAAAGACGCTTGCCACACGCCAACCCTTCAAGACGTTCATCGCCCCGCTAAAGGATGACACACGCTTTTTTGTGTGCGGGCGCGGCGTGATCGTGAATCTGGAACACGCGAAGGATCTGGAAGGCGCCGCCTTCCGCATGGCGGACGGAAGCCGCGTGTTTGTCAGTCAGGACCTTCTGAAAAGCGCCCGGCAGGCGCTTATGGAGTTCTTGCTACAAAGGGGGCGGATGGCATAATGGAGCTGCTGCGTCCAATTCTGGAGCTCGGCGTGGTGATTCCCGGCATGCTGCTTGCCTACTTCCCGGCAAAATCCAGCTTAAAGCAGCCGCTGTCAAAGCTTGTTTTGTGGCTTGTTCCGCTGCTTGCGCTGCTTTGCGCCGCCGGAGGCGTGGTGTGCTATGCGCGCCGCATGCCGACTGCGCCGATGCTTGCAGCCCTAACCTTGCTTGCAGTCGTGATCTACATAAAAACGCTCCGGATTTCGCTTTGGAAATCCGGAACGATTGCGTTGTCCGTCTGTGCGGTATTTGCCTGTATCAACAGCCTTTCAAGAGCGATCAACGCCGCTATGCTGGCCGGTTTGCCGCAGGCGCAGGCTGCGCCATGGTTCTGTCTGCGGTCTGCGATTTGCTATCATGCGATCTGCTGGCTGTTTGCTGCCATCGCCTATTATCCTGCGACGCACAGCGTGCGGAGGATGGTCGAGGATGAAAATTTTGCGCAGACCTGGTATGTGTTCTGGGTGCTGCCGCTGGTGTTCATTGCGCTGAATCTGTTTATGATCCCCAAGTATGCGGACACGCTCTATACCGGGCGTGTTTTGCAGGGGTATTTTGTGATCAGCATCGTACTTTTGTTTTTGATGCTTTTCTTCAACGCAATCTTCCTTCTGATGGCGATCAGCATCAACCGGAATGTGAGATTGCAGCAGGAGAACCAGCTGCTTTCCATGCAGCAGCAGCGCTACGAAAGCCTGAAAGCTGCCATTGAGGAAGCCCGGCAGGCGCGGCACGATCTGCGCCACCAGCTATGTCAGCTCGCCGCCCTTGCAGAAGAAGGGAATCTTGAAAAGATCAAAGCCTATCTTTCCAGCGCAGTTTCCAGAATCCCGAGTCTGGAGCTGCATTTCTGTGAAAACCGGGCGGCAGACGGCGTGGTCGGGTATTACTGCGCACTTGCGAAGCGGGAGCAGATCCCATTTTCCGTACAGCTCGATCTGCCGGAATGTCTTCCTGTAGACGAGATCGATCTGTGCCTGGTCCTCTCGAATCTGCTGGAGAATGCGCTGGAAGCCAGCCTGCGTACTGCACCTGCCAGACGCAGAATCGAGCTGACCGCCTATCTGCATGGCAACAGTCTGGCACTGATTCAGGTTGAAAACACCTATGACGGAGTTATCCGGGAAAAAGACGGGGTATTTCTGTCCTCCAAGCGAAAAGGAGACGGTGTCGGTATCCAGTCCGTCCGCCATATCGCAGAAAAATCCGGTGGAGTAAGTACAGTCACCTATCAGGACGGTCTGTTTTGCGCAAAGGTCATGCTCCGCAGATAATTATGCCCTGCCTTTCCAAAACGGCACGGCCACAGATTTCAACAGTCTTGTCTCCAGCAAGCGCTGAACAAGCCGTATTTCTGTTTTTGCAAAGATATCTGACTTCATTGCGTCCCAACCCATCTGGTTGCCGCAGCCATCAGCTGAAAATTCATAATCCGGTTACAGTTCCAGCAAGATTTCGTTACAACTTTCTGTCACACTGACAGCAGTTCGAACAAGCGGAACATCCCTTGGGGAAAGGAAGTTTGACTTATGAAAAAAGTACTGGCGATCCTGCTGGCCATATCGGTGCTGGCGCTGAGTGCCTGCGCGGCCAGACAGACAGCTCCGGATACGCAGGACACTCCTGCCGCAGAAACGACCGGGCAGCCGGACGCTTCTGAACAGGCGGGAGAAGAACAGGCTTCGGAAGAGCAGCAGCCCGCACAGGAGGCAAAGCGCGTCGAGCCGATGCCAGAAAGCCTTGATCTGAACGCACTGACCGATGCGACTGTCGCGGTGAGCTTCGGCGCAGACGACATTTCCGAAACCGACGGCAAAACGGAACTCACGCTGACGGTCTATGATTACGATCTCTATGACATGGTCGATATCGCGCAGCTTGCCGTTGGCGATACGATCGTTGTGGACGGCAAGGACATGGTCGTCACGTCCAGAGAGGACGAGAACGGCTTTGTCACCATCAACGGAGGCCTGGAGCAGGGCGGCGTCGATTTGACGAGCGACGATTCGGGCGTCTACTACGCCGTTGGTCTGGATGACACAAAATCGTATCACGAGCTCGGCAAGGTCACCGTGCCGGTTGCCGAGGGCTTTGTCCTGACGGACAATGCAGACCCCGAGCATCCGGATGAAACGTATGCCGCAGCGGACCTCGCAGAGCTGGCTGCGTCTGAACCCGGCTTTACCGCCAACAACACGTTGGCGACCATCGAACACGGCAAGCTGACTGTCCTGGCCAGAAGCTATACGCCGTAACGTTTTCAGTCAGAAAATGCCCGGAGGTCTTCTGCCTCCGGGCATTTTCCTGCTTCGCGGCAGACAGCCCCAGCGCCCGTGCCGGACAAGCGGCTTGACCGCGTCGGGGGGAGCGGAGTATAATGAAGAAAATCCCGGAAAGAAGGGGAAGGCGAATGAAAGAAAACCGAAAGCTCCTGAAGGAAGTTCTCAAGGACATCCAGCACGATATGTCGGACGAGGAAGTTCTGAACCTGCTGGCAGACAGCAAAATTTCCGAAAGTCCTGCAACGGAAAAATACACGCTCGGGCAGCGCGCGGCGGACGCGATCGCAAAATTTGCGGGCAGCTGGGCGTTCATCTTTTCGTTTACGGGTGTGCTGCTTTTGTGGATGGTCGTCAATACGATCCTGGCGGCAGATGCGTTCGATCCGTTCCCGTTTATCCTGCTGAATCTGGTTCTGTCCTGCGTCGCGGCGATCCAGGCACCGCTCATCATGATGAGCCAGAACCGGCAGGAGGAAAAGGACCGCCGCCGCGCGGAAAATGATTACAAGGTCAATCTCAAAACCGAGATCATGATCGAGGATCTTTATGATAAGGTCAATGCCATTCTTGCAAAGCAGTCTGCGCTGGAGAAAAAACTGCAGGAGCAGGAAGAAACAAAATCGTAATCAGCCGAAACACGAAGTCCCGGTAAACCATCGTCTGATGGCTTGCCGGGACTTTTTCTGCACAGAATTTACTTGTATTTTATGCGGTGTTGGAAGAAATACTCAAGTAGGAGATAAGCAAAAGCGATGCGTCACAGCCTGTTGAGTTTTTCCTCCAGTTCAGCCGCGATGCGCTGCCGTTCTTCCTCGCTTTCTGCGCGTGCATACGGTTCCAGCGCGGCGTCCCGCTTTTGCTCCGCGTCGCGCGTCCATGCCTCAAACTCGGTCTTGGTCATGTCCTTTCGCATCGTGCGCGCGTAGTATTTCTTGTATGCCCGTTGCTGCACCTGCCAGACTTCATTGTTCTCAACTT
>OGOX01002202.1_pt1 | contig 11558 bp, 10 predicted proteins | sample 1552761 | NCBI WGS metagenome assembly OGOX01 (sample SAMEA2580212, study PRJEB22360) | human gut metagenome | biome: human gut; feature: human-associated habitat; material: faeces | place: Denmark | collected 2008/2010
AAAACAAAATCGTAAAAGCCAACGAAGAGTTGAAAGAAGTCAAATACGCTTATAAGACAAACTAACTGAATGAATTACTTCAACTATTCTCGCCGACAGGCGAACGAGGTATATGTAGGCGCCACTCCTATGGGTGGCGCTTATCCTATCCGTATACAGAGTATGACGAATACCGTCACCATGGATACAGAAGCTTGTGTGGAACAGGCCAAGCGTATCATTGAGGCGGGAGGAGAATAAGTACGTCTCACCACACAAGGAGGACGTGAAGCAGAGAACCTGCAACATATCAATGCATCTCTGCGTGCCCAGGGATACCAGACTCCTTTAGTGGCCGATGTACATTTCAATCCGAAAGTAGCCGAGGTAGCGGCCTTGTACGCTGAGAAGGTACGTATCAACCCAGGCAACTATGTAGATGCTGCCCGCACCTTCAAGCAACTGGAGTATACGGATGAAGAGTATGCAAAAGAAATCCAGAAGATACGCGACCGTTTCATCCCCTTCCTGAACATCTGTAAGGAAAATCACACAGCCATCCGCATCGGAGTGAACCACGGTTCGCTGTCCGACCGCATCATGTCGCGCTACGGAGATACTCCGGAAGGCATGGTAGAATCGTGCATGGAGTTCCTGCGCATCTGTGTGGAACAGAATTTCATGAACGTGGTCATCTCTATCAAGGCTTCCAATACGGTCATCATGGTACGCACCGTCCGCCTGCTGGTAGAACAGATGGAAAAAGAAAATATGGCCTTCCCGCTCCACTTAGGAGTGACAGAAGCCGGTGACGGAGAAGACGGCCGTATCAAATCAGCCTTGGGTATCGGTGCCCTGCTGTGCGACGGACTGGGTGACACCATCCGCGTATCACTGAGTGAAGCGCCCGAAGCAGAAATTCCCGTAGCCCGCAAACTGGTAGATTATGTATTGAAACGCGAAGGACATCCCTATATTCCAGCTACCGAAGCTCCGGAATTCAACTACACGCACCCCAGCCGAAGAGAAACCGTAGCCATAGGTAACATCGGAGGCGACCAGCTTCCGGTAGTCATCTCAGCCCGTCTGAACAACGACCTGGAAGTAAGCGAACAGTTCAAGCCCGACTATCTGTACTGTGGCCAACGCTTGCCAGAAAACCGCAGAGCAGACATCGGTTATATTGTGGATGCCTGTGCATGGGAAGGCAGCGAGCACACCTATCCGGCTTTCAACTACCAGCAGTTGATTGAACTGCATCACCATCCAGCCAAAATGAAGTTCCTCTTTACTTCTTATTTAGGACTGAATGAAGAGGTAATGGCTTGCCTGCGTCTGCATCCGGAAGTGGTCATCGTAGCTCAAAGCAACCACTACAACCGCTTAGGTGAGTTCCGTGCATTGGCACATCAGCTGATGAACCAGGGACTGAAAAACCCGCTAGTATTCTTCCAGCTTTATCAGGAAACCGAAACAGAGGATTTGCAAATCAAGTCGGCTGCCGACATGGGTGCCCTGATTATCGACGGTCTGTGCGACGGTATCCTGCTCTACAACCACGGCAACCAAATCAGTAACCTGAAAGTGGACGAAACCGCCTTCGGTATCCTGCAGGCAGGACGTATCCGCACTTCCAAAACCGAATACATCTCTTGCCCGGGCTGCGGACGTACATTGTACGACTTAGAATCAACCATTGCCCGCATCAAGGCTGCTACGGCTCACCTCAAGGGACTGAAAATCGGTATCATGGGCTGTATCGTCAATGGCCCGGGTGAAATGGCCGATGCCGACTATGGCTATGTAGGTGCCGGAAGAGGCAAAATCAGTCTGTACAAAAAGAAGGAATGTATTGAAAAGAACATTCCGGAAGAACAGGCTGTAGAAAAACTGATTGAGCTGATTAAGGCAAACGGAGATTATAAAGACTGATTCTCTGGCTCAGATATACAAAACCGTCTGCATGGATCTTGATTTTTTCCAAGGCATGCAGACGGTTTTGTTTTATGCAGAATAAGAGTAAAATATGCTATAAAGTACTTATTTTCTTTTGAGTTCCCCTTAAATACACGAAGCCCACGAAAATCATCTCACCAGAGACTTTTTCTTAATATAATTGTCCTTTTATTGCTGTAAAAGTATATGTTTCTGTTTCCAAGTCTAAAACTATCTGAACTGTTATATTTTCTTTTGAAGGATATCCATTGGGGTACCCACCTAAATAATGGGTAGCATTAAAATTAATATTATATGTACATCCTTCATTATAAGTTATTTTGGGATTTCCTATAACTTTATAGTCTGGATATTCTTTCATCTTTTCATAAAATTGTTGTAATACGAAGTTATCATTTAAATAAAGTTCTTTTTTTTGCTTGAATTTTTGCTCTCTTTCAAATGCTTTCTCTAAAGGCGTTGTTTCATATTCAAAACTAAAATCAATTTCTCCGTTTTCATTTTGAGGATAATACTCAATTCTTCTTGTAGCTATAGCGATAAGTTCATGTAAACTATTGAATATTTTTCTTTTAATCCAATTCCCTCTTTCATCATATATATATTGAGCATAAGTTTCATGTTGTTTATTTTCTGTACTATCTGTCTCTAACGTATGAACTATATCTCCGCTCTCATTCCTTTCATAAGTCGTCAAAAGATTATCATCGTATTTTACATAGTTATAAGATTTCTTTTGTTGCCATGTTTTTATGTCTTCTAAGATATACGTTGGTATGGTATCTACTATTACATTTAAATCTTTGATATGCTTAGATGTAATCTGCCCATGTTTATTGATTTGATATTTTTCTAATAAAATCCTTTTTCCTTGTTTTATTTCAATTTCAGTATATATATTATTTCCATTGTTTTTGAACGATATTATTGTCGTATCATTGATTGCTTCGTTAGAAATAGGTTCCCTTTTATATTCGACTTTTATTGTTTTAGTCTTATAATTATATTTATCTCTTTCTATAAAAGTCGTTGCATTAAGATTATTTTCATTGCCATAATATTCTTCTATTTTAAAAGGGAAAACATTATCACCTTTATAATAGTATTTTTTATAGTCTGAGAGATTAATAAAATCAGTTTCTCCAGACAATGTTATTATATCTTTAGAATGTTTCTCTACAATTAACCTACCTGAATCGTCATATGAATAACTAGTAATTTCTTTCCCTTTGATTTTCTTTAGTAAATTTTTAAGATGATTAAACTTTAGAATGATAGTATTGGAGTTTGTTTCTTTACCATCCTGCACATCGAAATTTTCTTGTATGACTAAGCATACATTACTCTTTAAGTTCATATTATCACAGTCAGTTGTATTTTTTAAAGGCTTTACCTGTTCACATGAACTTATAAGATATAATACAATAAAAAAACTACATAAAAATATAGTTTCCCGATTTATCAGTTTCATAATTTTACATTTTACAATCTCTATAATGATATTATTCATCTTTCACAGTTATACTTTTACGGATTACCAACGTTTGCAGGTGCGCATGAAAACTCTGGTTTATCACAAAATTACAATGAATAACTATTTCTTTATTTAAAGCTGTTCTGGCTTATGATTGTAAGTAACGACTAGAGCTCATCAGACTGTCAAGTCAGTTGTCTAATCCATGCGCCATGCTACTTCACTTGCCATCATTTAACCCTCTTTTCTGTTAGTGGTTTGCTCTTCCTTAAAGACATCATACACCAGCAGTGGACTCTGATAATATAGTCCACTGTTCATATCGATTAGCTTAGAATAGGTTTCCGAATTATAAACCATATCCAGAGCCTCTTTCATACCAATATGGTAATCACGCATCACATACTCCGTCAGTTCGGTGGTAATGCACTCTATCATAAATTGTTCATCGTCTGTCATAGCTTCTTCAATAATTTGATTGCCCGTTCCGTTCCAAAATAATACTGGGTAGTTAGTCGTACAAACTGCAAGTTCTTCACTAAGGTAGGCAAATCGATATATTTCTTCATATATCTAAATAATTGTACCCCGACTTTATCATCAGCGATAGCCCCTATCACGATGTCGAAGTCATGTATCTTTGTCTTACTTTCCCGGTTTCGGTTAGCTAAGATGAATCTTGCCCACTCTTCAGTATAGCCTTCAAATATCTTTATATTCAGTTCGTTGTCAGACAGGTGGTTCTCATCAAACTCATACACGTTTACCGTCGGTGTTCCACCTGATTGTACCACTTTCTGCTTAGCCATCTGCATAGCTTGTTCCTTATCCGCTGTCAGATAAAAGCCCTGTCCGAAATCCTTGTTAGGACGTGTCTTTGTCAGGTCTATTTCCTTTATATCCTGATTCGAGCCGTGATAGAGTATCATGCCAACTGCCCTCCCTGTCTTTTACAATAGTCTGTTAAGTCATCGACTGCATCTTCAATTGAAAACAGATGTTCTACATCATATCCTTTATCAAGAAAATCTATGCCCTCCCAGCGTTTGAGATAATTGAACGCTTGCGGTAGCGTAAGCTGATGTTTCTTAGCAAACTCCGATATGCAAATCACGGTATATTCTATTTTATCCTTGATTTTAGTTTCCATGATTATTCATTATTTTTCCCTTTAGTAACTTATTGCATAGCTCCCTTATGGCTCAAAATACATATAACCTTTGCCTTCGCCATAAATCGCTGCATTTTAAGTCCTTAATATTTCTTTTCACTAATATAGTGATAAATTTCAAAACACCAAAGTGTTTCATATCAAACGCCTTTGCGTTTTCCCCAAAACGCAAGTACATTTTACTAAAAACGCAAGTACGTTTCACTTCAAATGCACTTGCGTTTGAAACAAAACGTACTTGCGTTTTCCGGACCTTATCAAAAAGCCCTCCAGAAGCCTCTCTGAGGCCTTATTTCTTCGTTTCTTCCTTCTCCTTCTTGACAGGTTCGTCTTTCTTTACCGGTGCCGAAAGAATCTCCCGGTAACGGACAGGATTCTGCAATACCTTGATGGCTTCTTCCAAATCAGTATCATCTTTCAACCGTTCCATCGCAGCACCACGCTGATAAAAATAGCGGGTCACGATTTCCTGTGAGATATATTCCTTAATCGGTTTGGCAAAATAGTCCAAGTCGCGGTCCAGGTTATGGTTGAGCTTCTTTTCCAGCGCCTTGAATTCCTCTGCTGCCTCGGTCATATAACCCTCAAACTCGGCAATTTCTTTCAGGCTTTTCAACATCTTCTCACTCTGGCGGTCGTAAGTAAAGTTACGCGACTTCACCAGTTTCTTGAAAGCCTCATAATCGGCATCGGTCAGTTTGAAGTCGTCTACCGAAGCCAATGTAGGATGATTCCAGCAATATTGGGTAGCGTAATCGAAAATCAGGTCGTCGTTCATCAGGTAGAACACGATGTTCGGAATCTTGTCTCCCTTCACTTCAATGTCCGGACGAATACCTCCTCCATCACGCACCTCACGTCCGGCAGCCGTATGAAATACGGTGGTCAGACTGTCGGGTGTACGGGCTACTGAACCGTCGGCATTCTTCTTGGCATAGTCGATAGCCTGGATACAACGTCCGCTGGGAATATAGTATTTGGAAGTGGTCACTTTCAGCGTGCCGTTGTAGGGCAACGGACGAATGGTCTGCACCAGCCCTTTTCCGAAAGTGCGCGAACCGATGACTACCGCACGGTCCAAGTCCTGCAACGAACCACTCACGATTTCAGAAGCCGAAGCCGTGGCACCGTTCACGAGTACCGCCAGCGGAATCTGTGTATCGACCGGTTCATTCTGGGTTTTATAAGAACCTTGTGCCTGACGTACCTTCCCTTTTGTCATCACAATTTCCTGTCCCTTCGGCACATAAAGATTGACAATGTCTACCGCTTCCGACAAGGAACCTCCTCCATTGTCACGCAAGTCGATGATCAGCGACTTGGCACCTTTCTGTTTCAGTTCGATGAAAGCTTTTTTGAAATCCTTGGCAGAATTTTCCGTAAAGCTGGACAAAGCCAAATAGCCGATGCTGTCTTTCACCATGCCGTAATAGGGCACCGGATTGGTACGGATGTTCTTACGGGTGATTTTAAATTCCATCACCGTACTGTCGTTCTTGAGCGGACGCAGCACTTTCAACACGAACGACGTGCCCGGTTCTCCACGCAGCGCTTCGCTGACCTTGGACGAAAATTCCTGGGGCTTCATGTCGCCACGTACCATTTCCTTTCCTCCTACCGAGAGAATGATGTCGCCTGCCTTGACTCCGGCTTCGGCTGCCGGCATGCCTTCGGTAGGTTCTACCACTGCAATACGGTCTTTGGCCTCATAATAGCGGATGGCCGCACCGATACCGCCGTATTTTCCGGTAGTCATTTCCTTGAGACTGCTCACCTCTTCTTCCGGATAGTACTCCGTATAAGGGTCGGTCAGTGAAAGCATGCCTTCCACTCCGGTCTGAATCATTTTTTCGGCATTCACGGTATCTACATAAAACATATCCAATTCCTTGAAAATGGAGTTGAATATGTCCAGATTCTTTGATATCTGAAAATTACGGTCGTCTTCCTTGAAGCTGGTCATGCCCATCCCCAACATCACGATAAAGGCTCCGGCCAGCATTTTTCTTGCATTCATATATAGTCTGTTTACAAAATTGTTCTTCCTTGCAAATAAACACATTATTCCGGTTAGACTTGCAGAAGTGATTCAATATTTAACTTAATTTCGTCCCATTTCTTGGCAGGTAAGGTGGTACCAACTTCCTGAATGACGGCTGTAGCCAGAATAGTGCTGATTTGCACGCATTTCTCCAGCGAATAACTGCACGTCAGGCCGTACATGAAACCGGCGGCATAGAAATCGCCTGCACCGGTGGTGTCCAGCACATTATCTACCGGACAAGAAAGCAATTGAATGACTTCTGTTCCTTTCTTCACGAGGGAACCTTCTTTTCCGGTTTTCACCACGGCAATGCTGCATTTGGACGCAATTTCTTCCAGAGCTTCATGAGGGGCTTTTCCCGTATAGGCCAGTGCTTCGCTCTCATTGGCAAACACGATGTCCACATATTTCACAATCAACTGGTCGAAGAAGTCACGTTCGGCTTCCACCACATTGTAGCTTGCCATGTCGAGACAAACCTGAAGTCCTTCTTCCTTGGCCAGCTGTACGGCACGTAGCATCAGGTCATGGTCTTGCAAAAGATAGCCTTCAATATAGAGATAATTATATCCGGCAAACATTTTACGCGACAAGTCTTCTGCTCTCAGTGTGGCAGCTGCTCCCAGATAAGTACCGAACGTACGCTCTCCATCGGTAGAAATGAAAGTCGACGCAATGCCCGACGGCAAATCGCAGGTGGCCAGCAAGGCATTTACCCCGCACTGACGAAGGGTATCGCCAAAGAAAGCTCCTGTCTCGTCCTGACCTACCTTTCCGATAAATCCGGGATTGGCTCCCAATGCGGCCAGTGCACAAACCGTATTGCCGGCCGAGCCACCGGTAGAGCGATGAATCTTCATCCCTGAGGTATATTTACGTATTTCAGACAAGGTGGCTTCTTGTATCAACTGCATGCTTCCTTTGGGCAAATGTAGCTTTCCCAATAAAGAATCGTCATCAATTTTTACCAATACATCGACCAATGCATTGCCCATTCCTATAATTTTATCCATTTTACTTCATTTTTTTTGCAAAGATATTGCATAATTCAAAATATCCTACTACCTTTGCATCGCAATTAAAGGAAAACCTTCTTCAGTAGCTCAGTCGGTTAGAGCATCTGACTGTTAATCAGAGGGTCGTTGGTTCAAGTCCAACCTGAAGAGCTTGAGAGTTCGTTTGAATAAACGAACTTTTTTTATACCCTAAAACGAACTAATATGGACGATTATTACTCGCGAACGTATTACAATTATTTTAACCACTTCCTGAAGGGGTGTCGTGAGTAATCCTGTCTTTTACTCTGAAGTGCTCCTCCGGGCTTAAAATGAAGGAAAGGAGCAGACAGATGAGAAAGTATCTTTTTTGTGAAGCTGGCTTTGTAGAGAAAGCCAACTGGCAACCTAACTGCTGGATTAACATTGAATGTCCGGATGCCGCGGACTTCCACTTCCTGCAAGAACAATTAAAAGTTCCCCAGTCTTTTTTGAATGACATTGCCGATACCGACGAACGTCCGCGTACGGATACTGAAGGTAACTGGCTGCTGACCATTCTGCGTATTCCCGTACAGACTCCTGATTCAAAAGTGCCGTATGCCACGGTGCCTATCGGTATCATTACGAACAATGAACTGGTGATTTCGGTGTGCTATCACTCTACGGAGATGCTGCCGGACTTCATCGAACATACGCAGCGCAAAGGTATCAACGTGCCCAATAAATACGAACTGATTCTGCGACTGATTTACTCGTCGGCTGTATGGTTCCTGAAATACCTGAAACAAATCAACAACGAAGTAAACAATGCGGAAAAGGAGTTGGAACGTAGCATCCGTAACGAGGACTTGCTCCGACTGATGAACCTGCAGAAGAGTCTGGTATATTTCAATACGTCTATCCGTGGCAATGAGGTCATGATAGGCAAATTGCAGAATATCTTTAATGAGAAGGACTATCAGAATACGGAACTGACAGAAGATGTGCTCATCGAACTGAAGCAGGCACACAATCAGGTAAACATCTACAGCGACATTCTTACGGGTACCATGGATGCTTTTGCTTCCATCATCTCCAATAACGTGAACACCATCATGAAACGCATGACCAGTCTTTCCATCGTGCTGATGGTACCGACGCTGATTGCCAGTTTCTATGGTATGAACGTGGATATTCACATCGAAGGACTGCCACACGCCTTTGCCTTGATTGTATGTTTCTCCATCTTCCTCTCGGCAACGGCCTTTGTTATTTTCCGGAAAATAAAGTGGTTCTAAGCTGAGGGTATATGAAATACGGAGTATCTTCCAATACGCTGCTGCTTACGGCCGGAATCGTATGGCTGGTCGCCGGTATCAACATTCTCCGTATCGGCATTTCCTGCTGGATAACGGACGCGCACTACTGGCTGCTCAAGGTCTGCGAGGCCAGTCTGATATTCCTGCTGTTTTTCTGCATGATTTTCCACAAGCTCTACCGCAAGCATGCACAGCGTATCACAGCCGGTAACCCCAACAAACGCTGTCCATTCTCGTTTTTTGACGTGAAGGGCTGGCTGGTGATGGCTTTCATGATTGCACTGGGCATAACTATCCGTACCGCACGCCTGCTGCCTGAAAGTTTTATTGCAGTCTTTTATACCGGACTTTCCCTCGCGCTGATGGCTACAGGAGGACGTTTCATTCTGCTATATTGGAAAAGAAAATAAAGCCGGGCAATACGCATCAGCGGAATGTAGTCTTCCCTCCTATGATGCGGAAATGAGAGGTACTACACAATTACAATAGTCAATTATCAGAGTAACGAAAACTTTAAATATACGATGCCTGCTTACATCGAATAAGCACATAAAAAAAAGCCGCCTCAAATGAGACGGCTCTTTTTATGATAGTAGTTGAGATTATTCAACTCCACTGTAATCTAATACATTCTTCTTGTTAGCCAAGATGCGATCGTATTCTTCTTTAGAACCTACCACAATCTTTTCAAACTCACGCTGACCTGTACCAGCAGGAATCAAGTGACCGCAGATTACGTTCTCTTTCATACCTTCCAGTTTATCAACCTTACCGTTGATAGCAGCTTCGTTCAATACCTTGGTAGTTTCCTGGAATGATGCAGCTGACATGAAGCTTGATGTCTGCAATGCAGCACGTGTAATACCCTGCAGAATCTGAGTAGAAGTAGCAGGAACTGCATCACGTACTTCAACCAGTTTCAAGTCGCGGCGTTTCAGCATACTGTTTTCATCACGGAGCTTACGAGCTGTAACAATCTGTCCCGGCTGCAAGTTCTGAGAATCACCAGCATCTACAACCACTTTCTTACCCCAGATACGGTCGTTTTCCTCATTGAATTCAATGCGGTCTACAACCTGCTGTTCCAAGAAGCGAGTATCACCCGGTTCGTCAATCTGTACCTTACGCATCATCTGACGAACGATAATTTCGAAGTGCTTATCGTTAATCTTCACACCCTGCAGACGGTAAACGTCCTGGATTTCATTTACGATATATTCCTGAACGGCTGTAGGACCTTTGATGGCCAAGATGTCGGCAGGAGTAATAGCACCATCAGACAACGGAGTTCCGGCACGTACATAGTCGTTTTCCTGAACCAGAATCTGCTTAGACAAAGCAACCAAGTACTTACGAACGTCACCAGTCTTCGATGTAACGATGATTTCACGGTTACCACGTTTAATCTTACCCATCGTAATTTCACCATCGATTTCAGAAACGACAGCCGGATTAGACGGATTACGAGCTTCGAACAGCTCAGTTACACGTGGAAGACCACCGGTGATATCACCCGCCTTACCTACGGCACGCGGAATTTTCACCAGAATATCACCCGACTTCACGGTTTGTTTGTCTTCTACTACTACGTGACCACCTACCGGCAAGTTGTATGTACGGATAATTCCACCGTTCTCATCCAAGATGTGCAATGACGGAATCTTCGTCTTATCCTTAGATTCAGTAATAATGATTTCACGCAAACCTGTAGCTTCATCAGATTCTACCTTATAGGTTACGTTTTCAATTACTGATTCAAAGTCAATCTTACCAGCAGCTTCTGTTACGATAACGGCGTTGAACGGGTCCCACTTAGCAATCAGCTTACCCTTTTCTACCACCTCACCGTCTGAAGCATACAGTTTAGAACCGTAAGGAACGTTGTGAGTAGAAAGGATGATACCTGTATGTACATCCACAAAGCGAACTTCGGCCAGACGACCTACAACAATCTTCACTGGTTCACCAGTTTCTTCTACAGCATCAACCGTACGCAATTCTTCGAATTCCAAACGAGCATCATTCTTAGCTACGATACTTGCATTGGCAGCCATATTACCTGCGATACCTCCGGCGTGGAATGTACGCAGAGTCAACTGAGTACCCGGTTCACCGATTGACTGAGCAGCGATTACGCCGACAGCTTCACCTTTCTGTACCATACGGCTGGTAGCCAAGTTACGTCCGTAACATTTCGCACATACACCCTTCTTAGATTCACAAGTCAATACAGAACGGATTTCTACGCTTTCAATCGGAGATTTTTCGATTTCTTCCGCAATGTCTTCTGTGATTTCTTCACCAGCAGCTACAATCAGCTTACCAGTTGTCGGGTGGATAATATCATGAACAGATACACGACCCAGAATACGTTCGTACAAAGTAGCGATAACTTCATCGTTGTTCTTCAATGCTGTACAAACCAGACCACGCAATGTACCACAGTCTTCTTCGTTGATAATCACGTCATGAGAAACGTCAACCAAACGACGAGTCAAGTATCCGGCATCGGCAGTCTTCAACGCGGTATCGGCAAGACCCTTACGAGCACCGTGGGTAGAGATAAAGTATTCCAACACCGAAAGACCTTCCTTAAAGTTAGAAAGAATCGGGTTTTCGATAATCTGACCGCCTTCGG
>OGOX01002210.1_pt1 | contig 11528 bp, 15 predicted proteins | sample 1552761 | NCBI WGS metagenome assembly OGOX01 (sample SAMEA2580212, study PRJEB22360) | human gut metagenome | biome: human gut; feature: human-associated habitat; material: faeces | place: Denmark | collected 2008/2010
GAAGTACATCAAAATCCGGCTGCCCCCCCGTCCTGAATAGCGGCAGCCAAAGACTCGCGCGAGCCCACAGGTGCCATCACCTCAAATTCGTTTATCTTTGTATTCATGAATGCAATTTCTTATTTTTGGGTACAAAGGTACTGCTTTTCTTTGAAAAATCATACTAAAAGGCGCATAAAGATATATAATAAGGTATAAAAACAAAAATAGTAGCCACTAAAACCTGATATTTTAGTTGGCTACTATTTATTTTTAGAATGCCTTGGCATGAACGCATTTCATGTTCTTTTCAAGCTGGGCTGTTGAGCTGGCACCTACCAGTACGCTGGTTACGCCTTTCTGGTGGAGAATCCACGCCAGTGCCATCTCGGCGAGGGTTTCGCCTCGTTCGCCGGCTTCCGCATTCCATTGCTTCAACTGCTCCAGGAGTTCCGGAGTCAGGGCGCTGTGCTTCAGGAAGTGCTCCTTTGCCATGCGGCTATCGGCTGGGATGCCGTTGAGATAGCGGTCGGTGAGGAGACCTTGGGCGAGGGGAGAGAAGGAGATGAATCCGATGCCGTTTTCGTGGCAGTAGTCGAGGGTTCCGTTCTCCTGTGGCGCACGGTCAAGCATGTTGAGTCTGTCCTGGAAGATGAGCAGCGGACAGTCGCGCTCCTTCAGGTATTTATCTGCGAACTTCAATGCCTCCAGTGGCCATCGGCTGATGCCGAGATAGAGTGCCTTGCCCTGCTTCACGATATCTACCATTGTCTGGAGGGTTTCCTCGAGTGGGGTATTTGGGTCGTAGCGATGACTGTAGAAGAGATCCACATAGTCCAGATTCATGCGCTTGAGACTCTGGTCGAGGCTTGCCATCAGATACTTGCGCGAGCCCCAGTTGCCGTAAGGACCTTCCCACATATCGTATCCCGCCTTGGTAGAGATGAAGAGTTCATCGCGATAGGGCAGGAAGTCATCCTTCATCAGTCTGCCCATGGTTTCCTCAGCGCTTCCGTATGGAGGACCATAGTTGTTGGCAAGGTCGAAGTGGGTGATTCCGTGGTCGAAGGCATAGTGGGTGATGGCACGGCTTCTTTCGTAAGGATCCACTCCTCCGAAGTTGTGCCAGAATCCCAGACTAACCTTAGGCAGCAAGACTCCGCTCTTGCCGCATCTCTTGTAAAGTGCCTCTGCATCGCCATAGCGATTGGCATCGGCTGTGTAGATTCCTTTTAAGTCCATAATTCCTATTTTATTTTATGTTTGAATATTATCAGAACTGAATATAGGGGTCTCAGGCTCTCCCTATTCAGCAGCAAAGGTATTGCTTTTTTTTAGAAATGGGTGGAAAGTGGCTCTTAAAAATGTGTAAAACTTCATAATGTAAACCGTCATTTATATAAATGGCGGTTTACATTTGTGCATCTTTTAGATTTTTCCCCCCAAAAAACTTGTGGGTTTCAAATATAATATGTATCTTTGCATCCGGAGATTATGAAATCTTCGTTACGTAAAATTCATAATTCAGTAAATGCTTATGGTACAGACTAATCCGTTTCTCATAGAAGGGTATTTATCCCCAGATTTCTTCTGCGACAGGGTAGAAGAAACCGCCTTGCTTACACGGCATCTAACTAACCGATGCAATGTGGCATTGATAGCACCACGACGATTGGGAAAGTCGGGGTTGATTTATCATTGTTTCTATCAGAAGGAAATCCGGGAGCAGTATCATTGCATATATATTGATATTTACGATACCAAAAATCTCGGGGAGTTTGTTTATGCTTTGGGCAAGGGGATTCTTGCTGCATTGAAACCCAAGGGCAGACAGGTGTGGGAGTTCTTCCTGAATATGCTTCAGTCGCTGAAATCTACCATTTCTTTCGATATCAACGGAAATCCGGAATGGAGCGTGGGTATCGGAGATATTCAGTCGCCTGATATTACGCTGGATGAAATCTTTGCCTATCTTTCCCAGGCAGATAAGCCTTGCCTGATAGCCATTGATGAATTCCAGACCATTGCCGGTTATCCTGAGAAAACGGTGGAGGCTACGTTGCGCAAGCGCATCCAGAACTGTCATAACGCTAACTTCATCTTCTCTGGTTCCAAGCGCCACATGATGGCACTGATGTTTACCTCCAGGTCACGTCCTTTCTATCACAGTTCGAGCATCATGGGATTGGAGGCTATCAACGAACAGGCCTATCTGGAGTTTGCCAACCATCATCTGTCTAAGATCAACAAGGAGATTTCTGCGGAAGCGTTCTCCTATCTTTATCATCGTTTTGATGGCATTACCTGGTATATTCAGTATGTGCTCAACATGCTCTATACTTCGATTTCAGATTCCAGGGTCCTGGGAAAAGAGGATGTGGAATATTGCATAGAGAGCATTCTTTTGCAGCATCGCTTTGCCTATCAGGCTCTGCTGTTCCAGCTTACCAGCAAGCAGAAGCAGGTGCTCATCGCCATAGCCAGGGAGGGAAGTCCTTCCTCGCTGATGTCGCAGGAATTCCTGCATAAATATCGTCTGGGTGCCAGTACCGTGCAGGGTGCCGTGAAGACCTTGCTCGAAAGGGATTTTATCACGCAGGATGAGGGAGTATATCAGCTATGCGATAAGTTTCTGAAATTAAGTTTAAAGGAAGGGATATAGGGCATTTATAACAGATAAGCCACAGATAAGCTGTTGTCTGATTATTTCGGTAGCGAGATGGTGAACTCCGACCACTTGTCTTTCTCGCTCTTCACACTTATCTTGCCGCTATGGGCGTTGATTACCTGCAGTACGTAGTTCAGACCGATGCCGAAGCCGCCACGAGTCTTGCAGGCATCCTTTTCGTGCTCAGCGGCGCGCTCAAAGCGGTTGAAGATGGTCTTCAGTTCGCTCTTGGCTATGCCGATACCCTCATCAAAAACCTTGATATATACGTTCTTATCATCCTCCAGGGTGGAAATCTCAATGTTGATTTCCTCCTTCGAGTACTTGGTGGCGTTATCCACCAGATTGCTGATCGCCTCCTTCAGATATTCCTCGTCGGCTAGGGCAGAGGTGGCTCCAAACTGGGTGGTGATATGAATCGGTTTCGCCGATTTCGCCTTGTATTTATCCACCACATCCTCTATCATCGTTTCCAAATCTACTTCCGCCTTCTGGATATGCAGCTTGCCGTGCTCCAGTTTCGAGATGGTGAGCAGGCGGTTGATGAGGGCAAGCAGATGCTGCGCCTCGTCTTCTACGATGCAGAAATATTTCTCCTTCATTTCCGGCTTCTTCTCCAGTACGCCGCTGTGCAGATACTTGGTTCCCATAATGATGGAGGTGAGCGGCGACTTCATGTCGTGAACCATGGCATAGGAGAAGTCCTCGCGCAGCAGTCGCACCCTTTCCTGCTCATCGATGTAGTTGATCTGGTCGATGAGGCTCAGGATGATCACCACCGTGGTAAGGAGCGAGGTGAGAACCGTGAACTTGCTTTCGTAGAAGGCAGCGATCAATGCCTGTGCCCTGACATCCGGTGCCAGGTTCCAGGGCGTTTCAAATCCCATCTGGTGAACGGTCATCTCGAAAGAGTTCCACATCCAGAACAGCTGCATGCAGAGCACGGCTATCAGTGCCGTGGTGCTGAGTGCCTTGGTTCTATTCGTTTTCATCTTTCACTAGCATTTCAGGCAGTTTCCTGCTCAGGGCAGCGAATCCGCCTATGGTTAATGCCGTACCGGCTATCAGGAGCAATATGCCGAGCACTTTCGATTCAAAATGGAAGGGAACCAGAGTGGATACGAAATAGAGCACGATGAGAATGATGGTGCTGCGTGTCTTGCCGTATATCCAGCTGCAATAGCAGAGGGTGATAAAACCTTGCACGGTCAGATCTACATTGATATCACCACTGGTTGTTACCGACATCATGCATGCAGGCAGCATCATGATCGAGAGGGTAAGCAGCTGCACCCATCTCTTCTTGCCGCAGCGGATCAGTTCTTCCTGAATGGCGCCGAAGAAGATGTAGGCAGATATAAACGATCCGATGATATTGTAAGGCAGGAAGCCGAGATAGCTTATCTCCATCATCTGCTTGGGAAGGAAGTCGAGATGGAAGAGGTTCATGATGGAATAGAAGACCATGGTGAAGCCCAGAATCGGCATGGTGCAAATGGTCATCGCCTTCCATTTGGCGGCAGGAACCACCTTCCCAAGCGAGAACCTGGAGAATTTGTAATGTCCGAAGGTGAACCATACGATGAGTATGCCCAGAAATCCGATGACTAACATAAACGGATAGATGGATTCCTCCAGACCTTCTATCTGCTGGCTGTGGGAGCCCGAAGGGATGTTCAGTGCCATGTAGAGTCCCACCAGGAATCCTCCCAGGAAGATGGTGCTGAGATATTCTGCCAGGAACAGTATGTAGTATAATATCGCTTTCAGCATAATGATGTCTTTTCTGTCTTTTTTTCTTTATTCTAATTTGATTCTCGTATAATGTTATGCAGGGGTAGGGGAATGCTCATTCTGCGATGAGCTTGAATCCCACTCCTCTGATGGTTTTCAGTTCTACGGCAGGCTCGTCTTCCAGTGCCGTGCGGATTTTCTTGATGAAAACATCCAGGCTTCTGGAAGCGAAGTAATCCTTGTCTTCCACGCCCCAAAAACGGCTCAGTACGGCTTCCCGGCGCACCACCTCGTTCTTGTTTACCGCCAGGAGTTCGAGGATCTTAGCCTCTCGTGCGGTAAGCATTTTCTCGCTGCCTTCCTGCGTATCTTTCAGGGTGGCGTGGTCGGCATCCAGTGTATATCTTCCCAGTTTGATCTGGCTGCTGGCATTCTCGCTGCGTTTTCCGGCTTTCAGCTGGATGAGGCTGTGGATGTGTGCGTCCAACTCTTCTGGGATGAAAGGCTTCTTGATATAGTTGTTGGCTCCTGCGGCATACCCCGCCTTCAGGTCCTTGGGCGAGGTGAGACCGGTGGTAAAGAGGATGATGGTTTCTCCATCCACCTCTCGGATGTTCTTCACCATTTCGATGCCGTCCATAATGGGCATATCGATATCCGATACGATGACATCGGGCTGAAAGTCTCTCCACGCCTTCAGTCCTTCCTTGCCGTTAACGGCGGTTTTCACTTCATATCCTCCGATGATATCCTCGAAGCAGCTTTTCTCCATATAGGCGAGGTTTTCATCATCCTCAACCAGGAGTAACTTAGTATCAGCCATAATCTTATCAGTTTTTGATGATTACGGGAGCCAAATCAGCCATTGTCTCCTTTTCCGCTGCAAAGATACATCTTTTTTGTGAAAAAGCCATATTAAAAGTGGGAGATTAACTTAAAGATAACGTTGGCGCCTTATCTCAGAATGACAGTGCAAAGATACGGCTTTTTTGGGGAACCACCAAATTTTGGGTGGCGATAAGGGGCGATTTTCAGCAGCTTTCAATTTGAAACTTCGTTAATGGAGGTAACTCGCTCTAAATTGGACTTTGATTGAAAATCAAGAAGTTGGGCGTTTGCCTATATAATATAGGTAACAATATGGAAACGAGCGGACTTCTGCTCGTTTCTGTATTTTGCAATATGCAAAGAACGCCTTAATTCGGGGACAAAGATACGATATTTTTCTTAATATCCCATAATTTGCAAGAAGAGAAACATAGAAATTAGGACTTTTTTACATGAAATCTCAAACTTGTGAACATAACCCCATCATAAAATGAATAGCAAGTATTCCTGCAGAGTTTATCAAATCAGGGCCATTGTTGTTGATGATGACTCTACCATCAGCTCATATATACCTTTCCGACACAAGCATATATTGTTTTCGTTTGTACTCCGAGTGTGTACAGTTTCAAAACATGATTTACATTCTTATATAAGAAAGTGAAGCCGTGACCATTTGTGTATTTTTGCCAAACTAACTCCAGTACATACAACAGATGTAAAAGATTTCTGCAAAATTGACCGAAATCATAAGAAAAAAACGCCAAATCTGCAAATTTCTTAAAGATTATATCCGTTTATTAAGATTATTTTTGTATATTTGCAGCATTAGTTTGGTGGTAAAGCCTATTGGCCTGCCACGTGACAATAGGACTTTACGGAGCAAGCCTATATCACAATTCTTCTCCGTAGTAACAGTCCGTTCTCTCTCACTGGTCTCTCCCTGCGCGGCAGAGGCATACGTTTTTATATTTTTCAAACACTCCAAATTGACAGCGCATGATAGATCAAAGTCGCCAACTTAAAATCTCTGGAGCTGAAAAAATCACCGATAAGGTAATAGAAGAAAAGGACTCTAAAAATAATAATACAAAAGATAATAAATAATGGATACGATACCTCTATGGTGCATAATATTTATTAATTGCATAACGCTCTTGAGTAGTGTATGGATACTTATATATTTATACAGAAATAGGAGTAAAAAAAGTTTTTCCACATATATATATGGAATAGCTTCATTGATAGGACTGTTCTTAGGTGTGATAAGTTTTTTTTATTACATCTGTCATGCATTTTGTGCAATATTATTTGGTATAGAAATATTCATTGATACATATATGGAACAGAAAAAGAGTCCTGTTAATAGGACTTATTTCAAAATAACAATTCCTCATCCTTATGTTCTTAAGGGCTACTATTGCGGTATTGGTTTTATGTTCTATGGGATAATGGTGATATTATCATGATATAAGCAAAAATATGTTCTACAGTTGCAGGTTATCAAGGATAATTATGCAACCTTTGCAGTGCCGTACAATGGCGAGGACAACAACGATTATGTCGATGGCAAGGGCTTCTGCTGCAATGACGGCAGCTTGGAGGCAGCTCAGACACGAGCTTTAGCGAGAGCTGCAAAGAACAACTTCCAAGAAGGCGATACATACGAGAAGATGCAGTTCTACTACCACCCAGACCATTTGGGTAGCAGTAGTTACATCACCAACCTTAACGGCGAGGTGGTGCAGCATATTGAGTATGTACCTTTCGGTGAGGTTTTCGTTGAGGAACGCAATAACATTTCAAATAATCCATTAAGAAGAGAGAGAAATGGCAAAAGATAGGATGCTTTATATGAAATTATGTTTTGTAGTAATAGTCTTTGGACTATCTTTTAGATTTTTTAACAAGCATTATATTAAGTATAGTGCTTGTTACAAGCTTCCGATACCTAAAACTCCATTTTATCCAGATGCTTATAAATTTGCAAATACAAAAGAAGAGTTTTTTTGTCAAATATGAAATTAATTAACAATGCAATAAAAGTAGAAGCCATTATTGATACAAATAAACTTGATTTTAACAATCATACATATCTCTTTGTGTTTGGCGCACCAATAAAAAAAATGTACTATAGTTTTAAGACTACATTATTTGACGATAAATCTCCGAGTTACGCAAAGGCTATAAGACATAAGAAAAAATGTGTATTTATAAATTATAATATTCCAACAGGGTACACGTATTTGTATGAAATAAAAAAAGACGAGACCCTTACTGGTTTCAATGGAATATAAGAAATTCATTGAATTGACAAAGAATAGAAATCCGTGGATTATTGTTTATCAACGGATTTCTATTTCTTCGCCTGTATATAAGTATAGGGCGTTATGTGTCTATCAATTTACAGCAAGCACATTGGGGCGCAAAAGCTCTTGATAGTATTAGTGAGAGATTGCAGCGTGAATTACCAGGATTAAGAGGCTTTTCTTCAGGCAACTTGAAGAAAATGCGTATCCTCTATGAGGAATGGCAATGCCTTTCAATTGGTTCGCCATTGGCGAACCAATTACAACAGCTTGAAAATAAGATAGAAGAAGGTGTTGAAATAGGAGAAAAGACACTCCTTTGTATTAACAGACCTATAGAGTCAGCAGACTTACGTATAAAAAACAAACAGGATATGCCTGAAGAATTACAGAAGGCTTTGCCTGATTTGGATAAGATGAAAGATTTATATTGCAAATCGTTGTAAATGTGTATTCACATTATATAAAATGCGTATTAAGGAGTAAGGTAATAAAGTTCTTACTCCTTTTTCGTATCTGACACAATGGATGTTAGGGGCTTTAGATGGCGAAACTGCAGTTTCTATACTTTTATATACAGCAATAACCGCCATTTAAATGTTAAAATCGGACAGGATTGGCAGAAAATCCAAGTAAACCTTGCAATAAAACTAGGAAATTGCCGTTTTTTATGGTGTAACTTTGTAAGGTTAAACTAAATAATAAAAAATGAAGAAATTCGTGATTTGCCTTCTCGCTTTTCTTATTTGTGGTTGTAGAAGAACGATTGATTTCGATTTCGACACCTACAAACAATCTCTCCATATCAGTAATGGCTATTTTTATGACTTATGTTTTGAAAATGACTCCGTTCTTCCAAATGGAAAATCATACGAAGGCGCATTATTTTTGATATGGCAAGATTCATTATGTGTACCTCCTACAAAAATTGATTTGAACAACTATATTCCAAATGGATATATTGTTAGCCGTGGTGGAATACCATCATCTGAAAGAAAGATAAAACTAAAAGCGAACTCCACCTATACAATTTCATCCACAGGCTTGGGTGCTGTGGAATGTCGTATTAAGGCTTGGACAAATCGCAATGGGAAAATTTTAAAAGCAGTCAAATATTGACTATAAAAACTTAATCTTAGAATCCTTGAAAAGAAAAGTTGAATGTTCAATCAGAAATTTTACTATATGTGGCAAAAGTATTTCATAGTAATAATTTTGTTCTGTTTGTATGCCTGTAAAGGTGAAAGAAAAGAGCAAAATACAAACTCAACAATAATTGAGAAGAAATGGGCGAAAGATTGCAGTAATGATTCCAAAATTCATGTTTTATCGTCTAATGCTCAATTTGCAAATGGGAAAAAAGTTCTAACGAACAAACAGGAATATATGCAAATGACAAAAGATTGCATATATAATGTCGAAACTCTTGTTGCGAAATATCTTGACAACAAAGATAAAAATCATTATTCTAATAAAAACAATACAATAGATTGTTATTTTAGACAATACTTATGCTATAAAGAAAATATGCATCTTTTTGTATTCGCAAATCTGTATGCATATAGAACTACAAAATATGAAATAAATACGACCAACGCATTTGCAGATAATCCTAAAAATCATGTTATTAATCCTCTCAATGGCAACAATAAGGACTATAAAATGTTGTCAGTAAACTTATCAGAAAGGTCAATATGTAGTTTTCATTAAAGTTTTCAATATGAAGTATATTATAACATTTACAATGTGTTTGTTCTTGATGTGCTCTTGTGACAATCATGATTTTGAACTATCTGAAAAAGAACAAGTTTTTTACATCAACCAAATGCTGCATTTTTCAATTGAGCCATGGGACAGCCTTAGCAAAGCATATACTTATGACTTTTTCCTACGAAACCCGAAACCATGCAAGGAAGTTGACACCATTTATTTAGAAAGGAAGATTCCAAATAAATTTGAAGTAATTGAATCTTCTTCATACACACGAGAATATAATCGCGACCCTTCATTCATAAAATTATTGCCAAATACACAATATATAGTAGCACATACTGGAATGGGCGCCAAAGTAAATATTTTCAAATATTATTATACTGACCCTTTTGGTAAATTACATGCTAATGATTCACTGAATGAACATATTAACGTGGACTCCATCCGAATCCGCCTTAATAGATAAAGCATTTGTCTTGCGCCCAACCAACGTAGGACAAGGGCTTTTCCTTTGTGGGCAGCAGCCATCGGCATCATCTCCTGTTACGCTTCGCTTCATCTGCACCTTTTTGGTGAGAACAAATACCTTCTCGAACACCGCACCGATGGCACCGATGCCTTCGACACGCTCTATTTCGGCTGCGAGAAGTTTCCACAGCACGATTTATATCCAATTGCAATTGGTGGAGTGAGATAATTGCTCATTTTTTGCAGAAAATAAAAAGAAACTCTGTATCTTTGTCGTAATAAAAATAAAAAGAAGTATGAAAAAGGCAGTTTTTATTCTACTCATTTTTTGTAGTTTTCTTGTAGTATGGGGATGCAATAAGAATAAAACGAAATGTGTTCCACAGAAAGAAGCAACTTCTGATTCTTCTATGAGAAGTAATGACGACACTCTAAGCCTTATGATAGAGCATGAGGTTGACGATGTTGATTATGGAGTGATTATAAAACGTGGCGACAAGACCATTCATCGCTTCGGATACAAATATCCTGAAGATGATGATCTTGTACCAAATGAAGAACGTATTGATAGTTGTCTGTTGACTGACTTGAATTTTGACGGTATAAAAGAAGATGTGCTGTTTTATTTGGGTAGCTTTGGTGCTTCTGGCACTAAACATTTTGATGCATATGTCTGGAATCCTAATACTGAGCATTATGACAAAATTGAAGAATTCAAAGATATTCCAAACCCCAAAATCAGCGACAAATACAAGTGTATTCTTTCAAGAGTGTATGTTTCTTCCGCAGAGAACGAATATGCAAAATATGTATGCACCAATGGACATCTCATTAAGGTTGCCGAATTGAGACAATATTGGAAAGGAAACATTTATCCAGAGCGAGACAGGGCTGTTTATGAAGAGCATTTTATTAAAGCTAATGTTTGGAAGAGAAACTTGAAACTAAATCAAATTAGCGATTTCTGGAAACCGGTCGTACCATTTTGATTATATCCAATTGGAGTTGGTGGGGTCATATAAAAATAAAAGTAAATTATGTGCAGAATTTACGAAGTTATGCTTTGTAAAAACTGCACATCATAATAACGATGAAATATGTGGTATAAAGAAAAATATAGAATAGTAACAGAGAATCCATATAATAAGGAAAAATTAAATGGATTAGGTTTAGTTATTTACAGTGAATGGAAAGATTCGTTTGTAAACATCATCCAGAAAAATGAAATAAAGCATTTATTCCTGAACTATTCATTGGGATGGAAATGCTCAGACTATACTTTTTTACGATATATAAAGCCGATAGAAACATTAGAAATAATAGATACTCATTCTGTTGGAATTAAAAATGTTGAGCAACAGCATGAGTTGGTAACATTGTGTTTGAATTTACCCAATGCTAATGATATTGATTATCATGCCTTTTACCATCTAAAAAATGTGTTTTGTTATGGTGATAAACGAAATGATTCTTTATTTTCTTGTAATAGTATAGAAAAACTATATATTGATGATTTTAAAATTGGGGATAAACATTGTATTGGAAATTTGAAAAACCTGAAAGATTTAACAATAGCTAATTCCAATATAACATCTCTATCTTTTGCGAAGGAACTATTGCAACTTAAAAGTTTAACTATACTAAATTGCAAAAAGGTACAGTCGTTTTCGGACATTTCTTTTCTTAGAAATTTAATAAGAATAGAAATTAGAGGCGTCAATAACCTTCACGACATCAACTTTTTAGCAAACTCAAAAAATATTGAGGTTGTTATAATAGAAACAGATAAATTGGCTTCAATCAAGTCTTTGGCTAGTTTAAAAAGGATTAAA
>OGOX01002217.1_pt1 | contig 11513 bp, 10 predicted proteins | sample 1552761 | NCBI WGS metagenome assembly OGOX01 (sample SAMEA2580212, study PRJEB22360) | human gut metagenome | biome: human gut; feature: human-associated habitat; material: faeces | place: Denmark | collected 2008/2010
CCGGCTGCTCCATGCGCGAATATCAGCAGAGGCTGAATCTGAGCCAGCGAGAGGAGCCGCCGCAGGAATAAGACGGCGCCGCAGCAGCGTCGATGCAAAAGCAAATCAGGGCGCACATGCAGAAATGCATGTGCGCTTTGCATAATAAGAAACGACCGGATTTGTGCGATTTATCCAATTTTCAAGCGGATGTAAAATCAATGTAAAATTGACCAACAGAGAAGGAAAACGACAGTTGGTATTTAGAAGCAATGCACAAGATGTTGTCGCAAACCCTGCCAATATTGTCGCAATTACGACTTGGAAATAGAAACGCGAATTCGTAAAATGAAGAAAAAGAAAGCGGAGGAACCCATGCGAACCATGACAAAGGAAAGAAAAAAGGAAGGGCCGCGCCTTGGCCACAAAGGCCGGGCAGATGCAAAAGCCAGCCGTCAGCTGCTGCTTCTGTGTATCCCGGCGATCATCGCTTATATCCTGTTCAACTATATACCGATGGGAGCCGCAGTCATCATTCCGTTCAAGAATTATAAATTCTCCAAGGGCATCCTCGGCAGCGACTGGTGCGGCCTTGCAAACTTCAAGTGGATCATCCAGTCCGTCGCGCTTGACCGTGCGCTGCGCAACACGGTGCTCTACGGTCTTCTGTTCATGGTGCTCAGTCCGGTTACAAACGTGATCATCGCACTTTTGCTGTTTGAGATCACAAGCAGACGCCGGCTGAAAACGTATCAGACCATCATCACCTTCCCGAACTTCATGTCCATGGTTATCGTCGGCTACATCGTCTACGCCATCCTCAGCCCGAGGACCGGTCTTATGAACCAGATCATCCAGTTCTTCGGCGGTGACCCCGTTGACGTGTATATGAATGCGAAATACTGGCCGTTCATCCTGACTGTCGTGAATATCTGGAAGGGTATCGGCATGGGCTCCATGATGTACTTTGCAGCCCTGATGGGCATTGATACCTCGCTCTACGAAGCGGCGGAGATCGACGGCGCGGGGCGCTTCCAGAAGATGCTCCATATTTCCCTGCCGCACCTTGTCCCGCTGATCTGCATCTTCACCATCATGAATGCGGGCACGCTCATCAGCGGCAACTTCGACCTTTTCTATGTTATCCCGAGAAATACCTCGACGCTGTACGCAACGACGGATATCCTCAACACCTACGTCTATCGTTCCCTGCAGGAATCCAGCTATGCGATCGGCGCGACGACGGGTCTCATTCAGTCCGTTGTGGGTATGTTCCTTGTTCTGCTGTCCAACTGGATCGTCAAGAAGATCTCCCCGGACAACTCAATGTTTTAAGCGGAAGGGAGAATCTTATGAATCCGAAAATCAAGCACAGCCGCGACAGGGCGTTCAAGCGCTTTGTGTATATTTTCTTCTTCCTGATGTGCGCCTGCTTTGTTCTTCCGCTGATCGTCGTCATTTCAGCGTCATTCACCAGCGAACAGGCCCTGACCTCCGGCGGCTTTTCCCTGCTGCCGCGTGATTTTACGCTCGACGCGTACAAGTCGGCATTCTCCAGCGGCACGCGCGTGCTGCGCGCCTACGGCGTGACCATTTTTCAGGCTGTGGTCGGCACGGTTCTCAGCAGCCTCGTCGCAGCACTGGCAGCCTATCCGCTTTCCAGAAGCAATTTCCGCTTCCGCAGGCCGATCACGATTTTTATTTTCTTCACCATGCTCTTCGGCGCCGGTATGATTCCGAACTACATTATCTTCGCCAAGTATTATAAGCTGGCGGATTCCATCTGGATCTACATTCTGCCCGGCATCACCGGCGGCGCGTGGAACACCATGGTATTCCGGACGTTCTTCAAGGGCCTGCCCGAGACGCTGTTTGAGGCGGCGTATCTGGACGGCGCGAGTGAGCTGCGCATCTTCTTTTCGGTCGTTTTGCCGCTGTCCACGCCCGTTTTTGCGTCCCTTGGCTTTATGGCACTGGTCGCCCGCTGGAACGACTATACCACGTCCATGATCTACATCCGCAACGAAAGCCTCTATACGCTGCAATATCTCTTACAGCGCATGATGGATCAGGCGGAGTTCATGAAGAACCTTGCAAATAATCCCATGATGTCCGGCAGCGTTTCGCTGGACACGAGTATGCTGCCGAGCGAATCGCTGAAATTCGCCATGTGCGTCATCGCCGCAGGCCCCATGCTGGTCGTGTTCCCGTTCTTCCAGAAGTATTTTGCGCAGGGTCTGACGATCGGCGCAGTCAAGGGCTGAGAGAACAGCCTGTTTTATGAATTGTATGCCTGAAAACGAATGGTACCGCGTTTTGAGGCGTTTACAAGAGAAAACGACACCCCATATCACCTAAAATCTAAGGAGGATATCATGAAAAAGAGAACCATTTGCCTGCTCCTTGCCATGATCATGGTTCTGAGCATCGTTCTGGCGGGCTGCAGCAAGACTGCTGAGACTCCCGCTGCGGACGAACCCCCCGCCACGACTGAGCCGGCGGAAACCACCGACAACACCGAAACCCCTGAAGCTCCCGAAGAGACTGCCGAGCCCGCGCTTGAGCAGAAGACCATTCAGCTCATGATCACCGGCGCCGGCAAGCAGGCCAACTCCGACAAGGTCTGGGCCGCTTTCAATGAGCAGCTCCAGCAGTACGTTCCCAACACCACCGTTGAGTTCATTGACGTTCCGTTTGAAGAGTACAGCGAGAAGTTCTCCCAGGTTCTGGCTTCCGGCGAAGGCGTTGACCTCGCATGGACCGGCTGGCTGATCAACAAGCCGCAGAACATTGCTGACGGCAACCTGATGCCGCTCGACGATCTGCTCGCAGAGTATGGTCAGGGCATCGTTGACGTTCTCGGCGAGAACGTTGTTGAAATCCATCGCAACGCCGACGGCAACATCTACTATCTGCCCAGCTGGCAGGGCCTGTGCGGCGAGCGCCGCGGCTGGCTCGTCGTCACGGAGATCGCAGAGCTCGCAGGCGACACCTGGATCGAGGATACCGAGGCAGCGCTCAACAAGTGGCGCAACAACTACTCCGGCATTGAAGACTTCCAGGCTGTTCTGGATCAGGCGACCAAATATCTGGCTGCTGCGAAGGAAGCCGGCAAGCTCGGTGCTGGCATCAACACCGGCCGTGCATTTGGCTGGTCCATGTACAACGGCATGTATTCCTTCCTCGGCGTTGGTGGTGCTGAGATCGGCATCACCTATTGCGACGGCACCTTCACCGTAAAGGACGGCGTTGCAGGCGAACACTACAAGCTGTACGCCAAGACGATGGCCGACTGGTACAAGGAAGGCTACATCCGCTCCGATATCATGTCTGTTGACACCTCCACGCTGACGATGCCGAAGAACGGTGAGATCACCGACACCACCTATGTCTTCAGCTGCGATCCGTATCTGACCGAGGCCGATCAGGAAGCAGCGATTGCAGACGCCGGTATGGACATGACTTACCTGCCCATCGAAGAGAACGCCTACCTCATTCTCGGCGGCGATACCTCCTACGCCATCCCGTACTGCGCGGATGAGCCCGAGCGCGCCATGATGGTCCTCAACGCGATCTACTCCCAGCCCGACCTGTACAACACGCTGATCTACGGCATCGAGGGCGAGGACTACACCAAAAACGCCGATGGCACCATCACCACCAGCTATGTCGGTGCCAGCCCCACGGCGGACGACAGCTACGGCATCCAGAGATGGATCATCGGCTCCTGCAAGAACGCGCTCATCAACAACGGCACCGATCCCAACTACTATGCCGATCTGGAAGCGCTGGAAGCAACCGCTCAGGTCAACCCGTTCCTGAACTTCACGTTCGACAGAACGAATGTCGAGGGTATCTGCGCGAGCATCCTGAACGTCTACTACGAGTATGGCCCGCAGATTGACAACGGCGTTGCAGGCGACAACTGGGAAGAACTCTATAACAACTATATGGCTGCCCGTAAGGACGCAGGCATCGAAGAGCTTGTCACCGAGTTCCAGAACCAGCTCAACGCCTATATTGAGGCCAACAATATCACTTCCTGGTAAGCATCTAACCAAAAGCGGAAGAGGCATTCCGTCTCTTCCGCTTTTCCTATAAACTTCTTTCCTGATAATTGAAGATATGACGACATATTATATTGATTTTCAAAACGGATGCGACGAAAATGACGGCTTGCGTCCCGAAACGCCGTTCCGGACGCAGCACCCGGAGCTGCTTCAGCCGGACGATACCGTCCTGTTCCGACGCGGCAGCGTGTTCCGCGGGCCGCTGCAAAATCCGTCCGGCCGCTGGGAGCATCCCATTCGCTACGGCGCGTATGGCGAGGGTGAACCGCCTGTGTTCTGCGGCTCCCAAAGCCTTTCCGACCCGGCACAATGGGAAAACGTCGGCGGAAGCATCTGGCGGTTTACCGGCATGCTTTCCGGTGAGACGGCCAACCTGATCTACGGCGACGGAACGTGCGGCGCGCTGCGCTGGACACGCGAGGAGCTTTGCGAGCAGGGCGACTGGTTCGATTCCTGCCTTGGATATTCCATTCAGCATCTCCCGCTTGCGGAGGATCATACGCTGCTGGTCTATTCGCAGGAAAATCCCGCGGCCTTCTACGGAAGCATCGAATGCGCGACCTCGCAGTACCGCTGGCTGGCGCACTGCGGACACGACATGGTCATTTCCGATCTGGAATTCCGCAACAACGGCCTGCACGGGATCGCAGGCGAGGAGGGCGGCCGGAATCTGCGCATCGAAAACTGCCGGTTTGCCAAGATCGGCGGCGCCGTCTGGGATAAAGACCAGAAGATCCGCTTTGGCAACGCCTTTGAGTGCTGGAATGTGGCGGAAAACGTTGAGGTCGAGCACTGCGTGTTCGACGACATCTACGATTCCGCCGTGACGCATCAGGGCGGCGCGGACTGCAATCCCGCGTACCATTTCCTGATTCGGAACAATACGTTCCGCCGCTGCGGTATGGCGGCCTATGAGCAGCGCGATCTTCTGCCGACATATGCGGAGTTCACAGACAACGTCTGTGAGAACGCAGGCATGGGCTTTTCCCGCCTTGGTGAGACAATGCCGCGCCGATCGGAGATCTGGCCGCAGCCGATGGGCCACCACATTTTCCTGTGGCGAATCTCCCACGTGACGGGCAATGAGCATTTCACCGTCAGCCGGAACACATTCGGCGACGCGCCCTATGGTGCGGCCGTCTACTCGGTCAATCCGCCGGAGGCCGACCTGCTGGTACATCTGGAGGAGAATCGGTATGCGATGCAGCGCTATACGCTGGTTGGCCGGATGTACGGTATAGATTATCCCGATCCTTCCGCGTGGGAAAGCAGAAGAAAAGAAGAAAGCGAAAGAGAGAGCTCAATGAAAGTCTTTACCGTTGCGCTGATTGGCGCAGGCAACCGCGGCGAAATTTACACCGATATCATGAAGACGCTGCCGGAAAAATTTCGCGTTGTTGCCGTTGCTGATCCGAACGAGAACCATCGCAGAAACATTCAGAATAAGCATAACCTCCCGGACAATCACGTTTTCCATACCTGGCAGGAGCTGCTGGCGCAGCCAGGGCTTGCCGATCTTGCGGTCATTGCGACACAAGACAGTATGCATTATGAACCGGCCATGAAGGCACTGGCGGACGGATACGATGTGCTGCTGGAAAAGCCGTTGGCCCGCACGGAGGACGAATGCGTCGACCTGCTCAATCAGGCGCGCAGGTATGGCCGGAAGTTCATGGTCTGCCATGTGCTGCGCTATACGCCGTTCTATTCGCGCGTCAAGCAGCTCATCGACGAGGGCGTGCTGGGTGATATCGTGACGATCGTCCATACGGAAGGACTCGGTAATATCCACCAGAGCCACAGCTTTGTCCGCGGCAACTGGGGCAACACGGCCAAAAGCAATTTCATGCTGCTGGCCAAGTCCTGCCACGACATCGACCTGCTGCAATGGCTGATGAAGAAGAAATGCACGAAAATTCAGTCGTTCGGCTCGCTCCAATACTTCCGCCGTGAAAACGCCCCGTCTGACGCGCCGGAGCGCTGCATTGACGGCTGCCCGCACGCGGAAACCTGCCCGTACAACGCCGTCAAGCTGTATCTGGACGACAAGAACAACATGTGGTTCCGCACGACGTCCACCGGCAAGGTCGACCCCACCGACGCGGATGTGGAATTTACGCTTCGTCATACGCAGTATGGCAAATGTGTCTTCAAGTGCGATAATGACGTGGTCGACCATCAGGTCGTGAACATGGAGTTTGACGACAAATCCACAGCCTCGTTCACCATGAGCTGCTTTAACTACAACGGCAGAAAGTCCAACATCATGGGTACAAAGGGCGAGATGTTCCTCGACTTTGAGGGCGACGAAATTCGCATCTTCCACTTTGAGGGACGCTGGTGGGAGACCATCCACACCAATGGCCGCGTCGACGGTACGCTTGTCGGCGGTCACGGCGGCGGCGACCCCGGTATCGTGAACGCGCTCTATGATTACATGACTGGCGCAAAAACCGCAGATGAGGTCAGCGAGATCGGCATTTCCTGCGAAAACACCCGTCTGGTATTCGCGGCCGAGCGTTCCCGCCTGAACGGAGACGTTGAGACGATCACCCCACTGGAATAAAGAACCTCCCGCAAAAGCGCCGGATATCTGCCGTTCTCCGGCTGATGCCCGGCGCACTATTTTTGGAATGGAGACTGATTTATGAAACGAATTTATAAATCCTGCGTTGCAGTCCTGCTGCTGCTTGCGATGCTCCTGAGCTGTGTTCCGGCGCTGGCCGCCGGAAGCAGCCATAGCTACACGACGCTGCAGAAGGCCGAAGCGCTGAAGACCCTTGGCCTGTTTCAGGGCACAAACAAGGGCTTCGAGCTGGAAAAGACGCTGACGCGCGAACAGGCGATCACCTTGATCGTCCGCCTGCTCGGCGCGGAAGCGGAAGCGAAGGAAAAGAACCCGGCGCATCCGTTTACGGACGTTCTGGCCTGGGCCAGTCCCTATGTCGGCTACGGCTATCAGAATGCGCTTGTGAAGGGCGTCAGCGAAACGCTCTTTGGCTACGGCAAGCTCGTGACGGAAGCACAGTTCCTGACGATGGTTCTGCGTCTGCTGCAATATGAGGACGACACGGACTTTACATGGAACAAGTCGGCAGAGCTGGCGGAAAAGCTTTCCGACTACCACGAAAACGACCTGGCCGATGCGCTGACGGCGCTGACGCCGGACGAGCGCCAGAAGCTGTACCCGGTGCTGGGCATCGAGCGGGTGGCCGAGATCTTCTCCTACCTCGACGATGCAGAGCCGTATCTGAAAGAGCTGCCCTCGGAAAAGGCGGCGAAAGTCGTCTCCAACATGGACTCGGACGATGCGGTGGACGCGCTGGATGACCTCGAAGAAGAGGACAAGGCCAAGATCGTCGGCCAGCTGGACCGGGATTCCGCTGAGGACGTCCGGATGCTGCTCTCCTACGGCGAGGATGAGATCGGCAGCAGCATGACCACCAACTACATCTCCATCCGGAAGGATATGACCATCCGGCAGGCGATGAGCGAGCTGGTGAAGCAGGCGGGAGAAAACGACAACATCTCCACCCTGTACGTCGTGGACGAAAACGACAAGTTCTATGGTGCCATCGACCTGAAAGACCTTATCATTGCCCGCGCGGACGACCGGCTCGAAAAGCTCATCGCGCGGTCGTACCCCTACGTCACCGACCACGAGAAGATCAGCGACTGCATCGACCGCATCGTGGACTACGCCGAGCGCTCGCTCCCGGTGCTGAACGACGCGGGAAAGCTGGTCGGCATCATCACCTCGTCCGACGTGGTCGAACTGGTCGATGACGAGATGGGCGACGATTACGCAAAACTGGGCGGTCTGACCAGCGAAGAGGACCTGAACGAGGGCGTCTTCGAGAGCGTGAAGAAGCGCCTGCCCTGGCTGGTCGCCCTGCTCTTCCTCGGAATGCTCGTCTCCTCGGTCGTCGGTGCGTTCGAGTCGGTGGTGGCGGTGCTGCCCATCGTCATCTGCTTCCAGTCCATGGTGCTGGACATGGCCGGCAACGTGGGCACCCAGTCGCTGGCCGTGACCATCCGTGTGCTGGTGGACGAGAACCTGACCACTGCCAAAAAGCTCCAGCTGCTCTGGAAGGAGATGCGGGTCGGTCTGGTGAACGGCGCATTGCTGGCTGTGATGGCGCTGGGCTTCCTGGGCTGCTACATCCATTTCTTCAAGGCGTATGCCTGGGGCGAAGCCTTCCTGCTATCCGGCTGTGTCGGCGTGGCGCTGATCATCGCCATGGTCGTTTCCAGTCTGGTGGGAACGGTCATCCCCATGCTGTTCCACAAGATCCACATCGACCCCGCTGTGGCCTCCGGCCCGCTCATCACCACCATCAACGATCTGGTGGCCGTCGTGGTCTACTACGGCCTTGCCATGGTCGTTCTCATTGATCTGTTCCATCTGGGCTGATAATATAAGACCCTCTCCGTCATTGCTTCGCAATGCCAGCTCCCCCAAAGGGGGAGCTTTGCTGCTGACACAACGCAACAGCAAAACCTCGCCCTTCGGGAGAGGTGGCAAAGCCGACAGGCTTTGACGGAGAGGGTTTTCTTAATTATTGGAGATCCAGTACCGCTGGGTCAGGGTTCCATCCTGCGGGTCAAACTGTTCGTCTTCGAGGACGCCGCCGTTGGCGCGGATGGTTTTGGCGGAAGCGACGTTGTAGTGGTCGCAGCAGATGCGCACCTTCCCGATGCCGCGCGCTCTGGCCTGTTCCAGCGTCAGGCGGAGCATCTGGCGGGCAAGCTCTGCCTGCGTCAGGCCTTTGGCTTCCCGCAGCAGCCGGATGGTGCTTCCGGTCACATAGGTATTCATAATGGATTCCTCCTGTTCGTTTGCGTTGCAGACAGGATAGCATAGAAAACCCCTCTGCGCAACCTACGCTGCGTAGAGGGGTCTTGGTTTACTGTGGCTTCGTTGTTTCGGAGGATTCTTTCTGTGCCGCTTCCAGTTCATCGACGCGATGCTGCAAAGCAGTGATTTTATCATCCATTTTCATGAACGCCCAGACAAGGACAGCGAGCACGAGCGCAGGCGGTATGACCATCAGCAGAGACTGCTGGCAATAGAGCAGCAGGGAATAACCGCCGAATACGGTAAAAATGAATACGCCAAACAGGCAGGCAATAAAAACAGCAAGAAATCCCATGGTATGGTTCCTTTTACTCTGTAGTGTCGTCCTCGTCCAGCTCGATGCTGAACACGGCCTTTTTCAGCTTGCCGCAGCCCTGAGCTTTCAGGCCGGACTTGTAGGGTTCACCGGCCAGATAGAGGGCAAAGCGCCCCTCGCAGAGCATCCCGGCGATGCTGGTGCCGGCGGTGCCCACAGTGGTGTCGGCGGCTTCGTCGGTGGGCTTGGTGGGAGTCAGCTCGCCAAGTGAGACTTCAAACAGCTCGCTGCCCTCAAGGTCGGTCTCGAGGGTCAGGTGATCGTCCCGGCGCTGGAAGAGCGCTTTGTCCGAGGTCTGCGGCGTGACGGTGCTCACCGTGACCACGGCCTTGTCGCCGTCGATGCGGGTCTTGCCGGCAGGCAGATTGTTGATGTCCCGGGCCATGACGAACTCGATGACAGCGTCGAGGTTGTCGCTCATGCCGAGATAGTTGGGGAGATTGTTCAGGGTATCGTAAATCATAGGAGAAACCTCTTATTCTGAATCTTTGGGGTCGGTCATCAGCTCTTTGATGCTGGGGACAACGCCGCCCAGATTCTGCAAATCGGAAGGGATGATGATCTTGGTGGCCTTGCCGTTGGCGACCTTGGCCAGCGCTTCCAGACTGCGCAGGGCAAGAACCTTATCGGTGGGCATGGCTTCGTTCAGCAGGCGGATGGCGTCGGCGTTGGCCTTCTGGACGGCGAGGATGGCCTGCGCCTCGCCCTCGGCCTCAAGGATGCGCTGCTGTTTGACGGCGTCAGCGCGGAGGATGGCGGATTCCTTTTCGCCCTCGGCGGCAGTAATGGCGGCCTGCTTTTCACCGTCTGCTTTCAGGATGACGGCGCGCTTCTCGCGCTCTGCCTTCATCTGCTTTTCCATGGCCTCCTGGATCTCGCGCGGCGGGATGATGTTCTTGACCTCAACACGGTTGACCTTGATGCCCCACTTGTCGGTGGCCTCGTCCAGGATGGCCGTGATCTTGCTGTTGATGGTGTCGCGGCTGGTGAGGGTGTGGTCCAGCTCCATCTCGCCGATGATGTTGCGCAGGGTGGTGGCCGACAGGCTCTCGATGGCGGCAATGGGCTGGTTGACACCGTAGGTGTACAGCTTTGCGTCCATGACCTGGAAGAACACCACCGTGTCGATCTGCATGGTCACATTGTCCTTGGTGATCACCGCCTGCGGCTTAAAGTCAACCACCTGCTCCTTAAGAGAAACGGTCTTGGCAATCCGGTCAATGAACGGAATCTTTACATGCAGACCGGTCTGCCAGGTGGCGTAGAAAGTGCCCAGCCGCTCCAAAACGAATGCCTTGGACTGGGGCACTATACGAATGTTGGCCAGCACCAGCGCAATCAGCGCCAAAATGACCACAGCTAAAATGATCCACTTTAACATACAAATCCTCCTTTTCTTTCATTCTTTATAGATAAAAATGGATAACAAGATCAAACCTTGCCCACCGGGACCTTGGCCGGGCGCACCATCAGCTTCACGCCCTCAATGCGATCCACCACCACTGTGGTTCCGGCGGCAATGGGCGCGCCGTCCGTACTGCGGGCAGACCACACACTACCGCACACTCTCACCTGTCCGGTGGCGGCTAAATTGTCAATATCTTCCAGAACCACGCCGGTTCGGCCAACGCAGCGGTCCGCGTTGGTGGCCTGAATACGGGGGCGCAGGTACTTCTTCACCAGCGGTTTGGTGGCCAGCAGTGCCACCACGGACACCGCCACAAACAGCACCCCCTGGAGCCAGACAGCCCCGCCGCAGGCTGCCGCAACAGCCGCAGCCACCGCGCCCAGCACAAACCAAATGGACACCAGCTGGGCGGTAATCCCCTCCAGCACGCCAAATACGACGGCGGCAAGAATCCATATATACAGCATTTGCATGGGCTGCAACCTCCTCTCGGCGCAAAAAGCGGTAAACCGCCCCGATTTTCTATTCTCAGTATAGCATACGCTACACCCCTTTGCAATACACATTCCATTTTAATCGACGCATGCCCAGCAGGGGGATGCGGCGCTATCCATTCGCTCAAAACAAAGCAGCTCCCCTTGTTTCCAAGGGGAGCCGTAAAAGGGTACTATATTTACGCTTCTTCCTCGCTGATCTTCTTGCGGGTTTTCAGAATAGAAGCGGCAGACACGGAAAATTCGTCCAGTCCCCACGCCAGCAGATGGGGGATCAGCCGGGGGTCCGCCGCCCCCTCGCCGCACATACCCACCGGAATACCGGCGGCCTTGGCGGCCTTAATGGTCAGGGTGCCGCCCTTATAGCGGATCATGGCCTCACCCGGCG
>OGOX01002224.1_pt1 | contig 11489 bp, 10 predicted proteins | sample 1552761 | NCBI WGS metagenome assembly OGOX01 (sample SAMEA2580212, study PRJEB22360) | human gut metagenome | biome: human gut; feature: human-associated habitat; material: faeces | place: Denmark | collected 2008/2010
CGACAGTGCGCGCTGGATCGCCGGACTGCTGCTGCTGTTCATCGGTCTGTTTGCCCGTTTTTCGTTTGTCATGCCGGGCAGTCCCATCGGTTTCCAGTTAGTGGGTTATCTGGCCATTATTTTGGGAGCATTGGGCTGGTGGTTCAGCATTACTTATTTTGTCAATAAAGTACGTTCACGATTTAATTTGCGCGGCATCTGGGTGCTCAACCGCATTATTGGTGTCGTGGTCATGATAGCGGCGGTGGTGGGAATCGTTCTGGCCATTGCCGGCAAATCTTTTTCTTGATAGGATATGTATATTTCTCAACAACTTAAAAAAAAGAATATCGCCGAATACCTGCTGTATATGTGGCAGGTGGAAGACTTGATTCGTGCCAACGGCTGCGACATGGAACGCATCCGCAAGAATATCATCGAGCCTTATCCGGCTACCGACGAGCAGAAGAAGGAACTGGCCCGCTGGTATGAAGACTTGATTAACATGATGCAGCAGGAGGGAGTGCTGGAAAAGGGACACGTGCAGATTAACAAGAACATCATCGTCTGGCTGACCGACCTGCACCTGCGTTTGTTGCGTTCGCCTAAATTCCCGTATTACAGTGCGGCGTATTACAAGGTGCTTCCTTTTATTGTGGAACTGCGTGCCAAGGGTGGCGACAAGGACGTGCCTGAACTGGAAACTTGCTTCGATGCCATGTATGGGGTGCTGATGCTGAAGCTGCAGAAGAAGGAAATCAGTGAAGAAACCATGAAGGCAGTGAAGGCCATCAGTGATTTGCTGGCGATGCTGGCCGGATATTATATTAAGGATAAGGAAGGTGATTTGGAACTGGATTAAAACATCACAGAAAATGAAAAAGATATTAGTGACGGGAGCCAACGGACAGTTGGGTAATGAAATGCGTCTGCTGGCAGAAGAACACAAGAATTTTGAGTATTTCTTTACTGACGTGGCAGAACTGGACATCTGCGACGAGCAGGCAGTAATGGATTTCGTTTCGACTCATCAGATTGATGTAATTGTGAACTGTGCGGCTTATACAGCAGTCGATAAGGCAGAGGACAACGTGGAACTCTGCGACAAACTGAATCATGTGGCTCCGGGCTATCTGGCCAAGGCGGCACAAAGTCGTAACGGCTGGCTGGTGCAGGTGTCTACGGACTATGTGTTCGACGGTACAGCCCATATCCCTTATAAGGAAGAAGATATACCGTGTCCGAATTCCGTATATGGCTCTACCAAACTGGCTGGTGAGCAGGAAGCGCTGAAGCAGTGTCCTAATACGATGGTGATTCGTACGGCATGGCTGTATTCTACGTTTGGCAACAATTTCGTAAAGACCATGATTCGCTTGGGACAGGAGAAAGAAACGCTGGGAGTTATTTTCGACCAGATTGGTACACCGACCTATGCACGCGATTTGGCTCAGGCCATTTTTGTGGCTCTGGAGAAGGGTATCGTGCCGGGTATTTATCATTTCAGCAACGAAGGAGTCTGCTCCTGGTATGATTTTACCAAGGCTATCCATCGTCTGGCAGGTATCACCACTTGCCATGTGTCTCCGCTTCACACAGAGGACTATCCTACGAAAGCCTGTCGTCCGCACTATTCTGTGCTCGACAAGACCAAGCTGAAGAAAACCTACGGCGTGGAAGTGCCTTACTGGATGGACAGTCTGGCAGAATGTATTGAAAAATTAAAACAATAAATATGGCAAATCAGGAAATAGCAAGAAGACGAACATTTGCGATTATCGCGCATCCGGATGCCGGTAAGACCTCGTTGACGGAAAAGCTGTTGCTTTTCGGTGGACAGATTCAGGTGGCCGGAGCCGTGAAATCAAACAAGATAAAGAAAACCGCCACGTCCGACTGGATGGACATCGAAAAGCAGCGTGGTATCTCGGTCACTACCTCCGTGATGGAGTTTGACTACCATGACTATAAGATTAATATCCTCGATACACCGGGTCACCAGGATTTTGCCGAAGATACGTATCGTACCTTGACGGCAGTGGACAGTGTAATCATCGTGGTGGACGGAGCGAAGGGTGTGGAAACACAGACCCGTAAGCTGATGGAAGTCTGCCGTATGCGTAACACGCCGGTGATTATCTTCGTCAACAAGATGGACCGTGAGGCTAAGGACCCGTTCGATTTGCTGGATGAACTGGAGGAAGAACTGGTTATCAACGTGCGCCCGCTGACGTGGCCGATTGAGAGTGGTCCTCGTTTCAAGGGTGTGTATAACATCTACGAGCAGAAACTGAACCTTTTCCAGCCTTCCAAGCAGGTGGTGACGGAGAAGGTGGAAGTAGACATCCATACAGAGGATTTGGACAACCATATCGGTACACCGCTGGCTGAAAAGTTGCGCAGTGAGCTGGAACTGATTGACGGAGTATATCCGGAATTCAACGTAGATGATTACCTGAAAGGAGAATTGGCTCCGGTGTTCTTTGGTTCGGCTTTGAACAACTTCGGTGTGCAGGAATTGCTCGATTGTTTTGTGGAAATTGCGCCAAGTCCGCGTCCGGTACAGGCAGAAGAACGCGAGGTGCAGCCTGAAGAACCTAAGTTTACCGGCTTTGTGTTCAAGATTACGGCCAACATCGACCCGAACCACCGTTCGTGTGTAGCCTTCTGTAAGGTATGTTCTGGTAAGTTTACTCGTAACACGCCGTATCTGCACGTGCGTCATAACAAGACCATGCGCTTTTCTTCACCCACGCAGTTCATGGCACAGCGCAAGACTACAGTAGATGAGGCTTGGGCTGGCGATATTATCGGTTTGCCGGATAACGGTACGTTCAAGATTGGTGATACGCTGACTGAAGGTGAACTGCTGCACTTCAAGGGATTGCCGAGCTTCTCTCCGGAAATGTTCAAGTACATCGAGAATGCCGATCCGATGAAGACCAAGCAGTTGAATAAGGGTATCGACCAGCTGATGGACGAAGGTGTGGCACAGCTGTTTGTCAACCAGTTCAACGGACGCAAGATTATCGGTACGGTAGGCCAGTTGCAGTTTGAGGTTATTCAGTATCGTTTGGAGAACGAATACAATGCGAAGTGTCGCTGGGAACCGTTGAGCTTGTATAAAGCCTGCTGGATTGAAAGCGATGATCCGGCTGAACTGGAAGCTTTCAAGAAACGTAAGTATCAGTATATGGCGAAAGACCGTGACGGACGCGATGTGTTCCTGGCCGATAGCGGTTATGTGCTTCAGATGGCACAGATGGACTTCAAGCACATCAAGTTCCATTTTACCAGTGAGTTCTAAGGAAGACATAAGATATAAACATAGAAAAAGGCAGGAAAGTGAACCGCTCTCCTGCCTTTTTTATATCCTTAAATTTGTTTCCTTTGCCAGCTTCCCTTTTTCAGATAGAGATAGCTCAGCAGGCCGATGGCTCCGGCATATACGTGTTCGGCAAACCAGCATACGGCTACATCCATTTTCAAAAGAAGGATGACCGTGACGATGAAGATCAGGTAGCAGGTCAGGGCTACTATCTCCAGCAGGAAGGCAGAGCGGGTGTCACCCGTGCCGGATACGGACTGGAAGAAAATGAATCCGGCACATTGGAAGAGGTAGCTGGAGCAGAGTACCCAGAGGGTTGGGACGGCAGCTTCTACCAGATCGGGCATGTCGGTATAGATGTGGAGCACATACGTAGGCAGACAGGCTATCAGCAGAATAACGGGCCAGACAATGCAGGTGCAGAGCTGTACGTGCTGCCGGATGGTGGGCATGACATAGCGGGCTTCTCCGCTGCCAATCAGGTTGCTGACCAGGGAACTGCAGGTGGAGGCAAAGGCTGTGATGGTCATGAACGGGATACTTGATACGTTACGTACAATGTTGGTGATGGCCAGTGAACGTTCGCCCAGGTGCTCGATGAAGATGAAAAAGAGGAACCAGGTGCTGATGGAAATCGCGTTCTGTATCATAGTCCACAGCGACACGTTCATGATGCGTTTCAGCTCCGTCCACCGGAAACTGACCAGCTGGTTCAGCCCGTATCTGGCACAGTCTATCCGCCGTGTGGTGTAGATGATGAAAAAGAGCATCGATACCAGTTCCGCCAGTGAAGAGCCGATGGCGGCTCCGGCAATGCCCAGTGCCGGAAATCCCAGTTTCCCGAACACCAGAATATAATTGAATACTACGTTCGACATCACCATGACGATGGAGTTTAGCGTAAGGGTCTTGGTCTGTGTGGTTCCCACAAAGAACGCCCGGAACATGATGGCCACGAACGAGAAGAAGAAGCCGAACACCCGCCAGTTGATGTAGCTCACCGCTGCCTCGCAGACGCGGGGAGAGGCTACCACGTGCGACAATATCCAGGGAGAGAACAGCCGGGAAAGGGTGAACATGACCAGTGCCATGACCAGCAGGAAATAAATTCCCTGATAGAAGATGGGGCCAATCATCCGGAAGTTGCCCTCCCCGTTACGGCGGGCAAGACCCTTACGGGGGGGGACAATGAGAATGGGGGAGCCGATGCTGAAGCCGAAACCCAGCATGAAGATGGCCAGATAGTACACTCCTGCAATGGCCGAGGCGCCCAGCTCCACTTCGCCCACACGCCCCATGAAGGCCGTATCGGTCATGCCGATAAGCTGTTCCATAATCAGGCTGATCAGGATAGGGTAGGCCACTTTCCATATTTCTCTGTTGGTATATTTGGTATGCATAAAAGGCAGGTGTTAGTTAGGTGAGATGCAAAGATACGACATTTCTGCACAAAAAAAGACCATCCTTTTGCAAGGACAGTCTTTTGTTTGTCTTTTTCTGAAAGAAGAATTAAGCTTCAGCAGGAGCTTCTTCAGTAGCAGGAGCTTCTTCTGCGTTTGCAGCAGCTTCAGCTTCAGCCTTAGCAGCAGCTTCAGCAGCTTTCTTTTCAGCCAGTGCTTTTGCTTTTTCTTCGTTTATCTTCTTTTCAGCTTCCAGACGTGCTTTTGCTTCAGCTTTCTTAGCTTCGTCTTCCTTAGCCTTCAGAGCAGCCAAACCGCTTTGTTTGTTGTTCTTCCAGGCTTCGAACTTAGCATCAGCTTCAGCTTCGCCGAATGCGCCTTTCGCTACACCGCCCAGCAAGTGCTTCTTCATGTAAACACCTTCGCGAGAGAGGATGTTACGAACTGTGTCAGTAGGTTGTGCACCCTTCAACACCCAGTCAAGTGCGCGGTCGAACTTCAAATCTACTGTGGCAGGATTGGTGTTAGGATTGTAAGTACCAATCTTCTCAATAAATTTACCATCACGTGGTGCTCTTACGTCTGCAATAACGATAGAGTAGAAAGCGTAGCTTTTACGTCCATGTCTTTGCAATCTGATTTTTGTTGCCATTTAATTAAAATGTTTTTAGTTAATGATTTGAATTATGCTACTATCTCGTAATAGCGAGTGCAAAGGTAAGAAAAGATTTTGAGTTTTGAGTTATGAGTTATGAGTTATTTGTTGGCACGAGGGGTGTTTTTTTTAAAATGTTCACACAACGTCACCCATAACTCATCACTTGTCACTCATCCTTCTCCCGAGTATTTCCTGGGGTATCTCAGCAGAATGGCGAGTATGGCGCATGTTCCCATGCAGAAGGGGTAATACAGGTTTCCGATGATGCTGATGGGTGAAATGCCGGCAAGTCCGGAGGCTATCAGCATTTGCGCTCCGTAGGGGATGATTCCTTGCACGAGGCATGAGAAGGTGTCCAGTATGCTGGCTGTTTTCCGGCGGTCCAGGTGGAAGCGGAGGGCGATGTCCTTGGCTATGGGGCCGGTGGTGATGATGGCAATGGTGTTGTTGGCGGTGCAGAGATTGGCGATGCCGACCAGGGCGGCGATGCTGAATTCGGCTCCCCGCTTGCCGCTGACGTGGCGGGTCAGCCGGGAGATGATGAAGTCGATGCCGCCGTTGTAGCGGATGGTCTCGAGCATGCCTCCGGCCAGCAGGGTGATGATGATGAGCTCGCCCATGCCGGTGATGCCCGTTCCCATGGCTCCGAACCAGTCGAAGAAGGCGGTACCGGTATAGATACCGATAATTCCAGTAGAGAGGATGCCCAGCAGCAGTACCAGCATGACATTGACGCCTGCTACGGCCGTACCCAGTACGATGAGGTAGGGGGTTACTTTTATCCACTCGATGGTCTGTACTTGTGGTGGGGCAGAGACGGACAGTCCTTGAAAGATATAGATGCCCAGTATGATAAGTGCTGCCGGTACCACAATCATAAAGTTGACGCGGAACTTGTCCCTCATCACGCAGTCCTGCGTCTTGGTCGATGCAATGGTGGTGTCGGATATGAAGGAAAGATTGTCTCCGAAGAACGAGCCTCCCACCACGATGGCGACCATGTAGGGCAGGTCGATGCCCGTCTTTTCCGCCAGTCCCACGGCTACGGGAGTCAGTGCGACGATAGTTCCTACGCTTGTTCCTATCGAGAGGGAGATGAAGCAGGCTGCAATGAAGATGCCCGCCAGCAGCAGGTTGTCCGGCAGTATATGTAGGGTCAGATTTACGGTCGCATCAATGGCGCCCATCTGCTTGGCGCTTTGGGCGAATGCTCCTGCAAGGATGAATATCCATACCATCAGCATGATGTTCTTGTTGCTGGCGCCTACGGAAAACTGATAGATGCGCTGTTCCAGATTCAGGCCGCGCGTGATGGCGATGGCATAGCAGGATGAGGCGAGGAAGGCTACCGTGATGGGGACTTTATAGAAGTCGTTCACCAGGAGCGAAGTCACCAGATAGAGGCAAAGGAATACCGCCAACGGGCTGAGTGCCCACCAGCCGCCTTTGGTTTTAGGGGTTGTATCGGTTGTTGCTGACATAGTTGTATTGTTTGGTTGAGATTAATGTTTCACCACAGATTTCTATCTTTCAATCAATTCCATGTTAATCGGTGTTATCTGTGGTGAAATCAATTTCGCCGCAAAGGTAACAAAAACAAAGGGCGGCACAAAATGGTTTTGTCCCGCCCTCCATCTATCAGCCCTTAATTTTCAATTTACAAAGTTACTCCGGTCTTGAAGATGGCTATTTCCTTGTAGCCTTTCTTTTCGTTGTTCACGAATTCACCGCTTGCTACTTTGATGATATATTCGATGAAGCGTTCGCAGGTTTTCTTCATCGGTTCGTTCTCGACGATAACTCCGGCGTTGAAGTCTATCCAGCCCGGCTTGTTCTTTGCCAAAGTGGAGTTGGTGGAAATCTTCATGGTCGGCACATAGGTTCCGAAGGGCGTTCCGCGTCCTGTGGTGAACAGCACCATGTGGCATCCGCAAGAGGCAAGGGCAGTGGCGGCTACAAGGTCGTTTCCCGGAGCAGACAGCAGGTTCAGTCCCTTTACTTTCAGGCGTTCGCCATATGGAAGTACCCCTTCCACGTAGCTTGTGCCGCATTTCTGTGTGCATCCCAAGGCTTTGTCCTCCAATGTCGAGATGCCTCCCGCCTTATTTCCCGGAGACGGGTTTTCACCTACCGGTTCACCGTGTGAGAGGAAATATTCCTTGAAGTCATTAATCAGCTTCACCGTGTCCTCAAACAGCTCTTTGGTGCGGCAGCGGTTCATCAGTATGGTTTCTGCGCCGAACATTTCCGGCACTTCCGTCAGTACGCTGGTGCCGCCTTGTGCTACGAGGAAGTCGGAGAACATGCCCAGTAGCGGATTGGCGGTGATACCGGAGAAACCGTCCGAACCGCCACACTTCAGGCCTACGCGCAGTTCGCTTAAGGGAATATCCTCGCGCTGGTCCTGGATGGCTTTGGCATAAAGTTCGCGCAGCAGTTCCATTCCTTCTTCGTATTCATCACCCACTTTCTGGGTCACCATAAACTTTACGCGCTCCTGGTCATAGTCTCCCAGGAACTCGCGGAACACATCCGGCTGGTTATTCTCGCACCCCAAGCCTACCACGAGTACGGCTCCCGCGTTGGGATGCAGCACCATGTCGCGGAGGATTTTCTTTGTATTCTCGTGGTCGTCGCCCAACTGGGAGCAGCCGTAGTTATGGGGATAAGCCATGATGGCATCCACGCCCTTTCCGCCCGTTTCGAGGCGCAGGCCTTCGGCAAGCTGGTTGATGATTCCGTTCACGCAGCCCACTGTCGGAATAATCCATATCTCGTTGCGCACACCTACGTCGCCGTTCTTACGTTTGTACCCTCTAAAGGTCAGGTTTGGCGCGCCGGTATTGAGGTTTAGAGTTGTAGTATTGAGGTCTACGTTGACGGGGTTGTATGTGTATTCCAGCAACCCGGACAAGTTGGTCTTGATATTGTTTTCATTCATCCAGTCCCCCTGCTTCTGCGCTTTCCGGGCGTGGCCGATGGGGTATCCGTATTTAATGACGTTTTCGCCTTCCGCAAAATCTTTCAGTGCAAATTTGTGTCCGGCAGGAACATCCTCGTTCAGGGTGATTCCCTTTCCGTCCACCGTGAGTTTTTCACCGGCCGGGAGTGCTGTGATAGCCACTGCAACATTGTCGGCAGGGTTGATTTTCAGGTACTTTGCCTCCATCTTTTAAATTTTCCATTTACCATCTACAATGTACAATTTGGCTGCGCTGCGCTAGTATTAGTCCCCTTCCGCATGGTCGAATTGTACATTGTAGATGGTACATTGTACATGCAACTATTTATTGTAATAAAACTCTATATTCTCCTTCGTCAGCAAGTCAATCGGCATGAAGTTTTCCCTTGTGATTTCCTTCTTCAGAATCAGGTATTCGCACAAAGCCTTGATGCCATCGAATCCTTGCAGGGTGGGCTGCTGTGCTATGAGGAAGAAGATGCTTCCCTGCTTCAGGCAGTCTACGTTGCGTTGCAGCAGGTCATAGCCCATCAGGTTGAAGCCCTTTTTCTCTTTCTTCAGCAGGTATTCCCCGATGATGTATGCTTTGGAGTTGAAGGTGATTCCGTTCTTTACGGTAGGATGCTCTTGGAAGAACTCGTCCAGCATCAGTGTGTCCTCGCTGTCGCGCTTGGCATGCAGGTCCAGTTCCCAGATGCGGCAGGCGGGATGATGCTCCTGCATGTATTCGCGGAAACCTATTTCGCGGCGTTCCTGCTGGTTCGACCCCACGATGCCTTCATTTATCTTGCGGAAGATGACGATTTCCTGCGCGTCTTCTCCGGCAAGCAGCATCAGCATGCGGGCGGCAAAATATCCGCTCTGGTGCGAGTTCTGCCCGTAGAAGGAGAGGGCGGGCTCTTCCTTTATGTTGGAGTCTATATATATATAAGGTATATTATGTTGCGTCAGCTCATCCGTGAAGGGCTTGGTGTATTGCGGAACGGTGGGGGCAAACATCACTCCGTCCGGCTCCAGTGCCAGAATCTGTCCGGAGGCTTCCGCGAATGAATGATAGTCATACGGGTCATAGTAGGAGAGGTGCACGGCCACGTTGAAGTCAGAGTAAGTCTCTACGGCGTTGTGTATGCCCGTCTCCACGTCTGTCCAGTATTCGCCTTTCTCGTGCAGTGGCAGCAGGCAGGCAAATGCGTACTTCTTGTTCGAAGCCAGTGCACTGGCATACATATTGGGCTGGTAATCCAGTTGTTTCAGGATTTCTTCCACCCGCTTCCGGCTGGACTCGGACACACCGCTACGCCCGTGAATCACACGGTCGACGGTTCCCACGGATACATCGGCCATCTTGGCGATATCCTTTATTCTGACTCTTTCCATCTGTATATTTACGATTTAACGATTTACGATGTACGATTGATGTTGCTTTGGCTACGATTCTACAATGTAATCTCAATCGTCTAATCGTAAATCGTCCCATCGTACATCTTCTTGTGCTCGCACACAATTATAATCTTAATATTTTCGATACAAATATATGATAATTTTTTGTATTTCAAAAATTGTTGTATCTTTGTGCCCGCACACGAAGACTATGAAGAACGAATATTATTTTGATTTACTCTCCATAGTTTCAGGTGTTTAAGTTCTGTTTATACCTCGAAATGATAAATTGAAAGGAAACAAATTAATTTCATATTAAAATAAAACATAGAAAGATTATGGGAAAGAAAGTAGTTACATTAGGTGAAATCATGCTGAGGCTGTCTACTCCGGGAAACACCCGTTTTGTGCAGTCCGACTCTTTTGATGTGGTATATGGCGGCGGCGAGGCCAACGTGGCTGTCAGCTGTGCCAACTACGGGCATGATGCTTATTTTGTAACCAAGTTGCCGAAACATGAAATAGGCCAGTCGGCTGTCAACGCATTGCGCAAGTATGGCGTAAAGACGGATTTCATTGCGCGTGGTGGTGACCGTGTAGGTATCTACTATCTTGAGACCGGTGCTTCCATGCGTCCCAGTAAGGTAATCTATGACCGTGCACACTCTGCCATTGCCGAGGCAGATGCGGCAGACTTTGATTTCGATGCCATCATGGAAGGTGCAGACTGGTTCCACTGGTCAGGTATCACTCCCGCCATCTCCGACAAGGCCGCCGAGTTGACCCGCCTGGCTTGCGAGGCTGCCAAACGTCACGGCGTTACGGTGTCGGTAGACCTCAATTTCCGTAAAAAACTCTGGACCAAAGAAAAAGCCCAGTCCATCATGAAGCCTTTGATGCAGTATGTGGATGTCTGTATCGGCAATGAAGAGGATGCTGAACTCTGCCTGGGCTTCAAGCCCGATGCAGACGTGGAAGGCGGCAAGACGGACGCTGAAGGCTACAAGGGAATCTTCAAGGCGATGGCGAAGGAATTCGGCTTCAAATACGTAATCTCTACGTTGCGCGAGTCTTTCTCCGCTACCCACAACGGCTGGAAAGCAATGATTTACAACGGCGAGGAATTCTACGAGTCAAAGCGTTACGACATCAATCCTATCATCGACCGCGTAGGTGGCGGCGACTCTTTCTCAGGTGGTATCATTCACGGCCTGCTGACAAAACCCAACCAGGGTGCCGCCCTCGAATTTGCAGTAGCCGCTTCCGCCTTGAAGCACACTATCAACGGTGACTTCAACCTTGTTTCCACAGAAGAGGTAGAAGCGCTGGCAGGAGGGGATGCAAGCGGACGAGTACAACGCTAAGCTCATTTACGATTTGACGATTTACGATGTACGATTGAAATTACTTCTACAGTGAACTCGGAGGAATTGAAAATACGATTGAAGGTGTTCTCTTTGAGAATAATCAAGATGGTAGATTGTATGCCTAATCGGATTTCGTCAATGGCTATAGCTAAACAAATAGTGCGTTCAGGGACTTCACCTGCTGCCAATTATAGGGCAGCTTGTTTGGGAAAGTCTGATAAGGATTTTCTGAATAAACTGAAAATGGTAGAGGAAGAACTGGATGAAACTATACACTGGTTGGAAATTATTGCTGAAAGTGAGATGATTCCTGCTAATAAACTGCTTGGGTTGCAACAAGAGGCGCATGAATTGTATAAAATAAACACATAGCGAAAAGACAAATTTGAGCGAAGCGTAGCGAATTAGCTGATAG
>OGOX01002228.1_pt1 | contig 11479 bp, 7 predicted proteins | sample 1552761 | NCBI WGS metagenome assembly OGOX01 (sample SAMEA2580212, study PRJEB22360) | human gut metagenome | biome: human gut; feature: human-associated habitat; material: faeces | place: Denmark | collected 2008/2010
ATTGTTTCCACCGATATGGCAACGCCGGTTGCCAAAAAGTACGGCGTGGAGCTGCCGATATGCATGGCGGTACACAACATCCTGTACGAAAGCGCCGACCCCCGGGCAGAGCTGAGTGCCCTGCTGCGGCGGGGCCTGCGGGCGGAATTCGACGACTGAATATGAATAAAACATCCTCTGTCCGGCGACAATACGGGCAGAGGATGTTTTATTTCGGCGTGCCGCCCGCCGGAAGGGGCGGCGGCGGGACTTCCCGCCAGGAAAGGGACACGCATATGAAGGACTCCCGAAACGAACGGCTGCGGGCCATGTTCGCCGGGCGGGGCTATTACATAGCCATCGCCCTGTGCCTTGTGGCCGCAGGAACGATCGGCTATTTCGCCCTGAGAGAGCGCCCGGTGACCGTGGAGCAGACGGACACGCCGCCGGTGCTGGATATCCAGCCCGTCACCCCCCCCCAGCCGGTGGTAAAGCCCGCGCCGGTGGTCATCCCCGACCCGGTGGAGGAGGCGGAGATCACCGAGCCGGCAGAGCTGCTGCCCCAGGTCGTCTCCCCTCTGGACGGCACCACAGTGACGGTGTTCAGCATGACGGAGCTGCTGTATGACCCCACTATGGCCGACTGGCGCACCCACGACGGCATCGACGTGCAGGCTGACGAGGGGGCGGCGGTGAAGACCGCCGCCGCAGGGACCGTGCAGTCCGTCACCGACGACGAGCTGATGGGCACCACGGTGGTCATTCAGCACGACGGCGGGTACGCCACCCAGTACAGCAGCTTACAGGAAAATACGCCTGTGGCGCAGGGCCAGGCCGTGACCGCCGGGGAGGTCATCGGCTATGTTGGCAGCACCTCCGCCGCCGAGAGCCGCATGGGCTCCCACCTGCACTTCTCCGTCAGCCGGGACGGCGCGGTGATCGACCCCCACGACTATGTGAACGGCGGCGAATAAGCGAAAAGAACGCCCGACAGGGCGTTCTTTTCGCCTATTCCATAGAGGTGACGGTGCCCATGAACAGGGGCACGCAGGCGTGGGTGTCCACGACCATGTAGAGGAAGGGGCGATCCAGCGTCACGGTCTTGACGTCGGTGGGCCGCGCGCTGCCGCCGTTCACCTGCACTGACGTGGCCGCGGCGGCCCTGGTGCCGTTCTCGTCCAGCGACAAATACGTCTTGTGCAGCACGGAGGAGACGTACAGATTATTGCCGCTGGGCGCGCTGCCCATGGCCCGCAGGTCAGCTCTGGACACGTCAAACAGGTCCGTGATACCCATAGCCGTCAGCGCCTTCTCCAGCTCCAACTCCGTTTGGGCGGTAAACCGCGGGATGGACGCCTGCACATCGGCGTATTGGTGACCGGTGATCAGCTGATACAGATGCTCGCCGGTGAGGTTCTTCAGGTACTCCTCCAGCGTCACGCCCTCGTCGGGCAGCAGCGCTACGAACGCATATTTCCCGCCGTCATAGGGCTTCAGGAAGCCGGTAACGTTGTTGCCGGACAGATAGATGCTCTCGCTGCTGGTCAGGTAATCCGCCGTCTGGCGCGCACCGGAAGCGGCGGTGAAGGTCCCGCCCTCGCGGATATCCGACGCTTCGTAGGGCGTCTCCCACCGGGCGTCAAAGCAGGCGGCGTTGACCAGATACAGCATGGTGGCCTCGCCGGGCGCCTGCTCCAGCAGACTGTCGATCAGGCCGTTTGTCTCCTTGCTGACCCAGCGGTTCAGGTCGGTGACCAGACTGCCGTCGAACGCAGAACGATAGACCTCCGCGCTGTAGTAGTTGACGCAGGCGCGCAGGAAGCTGTCCTCCACCCGGAAAGTGTCCCGCACCCACGCGGAGTTGGCCAGCGAAACGGCGCAGCTCTTGTACGCAGCAGGCAGGCTCATGCGGTAGGTGTACAGAAATTCATTCAGCTGGTTCAGACTCATGCCCGCCGCCGTTTCCATCTGCTTCAGGGTAGTTCCACCGGCGCCGTTGGCCGTCATGCCCAGTGCGTTCAGGATGGACACCGGTGACAGCAGCAGGCCCGTCTCTCCCGCCCGTTCACTGCGAAGCAGTGACAGGGCAAAGGCCGACACCGCCTCGCCTCCGGCAGTCAGGTCGGTAGTCGTGTCCAGTGCCTGGGGCACGATATCCTTGGTCAGTGCCTGCGCCTTGATGCCGCAGCCGGGCAGGGCCAGCAGCATCAGCAGCGCCAGCACCAGCGCCGCCGCACGTTTTTTCATAGGATCCGCCTCCTTTCAAAAGGCTCATCTGCTATATAGACGCAATTCCTTCGGAAAAGGTTTCCCGCCCGCAGAAAAAGCGCCGCCATCGGCGGGGATGGCGGCGCGGTATGTCACTTGCAGTATTTCTCGATGTAGGCGTCCTGGCACTTGATGATGATATCCACCGCCGCCTGACGGCCCAGCACGTCGCTGACCACAGTCTCCTTGCCCTCCAGGCTCTTATAGACCCGGAAGAAGTGCTTGATCTCGCTGGCCACGTGGGCAGGCAGCTCGGAAATATCCGTATACAGATGATAGGTGGGGTCCTCGAAGGGGATGGCGATGATCTTCTCATCCAGGTCACCGCCGTCCTCCATGGTGATGACGCCGATGGGGAAGCAGCGCACCAAACTCATGGGGCGGATGGACTCGCTGCACAGCACCAGCACGTCCAGAGGGTCGCCGTCATCGGCCCAGGTGCGGGGAATGAAGCCGTAGTTGGCGGGATAGTGGGTAGAGGTGTAGAGGATACGGTCCAGCCGCAGCATACCGGTATCCTTGTCCATCTCGTATTTGTTCTTGGAGCCCTTTTCGATCTCGATGACCGCCCAGAAATCCTCGGGCTTTACCCGCGCAGGCGCGATATCATGCCAAATATTCATAGGATGTTCCTCCTGTTCCAGTTTGTTCCGTGGACACATTATAGCGCAGAAAAGCGCGGCGCGCAACGGGATTTTGCGACTTTGTCGAAATGTTTTTTCGAAAGGTGTTGACACAGGCCGGGCGGTGTGGTATCCTAATAAATGCCTGATCCGCCGGTGTGGTGGAATGGTAGACACAGGAGACTTAAAATCTCCCGGCAGCAATGCCGTACCGGTTCGAGTCCGGTCACCGGCACCACCCGGTACAGTACAATATCGCGGAGTAGAGCAGTTGGTAGCTCGTCGGGCTCATAACCCGGAGGTCGCAGGTTCGAGTCCTGTCTCCGCAACCAGAAAGTCCTGATTTTGCAAGAAATCAGGACTTTTTCCGCACTTTTGTGCCTAATAACTTACTTCCCATTTTTTCTGACCCAAACGCTGACCCCAACGGGAGCGGATAGCGGAAAGCACTATACCGCACCAGAGAGAATGTTACCCATTGTCTTTGCCGCTTCACGCTTGGCGGAGGTCGTTACATGAGCGTAGGTGTCCAGCGTGAAGCCTGCCGAAAAATGCCCCAGCATACCAGATACGGTTTTGATGTCCACACCGTTTTGCAGTGCCAGCGTTGCGAAGGTGTGGCGCAGGTCATGGAAACGCACCTTCGGCAACCCTGCCCGCTTTAGAACGCGGTGCAGCATGTGTAGGACGCTGTCTGGGGACATGGGACCTCCCGTCGGGGACGGAAACACCCATTCGCCGTTACCCGTTTTTCTTCTTTGCTGCATCAGAACGCTTATCGCATCTGCCGACAGCGGCAGGGTGCGGTAGGCATTTTTCGTTTTCAGCGGCATCTCAATGATCTTGCCGTCGATGCGCCCGATCTGCCGTTGAACCCGGAGGTCTCCTTTTTCCAAATCAATGTCCGACCATTTTAATCCGAGCAACTCGCCCCGCCGCAGGCCGGTGGTCAGGTCGATGTAGTACAGGGCGAACACGCCGCTGTCTTTTGCCTCGCGGAGGAAGGACGTCAGCTGCTCAACAGGAAGCGTCTGCATTTCCTTGCGCTCCGCCTTCGGCAAGGCACAGCCGTCTGCCGGATTGCGGGCGATCAGCCGCTGCTCGACTGCCAGCTTCAGGGCAGAGGAAATGATTTGATGGATGTTGCGCACTGTTTTGGCGCTCAGTCCCTTGGGCTGCTTCTGTGCTTCAATTCGCTCTACCCGCCCTTCTGCCAACAATTTCTTGTAGAACTGTTGCAGATGCAGCGTTGTCAGATCATTCAACGGGATCTTGCCGAGCTGCGGCTTGATGTGGTTTTCGATGTAGCCATGATAGGTCAGGTAGGTGGATGGGCGCATTTTAATTTTGGCATAGTTCTCGTACCACACTTCTAACCAGTTACCTACCGTGTAGGTCTTGGCACGTCCGTAGTCGATTCCCACGTTTTTTTCGATGGCTTTCTTCAGTTTTTCCTTGACTTCCGCTTGCGTCTTGCCGAGAACGTTCTTGATGACGGCCTTGCCGGTTTCCGGATCGTGACCGACCGTGTACCGGCCCTCCCATCGGCCGTCCTTTCGTTTGCGGATGTTCCCCTCCCCGTTTGCTCGTCTTTTTGGCATAAAATCAGCCCCTTTCGACAACGAACAATACCGTAACCAAGGGAACAAAGCTACCAGAAAACGGAACAGTTATCAGAAAGTTATCATTTGAAGGGGACGCCTTATCTTTGTCTATGGCGGCGCAATTTCTGCGCTGCCGGGGACGTTCTTCTTTGGTTACAGCGGTGCGATTTTTGAACGGTCGAAAGTCTCTTTTCATTGACTGCGGTGACTCAAAACACGCTTGCCCTGCACCATTGATCACGCGAAGGTGATTACCTCGATTTCCTTCCGAAACGGCCACAAGGCACCACCAAAATCCTTGGGACGCCTGCGCTTGCGGGAACTAAGACGCCAGCCGCTCCAAAAGTTCGCACAAAAGGCGCCATAACCGCCTGCGTTGAAACCCCCGTCAACTGCCCGCACTGCGGGCAGAAGTGACCGGGTGAAGCGTCGGTTCCGACGCCAACCCTTTATCCTGCTTTCTTTTTCGTCCTCGAAAAAGCCGTGAAAAGCGCAGGAAACGCAGTCATACCAACGTTTCCAATGCATCGGTCACACGGACTTCAAGGGTCTCTCAAACGCCGTTACAAACACCCATCCCCTACTTCCATCAATGGGTACCACACGGCAAAAAAACTCTTGTCGCAATCGCCTGCAAAACGGCCCACATTCGCTTTTGCGGATGAAAGTGGGTACACACTCGCCTTTGCCAACAGGATCGCACACAGCGGCTTACACGCCGAAACAGGGGCTGTTTCGGATGGGGGCGCTATTACTACCCTCGGAGCGTTTTGCGCGGTTCGGAAACCCTGCGTGGCCAGGTGTCAGAACGGCGTACTTTGCCGCTTTGGGATCTTGGCCGGGAGGTGCTCTCGAAGAACGCAGAAAACCTTCGGGACAGCGATGCGCTTATGCGCGTCGCTGTTCCGAGGCGTCGCGGCCCCGCTGGGCTATGTGATTCAGTGAGCGCGTTATTGATTATGTGGTGAGCATCAACTTATGCCTTGCCCTTGTTTATGAAGTCCGTTTGGCCGTCTATCGCAATTACTGTGCCATCCGAGATGGAGATGGTAACCGCTATTTTGGCAGGAAAACACTACAAGCGTTTCGTTGGGATTATGAATCTTATTTTAAGCGTATTCTCCACTATGAAAATATCTGATATTGTACTATAATGATGTAAAGTTCCCAAAAGCCATTCCTATTATTTTTTGTTGCTCAAACATATTTTCAAAACAGAAAAGCAGGTATTATATCATGCCGATTAAGCTCTTAAACGAAGAAAAAGGAAAAATTATAGGCCGCGGGGTTGTGGACTGCGTTATAGAACTGGCCGCTCTGCATCTCCCTGTCGTCAATCTGGCAAAATCTGTAGTCCAGACAGGGAAAGCACTCCATATGCAGCAGCAAAGCGAAGAAATATCTTTTGCTGCGATTGAGAAAATGTGCTGTGAAAAAATGCCGGAGTATGTCACTGATTACTGCGGAATCATCAGTGCAGCAGCGTACATTTGTCTTCGTAATGTAGATTTACTTACCGTTTATGATCTAAAAGAGTATTCGCAACGGTTGACAACAGAGTATTTACAGCAGCATCCAGCGCAGTTCGACAGTGCAGAGTCTGCTCAAATTAGGAAATACCTTCCCTGCGTTCTTGAAGCCATGATTTCTGAACTCAATCTACGTTCAGTATGTGATGCGTCTTTTCAAAGCACATGGAAAAACATTGTAAATAGCCGAATTGCAAAAATTGAGGCACATCAAGAGATACAGGACAAACGACTGGCAGAGCACGAGGAGCGCTTGACAAAAGTTGAAAGCGTTCCATTAGGCATATCTTCTTCTCGAGTGGCTGAATATCGGGATATCTACCAAAGTAAATGGGATAATCCACTTTTCCTTGACCACAACAAAAAGCTTAAGGAAGTCTATGAATTACCTCATTACCAATGTCTTGATTATATGTATGACAGCGATGTTGAAGGCGATGAGGATATCCCATATTACAGTGATATAGAAGCCCAGCTGCAGGATACTATCATACAGACCAATGACAGTGAAAAAAGAATGCTCGTTGTCCTCGGACATCCTGGCAGCGGTAAAAGTACGCTGATTACATATCTTCTGAATAACTTCGAATTTCTCTCCACTCGCAGAGTACTTGTATATCGCTTTTCAACGTTTGAAAATATCAACTGGAGCGGTAATCCAGAAAACATCCCGCAGAACATGCTAATTGAAATGGGGATCACCAAAGACGCCCTACATAACTCCGTCTTGATTTTAGATGGTCTTGACGAGGTTGCAATGCATGACAACGATGCCTATGCAGAACTTCTGAACTGTTTCTGCCAGCAGTGGGTCCGAAGCAAAAGCATTCTCCACTTCAGCCTGATCATAACCTGCCGCCGCAACCGCATCAGTTCACTTGAAGATTTGCGAATGCGCCATATACTGCTATGTCCTTTTGACAAAGATCAAATTACACGTTTTGCCTGTCATTACTGGGGAAAGTCTCCCGATGAATTCAGCAATAGTGAAATATCGATTCTCAAGCGAATCAATAATGATAATACGACGCTCTCAAATGTAATGGGAATCCCCCTCATCTTGTATATGACTTTGGCCCTCAAAATCAACCTTACAGAAAATGCTGGGCTTTGTGATATTTATAGCAAGATATTTTCTGTCGATGACGATAAAAATAGTATCTATTACCGCAGATATGATAAGGCCCACCCTATAACAAGCCACCAGGCATCTAAAATCCATGACTTTTCTATGGGGATTGCCGAATTGATATGGGAATTCAATCCGGCAGAAGGTACTGTCGATAAGGAAAAATACGATCCGCTTGCAAATCAGCTTATAGGGGCTGACAAAGATACTGGATTACGAAATCTTTTAATCGGTCAATATTTTATGGAGGGGAAAAGTGGTTGCCAGCTTCTATTTGTTCATCGCTCAATGCACGAATATTTTATTGCTCTGTCTTTTTACGATAAAATAAAGCGTCTAATCGAATCCAGCCAATCCCCTCAAGAACTGTATCAGACAGTATCCTTTGACGGGCAGTCCTGTGTGCTTACTGAATTCACAAATCTACTCGGAATGCAAGCACTCAGTCTCTTCCCTGACATTCAGGATTATCTGCTGCAAATGCTTCGTAAAAATGCATTGGGTGATGCAGAGTGGTGGAAATCATTTCTCTCATGCTTTTTGAACAACGGGCTTGCTAATGCCGCTGCCAGCAGATCAAAAGCTGGCATGAATGGACTAAATGAAGAACTTACCCGTTTTTATAACTTGCTTTGGCTGACAAGAGAGCAACTCCGAATCTTTGGTCATGAGGCTCCTTTTACACTGTGCGATCACCTTGTTGATACTATATATCTCAAAATCCCATACTACTCACAGCGGGATTTACAGGACCTGTCCCTAAACAACGTCAGTTTGCCCGGATATAATTTTCAAGGGGATATCCTCCTCAGAGCATATTTGGAGAAAGCCATCTTGTCATATTCAGACTTTTCCGATGCAGATCTTTACGCCGCAAACCTCCGCTTCGCCCAATTGGAACAGATCTCCTTTTCAAATGCGGATCTATCCTATGCAGACTTATCAAATGCCAATTCCGCGGGAGCCCAATTTGATAATGCACTATTGCGTTATACAAGTTTTCGCGGTGCAAATTTAACCGGAGTCTGTTTTGATGGTGCAGATCTGTCCCACACGGATTTCACTGACGCAATATTGGATAACGCAACATTTGTCGATGCAACGATTGAAAATGCCATATTTGATCATGCCAGAATGCAGTGGGTAAAATTGGATAATCTATCCATTGTATCTTCCTCTTTCAAATCCGCCGTTCTTACCAACGCATCTCTGCAAAAAGTTCGTTTTACACCGGGAACATCCATGAAAAACGCTGCTCTTCAATTCTGCAATTTGTCCTCTTCAGATTTTCGGTGTGTTGACTTTTCATTCGCTAATTTCGAGAATTCCCAAATGGTCGATTCTTATTCAGGGCTGTGTAATATGGGAAAAGCACGCCTAATTAGCTGTGATTTAAGTGGAACTGATTTGGCAAACGCAAATCTAAGGGGCGCAGATTTAAGAAATGCCATTGTTGAAAATGTAAATCTTTCAGGCGCGGATTTGACCGACGTTGATCTACGAGGAGCTTCTCTCACGAATGCCACACTTTACAATGCCAAAATACGCCGTGCGAAAGCAGCCCCTGACACTTTTAACGCCGCTCTTTTGGATTCAAAAGATTGGGAGCAATGGGAAGTAACGAATCCCAGCAATGCAGCTGTTGATCGAAATACTCCGCACTCTTCCCCGCTATCAGATGATTGGGCAGAAATCGATACAGGCATTTGGACCGACTTTCGTGAATTGGAGAAATTTCAAGAAGCCTGCAGGATATGCGAATACTTGGATCGTGACTATCAATAGTCGCAAAGAACCGCTGGAACAAATTGTTTCCGCGGTTCTTCTTGCATGAGGCATATTATGTAGGCCGTTTAGTTTCCTTCTTACACTTAGTCAAAAGCCAGGTGAAGACCCCACCGGACTGCAAAGTTCCATTGCCAATGTAATGAAACACCGATACCTTGTCTAATCCTCCTTGTTCCAAACATCTCCTCGGTATGCAGGACTTGATCCATCCGTGAAGCAATCCGGCGAATTTAAGAGCAACCAGAATCGTATGTCCAAGCGGGGATCTCCTTATTTACGTCGTGCCATTTGGTTGGCGTCCACGGTAGCAGTGCATCGTGATCCGATGTTTCAAACCTATTACGAAAAGAAAATATCCGAAGGTCTGCATTACATGAATGCGATTGGTCATGTCAGCAGAAAGATGACCGCTGTGATCTTCGCTGTCCTCCGGGATGGACAACCGTACCAACCCATTTTGCAATCTGCCGGTTGACCGAGCTGCATCATTTTCATCCGGCCCGCAAAGGGTCTGGTTCTTTGCGCCCTTTTCCGATATACCCCTTATACACGCAAACTGTAATTTTATCCCTTGACAAACCCATAGCCGACTGCTTTCTTTTTCGTCCTCGAAAAAGCCGTGAAAAGCGCAGGAAACGCAGTCATACCAACGTTTCCAATGCATCGGTCACACGGACTTCAACACCTCCGGCACAAGCGGCCCACGTTCGCTTTCGCACTCGAAAGCGGGTACACACTCGGCTTTCGGAGAAAAATCGCACACAGCGGCTCGCACGGCGAAACAGGGGGGCATCTTTGCGTAGTTGCGCGGAGTATTTGGTTGCCGCCTCATCACTCAAAGAACAGCCGGAGAAAGTGGATGCACGCCAATGGCGTGTGTCCGCTTTCCCCGGCCCCGCAACCTCGCCGGGCTGCGGAAACCTATTTTTTTGTTACAGCGTGGTCATTTTTGCACCGCTACCAGTCTGGTCAACAACTGGAATTTTCAATCAAGACTATTAGACATCCCAACGTCCATTGCAAAACCGAGTGTATTCTGCTACAATATTCTGAAAAGTCGTTAGAATGGAGGCGATACACGATATGCCCCTTATCATTGTTCGCAATGATATTACAAAAATGAAGGTGGACGCCATCGTCAACGCGGCGAAGGAATCTCTGCTGGGTGGAGGCGGCGTGGATGGCTGCATCCACCGGGCGGCGGGGCCGGAGCTGCTCCAAGAGTGCCGGACGCTGGGCGGCTGCCGGACCGGCGAGGCCAAGATCACGGGCGCGTACCGCCTGCCGTGCCGCTACATCATCCACACCGTGGGCCCTGTGTGGAACGGCGGTAAGTACGGTGAGCGGGAAAAGCTCGCCTCCTGCTACCGGACGAGCCTTGCGCTGGCGAAAGAGCACGGCTGCGAAACGGTCGCCTTTCCGCTGATTTCCTCCGGCATCTTTGGTTATCCAAAGGATCAGGCGCTTCGCGTGGCGGTGGACACTATCGGCGAGTTTCTGCTGCACAATGACATGACGGTCTATATCGTGATCTTTAGCCGCACGGCGTATCAGATCAGCAGCAAGCTGTTTGCCGACATCGCCGAGTATGTTGATGACCACTATGTAGACGCGCATACTGATTCCCAGCGAGATCGCCTGCGCCGAATGAGTGTTCTCGAAAGTCGAGCGTTGTCTGCCGGTGCGGTGGCAGCTCCTATGGCTGCCGACGGCTTGGACAGTCTGCTGGCACATCTGGATGCCGGTTTCTCGGAAACCCTGTTGAAGCTCATCGACCGCAGCGGCAAAAAGGATGCCGAGGTCTACAAGAAGGCCAACGTAGACCGCAAGCTGTTCTCGAAAATCCGCAATAACCCGGACTACAAGCCCTCCAAGGCAACAGCCATTGCCTTTGCTATAGCGCTGGAGCTGAATCTGGATGAGACGCGTGACCTCGTTGCCCGCGCGGGCTACGCTCTCAGCCCCAGCAGCAAGTTTGATGTCATCATCGAGTATTTCATCATGCAGCGGGACTATGACATTTTCAAGATCAACGAGGCGCTGTTCGCGTTCGACCAGAGTCTGTTGGGGGCATAGACGTGAAGGGAGGAAAAGAAAAATGAAACTTGGAAAACTGCACGAGGTCGATATAAGAAAAGTCTGGCCGCATGAACAATATGATTTTTCAAAGTGGCTTGCTGCGGAAGAGAACATCAAGAGCTTGGAAATGTACTTAACTTGTCGCTAACGGATATTGAAACAGAAAGGCTTGTTGGTAGTTATCGTTGCGATATTCTATGCAGAGATGAGATCACAGGGAAAGTTGTGCTCATTGAAAATCAGCTTGAACAGACCAACCATGACCACTTAGGGAAAATATTGACCTATGCATCCGGTCTTGACGCTTCTGTTGTTGTGTGGGTAGTTGCTGCCGCGCGTGATGAACACGCAAGCGCCATCGAGTGGCTCAACAAACACACAGATGATAGCATTTCCTTTTTCTTGATAGAGATCCATGCCTACAAGATAGGCGATTCAGAGCCTGCACCGCAATTTAAGATTATTGAGCAACCCAACGAT
>OGOX01002229.1_pt1 | contig 11478 bp, 12 predicted proteins | sample 1552761 | NCBI WGS metagenome assembly OGOX01 (sample SAMEA2580212, study PRJEB22360) | human gut metagenome | biome: human gut; feature: human-associated habitat; material: faeces | place: Denmark | collected 2008/2010
GCTAGGTATGGCTGTCGATGCGAACGTATTGATCTATGAGCGTACGAAAGAGGAACTTCGCGCCGGTAAGTCTTTAGGAAAGGCGATCGCCGACGGTTACAGCAATGCGTTCTCCGCTATCTTCGACTCAAACTTGACATCTATCATTACCGGTATCGTATTGTTCTATTTCGGTACGGGTCCTATCCGTGGTTTCGCTACGACGATGATCATCGGTTTGTTCGCTTCCTTCCTTACAGCCGTGTTCTTGACTCGTATCGTTTATGAAGCATTGTTGGCGAAAGATAAATTGAAGAACGTGACATTCACGACTTCTCTGACGAAAGACTTGCTGACAAACCCGAAGATCAATTTCTTGGGTGCTCGCAAGGTCGGTTATTTGATTCCGGCCGCTATTATCGTATTGGGTGCTATTTCTATGATGACGATCGGTTTGAATAACGGTATCGATTTCACGGGTGGACGTAACTACGTGATTCGTTTTAATCAAGAGGTGAAGACAGACGATGTTCGTAATATGCTGGATGCCCAGTTAGACGGTTCTGTTAGTGTTATCCAGATCGGTACAGCGGATCAAGTGCGTGTATCTACCAACTATAAGATCGAAGATAATGATCCTACGGTAGATCAAGAGATCGAGAATAAATTGTTTGAGGGCGTGAAATCCTTACTTCCGGAAGGAACTACATTAGATGAGTTCACGACTACTTTCATACAGAGTTCGCAGAAGGTGGGTCCTAGCATGGCAGACGATATCAAGAATAGCGCTATCTTAGCGGTAATCTTCGCCATGATCTGTATGGCCGCTTATATCCTGCTTCGTTTCCGTGATGTGTCATTCTCTGTTGGTGCGTTCGCCTCTGTTGCTACGACTACATTGTGTATCATTTCTTTCTATACTTTGTTATGGAAGGTTCTTCCGTTCTCAATGGAGGTAGACCAGACGTTTATCGCAGCTATCTTGACGATTATCGGTTACTCTATCAATGATACCGTGGTTGTATTCGACCGTATCCGTGAGACGATCGCTTTGTATCCGAAGCGTGATCGTTATCAAGTGATCAATGATGCGTTGAACTCTACCTTGTGTCGTACATTTAATACATCATTGACTACGTTGGTGGTTGTATTGTGTATCTTCATCTTGGGCGGTAGCACGATCCGAAGCTTTACGTTCGCTATCTTATTAGGTATCATTATCGGTACATACTCTACTTTGTTCATCGCTACTCCGATCGCTTACGAGTTGCAGAAGAAGAAGATCAATAAGAAAGCTGCTGCTGAGAAAGCAGGAAAATAATATATTTCTTTAAGGATTTTATGAAGATCCTCTATCTTTCCCGTGCCAACGGAGAGATAGAGGATTTTTTTATGTATTAATTCTTAAGGAGATAAAGTATGAATGAGAATGATTTTGTGGTGGGTGTACTTACGTATATCACCTGCCTGCGTGAGAAAAAGCGTTATTCCACGGCGAAGAGTTATCAAGATGCGTTGAGGTCGTTTAAATGTTTTTGTGGCCGGGAAGAGATTCCTTATGCGTATATTAATCGGGATACACTTTTGCGTTATCAATCTTGGCTGTTGGCCAAGGGATGTGCTCGTAACACGGTATCTACTTATATGCGCCGGATTCGTCACATCTATAATTTAGCGGTAGAGGTGGGTGAGGCTGCCTATATCCCTCATTTGTTTAAGAATGTGTTTACGGGGGTTGAGAGTAAACGTAAAAAGGCGTTGCCTTCGGAAAGCTTACGCTTGCTGATGACAAGCCCGGTGACAGATCCGCAACAGAAGAGGACCCAATCAGCCTTTTGCCTGATGTTTTTGTTTTGCGGGATGGCTTTCGTAGATTTGGCGCATTTGCGAAAGGAGGATATCAAGGAAGGGATCTTGTCTTATTATCGGCGGAAAAGCGGATCCCTTATACAGGTGGAGATCCCAGCGGAGGCACAAGGGCTGCTGAATGAGTTGGCAGCCGATACAACCGAGGATTCGCCCTATCTGTTTCCATTTTTAGAGGGAATGAAGACCGGTGAGGATGCCTACAAGGAATATAATACCGTATTAGGAGGTTTTAACCGCAGATTGAAAACACTGTCGGAATCCATCGGTATTCGTACTCGGGTTACCTCATACACGATTCGTCACTCTTTCGCCACGACCTTGAAGGAGCAAAACGTACCGATTGAGATGATCAGTGAACTGTTAGGGCATAAATCTATCAAGACTACGCAAATATACTTGAAGAGTTTCTCTTTAGAAAAGCTCTCGACCGTAAACAAACTTTGTTTCGAGAGTGTGTATAATTATGCGCCGAAAGTAGGGTGAAGAAAAGTACGCTACTTGGCGAGTAGCCAAACTGACTGCTACTTGGCGAGTAGCGTTCATTTCATGCCGCAAATGTAGTAAAAAATAACATAACACAAGCAAACATTAGGCTTTGTTTGTGTTTCAACCTTGATTCTCTTTAAATCTTCGTTCTTATTTCTGATGTATAGACATGGCAATAGAAACGAAATGGCCTCGTATTCCCGAAATCATCACGTTATCCGAAGTAAATTCTACATGATGTATGTAGAGACGGAGCGTGCTCCGTCTCCCATCGCCTGATAGTAACTTAAAATACCATTTTGAGAGGATGAGACGGAGCACGCTCCGTCTCTACAACTAAGGGATATCCTTTTACTCCTCTTGTTAACGCTACTCGCCAAGTAGCATGAGTGTTGAAGGGATGCAAATTTTCAGTAATTCCTTTTTACTTTCATATAAGTGTTTATTTATCAGGGTATTACAATGATATCTTGATAAGGCTCTGAATTATCTTCCTCAATGAATATCACGACAAGTAATAGCTCAGATAGAGCTATGAAGCATATACGCAATCGCCGTAGCCAAGAGGCTGTACGCTGGTACGTATTGACACTTCCTACCGCTGTTGGGGGACGTGATAATATCTATTCGTCAAAAGGATTAGATGCCGAGCTTTCCCGTCGTAAACGTTGTGGGGAACCCTTGTTCGAGTACTTTGCCCCCTCGTATGTCGAGGCTCGCAAGGTGGGAGGCAAGATGGTCAATACGAGGAAGCCTCTTTTATACAACTATGTGTTTATCCATGCTTCGGAGAATGAGATTTTCCGTTTGAAACGTATCATGCCCTTATATAATCTTCTTCCTCGGGTATCCGTGGGCGAACACTCTTATTTTCCTTACCTGTCAGATCATGAGATGGAGACCTTACGCTGGATGGCAGAATCTTATTCCAATGAGCTTCCGGTGTACGTACCGGATAGCGGTCGCTTGCTGAAAGGTGACCGTGTACGTATCACCTCGGGTTCTTTCATGGGGATGGAGGCTGAGGTGGTGGTGCAACCGGGTGGAGGTCATAAGGATGTCATGGTACGTATCCTTGACTGTATGTGGGTTCCTCTATTTGAGGTAAGGCAAGGCGAGTATGAGCTGATCGAGTTGAATACGAAAGGCAAGCACGTTTATACCCATTTGGATAACGATCGTTTATCGGAAGGTATGCATAAGGCATTGGGGCGTTATTATCTCTCGGGCAAATTGGGAAAGGAAGACGAGCTTTTGGCTCATGAGGTACTGAAGGGCTACGCCTCCCTTCGTGTGGAGACCGATGTGATGCGTTGCAAGGTTTACTCATTACTCCTTCCGGCCTATAAGCTGTTGGATCAGGAAGAGGAGTTTGAACGCTTGTATTCCACCCTACGCAATATGCTTCCATTGGTTAAGGCAGTGAATTCTCGTGCCTTACTGCTCGTCACGCTTTACGGCTGCACGAATAGCAACCTGTATTACCATATGGCGCATGAGCTGGTAGATCCCTGGCGGGATGACCCTTCGCCTAAGAGAAGCAAGGCCTTGTTGATACAGCGTTTACACGATTACGATATTTGGTTAAAACATTAAATAGTAGACTGTCATGAGAAAGGAAAGCGAAACTCCCTCCGGTATCCGTTTGATGCTATTGCTGAAAGGGCATTTGAGAGAGATCATGGATCGTGAGTGTGCGAATCAGACCTCGATCCATTTATATTGTACAGGATCTTATTGGGTTGCGTTCGAACGTTCCGCTTATCAATTGCGTCGTGCCTTTCCGGATAGTGAGATCACGCCGATGCGCCTGTACGCTTATCCTTTTCCGGTTGTCATGGTTTCCGTAACGGATCGTTCCCTTCGTTTGTATGAACGAAAACATATAGCTAAGCAGAACGGGGCGGATTACAAGTTATTGACTGTACCTGAACTCTCCGCTCCCGCCTACCAAGCGTGGCATACGAGGGAGGTGAAGGGACTCCCTGCGTTAAACTAATCGGAAAACTCGTTCACGACATTAAAACAGGGACAGGATTTCGACGGGTCCAAGTCTTGATGTCCCACGATTAGGGCTTTGGGGAATCGCTGATGCAATTCACGAAGCAAACCCTGTAGGGCTTCTCGTTGGGCTTCCGTTCGGGTATCCATGGGAGTCTTTCCATCGTTGGCGAGTCCTCCGATATAGCAAACCCCGATACTGTACCGATTGTGGTTCTTACAGTGAGCGCCCACTTGTTCAAGGGGTCTACCGGTCTCGATCGTACCATCGGTCGGGATAACGAAGTGATATCCGCAGCCTTTCCAGCCGAGAGAGCGATGCAGACGGTCGATGTCCATCATCCGTAAAGTGCTGCCCTGCCTATTGGCAGAGCAATGCACGATAATCAACGTGATGGTTCTCATCCGATCCAACCGCTAGCGGCTCCACCGGCAGCACCGGTGATGACCAGTTCGACAATACGGATGATGTAGAGCAAGACGCTCTTCCAATTTGTTTTTTTCATACTTGTAGTCTTTAAATAAATGAATAAAATAAGCTTCATGGTTAAGAGCCGTATTTCTCAATGGTAGGATTTAGATCTCATCGGGAGATTCTGAGTCTCCTTTCTTCAACGCTGCCAAGTCTACCGTGTCTTTATTCTCCTTTACCGCCTTCAGCGAGGCGGCTTGGATCGCGCGGCTGGTTACTAGGTTGAATTCTGCCTTAGAACGTAGGTTCTCGAAGTCTATACCCGGATTGAATAGAATGTTCACTGCCTTGATATTATCGCTGGAGAAGTCCTTGAGTGTAGCGGCCGGCTCGCAGGTAATGGAGATGCTAAAGATTCCTAGTTCGCCGAATTGTACCTTGTAGCCGTTCAGCAATTGTTCCACTAGGCATGAGCAGGTGTCGCTTACCACGCCTTTTACCGTGCCGCGTGTGAAAACACCGTTGTGATCTGAGATGTGCTTCACGAAATCATCGAAACTCATCACTTTCGTCACTTGGTTCTTGGCGTACGCCTGTTCCTTTGCGGTCTCATCCAGTGGACTTTTCCACATGTAAGTTGAATAATTAATCATACTTCTTTTTTAAAAGATTAAACTTATTGTTGACAATGCGAAAGTACAACCCCCGGATAGCGAAATCAAATCCGTTGATAACCGTTGACAAACTGTTTACTTTTCATTGACAAACGATTCATATATACCTTATGTCTGATATAACAATTACCATACACGGCGGCAATAACCAGATACTCCCCAACGCTACGGAAGCCATCCAGAACTTCTATGTGGGAGAATATTGCGGGGAGACCTCCCAAGAAGAGGGGGACGGTAGATCCGGTCTCATGCCTGAAACGATCCGTTTTCGTGCCTATATAAATAAAGAAGAGGATCTGGAACGCTATCTTGCGCAGATCGTCGAGTGCCGGACAGTTACCGAGTTGGCCCAAGTCATTCTGGTCATGCAAGAGAACGAGCTGAAAATAACCCCCGAGGAGATGGTCAAAGAGCGTTTCATCCGCCTCTTTCTACCCATCACCCCCCGAATCACGAAGGGTAAAAGCGTCAGCAACATCCGTGCCCGTATCAACGATGCGTGGAGCAGTCGTCTCAGACACCGCTCAACTGGCCGTTTTTGAGAAGATATACTGCATATGCCCGAGGATATATACTGCGTTAGGCAATTGATATATATTTCACAGGGCAATTCATATATACCTCGTTTTCCAAGGGAAACGAAAAGTGATAACCTTACTGAAAAAATTACGATATGACAGAAAACCATGAGCGGGCGGAACAAGCACGTTTCGTCTTCCATATCTACGGTTGCAATGTGCAGATCCTGCCCAATGCAACCCATGCGATCCAAATCATCCACCAGGGTGATGGTACGATCTTGCGGACGGAAAGCTGTATTACGCCCGCCGCTTCGGGACGCCACGAGTCACAGGCACCGCCGTTGGGAAAAGTTAGGGCATTGAATATAAAACAAACAAAATACAAATGATGGATTTTCATAAGGGCAGATGGCGATTGGCCTTAGGCCGTCTGGTGAATTTGCGGTATATCAACCGTTGGATCATTTTTAGTGCGGACCTTTTCGTCTCGCTCTCCGTATCGTTGCTGGGCGTACTAGGAATGTTCTCCATTCTGCATATACGTATAGGAGAGTCTGATGTGCTGAAAGTAGGCCTCTCCTCATTTGTGGGCAGTATCGTTTCGTTCTTGCTGTTCAAAGCATATCATGGGGTTATTCGCCATTCCACGCTGCGTGGCTTGTGGCGGATCGGTGGTGCTGCGATCGGCAAGTCGCTCTTGATGTTCCTGCTGCTTTGGCTGTTGAAAGCCCGTTTCAGCCCTTCTATCTATTGGTTGGGTGGAATCATGGACAGTACGTTGACGATCGTGATGTTGGTCACGTTGCGTGTCTTCGTGATCAATGTCTATAACAGCGTCCTCCTGCAACTCGGCAAGAAACGCAAGCGGGTACTGGTCTTTGGCACGGAGGAGGAGAGCGTGATGATCGCTACCTCGGCGAACCGTCAGGTATTCATGCAGAATTATAGCATCATGGGCTTCCTTTCCTTTGGCAATTCCAAGAAAAGCATCCGGATCGCGGAGTTACCGGTCTACCAGATCGAGAACGTGGAGGATCTGTATCGCTTGATCCCTCGCAACAGCTTGGATGGCGTTCTCTTCCCCAATATAAAGGTTGCCCATCAGGAGCGTGACCGTTTGATCCGTTATTGCGAGCAGGCCTCCTTGAAGACATTGGTAGTCCCGGAGATGGAGGAGCTACGTGGAGGTGAGGCGAAGCGTTCTGTTCGAGAGATCCGTATCGAGGATTTGCTAGGTCGTGAGGAGATCCATATCAATCTGGATGAGATCGGCAATCTGTTGGAAGGGAAGACCGTGCTTGTCACGGGAGCCGCCGGCAGTATCGGTAGCGAGATCTGTCGCCAGCTGGCTCATTTTCCGATTAAGAAGTTGGTTTGCTTCGACTCCGCTGAGACCCCGATGCATAATCTTCGTTTGGAATTGGAAGAGAAATACAAGGAACTGAACTTTGTCCCGGTGATCGGCGATGTTCGCAGCCCGGACCGTGTGGATTATGTGTTCCGCAACTGGCACCCCCAAGTGGTGTTCCATGCGGCGGCCTACAAGCATGTCCCCTTGATGGAAGAGAACCCCTGCGAGGCGATCCGAACAAACGTGTTCGGTACTCGTGTGATGGCAGATGCCGCTGTAAGCTATGGCGTGGAGAAATTTGTGATGATCAGTACGGATAAGGCGGTGAACCCCACGAACATCATGGGATGTAGCAAGCGCTTGGCCGAAATCTATGTACAGAGCTTGAGCCTTGCGATCGAGCGAGGAGAGGTGAAAGGCGAGACGCGTTTCATTACGACCCGCTTTGGCAATGTTCTAGGTAGCAATGGGTCGGTTATCCCCCGTTTCCGTGAACAAATCGCTCAAGGAGGTCCCGTGACGGTCACCCATCCCGATATCATCCGTTACTTCATGACCATCCCGGAGGCTTGTCGTCTGGTATTAGAGGCCGGAACGATGGGTAAGGGCGGTGAGATCTTTATCTTCGACATGGGTGAGCCGGTGAAGATAGCGGATTTGGCGAAGCGCATGATTGAACTGTCCGGATTGCAGGTAGACAAGGATATCGAGATTAAGTACACTGGTCTTCGCCCCGGCGAGAAATTGTATGAAGAGCTACTGAACAACAAGGAGAACACGAAAGAGACCCCTCACGAGAAGATTCGGGTGGCGGCGGTTCGTGAGTATATCTATAAGGATGTAGTAGAACATATTAATGTATTGACCGAAGTATCCCTTCGTGTCCAGATCCTCCCGATGGTGAAGGAAATGAAAGCCTTCGTCCCCGAGTTCAAGAGCCAGAACTCCCGGTTTGAGGAGCTGGATTGAGAAAGGTACCTTTTGTATGAAAAATCTTTAATAGGTGTTGTGACTATGTTAATATGGTACCCGATAGGATTCATTTGATGACGAGCCAATGTTAAAATCAAATTAAATATTTAACAAAACTCGGTTAGGGCACTGGAAAGGTGCCCTTTAAAAGGGGTGTGCCCTAATTTGAGTGTTTACCGCCATCCGCAGTGTTCCTTGGCTCGAGTCACAATCATAAAGGTAATTTGTTGAAGCGGAATGGCTTCTTAAAATGTGAAATGACGCACGGAAATAATGACTATGCAGACTCTTTTTAAGAGCATACCGTGCATAAAAAGAAGGAAAATCATTTAAGATAAAAACTGATTGTGTGTCCTGCTGGAAATAAGCGGGATAGAAGTACTTGCGCATTTACAAGAAAAAACAATTTTAAAGGATATGAATAAGAGAGAGGATCAAGATGGAATAGTACCATTTGCATCTAAGATATGGCTGAGTTCTCCTACCATGCATGGAGATGAAATCAAATATATAATAGAAGCATACGAGAGTAATTGGATGTCTACCGTGGGCAAGAATATCAATGAGGTAGAACATCTGGCTTGCGAGAAGATCGGTTGCCGATATGCGGTTGCCTTGTCCGCAGGGACAGCCGCTTTGCACATGGCAGTTCGATTAGCCGGGGTAAAGCCCGTTGATAAGATCTTTTGTTCGGATATGACTTTTGACGCTACGGTAAACCCTGTTGTCTACGAGGGAGGGGTACCCGTGTTTATCGACACGGAATATGATACTTGGAATATGGATCCGGTTGCGTTAGAGAAAGCCTTCGAAATTTATCCGGAAGTGAAGGTCGTTGTGGTCGCTCATCTCTATGGGACACCGGGCAAGATCGATGAAATCCGGGCTATTTGTCAGAGGCATGATGCTATTATCATAGAGGATGCGGCGGAATCGTTGGGTGCCTCTTATAAAGGTGTACAAACCGGAACTTTTGGTCATTACAACGCTATTTCATTTAATGGCAATAAAATTATCACGGGATCTTCTGGGGGAATGTTATTGACGGATGATTTGGAGGCAGCGAACAAAGTACGTAAATGGTCTACCCAATCTCGTGAGAACGCTCCTTGGTATCAACATGAGGAACTGGGATATAATTATCGCATGAGTAACGTGATAGCGGGAGTGGTAAGAGGTCAATTCCCTTATCTGGAGGAACATATCGCTCAAAAGAAGGCTATTTATGAAGGATATAAATCGGGATTTAAGGATCTTCCGGTAACCATGAATCCGTTTGATGCGAGGCATTCCGAACCCAATTATTGGCTGTCTTGCCTATTGATTGACGAGGATGCTATGTGTAAGCAAGTATGCGGGGAGTGCGATGCTTTATATATCAGTGAATCCGGAAAAAGTTGTCCGACTGAGATCTTGGAAAAACTTGCCCAATATAATGCGGAGGGCCGTCCTGTCTGGAAGCCCATGCACATGCAGCCCATGTACCGGATGAACGGCTTCATCACCCCCTCCGGCGAGGGCAGGGCAAAGGCCAACGCCTACATTGCCGGCGGCGTGGAGGACGTGGGTGCGGACATCTTTGAAAGAGGTCTGTGCCTGCCCAGCGACAACAAGATGACGAAGGAACAGCAGGAGCAGATCATCAAGGTCATCCGGCGGTGCTTTGAATAGTTTGGAAAGGCGGCGTTTCATTGCGGAGGTTCATCTTTAATCTGGTCAGCGTGCTGTTCAGCGCGGTGAAATTCGGGATCATGAAGCTGTTTCATTTCCATCATTTTTTCTATTCCGGCGTTCAACGGTTTTCCCCTAACACGGAGGTCGTCATCGCGGAGGGCGGCACCATCCGTCTGGGCAGGCATGTCCGTGCCCACAGAAGATCGAAGCTGCTGGCCATGGACGGCGGTACGCTGGAGATCGGCAGCAATACGGCGCTTGGTAATGGCGTCAGCGTCAACTGCATGGAAAGCATCGTGATCGGCGAGGGCGTGCAGATCGGCCCGGATACGAAAATTTACGACCACGACCATGACTACCGCGTTCCCGGCGGCATCGGGGCGGGAAAATTCGTCACCGCGCCGGTGACGATCGGCGACAACAGCTGGATCGGCTGCAATGTGGTCATCCTCCGGGGAACGAGCATCGGCAAAAACTGCATCGTCGGCGCGGGAAGCGTACTGAAAGGCACCTACCCGGATAACTCCGTGATCGTGCAGAAGCGGCAGACCACTGTGACGGTGTATCCAACAGAAACGGAGAAGTAACGATGGAGCATAAACCTTACGGCCCCTACGAGACGTATTTCAAGCGGCCGCTGGATATCCTCTGCGCACTGGCCGCGCTGATCGTGTTCGGCTGGCTGTACATACTGGTTGGCGGTGCTGGTGCGCATCATGCTGGGCAGCCCGGTCATTTTCAAACAGCCCCGCCCCGGCAGGGACGAGAAGATTTTCGACCTCTACAAATTCCGCTCCATGACCGACGAGCGGGACGAAAACGGCGAGCTTCTGCCGGACGAACAGCGGCTCACGGAATTCGGAAAAGTCCTTCGCGCGACCAGTCTGGACGAGCTTCCCGAAGCGTTCAATATTCTGAAGGGGGACATGTCGGTCATCGGCCCCCGGCCGCTGCTGGTCAAATATCTGCCCCGGTACAGCGAGCGTCAGCACCGGCGGCACGAAGTCCGCCCGGGGCTGTCCGGCTACGCGCAGGTTCACGGCAGAAACACGGTCAGCTGGCAGGACAAATTTGAAATGGACGTAAAGTACGTAGACCACATTACCTTCCTCGGAGACTTGAAGATCATCTGGGGCAGCGTGATGGCGGCATTTGTAAGGCGTGACGGCATATCCTCGGAAACGTCTGTCACGATGGAGGAATTCATGGGAAACGGGATGGTGGCAAAGTGAAGCGGCTTGTGATCCTCGGCGCCGGCGGGCACGGCAGAGTCGCCGCAGATATCGCCGGAAAAAACGGTTACGACAGCATTGCGTTTCTGGACGACACGAAAAAAACGTGCGGACGCTATCCCGTGATGGGGGAAAGCGCCCGGTTTTCGGAATATGACTGCGATTTTTTCGTAGCCATCGGCAATCCGCAGGTTCGCAGGCGGATGCAGGAGATGCTGCTCACCGCCGGGAAACAGGTCACGACGCTGATCCACCCCTCCGCGGTCATCGGGGAGGACGTGACCCTCGGCACCGGCACATTGGTTGC
>OGOX01002230.1_pt1 | contig 11475 bp, 8 predicted proteins | sample 1552761 | NCBI WGS metagenome assembly OGOX01 (sample SAMEA2580212, study PRJEB22360) | human gut metagenome | biome: human gut; feature: human-associated habitat; material: faeces | place: Denmark | collected 2008/2010
CATCCGCTACCCGATTACAGCACAGCCAATAGTAAATAGTAAATCGTCTAATAGTAAATTCCTTTATTGGTGCTGTTCTCTCAACAAATCATTCACCGTCTTTACCGGATTGAATGTAGTCAGAGGCACTTCTACAAATACTGTGTTCCAATCACTCATGGCTCCGTTCCACAAACCGGGAAGTTCAAGCGCCTTCAGGTCCTTGCCGTTCTTGGACTTATAAGAGATGAAGCCTGTCGCTTTATCCACATACTTCACAAGATTGAACTTATGTCCTTTATAGTCACGTACAGCGCAAACCAAATCCACCGGATTGAAATGGGTACCTTTTTCAAACATTTCCTTCTTTTCCGGGTCGTCCATATCAATCTGCGAACTTTCCAGAATCTGCAGAGAGATAGTACCGTCACTGTTGTATGCCAAGAACGGACCTCCGCCCGGTTCGCCTACGTTCTTCACCATACCGCAAACACGCATCGGACGGTTCAGCTTCTCTTTCAGATATATAACCAACTCGGCATCTTCCAGATTCTTTGTCTCCGGATTCTTGCAATAGAGTTGTTTCTGCAGGAATTGCAGAACTTCAAGAATTTGCTCGTGTGTATACTTCCCGCTGTCAAGCAACTGCAGATAAGCAAACGCTCTCTGCTGTAACGCTACCAGCACACCGGCAATCAGTTTCTTATATAATACGGTGTCACCTTTCAGCTTGTCGGGTACCACATTGTCTATATTCTTTATGAAGATAATATCCGCATCAAGGTCATTCAAGTTTTCAATCAAGGCGCCATGACCGCCGGGACGGAACAACAATTTGCCATTGTCGCGGAAGGGTTTGTTTTCCATATCGGCGGCAATGGTATCGGTGCTCGGCTTCTGTTCCGAAAAAGAGATGTTATAATCCACCCCATACTTCTTTGCATAAGCGGCAGCCTTTTCGTCTACCAAAGCCTTGAACAAGGCACGATGTTCGGGCGAAACCGTGAAATGCACATTCACCTTACCGTTCTTATTGGCAGCATACAATGCTCCTTCTACCAAGTGCTCTTCCAGCGGCGTGCGGCTACCGTCTTCATACTTATGGAACTTAAGCAATCCTTTGGGCAGAGCACCATAGTTCAGTCCGGCCCCTTCGAGTAAGGCAGCAACAACCGCCTTGTAGTTTCCAGCGGCAACCAAAGTCGGTATATCCTTTCCGGCAGTCCTCTGGCAAGCGGTATTCAAGTCATCATAGAAGGCAAACTTCTCTATTTTCTCAAAGAAAGTCTTTTCAAAGTTTGTCTGGGGAGTGTCATAGTCTGCCCCGAGAAATTCAAACAAGTTCTTGAACATACGGCTGGCAGCACCCGAAGCAGGCACAAACTTCACCACCACTTTATCGGTTTGTGTATATGCCTCCCACGCATCCAGGTATTTCTTCTGTTCATCCGTATCCGGAGCCAGTATACCCTTTTCTACAGAAGCAGCGGCAGACAGCTTCAAGTATGGAAAACCTTTTTCGAAACAAGCCAACTGTTCGGCTATTTGTTCTTCGGAGATGCCTTTATTTTCGAGCAACTCTTTGTCTTGCGGTGTTATCATAATATCTTGTTTTATTAATTCATGCCCAAAAATACAAAAAAAGCAGAACTGCCGTCAAGAAAATGAAGAAAAAACTTACCTTTGAAGCATAAAATACGGACGATTATGGAAACTGATGAATTTTTCACTATCAAAGAGAAAGATTTACTCTTCTCGCTCTACCGCAAACTGTTGCAACTTTCCGGAGAAACCCTCCAGAAGGGGGACTGCAAAAAGCTGAAAACACATCTTGTCAATACTATACAGAACAACCGTATCCAGCGTGATATATTCGGTTTGAATCCCGTCATCAAAGATATGCAGACGGCTGTCATTGTAGCGGAAGAAATCGGAATGAAGCGTGCTTCTATCCTGGGGCTCATGCTGCACGACTCCGTGCGCTGCGGCACTTGCACTGCTCTTGAAGTAGAGCAAATCTATGGCGAGGATGTGGCAGGCATCATCCGGGGATTGATACGTGTAAACGAACTTTATTCCAAAAGCCCTACCATCGAGTCCGAGAATTTCCGCAACTTGTTGCTGACTTTCGCCGAAGACATGCGTGTCATTCTCATCATGATTGCCGACCGCGTAAACATCATGCGGCAAATCAAGGACTGCGAAAATGACGAAGCCCGTCGGCAGGTAGCCAACGAAGCGGCTTATCTCTATGCACCCCTTGCCCATAAGCTGGGTCTGTACAAATTGAAGTCGGAACTGGAAGACCTCTCATTGAAATATACAGAAAAGGAAGTTTACTACCATATCAAGGAAAAACTGAATGAGACCAAGGCATCGCGTGACAAGTACATTGCCGCCTTCATTGCACCGGTACAGAAGAAGCTCGAAGAAGCCGGACTGAAGTTCCATATCAAAGGACGCACCAAGTCCATCCACTCCATCTACCAGAAAATGAAGAAGCAGAAATGCCCCTTCGAAGGCGTGTATGACCTGTTCGCCATCCGCGTCATCCTGGACTCTTGCCTGGAAAAGGAGAAACTGGAATGTTGGCAGGCCTACTCCATCGTAACAGATATGTACCAGCCTAATCCGAAAAGGCTACGCGACTGGCTGTCCGTACCTAAAAGCAACGGATATGAATCACTGCACATCACCGTGATGGGCCCCGAAGGCAAATGGGTGGAAGTACAAATACGTACCGAACGCATGGATGATATTGCCGAACGAGGCCTGGCCGCCCATTGGCGATACAAAGGAGTGAAAGGTGAATCTGGTCTTGACGAATGGCTGACTTCCGTACGCGAAGCCTTAGAGAGCTCGGACAGCAACGGACTGGAAACGATGGACCAGTTCAAACTGGATTTGTACGAAGACGAGGTATTTGTATTTACCCCCAAAGGTGATTTGTTCAAACTTGCCAAAGGCTCCACCGTGCTCGATTTTGCGTTCCACATCCATAGCAAACTGGGCTGCAAATGTATCGGTGCAAAAGTGAACGGCAAGAATGTACAGCTGAAGCAAATGCTGCATAGCGGTGACCAGGTGGAGATAATGACATCGAATACGCAGACGCCCAAGCAGGACTGGCTGAACATCGTAACCACCTCCAAGGCACGCACCAAAATACGCCAGGCATTGAAGGAAATGGCTGCACGCCAGCACGCCTTCGCTAAGGAAACCCTGGAACGCAAGTTCAAGAACCGGAAGATAGAGTATGATGAAGGAACCATGATGCGCCTCATCAAGCGCCTCGGTTTCAAGATAGTGACCGACTTCTATCAAGCCATAGCCGATGAAGAACTGGATGTCAACGAGATTATAGACAAATACCAGGAACAGCAAAGACGGGAAAATGATACGCGCGACGATATTGTCTACCGCAGTGCTGAAGGCTATAACCTTCAACAAGGCATACCGGAAGAGATAGGTACCAAAGAAGATGTACTGGTCATTGATCAAAATCTGAAAGGATTGGATTTCAAGTTGGCACGCTGCTGCAATCCCATCTATGGAGATGATGTATTCGGCTTTGTCAGTGTGACGGGAGGTATCAAGATACACCGTTGCGATTGTCCCAATGCCAGTGATTTGCACTCACGTTTCGGCTACCGTATCGTGAAGGCACGCTGGGCCGGAAAGTCACAAGGTACACAGTACCCCATCACCCTGCGCGTAGTGGGACACGATGACATCGGCATCGTGACCAACATCACTTCCATCATTTCCAAAGAAACGGGTATTACTTTGAGAAGCATCGGCATTGACTCGCATGACGGGCTGTTCTCCGGAACACTGACCATCATGGTGAGCGATACGGGACATCTGGAAGCACTTGTCAAGAAACTGAGAACAGTAAAGGGAGTGAAACAGGTTTCAAGGAATTAAGCAACAACTATAATCCATGAAGTACGACTTTAAAAAGCAGTTGCGCAGTTTCGGATATGCTTGGAAAGGTATCCGGTGTTGCATAGGAAAAGAACAGAACCTGAGCTTCCATCTGATAGCTACGGCTGTGGTAGTCATTGCAGGATTCGTTTTAGGCATTACCCGCATGGAGTGGATGATAATCATTCTCTGCATCGGAGTGGTGATAGCAGCCGAACTGTTCAATACCGCCATTGAGAAGCTGGTCGACCTGGTGTCTCCCCAACAGCATCCCGTGGCAGGGCAAGTAAAAGACATAGCCGCCGGAGCAGTACTGGTATGTGCTGCAACGGCGGCCATTATAGGATTGATTGTATTTATCCCTTACCTCACCCGCTTCTTCTTATAATAAGGATAGGTCAGAAGTACAAAGAAAAATACGGCAAGCATAGCAGCAACAGACGCCACATGGTATATCTGCGCTTTGTCCATCAGGTGGCAAGCCACAGTCATGCCCACCAGCAGCCCTGCCTCCATAGACAAATGACAAGTGGTGTTTGCCGTTCCACGCTGGCAATGGTGCGACAGCTTGACGAACATCTTCATGAACGGGACTGTAATGAACACCAATACAGCCAATGCCGCCAATGACCAGTAATCGCCCACAAACATCAGTGGCAGCAACGCTCCCGGTACAAAAGCAATCAGTAGCATATTGATGGCAGGTACCCATGCACGCGGCAATAAGAAGCGGTCCATATTGCACAACGACACGCCTATCGGAGCACGGAAAGCCACATATACCCTCGATGCGAAAAATATGCTGGCCAGTCCGGCCGCTACAGACAGATAGGTCACCATACGGAAACCATACATCTTATACATTCCAATGCCCAACACAACACCCACCAGCATGCCCAAGCGTGCAGCCCATGCATATACCATGTTTCCTGCGCTGCGGCGCGCGGAAGTCGTTATGTCGATGGCCACCGTAATGCCCGCTGTGGTTGCCAGCCCGAAACATGCTCCCTGCACAGCGGCAAGCAGCAGAAATTTCGTATAACCATCCACAAAGGCATATCCCAGAACAGCCGCCAGCATAATGAGTGCGGAGTAAAGGAGCACGTGTTTCCTTTTATATTCATCGACCAGATAGGCATGGAAAGGACCGACAGCAAACATGGCCACCGCAAAGACCAGAAACATGCTGCCCGCCTGCCCGACGGAAACACCCAACTGCTCTCCCATCACAAAAGGAAGCAAAGGGAAAAGCATATAGACGGATATGAACAGCAACAGATTTGCCGTACACATCCGCCAAAAATTGAGTGTCATGAGTTTGTTAGTACTGTTCTTTCTCATTCGGGAAATCTAAATTCTTCACATCGGATACATAACGGCTGATGGCATCCGTCATCACTGTATGCAGGTCGGCATAGCGACGCAGGAAACGGGGACGAAAACCGTTATTCATACCCAGCATATCCTGAACCACCAACACCTGGCCGTCCACATCGCCACCGGCACCGATGCCTATAACGGGTATAGTCAGCTCGCTTGCCACGCGGGCAGCCAATGCGGCAGGAATCTTCTCCAATACCAGTCCGAAGCATCCGGCTTCTTCCAGCAAATGCGCATCGCGTACCAGTTTCTCGGCTTCGGCATCATCCTTGGCACGGACCGTATATGTTCCATACTTGTTGATGGATTGGGGCATCAGTCCGAGATGTCCCATGATGGGAATACCGGCGCTGAGGATACGCTTCACCGTACCGATGATTTCCTCGCCTCCCTCCAGTTTGAGGGCGTCGGCATGGCTTTCTTTCATAATACGGATAGCGGAAGCCAATCCCTCCAGTTCGTTGCCCTGATAAGAGCCGAAAGGCATGTCGACAATGACCATGGCACGCTTCACACCGCGAACCACGGATTTGCCATGATAAATCATCTGGTCGAGCGTGATGGGAAGCGTGGTGACATTGCCTGCCATTACATTGGAAGCGGAATCTCCCACCAGAATCACGTCTACCCCGGCACCGTCCACAATCTGCGCCATAGTATAGTCATAAGATGTCAACATTGATATCTTTTCGCCTCTTTGCTTCATTTCAACAAGGCGATGTGTAGTCACTTTACGAGTGTCGTCTGAAATATAACCCATGATAGTATTTACAATTTGGCAATTTACAATTTACAATTACTCAATTTAATTTTCGGCGCAAAGGTAATCCTTTTTCTGATTACTTGTGCAATTGAGTTAATTTATCGTAAGTGAATCCCTGAAAGTCATCCAATACATAATGACACAACGGAGCTATGTCTTCACGGGAATTGGTGGTTGCCAGCCCTATAACGGTAGCTCCTGAAGCCATGCCGGCTTTCAGCCCGTTAAAAGAATCCTCGAATACATATGTGGTGTCGGGAGTTGTGCCGAAAACCTCCATACCCAACAGAAAACAATCCGGTGCAGGCTTGGAAGCCGTAAACATCTCGGCCGTAAGGATACGGTCGAAAAGAGTCTTTATTTCGGGATGAACCCGATAGACAGCTGCCATCTTCGCTTCGTTGGAGCTGGTCACTACGGCAGTCTTCACCCCATTCCGGTGTAGGTCGGCAATGAAGTCAAGCACTCCGGGAATAAAGTCGAATGACATTTCCTGTTCAAAGCGGTTCAGCCGTTCGGTAATTTCGGCCTGTTCCTTCGCCATGCCCGGAAAAAAGGTATCATAAATATAGACCAGCGTCTGGCCCTTCACCCTGCCTTCAATATCATCCATACCCAAATACTGCTTTCCCATTTCATGCCAGAAGTGACTGTACTGTGTTTCCGTGTCTACCACCACGCCGTCAAAATCAAAAAGTACGGCGGTTGCTTTTGTTGTGTCCATAAACTTTCTTTTACCTAAATCTGTTAATACCAAAACATTATAGCGTACAAAGGTGGGAATAATCTGCGAATCAAACAAATATTTTATACCTTTGTGCTCCTTAATTGACTCATATCAAATGAACAACGCGCATATATTAGGAACCGAACGTATTGGCAAACTGCTTGTGCAGTACTCCATTCCGGCCATTATAGGCATGACGATTACTTCGTTGTACAACATCATCGACAGCATTTTCATCGGTCATGGCGTAGGTCCTATGGGCATTGCCGGACTCGCCATTACTTTCCCTCTGATGAATCTGGTCGTGGCTTTCTGTACGATGGTATCGGCAGGTGGCTCCACCATTTCGTCCATCCGGTTGGGACAGAAAGACCTGGACGGAGCAACGGAAGTATTGGGAAACACACTGATGTTCTGCCTGGTCAATGCATTCATATTCGGCGGCATCTCATTTATATTCCTGGATGATATTCTGCGCTTCTTCGGTGCCAGCAATGATACGTTGCCATATGCCCGCGACTTTATGCAGGTGATATTACTGGGTACCCCCGTCACTTATACCATGATTGGCCTAAACAATATCATGCGTGCCACGGGATATCCCAAGAAAGCGATGCTCACGTCTATGGTAACGGTAGTCTGCAACATAATCCTCGCTCCCATTTTCATCTTCCAATTTGACTGGGGAATACGGGGAGCTGCAACGGCAACGGTCATCTCGCAGTTCATCGGCATGGTGTGGGTAGTGAGCCATTTCCTGCAAAAGACAAGTGTGGTACGTCTGCAACGGGGGTTCTGGAAGATGAAGAAACGTATCATCAGTAGTATATTATCCATCGGTATGTCACCGTTCCTGATGAACGTCACGGCATGTGTCATTGTGATTATCGTAAACAACAGCCTCCAACAGTACGGAGGCGATATGGCCATCGGGGCATATGGCATTATCAACCGACTGCTGGTACTCTATGTAATGATTGTATTGGGGCTGACGATGGGAATGCAACCGATTGTAGGCTATAACTTCGGTGCGCAAAAACACGACCGTGTGAAGGCTACCCTGCGCCTGACCATCATTGCCGGAGTATGTATCACCAGTACCGGCTTCCTTATCTGCGAATTGTTCCCCCATGCCATATCTGCCATCTTTACCAGTGATGAAGAGTTGATAGATATTGCTTCCAGAGGCGTACGCATTGCCGTAGCCATATTCCCGCTGGTAGGTGCACAGATTGTCATCGGCAATTTCTTCCAAAGCATCGGGAAGGCGAAAATCAGTATCTTCTTGTCGCTGACACGCCAATTACTGTATCTGTTGCCGGGACTACTGATATTCCCGCATTACTTTGGGCTGGACGGCATCTGGATATGTATGCCGGTATCGGACTTCTTTGCTTTTGTAACGGCAGCGGTGGCATTGTGGATATATGTAAAGAGATTACCCACAGGAATTACCGAAAAAGCGAGGTGAAAGTGATTTATTCTACTGCAAATATTGCATTTTATGTTATAACAAACAAATTGTTCGAAAATATATCATTCATTCAGCCCAAACACATCATCTATTCGCCCCAAACAGATGGTCTGTCTACCCCAAACGCATGATGTATGTTGCGGCAACTTTATTCGCTCTTGATGCTCTTTACCGGATTTTCATTGGCAATGCACCATGCCTTCAACACCACGGTAACAACAATAAACAACAGCAACAGACAACCTACAAGAATATATCCGCCTATAGGGAATGGCACAACATCAGAGAACTGGCTCGCCCAAAGCTTTCCGGCCCGGCATGCTCCCCCAATACCTATGGCGACAGACGGAATGGCCAGCCAAAGCACATCTCTTGACAATAACAGCAAAATACTTTCCGTCTCCGCTCCATTCACTTTACGAATGGCAATCTCTTTTGAACGCAGGCGGATTTCATCATTCACATAGCCTATCAGTCCCATCAGAATGATAAAGAGTATGGTCAATGAAACCAGCAGGGTGACATCACGAAATACCCGTACAGACTCGGCATAACTGCGCATTTCCTGCTCCACCGAACGGAATACGAGGCTTTTCTGAGGATAAATCCGATGCATCTCTTCATTGAGGCGGGCGAGATTTTCATCCAATGGCTCTTTGAGGCGAACATGCAGGGTGGCAGCTGTCTTCCCCGTCCATTCCACCATCACCGGCAAATTATCGTTGGGCATATCGGCAAAACTGAAACTGTCTAACAGCCCGACAACAGTGCCATAATCATTCACCCGCTTGCCTATGGGGCTGTCTGTCCAATTCATCTTCTCACAAAAGACACTGTTGACAAGCAACTGACCTTCTCCCGTCAAGTTATGCCCCTCTTTCAGTCTCAGACCAATGAAAGGAAGAAAATCACTGTCGAACCAGGTATTACGAGGATAGAAAAGCTCGTTACCCTGATTGTCAAGAATTGGCTGGTTAGAACCGAACCACAATATAGGGCGTTCTGCCGAAGCAACCCCTTCCACATAAGGCAAACTGCCGACAAGACTACGCAGGCTATTGCCATCCACTTCCCGCTGGGTGGTATATGCCACACGTTCAGGACGCCAACCACGGTCACGCGTCGTTACATAACTGTACTGTGAAACGACCATCAGCATCATCCCCAGAATGAATGCCGCTCCGATGAACTGAACAAAAAGCAGTACCCGTTTCCAGCCACGACGCCCGGAAGTGTAGCGGCGGAACACTTGTGTCACCGGAATACGAGCGAAAAGCATGGCAGGCAGGCAACCACCTAAAATAAACAGTAACAGTATCACCGACAATGGTGCCCAAAGATTCTGCCAGTCAAAAAGAGCACTGAGAGGTACAGCTGCCAATTCTTCCATTTTTTCGTGGAAAATATACACCAGCAGTCCAATGAGCAGCAAGGCAAGCCCTACTACTATAGCAGTCTCTACCATGAACATGGAAAAGATGCTACTTCCCGAAGCACCGCTGCATTTGTGTACACCGATGGCCTTGGCACGCTGTGTCAGCGAAGCCACGGAAACGAGTACATAATTCAATGCGGTCGTAAAAAGCAGCACGATACCCAGGAAGAACATAATCCAAATCATCTTCCGTACTTGAGGAGTCTCGACATGCAGATTATGGATAGGGACAATACGTACGCTCAATTCTAAACCACTTTCCGGTGGAATATGACGGGCAATAGCTATGGACATACGCTCATTCAGCCAATCAGCATCCTGCGGACTGCGCAGCCTGAGATAACCGTCGTAGTTTCCGCCGCTCTGCCAACCCAGGTCCCACTTCAGATGCCGCCCTATAGTAGGAAAGGAAATGATTGCCTCTGGACGCCTCTCCAAAGAAGTGTTCAACGGAATATCGGCAAAGATACCCTTCACGAGCAGTGTAGTCTGATATCCCCAAAAATCATAACGCAGTGTTTTCCCTATCGGATTTTCGTCACCGAAGGCCTCCTTTGCTGACTTGGCGGAAAGGAATACGACATCCGGACCCGCCAAATCCTGTGGATTGCCTTCTATCATCTCCAAACCGAGTACAGAAAAATAAAGTGTATCTGCCATCACCGTGGACATATCTAATTGGCGCTCACCCAACTGGAAACTATTATCAAAAAGAGAACAGCTCACTGTGCTACTTTCCACTTGTTCCGGAAACTCTTCGGCAATGGCAGCCGGAATCGGAATGATGGTAAAGCGACTTTCGTTACCTTCCAACACTCCATTTTTCAACCAACCCGTCTTCACAATATAAAGGTTATCCGAATCATGATAAAAGTTATCAAAACTCAACTCGAATGCAATCCGTGCAAATAGAAATACAGACATCAGCAGTCCCAATGCCAAAGATACAATCTTAATGGCATTGGAACCTTGCTTGTGCAACAAGCTTTGTAATGTATAATAAATGTGCCGCCTCATAATTTCCTGAAGTTATTTTTTATTCGCTCTTAATGCTCTTTACCGGATTCTCATTGGCTATATGCCATGCTTTGACTACCACCACCAATACAATGAGTGCCAGCAAACAAATGCCCAACAGCACAAACCATCCAACGGAAAGTAAGGAGCTGTCCGGAAACTGCTCCATCCAGATACCGTTGATATACCACGATGCAAGAGTTCCGAGAACAACTGCCGGCAATGCTACGACAAGCACGTCTTTGGAAAGCAATTCCAGGATAGAGGACGCTTCCGCACCGTTGACCTTGCGGATGGCAATCTCCTTGCCGCGACGGCGTACTTCATCGGCAGTATATCCTATCAGCCCCATCAGCATGACGAAGAACATCGGCCGCCATCAGTGTGGCATTGCGGAACACGCGGACACTGTTGTAGGAATCGGTAATCTGCTTTTCATAGCTGACGAAGTCGATGGTCTGATTGCCGAAGGCATCGGCTGCATCCTTGTTCAGTTGCCGCAGGTTCTGTACAAAAGGTTCTTTCAAACGGACATGTACCGTCCCCGTGAAATGTTGATTATAGCGGGCGACAAAAGGCATCTTGGCTTCCGTAAAATCCCCTATCTGGAAATCTTTCAGCACCCCCGCCACTTTCATTTGTGCAGCATTGTCTACATCGACGGTACGCCCCACGGCATCGTTTCCCCAATGCATCATGTCCGCAAATGTTTCATTTACGATTATCTCATCTTTCGTACGTGCCATACGCCCCGCCTTGAACGCCATGCCCAT
>OGOX01002236.1_pt1 | contig 11460 bp, 9 predicted proteins | sample 1552761 | NCBI WGS metagenome assembly OGOX01 (sample SAMEA2580212, study PRJEB22360) | human gut metagenome | biome: human gut; feature: human-associated habitat; material: faeces | place: Denmark | collected 2008/2010
TCATCCTTTACTCGCCCTTCTTTACTACTTTTTACATTTTAATCATCCACCTTAAGCTTTGGGACGCTCGGCGTCGGACGCGCAAAGAATCAGATGCTTGTTGTATCTGTTGTTTTCTGCTATACTATATCCAACTTTTTGCGGTGTGGAGGTGTCAGCCCTATGACGGATACGGAACAGAGCTTATTGACCCTTTTGCGCCGCGCCCTCTTTGGATGTGAACTGCCGCTGCCATCGGATGTGGACTGGCAGCGTGTTTTTGAGGAAGCCGTCAGCCACAGCGTTCATTTGCTGGTTTATGACTGCCTGACGGAACAGGAGCGAGCTGCCATCCCAAAGGAGACAGCCGTCCCCTGGCGGCAGGAGGTCCTCTCTGCCATGTGGTATAACGAGCAGCTTCTCGGCGAGCAGCAGGAGGTGCTGAAGGCACTTTCAGGGCTCCCCTGCGTGATCTTGAAGGGCAGTTCCTCTGCCGCGTGCTATCCACGGCCGGAGCTGCGCTGCGCCGGAGACATTGACCTGCTGCTCTTCCCCGCCGATGTAAAAAAAGCGGAGGCGATCCTCTGCGCCGGGGGCTATTGTCCGCCGGAGGACAACCATCCCTTCCATCGCTCCATGCATCGGGAGCAATTTCTCGTGGAGCTGCACTTTGAGCCGCCCGGTATCCCTTCCGGCGACAGCGGCGCGCCCCTGCGGGAATACTTCCGGTATGCCGCGGGAGAAGGAGTCCTTCGCGGCGGTCTTCCCGTCCTGCCGCCGGAACGTCAGGCTGTTTTGCTGTTGCTTCACAAGCTGGAGCATATCACAAGCAGCGGACTGGGGCTGCGGCAGCTCTGCGATTGGGCGGTGTTTGTCCACCGTGATATGACGCCGGAGCGGTGGGAGGACTTGCTGCCAAAGCTGTCCCGATTCGGACTGCTTCATTTCGCACGGGTCATTACCCGCATCTGCGTGGAGAACCTTGCCCTGCCGCCGGAGGACGCTCCGTGGTGCATGACTGCCAACGAAGGACTATGCCGCGCCCTGCTTGCGGATATCCTGCGCACCGGGAACTTCGGCTGCAAGGAAGAACGCTACGGGCAGCGGCTCTTTACCGATGGACGGGCGGAAAATCGACTGGTCAGTTTCTTCCGCACCGGCGTGGAGACCTGCCATACCCATTGGCCTGCCTGCAAGGAGCATCCCCTCCTGCTGCCTGTCGCGCCTGCCGTGTTGGTGCTGCGCTACCGTGAGCAGAGAAAGACGGGAAAACGTCCGCCGTTTCGCCCCCTTGCCGCGTACCGCAGCGCCGGAGAGCGACAGAAGCTTTACCACGCCCTTCACCCCTTTGAACCGGAGGACGCGGGCGGATTTACGCGAGATGCGTGAAGGCGCGCATTGCGGGTGTCTCGGACGGTTTCCCGATGCAGCGGAGAAAAAACGCCGGTCATTTTGACACGGCGTTTCGTTGGGACATTGACGAACCTGCCTGTGGAGAGACGAACACACCAGATAAGAAGTATTTTTAGAACCAAAATACATCTTTCCGCATTAGCGGATTGGCAAGGATCGCATGGAATCTCTTGAGATTTTTGTCCTCCCGCTGGGCCAGGCGTCCCATCAGGCGCACTGCCGCTTGTACCTTCGGCTCCGACTGGCGGGAAATGAATTCATAAAAGGCATCCCGGATGCTGTGATCATGTAGGGACAACATGTATAATAAAAAATGCGCCCAAATCATTTGTTTGGGTCGCATTTTTTGCTCTCATGCCAAATATCCTATTGTTCGAACACCTATTATACCACGTCTCAAAAAAGAAATCTCAATGCTATTTACAGATGCCCTATGAAAACCGCAAATCTATGTACGCAAGTGAAGAATACGCGGGGAGAGGAGCTGCCGGGCCTGAGTTTTACACGGGGTTGGATTTAACGGTCACGAATTGCCGGTGAGACGGTACAGAACCGAAACAAATAAAAGGAAGGCGAGGGATGATCCCTCGCCTTCCTTTTTGGCGGTGTTTACTGATAGGCGCGATAGAGGAAGGTGACGATCTGGCCGCGCGTGCAGGTCGCATTCGGGCTGAACGTCGTGGCAGAGGTGCCCTTGGTCACATCGTTTGCAACGGCCCACAGAACTGCATTCGCGTAGAACGCATCGGGCGCAACGTCGGTGAACGGATTGTTCGTGCCGGCGGCGGGCTGGTTCAGGGAACGATGCAGGAAGGTGACGATCTGGCCGCGTGTGCAGGTCGCATCCGGGCTGAACGTCGTGGCAGAGGTGCCGTTGGTCACGCCGTTTTCGACTGCCCACAGAACAGCATTATAGTAGTAGCTGCCGGGGGCAACATCGGTGAAGGCGGTCGTGGTGGCCTTGGGAGCGGGGCTGCCCTTGGCACGCCACAGGAAGGTCACAGCCTGCGCGCGGTTGCAGTTGGCGTTGGGGGAGAAGGTGGTGGCGGAGGTGCCGGTGGTGATACCCTTCTCAACCGCCCACTCGACCGCATCGAAGAAGTAGTCCGTCTTCTTCACGTCATTGAACTTGCCGTCGGGCTGGCTGGGCTGGCTGGGCTGGCTGGGCTGAGACGGCCGGCTCGGAATGACCGGAACGAAGCCGCCGGGGACATCGGTGTGGTCAGCGTTGCGTGCCGTAACGTAGATGGCGTCGGGGGACTCAAAGCAGGCGTTCTTGGAGCCGTCGCCGAAGAGGAAGAAGCCGCGCTTTTCCACTGCGCCGCGCTCAGGGAACGGATCTGCGTTGGTCTTGAGCCACTCGTCGTTCAGCTTGTAGAGGTCAGTCTTGGAGTCGGCCAGAACGGTGGAAACACCGGTGTACTCGCCGTCCACGATCGCCAGATTGACAGCGACGTAGACCGTGTTGAGATCGTTATTGTCCACGCGGACGGAGTAGTACTTGCTGGCGGCCTGACCCGCGGGAACGGTCAGCGCAACGGGCTTGCCGTCCTTGAGCAGGTAGAAGCTGAAGCCGCTCAGCTCGCCGGAGATAAGCTTGTTCCAATCGGCATTGCTCATGCCAGCGGGACGGGCATACTTGAACTCAAGGCGCATGGGGAGAACAAAGGTGTTGGCGAGGAAGTCCTCGTCGTCGAGCGGCAGATAAACGCCGTTCTTGCCGTGACCGGCAGCGTACTGAGCGGCGGACTTGGAGGTGTTGCCGCGGTCAGCCCACATATCGATCGAGAAGTCGGTCGCGCCGAGGAGCGTCTCGTTGTTCAGCAGGGAAGAGCTGATCTTGCCGCTGGCGTCCTTGTAAGTGCCAACGGTGACATCGAGCAGGTCGAGGTCAGCGCGGTCGGCATTCAGACCGTCAATGTCGGCCCACATGAGCTGTGCGCCCGCATCGCCGGAGTAGCGCGCCATTTCGAGCATACCGTCGGCCATCATCTTGGTCATCTGGATGATCGCGTCAACGCCGATGCGCTCGTTGGCGGAGTGCCACCAACGCTCGTTGCCCGGGAGGACAGCGCCAAAGGCGGTCATCTTGTTGCGGAAGTTCGTGGCGAGCGTGCCGCCGGTCGTGCCAACGGGATAGGTGATATCCAGCAGGTCGGCGGGGCCGTCAAACTCGGAGGGATCATACTCGATGCTGGCGCGGTAGCTGGCATACTGCAGCGCGGTCAGCAGGTTGTCGTGAGACAGGTAGAGGGAAGGATCGGAGAACTTGGTGGGAGCGCCGTCGAGCGTGAGGCCCTTCTTCTCGAATGCCGCGATCACAGCACTGCAGGCAGTGTCGTAGTTGGCCTTGTTGATGTGCAGGCTTCTGACATACATCGGGATGGAGAGCTTGCCGTCGGCATAGAAGCTGGCGAGCTCATAGCTGCCCTGGATGCCGCCCATCAGAGCCAGCGTCAGGTTGGCAGCGCCATTGTCGGGATTGCGGAGCAGCTCGGTGGGGATGCCCATGTACTTACCGATGTAGGCCTCGCCCTCTTTGCAGTTGCGGAAGAACAGGTCGGAGAGACCGGCGGCAGCTTCCTTCAGCTGGAGGCCGGCGGGGAGCGCCTCGTTGAGGAGATACATACCCCAAACGATGGCGTTCTTGCCGTACTGCGGCATGGGCATTTCCATTGCAACGTCGGTGTTGATCTCGAGGGTCAGAACGCCGTCCTTGCTGGTGCACTGGACCTTGGGGGTCGTTCCCTTGGCGGTGGGCAGCCAGCCGCGCGCGGTCGCAGCGGTTTCCACCGCAGCGATGAACGCAGAGATATCTGCCTCGCTCGCCTCGCTCACGTCAAGCGTGAAGACGGCGCGGGACGCGATCTGAGAGGTGCTGCCGTGGACGATGTCCTTGAGGGTCTCGTCACCCTCGCGCAGCGTCACGCCGGCGCTGGCGGTCAGCAGGCTGAACGCCTCGCCGCTATCGGCGGAGAGATCCATTTCAATTTTGGGCGTCCAAGCTTTCGTGTTGCCGACGACCACGGGGAAACGGGAGTCGGAGGTGTAGGCCGCGATGGGGGTCTCCTCACGGTTGAGGGACTTGTAGGACCAGTTGTCATAGAAGCTGGGGTTGCCGGTATAGTAGGGGATATCCATGTACTTCAGGGTATTCTCGACGGAGGGGATGCCGGGGTTGCTGTCCTCGTAAGCGCCCATGACGATGCGGATGCGGCGGTCAAACTTCACGCCGGAATCCATCAGCGCCTTGGCGGCAAAGAGCGTGGCAAGGGTCGGGCCGCTGTCGTCCTGAACGCCCGCACCGTAGAGCCAGCCGTCCTTGACGTACGGGGTGTAGTAAGCGGTGGGATCCAGTTTACCCGTGGAGTTGACCCAGCGGTTCAGGTTGCCCTTGGGGTTGTTGGACTGAGTGGGGGAGTCGAGATGGCTGAGCGCCATGACCATTTCAGGAGCGTCGGGATCGCCGATCTCAACATAAACATACTTGTCGTCCTGACGCTGCACGACTTCGAAGCCGAGGTTCTCGGCAAGCTTCTTGACCCAGGCGAACTTCGCGGTTTTTCTGTCGCCTTCATTGTTGTTTGTCTCAATGCTGGGAACGGTGAACGGATACTGGCTGGGGATGCTGCCAGCATTCCTGGAGCCATAGGAGATAGAGTTGTAGCTGGAGCCGGTGGCAAGGCCGCCGATCAGGGTGTTGGGGTCATAGGTGCCGTCGCCGACGACCATGTCGCCGACGTAACCGCTGAGATTTTCGACGGCGGAGTGGATCTTTGCGCGCTCATCGTCCGTAACGGTCACCTGATAGGTGACGTTCGGCGTGAACTTGCTGTCGTCATCGGGTTCGTTGCCCTGCTCGCGCTGGAGGTGGATCGTAGCATACTTAACGAGCGCACGGAGCGGAGCGTTGCTGAGATCCAGATCAACGCCGGAGCCTCTGGTATCTTTCAGCGCGTCGCGCTCAGGATGCCACTGGAGCGCCAGAGCGAAGAGACTATCCTGATGCTCAATGGCTTCCACGATACCGTCGGAGGAGCGGGCGACGATGGTCAGGCCCTCGCCGAGGTACTCGGGATCAACTGCCTGATGGTGCGCGGTAGCGACGAGATCGATGCTCTCGCGATTGCCGAAGATCTCGCCGAGCCACTTGGACTTGTTGTAATTGATGGCAATGTTTTCGTTGCCCACACCAGCGCTGAGCTGATGGTAGCCCGTGCCGCCGCTGTGAACCAGACCGTCCACGCAAACGCGCAGATGGCTGTTCTTGCAGGCCTCAGCGAGCTTGCCGAGCTCGTTATTATAGGTGTTGGTGTCTTTATCATAGGTCTTGCCGAGGTTCTTCTCGACAGGCTCGGAGAAGTCAAACACCGAGTAGCCGGCATCCTGAACGAAGGTTCCAAGGACATCGGGAAGCTTCTTGCCCTGCCGCGCGGCGAGCGCTTCGAGGGTAGCAAGGTCCACTGCGGACGGGCCGGAGAGGACTTTCGTCACGCGGTCGAACGAGATCTCGCCGTTCAGGACCTTCTGGCCGAGGTAATAGGGAACGTCCTGAATGAGCTTGCCGCCCATGGCGACGTTGAAGCCCTGCTCGCCGCGGCAGACGGCCAGCATCGGCACGTCGAGCGCCACGGCCTGCTGCATCAGTTGGATGTCAGAGGTGTCGCGGGTGTTATTCGGGTAGTTGGAGCCGTGCGGGGTCTGGAGCTCGCCGTAGAGGTACGGATTCCAGTCTTCGCCGCCGGTCATGAAGATACCGTCGAGCTGATGGAGGACCGATCTGGCCTCAGAGGCATTGGAGACCCGCGGAAGGAAGACCGCGAGCGCGCCGTTGCGCTCGTAGGCCTCGGCAAAGCCCTTGTAGTCAGTGCCGATCTTGTCACTCTTCCAGGAAATGCCGATCACGGGACGCTCGTTCACGGCCGTGACTTCGACGCCGGTCAGGCGCTCGTCGTCCAGAAGGAGGTTAGCCGTGACTGCCTTGCCGAGCGTGCGCTCGCCGGGCGTACAGGTGAAGTCGGTGGGAGTTGCATCGGCAACGCCCATCACGGCCTGCAGAGCCTTGATAGAATCGATGCCGTTGCCGGTGGTGTCGGTCACAGGAACGGTCGTGGCCACACGGGCTCGATGCACGTTGTTGTATTCGAGTTCGCCCTTATCGTTGATCTGGTAGAGAATTGCATTCTCAACCAGCGTGCCAACGGAGGCGTTTTCCGGTGCGCCGTTTTCGGCGGCGAAAACACCGGTCGTCATCATGCTGAGCAGCATGACAACCGTCAGGAAGAGACTGGTCGCGCGGGATAGATGCTTTTTCGTTGATTTCATGATGTGACATTTCCTCCATTTTTCAATTTTGGCGGCTGCGGCGCCGCTTTTCACGCGGTGGTCTCGTCTAAATAAGGAGTGGCAACTAGTGCATGATCCCCCCCAAAGGATCACTGAAGTGGATGTGCTGACTCGCCTGATCCTCCACATCAAACCGCCGAACAATATCCCGGCGGTGACGGACAGTGCCAGTTTCCAACGCTTCTGCACTCCTCCTTTCATAAAAAAAATACAGGAGATAAAGCAAACGCAGCCGGATTGGGGCTGAGACTTTCTTCATTTCCTTTTTGTTAAGAAAATGATAACACATGAAGAGCGGGCGTGCCTATTGATAAAAATGTAGATTTTTTTGGCAAAAATTATCGAAAGCAAAAAAAATAAGAAATATATTCAAAAACACTGAAAAAAAGCGTGGAAGAAAACAAAAGGAGTCCGCTTTCAGCCTTCCGTTTGAGCCGCGCGGCGCGAACGCACGGCCTTCTGAACCTAAAGGATAAAGAATGATAAGAATTTTCAGAGAACGCTTTCATGATTTTCCCTTGGAGCGTCTTTTCATCAAACGGATTCCGAGCCGATATAATAGATCCATAACACCTGTCAGTGTAGCATCATGCGAGGTGCCGTCATGAAAACGAAAGATACGCCGAAGCAATACGTCATCTACTCCCGCAAGTCCAAATTCACCGGCAAGGGCGAGAGCATCGAGAATCAGATCGAGCTGTGCCGCCGTTTTCTCGCCATGCACTTTGGTGAGGATGCGGCGGAAAATGTGCTGTCCTATTTGGAAGATCTGGAGGCCCAGATGCTTGCCGGAGATCAGCGCAAAGAGATCATCCAGCGCTACACCCATGTGGAGCACCTGTCCCGCGAGATGGTGGAATTTCTGAAAGAAGCGAAACCGAGTAATTATTTTGAATTGCTCGGTTTCGCTTTTTACTAACGTTTCAGTTTTCAAATTTACCGATGTGTGTTATAATAGCACCACATTAGTTGGTTTCAAGGGGAATGACTATGGATTATATTCTAAAGCAATTTGATAAACCGCTGGTTAAATTCTCCGCGACAACTGATACCAGCGAACCAGAGATACGGATCCTTTGGATGGATGAAGAAAACAAGAAACTTTTTCCGCTGGATATGACGTTGACGCCGGAGGGCTTAGGCCGTTGGCTGCGGCATCGAACGATTCCCAAGAATAGAGCCTTTGTTCATGACCTTCTGGCAAAGAGCGGGCTGAACTTGAACCGTCCGCTCGGTATTATTGATGTCTGCAAGGGTCTGTCGCTCAATGACTGCTATTGGGTTGTAAAAAGCGGTGATGAAACTCCGTTTGCACAAGCGAACCTCTATGATAATCGCTTCAGCAATATTTTAGCAGAACTTGCTTTTACCGGTTATGGCAGCAAGGTCAGGGCATCGCTGTTCTCAAGCCCTGAATTTACCACTAACGGGATGCTTCGCAAATGCTGGCGCCGTATCGGCGGCAAAGTCTATCTTTACAAGGGCGGCACCGAGGGGGCATCTAACACCGGCAATGAGCCGTACTCGGAATTTTACGCGGCGCAGGTGGCAGCCGCGATGGACATTCGCGCCATTCCCTACGGCTTATCGAAATGGAAAGGTATCCTCTGCTCCACCTGCGAGCTTTTTACCAGTAAGGAGTATGCCTACCTTCCTATTGGACATCTTGTTTCCAAGGGAGGATTGAAAGCCGCCAGAGCGTATTATGAAAAGCTGGGGCCGGAATTTGTGAACGCGCTGAATGAGATGCTGGTGTTTGACGCGGTGATCTGTAATACAGACAGACACTTCGGCAATTTCGGCGTGCTGGTCGATAACCGGACCAACGCGATCACCTCCCCCGCTCCCCTGTTTGACCATGGCAATTCCTTGTTCAACTTTGCCGGTACAGACGCATGGGCTGACAGTACCGCTTTGGAGGAATATATCGAAACACTGTACCCCAGCGTGTACGATGATTTTCTCGGCACGGCGAAGAGCGTTCTGACGCCGGAACTGCGCGAAAAGCTGCGCCATCTGTTGACATTCCATTTTAAGAAGCACGCCCGCTACAATCTTCCGCCCAAACGGTTGAGAATGATCGAAAAGCAGATACAAAAGCGAGCGGGAATCTTGCTGGAGCATTAAAAAGAACGACCACTGGTATTCCAGTGGTCGTTTTCGTCGGATCCCCTCTTATTCTCACTAGATCTATAGTTGTGGAAAAAGTTGACTTTTTATCTTGTTCCTGCCATGATATCGCAAAAGCAGTCGGAAAACATTGCATTTTATCAAAAGGAAAAGGAAAGAGCGCCGAAGTCACCAAAGGTGCCGCACTTCTGCCCATTGTATGTAGAACCCAACGCCTCTGCTGCGTCCTCGATCAAGGGAACATCATGCTCACGGCAGATGGCGGTAATTTCGTCCAGCTTCGCGGGGTTGCCGTACAGGTGAACGACGACCACCGCCTTGGGCGTGCCGTGCAGCGCAAAGGCACGGCGCAGGGCGGCGGGGTCCATATTCCGCGTCTCCCGCTCAGAGTCGATGAACACCGGCTTCGCGCCGCAGTAGGCCACGGGATTGGCCGAGGCGGAGAAGGTCAGGCTCTGGCAACCGTGTCGCCTGTCTTCACGCCTGCGAGGATCATCGCAAGATGCAGCGCCGCCGTACCGGCAGAGAGGGCGACGGGATAGCCCTTACCCATGTAAGCGCCCATCGATTTTTCAAACTCGTTGACGTTTTCACCCAGCGGCGCGATCCAGTTTTTCTGAAATGCGTCATGGATGTACTCCAGTTCATACCCCTCGTCCGACATGTGCGGGCTGGCCAGCAAAAAGCCGTTTATCCTTGTTTGTCTCCTGTATTTCAGCGTGTTTGACGCCCGGTGCTTTTATCCGTCCGGCAAACGCGCTTATTTCTCCTGTATGATCTTATCTCGTGCAGTGATCCGCAGGATATAAAATATTCATACATTATTGGTCTTCTGCATAGCCATGGGGATTTTGCACCTGCCAGTTCCAGGAGTCTCTGGCACAGTCCTTATAGTCATATTCCGCCGTCCAGCCAAGGATGTTCTTTGCCTTTTCGACGGCGGCAAAGCTCAGGGGCACGTCGCCCGCGCGCGGGCCGACGATGCGGTAAGGCACCTTCCTGCCCGATGCCTCTTCAAACGCGGACACCAGCTGCAGCACGGTCGTTCCCTTGCCCGTCCCCAGATTGAAAACGTCATATTTGCTGTCCGTTTTTTCAAGATAGTTCAGCGCCGCAATGTGCCCCTTTGCCAGATCGACAACGTGGATGTAGTCGCGGACCCCCGTTCCGTCCGCGGTATCGTATTGATCGCCGTAAACGCTCAGATACGGGAACTGCCCGAGCAGGGTGCGGGTGATGTAGGGGGCAAGGTTGTTGGGGGCCTTCTGACCGCAGTCCTCGCCGATGAGCCCGGAGGGATGCGCGCCGACGGGGTTGAAGTAGCGCAGAGAGGCAAAGCGGAAGTTGTCGCGCTGCCGCGCGAAATCATGCAGGAGCAGCTCATTGAGATACTTGCTGAACCCATACGGGCAGCAGACCTTGCCGACAACATCGCTCTCGCGGTTCGGCATGGTCTCGGGCGTGCCGTACACCGTTGCCGAGGAGGAGAACACCAGCTTGTACACCTGATGCTTTTCCATTGCGTTGAGAAGATGGAAGGTAGACGTCAGGTTGGTGTCGAGATATCTTCCGGGGTCTTCAACGGACTCCGCGACGGATTTTAAGCCGGCAAAGTGGATCACGGCGTCCAGACGGTTCTCTGCAAAGACCTTCTCAAGCGCGGCGCTGTCCAACAGGTCGATCTGATAGAAAGCAGGCCGTTTGTTCGTTATCTTCTGGATGCGGTCGATCACTTCAATCTTAGAATTGCACAGATTGTCGGCAATGACAACATCATAGCCGGCATTCAGAAGCTCCACCACCGTGTGGCTCCCAATAAAACCCGTACCGCCCGTCACCAATATCGTCATGGCTCATGTTCCTCTCTTTTCCGTTTGTTTCTTGCCGATTTCGCGTTTTTTGCTCAAAGCAATCCCTTCTGCTCTAACTTTGACATATACCAGGACTTTTTCAGACTCTTTTCGTTGGCATAGGTATAGACAACGGTGTCTACAAGCCCAAGATCACCGTCGTTTTCCCTGAGCAATTTCTCCATGGCGCGGACGATCTCATCCATCTTCCCGTCGCACTCTTTTTCGAGAGCGGATGCTCTGGAAAGATAGCCCCTCGCCATTTTCAGGAGTTGTGTCTTTGTCCGTTTTTCCGCCGGCAGAGCCAGATACTCCGCCTTTGCGTCGGCATACATCGTGTCCAGCGCCAGCGTGTACTCCTCACGCAGGACATAGACCTTGGCGATGAGCGCCGACAGCTCTTTTTGATAGGCGCTTTCCGCGCTTTGTTCGCTCTTCTCGCTCACAGCCGGCGTGTCGGTCTTCGCGACCGGCGCGTCCGTCTTGCCGCCGCTTTCCGGACGGCTCGTGCTGTTTGGGACGCGCAGTCCGTTCTCGTCCTCGATCACGAAGTAGATATTTACCTCGTCCGGTAGCGGGCTGACGATGCGCACGTCAGCTACATCGCCCCGCCACTCCCGTGCGTAGTATTCATAGGCATCGCGCGGCCCGGCGCAACTATACACGCTTGGGGCGAGGTAGATGCGTCGTGTCAGGCTGTCGTCGTCCTCTGCGTCCAGTCCGCCGGTGCTTGGCGTGGTGT
>OGOX01002244.1_pt1 | contig 11438 bp, 9 predicted proteins | sample 1552761 | NCBI WGS metagenome assembly OGOX01 (sample SAMEA2580212, study PRJEB22360) | human gut metagenome | biome: human gut; feature: human-associated habitat; material: faeces | place: Denmark | collected 2008/2010
CTATTCAATGCCTACAACTAAAAAAAAAAAATCACCAAAGCCATTAAGAAAGCAAACTAAATCGTTGTAAAAATTCATACCAATCACTTCTCCTTTATAAAGATTAACACATATTCGTGTACCTTGTTTATTCTAAACTTATACGGATAGCCCAAAGGACGCATATTGTTATAATCATTTTGCCTATCCCAAATGATTATATCATCAAATATATACCCTCTGCGCTGCATTTCTGCCGCCAAGTCACTGTGAAGTGGATAGAACTTGTTCTTCTTGCGAATATCCATTACATTGACAAGGCAGTAGCCACCGACTTTTAGGCAACGATTGACCTTTTCAAACAAATCACCCAGCAGTCTTATAAAGGCTTCGTAATCGGGTATGTTGCCCAAATCGTTTTCCTTGTCGGAATAGTTGATGGACTCCTTCATATCAGCGCTCCGCTTCATATTGAGAATATCCCAATACGGTGGTGAGGTTACGCATAGGTCAAAGCTGTTTGCTTCTAGCTTATCTAATTCAGCAAAACTATCACCAACAATGATACTGATGTTTTCATCGCCTTCAATGCGACCTCTTGCGATTTCGCTGAATTCTTCCGATAAATCTATACCTGTTCCGCGACATTGAAGATTGTGGCAAGCTGTCATAGTTGAACCAATGCCGTTGAACGGGTCGAGAACATTGCAGCCTTTTTTAGCAAAGGTACGGATTAACTTTTCACACAACGACACGGGGTATGAGGCGGGGTGTTTGAAAGCCTTTTCTTCCTGTGTTTTCGACAAATCACGCCAAATGCTGAATGAGTTTTGAAGCCACTCTTTACCTGTAAGGTCATTGCATTTTTTCTCTTCACTTACCATTTGACCACCTCTTTGACTGTATAGAAAGCATTTCAGCGTCTATATATGCCGCTTCCTTTTCGTCAATATTATAAATCTTGTACACAAGTCTGTTCATACTATCAAGCATATCAAACCAATCCGACCCCATATAATCCAATGTTTCAAGCGCTTTTACCGCTTCAATGAGCTGTGAAAACTCATATGACTTATCGTCTTTTACCAACGGTATATTTTCAAGGTATTTCCTGTCAGTGTGCATTGTGAGCTTCGACGAGTTATAGCAAAACTTATATAAGTAGAAATTACACAATCTTGAATGAAGAATACCAAGAATATAACGGCACATCTTTTCATCGCCATCAGTGAATATAGTTACAGTTTGTGACGCTTCATAACTGCCTGCAAAACTCGCTATAATACCTGACTCTGCACTATATATATTTTGGATAAAGACTTGCTTGCCCTTTTTGGGAACCTCTCTGTCCTTGAAACCAAATTTGCGAATATTCTTGCCTGTTACCGCTTCGGCAGATGTTGACCTACCTCGACCAACATACCCTGTGCAAATATCAGCAAATTTCCTGTAGGGTTCTTGCATTTTGCAATAGATTGAATACTCTTCCGTGCTTTTGAAAAGAAGAATTTCATCTTTGTAAAAGGATTGCGGTACAGTGCAGCACTCAACGAATTTATGGTCGGTCAATTGCATAATGGTGATTTCATTATCGGGCTTTGGCGAGTTTTGCAAAGTGAGAACAATCTGCTCGCCACGAACTCCCGAGAAATAAGCACCAATATCAATAATTGAAACAACCCGCTTGCTGTTCAGGATTTCGCGTCTTAAAACGCTGTATGACCGAACGTGAAGGAAATTCTTCGGTATGATATAGGATATGTAGCCTTCATCCTTTGTGATTTCAAAGGCTCTATAAATTGCTGCGATAAAAAGGTTACTACCTGCATCCTTAACAGAACGAAGGAAATCATAATCATCTGTATCAATAACTATGTCCTTTTCCATAGGAGCATAGGGCGGGTTGCCAATGACAAAATCCGCTCTTTCTTTTAATCCAAGTGCTTTTAGTACATCTTTTCCTTTTTTGCCGAGCGTATCACACTTTTTTATTGTTTGAAGCCCTGTCAAGCTTCTACACATCTTGACTGCTTTGTCAACCAAATCTGCGCCATAAACATTCTCGCAGCCACTTGACATTGCGGCATATAGAAAACTACCTGCACCACAACAAGGGTCGATAACAATGCTTTTAGGGTCTATATCCAACAAATTAACAATCTCTATTGCAAGCTGAACATCAGTGTAAAAAATGCCGTTCTTCTTCTTATAATCATCATCAAGCGAATTCTCAAAATCATTGCTTCTAAATGAATAATCATCAATGGTAAGTTTTGTCATTTTCTACACCGCCTTTCTAAATAAGATTATAACAACCCATTACATTTTATCATATTGTTGAAGAAAAAGCAATATATCTTACAAAAAATTGTACAAAAAATACAAATCATCTTGTCAAAGAAACTGAAATTTGGCGATATATACTGAACTCCGCAAGAGCGCTCACTTATTTTCTCACTCCTCGGCTAATCGGGTGTAAGAACTCCTGCAGCTTCTGCGTGAGTTTCAGGCTCTCAATAAAGTCCAGCACCTTTTGAAACTTTGCCTTCAGGCTACCAAGCTCGTTTTTGGTTTTACGGAGTTCCTCTCGGAGCGGGTAAATCTCCTGTACTTTCTGTTCCAGAGCGGAGTTCCTCTCGGCAGCTTCCTTGTTTTCTTTTTTCAGTCTTGCAATCTCTGCGGTCAGCTCGCTTTCTCTGTTCTCGGCGGCAATCTGCTTCTTGTAGAGGTCGGTCAGCATACCATAATCCTCTTTGGAGAGCGTAACCTTTCCGCCGAACATAGTTTTTCCTGTTTCAATCTCGTCTATGAATTTGAGCGTAGTTACCTTTCGTGCACTTGCTTCAAGCAAACCCTGCTTATCCGCAAGCTTGGCTGTGGTTTGCATGAGTGTAGAGGACCTTTCTGTAATCTTCTCGTCTGAATGGGCGACGACAGAACTTATGACTACACCCTCGCATTAAGAGGCGTTACGACCAGCGACTTTATGACCGCCGACTTTGCAAGGATCCCTTATGACGTGCTTGAAAAGGCAAGCGTAAGAATTGTAAACGAGGTCAAGAATATCAACAGAATCTGTTACGATATTACGAGCAAGCCACCGGCAACTATTGAGTGGCAATAACCTCCACCCCCGAAACCGTTTTACATCACGGGTTTCGGGGGGTTGTTATGCAGCGGCATCACTTTTTCCGCCTCCCCCACTCCATAATCGCCGGCTGTTAACCTTACATTTCGCAGTACCGAAAAACATCACAGTTATGCAGTTTATAAATTGACATACAGGCTCGGATATAGTATAATTATACTAATTAGGGTCTGCCTAAAATCAGACAGACAAAAAATCACAGATACTAAAAGCTGCAAAAGAAAGGACGATACAGTTGATATTCGCCGATTTATTTTTTCTGTACTTCTTTATGGCCCTGTGCTTTATAGCATATTTCATCTGCCGTAAAACAGTATATCGAAACTGGGTGCTTATTGTATTCTCAATGATATTCTACGCATGGGGCGAGCCGGTGTGGGTATTCCTGCTTATAGGAAGCGTTACCGTAAACTATGTCGGCGGACTTCTGATAGATAAGTTCCGTGACACTAAAAAAGCTACAGCAGTGACCGCCTGTACGCTTGTGTTCGATATAGGACTTCTTGTATTCTTCAAGTATACAGGCTTTCTTGTCGAAAACTTCAATGCAATAAGCCCTGTGGATTTGCCCGTTCCGCATATTGAAATGCCGATAGGCATCAGCTTCTTCACATTCCAGATTATCTCTTATATCCTCGACTGCTACTGGGGCAAGATAAAGGTGCAGAGAAGCTGGTACAAGCTGCTTATGTACATTTCGATGTTCCCACAGCTCGTTGCAGGTCCCATTGTCCGCTATGCCGTAATCGAAAACGAGATAGACAACAGAGTTATAACCTCTGCCGATGTAAGCGATGGTATTACACGAATCTGCATGGGTCTTGGTAAAAAGGTCATCCTTGCAAACAACCTCAGCACTATCGTTGATACGTTCTTCAAGACCGGCGATCTTGCGTCTTTGTCCGTTGTCGGAACGTGGTACACGGTAATAGTCTACGCTATGCAGGTTTACTTCGACTTCTCCGGATATTCCGATATAGCCATAGGTCTTGGACGTATATTCGGTTTCCACTTTGACGAAAACTTCCGTTATCCGTTTGTCAGCAAGAATATCACTGAGTTCTGGCAGAGATGGCACATCTCGCTCGGTACATTCTTCCGTGACTACCTACTGTATGTTCCTATCTTCGGTAAAAGAAGAAAATACCTCAACCTCTTTCTCGTATGGTTCTGCACAGGCTTCTGGCACGGCGCAAACTGGAACTATATAATCTGGGGTCTTTACTTCGGACTGTTCATTCTGATAGAACGTACCATAGGCAACAAGAATATGAGAAAGATGCCTAAGGCTGTTGCGCATATTTACAATACGATAGTAGTTGTTGTCGGCTTCGGCATATTCTACTTTACAGATTTAGGCAAGCTCGGCACGTTCCTCGGAAACCTTGTCGGACTTAACGGAAACTCGTTCACAGACAAGATTTCGATGCAGAATATGACAGCTAACGCTTGGCTTTTCATCGTCAGCGTAGTGCTGTGTATGCCTGTTATCCCCGCACTCAAGAAAAAATTAGAAAGCAAAAATCTTTACATTGCAACCTCTGTAGGTCAGACGGTGCTTAATGTTGCGGTATTTGCACTGAGCAGCATCCTGCTTGTAAACGCCACCAACAACCCGTTTATCTACTGGCAGTTCTGAGAAAGGAGTGAGTAACATTGTCAGACCATATTGATGATAAGGAGCTTGAGGAGCTTAACGAGATATACCGTCGGAAGATGGAATCCCAGAAAAGCCACGAGCCTAAGAAAGCAAAACACGAAAAGCCTGTCAGAGCCGCAAAAAGCGAAGATACTCATTCCGTAAAAGCCACGAAAGGCAAAAAATCCTCAGAAAGCACAAAGCAGATCAGAGTAAAGCCCGAAAAACAGGACAAGGAAGATAAGGTACAGCCCGAAAGCAGTTCCGATTCCGAGCATAAAAAGAAGCTTGCCGTCAGAATAAATATCGGTGTATGCACTGCATTCTTTGCAGCTGTGGCAATCGGTCTGCTTGTATTGCCACGCCCTACCATATCCGAAGCCGAAAAGCGTAACCTTGCCACCTTCCCTGAGTTTACATGGGACGCTTACTGGAGCGGTAAATACACAGAGGATATAAGCTATTTCTTCAATGATACCGTACCGTTCAGAGATACCTTCAAGTCTATCGGCGCAGGCTTCCGCTCGCTTTTCGGATTCTCGCTGAACGGCGCAGAGATTAAAGGCAATGTCACACAGGTAAACAGCGGTTCATCTCAGACCGAGGTTACAACTGCGTCAACAAAGCCTATCGTTATCGTTACCCCCGCACCGTCGGACACTTCAAGTGACGCTCCCTCAAGTGCCCCCGAAACCGAAAGCGAGAATGATTCTTCTTCAGGAAATCAGCAAAGCGAAACCGGTTCAAAGTCCGATGAAAGCAGTAGTTCGCCAAAGCCCGAAAACACATATACCGAGCCCTCCGACCCGGATGCACAGGTGCTTTTCGAAGAAGGCTCACAGCTTGTTTATCAAAGCGGCGACACCATATACGGCGCACAGATTTACAGTGGCAAACGTGAAAATGCGGAGGACTATGCCAACACGGTAAATTCGCTTGCAAAAGCGCTTCCCGGTGCAAACGTCTACAGCCTGCTCGCTTTGACGCAGAATACATTCATAACCCCCTCTCAGCTTCAGAAGGCTCAGTATACCGAGCTTAGCGACTCCGTATATATTTCAAATATGCTGAGCAAGGACGTCAAGGTCATAAACGCTATGGATGCTCTTTTGCCTCACCAGAAGGAGAATATTTTCTTCCTGCGTGACTGCCACTGGCAGCAGCTCGGCGCATATTATGTCGCTCAGAGCTTTGCCAAAGCCGCAGATGTAAAATTCGCAAAGCTGTCCGATTACGATAAATACGAGAAGGATTGCTTAGGCTCCGTATATGCCGCAACAAATTATGACGGCCTTATGTATGAGGGCGAAACATTCACTTATTATGTACCCAAGAACGACTATACCACCGAGTATTACAATGCAGATTATGAGTATCAGTTCGAATATCCGCTGATGCCCGCCTCAGACTACAGCGCAAGCTCGTTCTACAGTCTTTATATGGTTGCCGACAGCTATATAAAGCATATCACCACCGATGTAAAGAATGGCAGAGTTCTTGTTGTGCTTAAAGACGATTACCCCAGCGCAATGATACCCTGCCTCACGTCATCGTTCAGTGAAATATATGTCATAGATGTGCGCTATTGCAACTTCAACGTTGCTTCCTTCTGCGTTGAACACGGGGCGACCGATGTTCTTGTCGGTATGACGCCTGAAAACGCACTCGGAGAAATAGGCGATACACTGTCATATCTGCTGAATATCTGATTTATAAATATGCCTTTGCGTAACGCAGGAACAATCTGCGGCAAGGGCGTATTTGTTTATATCGGCAAACGGCAGGCGGTTTATATTCGGTTAAATGAAGAAAAATATAATATAAGTAATTAACACCGGTTAAAGAAACGGAGGAAATAATATGTTTCATATAATGGTTGCGGAAGACGATACAAACACAAGAAAACTGACGTGCACAGTGCTTAAGCAGAACGGCTATGAGCCGGTACCTGCCGTAGACGGCATAGACGCACTTGACATACTCGACAGACAGCACGTTGATCTTATTCTGCTTGACGTAATGATGCCCCGTATGGACGGCTACGAATTTGTTAAAACGCTTCGTGAGGGCGGTTGCAACACCCCCGTTCTTATGGTGACCGCACGAGAAACCTCGGCAGATAAAATTGCGGGATTCCGTGCAGGAACGGACGATTATATGGTAAAGCCCGTTGATGACGAGGAAATGCTCCTTCGCATATCCGCACTCCTGCGCCGCAGTAACATTGCCAACGAGCATAAGCTCCACGCAGGCAATACCGTGCTTGACTATGATGCGCTTACAGTTACCTGCGGCGGTGTCACACACGAGCTTCCCAACAAGGAATTTATGCTGCTATTCAAATTGCTCAGCTATCAGAACAAAATATTCACACGCCGTCAGCTTATGGACGAGCTGTGGGATATGGAAACCGAAACCGATGAAAGAACGATCGACGTACATATTAACCGCTTGCGTGAGCGTTTTCGTGACAACGAGGATTTCGAGATAGTAACTGTCAGAGGGCTTGGCTACAAGGCTGTGCTGAAACAGCATTGACTTAAAACGGAGGAATAAAATGCACAAGAGAATAAGCGATGAAGAAAAGCGTTTACGCTCGATAAACGCTTATGTTGTGTTGTTCGTATTTTTCATAATGGTATCCGCAGGCATTATCTGCGTGATGATCTATAATATCCTCAGTGCTTTCGGTCTGATGAAGCATATTGAGGTAGTACCTATGCTTATGCCCCTGATAATGCTCTGCTCGTGCGTAATTATCGGCAGTATACTGTCTGCGATGCTGTCAGGCATACTTCTCCGTCCGCTAAACGATCTCAAGGAGGGTCTGCTCAGGGTTTCAAAAGGCGATTTTTCGGTAAGACTTGAGGAAAACGGAAACAGCGAGCTTTCGCATATACAGGAGAATTTCAACATAATGGTAAAGGAGCTTGGCAATACCGAGCTTTTCAGAAACGACTTCATAAACGACTTCTCACACGAATTCAAAACTCCTATGGTTTCCGTATACGGCTTTGCAAAACAGCTTAAAAAAGGCGGTCTTACAAAGGAGCAGGAGGATGAATATATCGACATAATCATAAACGAATCGCAACGGCTCATAAATATGTCGAGCAATATCCTTATGCTGAACAAGCTGGAAAATCAGGAGATAATCACCGATAAGAAGGAGTTCTCTCTTGACGAGGAGCTTCGCAGATGCGTTCTGCAGTTACAGAGCCAGTGGGGCGCAAAGAATCAGGAGGTAATCCCCGAGCTTTGCGAGCTTAACTATTACGGCAACAGCGAAATGCTGAAGCAAGTATGGCTGAACGTTATAGGCAACGCTATAAAATACACTCAGGACGGCGGTACTATCGAGATACGCCTTGACATAAACCCGAAGAACAGCAATGAAATCCGTGTGCGTGTCACCGATAACGGCATAGGAATGGACAAAGCCACTACAGAACGTATTTTCGAGAAATTCTATCAGGGCGACAGCTCACACGCAACAGGCGGCAACGGGCTGGGTCTTGCTATGGTAAAGCGTATCGTTGAGCTGTGCGGAGGAAGGATTCGTGTTAAAAGCGAGCTTAACAAGGGAACGCAGTTCACCGTCTATCTCCCTGTTGAAAACAAAGAAAACGAAAAAGAAGATAAGAAAAAGAAAAGTTTAAATACCGTTAACACAGCAGGCTTAAAATAAGCCGAAATATTGTTTGATACAGGATATAAAATAATCTTATACCCATTATTTAAACTAAGCGAAAAGGACAAAACGATGCTACAACTGAAAAACATAACAAAGGATTATAAAATCGGAAACGAAAAGGTCCACGCGCTGAGAGGCGTCAGCATTGACTTCCGTGAAAGCGAGTTCGTGTCTGTACTCGGTCAGTCGGGATGCGGCAAGACCACGCTTTTAAACATTATAGGCGGTCTTGACAGATACACCGACGGCGACCTTATCATCGGCGGAAAATCCACAAAGGAATTCAAAAGTGCAGATTGGGATACATACCGCAATCACTCGATCGGATTCGTATTCCAGAGCTATAATCTGATACCGCACCAGACGGTGCTTTCAAATGTCGAGCTTGCTCTGACTCTGTCGGGCGTGTCAAAAGCCGAAAGAAGACAAAGAGCAAAGGAAGCGCTTGTTAAGGTCGGACTTGGCGACCAACTGAAAAAGAAGCCCAATCAGATGTCGGGCGGTCAGATGCAGAGAGTTGCCATCGCAAGAGCGCTTGTAAACGACCCCGATATACTTCTTGCCGATGAGCCGACCGGTGCACTTGACAGCGAAACCAGCGTTCAGATAATGGAGCTTTTAAAGAAAATATCCAAAGATAAGCTGATAATTATGGTAACGCATAACCCCGAGCTTGCCGAAAAATATTCAAACAGAATAATAAGACTTCTTGACGGTAAGGTAGTCGATGACACAAACCCTTATGACCGTAACATTGTCGAGCCTATCGAAAATAAAAAAGGCAAGGAAAAGAAGGCAAAGAAGCCGTCAATGTCCTACCTTACCGCTCTGTCGCTCAGCCTTAATAATCTTATGACCAAAAAAGGCAGAACGTTTATGACCTCTTTTGCGGGAAGCATAGGTATTATCGGCATAGCGCTTATCCTCTCAATATCGAGCGGCGCACAGCTTTATATTAAATCGGTCGAGGAGGAAACGCTCGCAAGCTACCCCATATCCATTTCACGCAATTCTATGGATATGACCTCTATGATGACGTCAATGATGAAGGAAAACAAGAGCGACGGCACCGATGACGGCAAGATACATTCAAACAATATAATGGGCAATATGGTTAATTCTATGCTCACCCAGCTTAAATCCAATGATTTAAAGAGCTTTAAATCCTATCTTGAAAATGACGGAAAAGAAATAAACGATTATGTCAGCGATATAAAGTACGGCTATTCCACTCCGCTCAATATTTTCAGAAACGATAAGGATAAAGGCATAATTCAGGTAAACCCCGCTACCCTGTTTGAAGATATGGGTATGACTAACGCAATGTACGACTCACAGCTTATGAGCAACGTTGTAAGCACAAGCTATGACACCTGGACAGAGCTTCTTGACAATGATAAGCTGTTAAACGAGCAGTACAAGGTGCTTGCAGGAAAAATGCCGAGTGCTTACAATGAAGTTGTCGTAATGGTAAACAAGGATAACGAGATTTCCGACTACAGCCTTTACTGTATGGGACTTATGGACAGCGATGAGCTTGTCAATGCAGTAAAAAGCGCTATGAGCAACAATAGCGAAAAGGTCGACTTCACAAGCAAATTACAGACCTACACATACGATGAGCTTCTCGGACTTGAATTCAGACTTGTGACAAACCCCGAATTCTACGAAAAGGAAAACGGTATCTGGACAGACAAGAGCGATGACAAGATTTATATGACAAAGGTTGTCGAGGATGCCGAGCCTATAAAGGTTGTCGGCATTATAAAGCCCGAAGAGAACAGCATACTGTCGTCAAGCTCTTCATCCGCAATAGGCTACACTCACGAGCTTACAGAGTATCTTGTAAACAAGGTAAATGACAGCGAGGTTGTAAAGAAGCAGAAAAATTCTCCCGACACCGATATTTTCACCGGCAAGGAATTTGCAAAGGATGAGGATAAAAAGGCTGTCACAATGGATGATATAAAGGCATATATCGCAACACTGCCCGAGGAAAAGCAGGCAGAAATTATGTCACAGCTTCAGCAGGCACAGCAGATGGGTATGACCGAACAGCAGATAGCCGACGCTTTCGCTAAGCAGATGAGCACCGAATCCGAAGCTACCTATGACGGTAATATGACGCTTTTAGGTGTCGCTTCTCTTGACGAGCCGAGTATGATCAGCATCTATCCGAAGGACTTTGACGCAAAGGAAAAAATCGAAGAAATCATCAGCACTTATAACGATAAAGTCAAAGCCGACGGCAACGAAAACCTCAAGATTGAGTATACGGATATTGTCGGACTGATGATGACCTCGGTATCAACGATAATCGACGCAATAAGCGTTATCCTTATCGCCTTTGTTGCAATCTCGCTTGTCGTATCATCTATAATGATAGGCATCATCACCTACATTTCCGTGCTTGAGCGTACAAAGGAGATCGGCATACTTCGTGCTATGGGCGCAAGCAAGAGAGATATTTCCCGTGTGTTCAACGCAGAAACGCTCATTGTCGGCTTTGCCGCAGGCGCTATCGGTATCGGAGTAACTCTGCTTCTGCTTATCCCCGCAAACGCTATAGTGTACAACCTCACCGGCATTTCAGGTATGTGCGTACTGCCGTGGCAGGGAGCAATAATACTGGTAATTATCAGTATGCTCCTTACCCTTATCGCAGGACTTATCCCCTCACACTATGCGGCTAAGAAAGATCCCGTCCTCGCACTGAGAAGCGAATAAGACGGCTTAAACCGATATGTAAAAACAAAAATCCACTGCTTTCGGGCAGTGGATTTAGTCTATCGATAAACTGATTATTATTAAACCCCACACAGTGAAATATATCGCCAACACCACCGAAAACATTTTCAGTGCCGACAGGGCATTAATAATTTCGTGAGTGTATCAGTGCAACTGCACTGACATTGACCTTTCAAAAAAAACGCCACTAACCTGAGATATATGTACTAACCTGCGGACGTGTAGCGTTA
>OGOX01002248.1_pt1 | contig 11421 bp, 12 predicted proteins | sample 1552761 | NCBI WGS metagenome assembly OGOX01 (sample SAMEA2580212, study PRJEB22360) | human gut metagenome | biome: human gut; feature: human-associated habitat; material: faeces | place: Denmark | collected 2008/2010
ACACCACAGAGATAACCCCATTCCGTTACATCAAGATTACGAGTATCCATATAAAAAATTGGAAACAGACTTTTAAAAATAAGCCTATCCTCATATGAATAATTCCATCGTATTGGACGACCTTTAATTTGCGATAATTCGACGCAAAGCTTCTTGTCTTTTGATTTAGATGCCATGGATATTATTGTTTTGTAATACCCGCCGTACTTTGTTTTTTCAACAAACTGATCTTCAAAAATATCTGGGAGTTCACCAGAATTAGATTTAGAGATTTTTACAAATTGGGACAAATCATATACAAGTGTAATTCGCAATTCATTACTGTAATGATTATTCTCATCAAAAACATGCTCACTAATATCTGAATCTGTTAGATTGCGATAAAAATAGCTTATTGCATCAAGAAGATTGGTTTTTCCTGTTCCGTTTTCTCCAATTAGGACATTTAATTCGGATAGGGAAATATCACAGTTCTTGATCGATTTGAAGTTTTTAATAATTAAGCGTGTAAGTGGCACTGTTTATTCCATCCCTAAATCTCATTAACTACATTATAACACACATTTCTTTAGAATACGACACAAATCGAAAGTAACCACCGCCCAAACGAGACACGGGCGGCGTTTTCATATACCACAACTTGAAAGGAGGAGTCGCCCTATCTGCTGCCAGCCATCGGGCTGGCTTTTTTCATTTCATAACAAAGACTAACTATAAAAAGTCAAGGGGGTAAAGATAAAAAACTTAAACCAAATAGATACATTGAATTTTTATTAGGTTAGTTGAAAAAACGCATGACAAATAAAGCATCGTTTACGGTGCTTTCAAAGACAGTATCAAATTAAGTAAAGTCAAGAAGCTTTCAGAAAAGCCTGCTTTGTTTTCTCAATGTGGAAGATCACCCTAACCAATTTCTTTACGGCATGAGATATAGCAACATAGTAATGCTTACCTTCAGCACGTTTTTTCGCTAAGTAATCTGCAAAAGTTTTGTCCCAATGGCATACAAGTTTCGCAGCATGAAACAATGCGTAACGCAAATAGCGTGAACCACGTTTTTCCATATGAGCATAGCAGTTATCAAGTTTACCGGATTGGTAGATAGAGGGAGAAAAGACTGCATAAGCTAAAATCTTATCTGGAGAAGAAAAGCGGCTGAAATCGCCAATTTCAGAGATAATCATAGCTCCCATATTACGTCCGATTCCAGGTATTGTAGTGATAGGAGAAGCAATCTTATCCATCATTTTAGAAATCTCTGCTTCTATTTCTCCAATATCAATAGTCAGTGCGCGAATAAGCTTAATAGTATGCTTTAGTTCAAGCGATTTAGCTGGCATATTAGAGCCGATAGAATTTTTTGCAGCTTCTTCTCTAATCTTAATAGCAGTTTCACGGTTATAGTGACCTTTTGAAGCCTTAGAGAGCAGATTCGTAAGCCTTGTCAGATGTGCAGAAGCTATAGCTGATGCGCTAGGAAATTCTTCCAGTAATTGGTAAATAGAGGTCATATGAAGAGTTGGAACGAGTTTTTCAAGTTCCGGGAAAAGGATTTGTGCTAAGCGGGAAAAAATGTTTTAAGCTTAGCGCGTTCTTCAACTTTAGAAAACCTGTAACGGGTTAGTGACTTTAAATCTTCGTTATGGTAAGATATATCCGAGTAGGATTTTAAGCTTACATCGGACAATAACATCATAGCAATGGTTTTAGAATCAATCTTATCCGTTTTCGTCTTTCTAAGGCTGAGACTTTTTCTGTAAAGATTTGTGTGGAGTGGGTTAAGAATAAAGGTGGCTAGACCTTTGTTCAACAAGAATCCAATGATGTTATAGCTGTAATGACCGGTAGCTTCAAGTCTTACTTTTATATTGTCAGAAGAAGAGACAGATTGGATTTTTTCGTAAAGAAAATTGAAACCTTCTTTGTTATTGAAAATAGTAAAAGGTTTGGCAAGAACTTCACCTTCGGAGTTCATAATGAAGCAGTCGTGCTTATCTTTAGCAACGTCAATACCAACTAAAATAGTCAATTGAAAACACCTCTTGAATATATATTTGATACTGTTTTAGAACCACGGGTACTCCTTGCAATTGTAGCCTCGTTCTACATAAACCGTCATGCGGTATCTAACTGATTAACAAATTAACAAAGAGACTGTGATTAGAGCCTTTATAAAACCATCTAGTGGTAGGAGGTAAAAACTAATCCACAGTATCCAAAGCAGCATAGCTTAAATTTTTATTAAAAGCAACCTAAGCTATGACTATATTATACGAGGTAAATATTGCAAATGTGAGTCGGAAGGAGAAGGCTTATGTGTTGCTATTGCCTGCATAAGGATGCTTTATGGTACTAGTAACATAAAATACATAATTTATCCAGCAGGATTAACAAGAAAATTGGCTTTGAAATGCAAAAATTTGACTAAAAACGAAAAAAGTATTAAAATAATAATGTTGCAATAGTTTCATTAAGGAATATAGCGGATAAATAGATAAAAAACAAAGGAGTATCGGAATGAGTCAAAATTTCTTGGAGCGTTGTAATGAAAAAATGCAGTCATTATATGATTACTGCATCACAAAAGCAAGCGAATTGTACACTAAGCTGTTAGAAGAAGTGCAGTTATTATACAATGACTGTTTAGAAAAAATTATTGCTTTTATTGCACAGGTGAAGGCAGTAATAGCTGTTGCCGTAGCTGTTGCTAAAATTCAGCTGTCTATGCTTGAGCGTCGTGTGCGTCTGCAGGTAATGAGCATTGTAAACAAGGTGCAGGATAAGCAGCAGGAGATTGTCGGACGTATGAAAGCACGCTATCATGCACTGTGCAGTACCTGGCGCCGTAACCAGCATTTTACCTTCTGGTTTATTCCGGCAGACGGTCAGAATATCGCTAAAACCCATGTAAAAAAGACTCATTTGAAATATGCTTTGACAGCAGTTGCTTCATTCCTTGTTTTTGTGTCTTGTACTATCGGTGTACTGGCTCATTTTGCTGTGCAAAACGAGCAGCAGAAGCAGGAGCTGGCTGCTTATAAGCAGACTAAATCCGAGCAGGAGCAGACTATCAGACAATTACGTCTGATGGCAGAAACTAACCAGAAGAAGCTGGCAGCTTTGTCTAAGCTGGAAGACCAGGTTCGCAGCCAGATGGAAAAAAGCGGTGCACAGCTTCCTCCTAAGAGCAATGCTTCCGATTACGCAGGTCAGGGCGGTCCTGTATTGGGTTCTGCAAACCCGGCAAACATTGTGTTGGAGCAGGAAAAGAACATTGGTCTTGAGGCCGATGCGAAAAAAGTTGATTTGGAAAATTTGCTGAGCGCTATTGAAGCTGAGAACTATCGTCGTGAGGTTACTCCGAGCCAATGGCCTACCAGTGGCGGTTATATTTCCTCTTCTTTCGGCGGTCGTGCTAATCCATTCGGCGGTTATGGCCGTGACTGGCATCCGGGAATTGATATTGCCACTGATTATGGCGAGCCGGTTTATGCCAGTGCAGCAGGCTATGTACAGCAGGCAGGCTGGTATGGCGGTTATGGAATTTATGCACGTATAAACCATGATTATGGCTATCAGACAGCATATGGTCATATGAGCCGTGTTGTCTGCAGTGCAGGACAATATGTGAAAAAAGGCGAGATTATCGGTTATGTTGGCAGCACTGGTTACAGCACCGGTCCGCATCTGCATTTTGAAGTTATTCGCTATGGCGAGCAGGTTGATCCTTCTAGCCTGATCTGATTACTACAAAAATAAGATATCGAAAATTTTTAGGTTCGTCGTACTTAGTGCGACGAACTTTTTTTGACAAAAAAAGAAGATAAATTTCAGAAAAATTGTTTACATATGTTCTAACAAATGCTACAATTGGGATAACGAAAGGAGCGGATAAATTATGCTTACGTTAGAAATGTTGGAAAAAATGCTTTTGGCAGCAGCAGTTGAGCTTGAAGAAAAAAGTAAAATGCTGTGTGAGCTGGACAGCGTAGCCGGTGACGGTGACCATGGCGTTACTATTGCGCGTATGGCAGAGTCCATGAAAAACAAGGTAGAAGCACATGACAGTGCTAATATTAAAGATTTGCTTGATGATTTGAGCATGGCTTTTATGAACAGCAACGGCGGCAGTGCAGGACCTTTATGGGGAACTGTGTTTGGCGGACTTGCCGATGCTGCACCTGAGGATGCTAAGGAAGTTTCTTTGGAAGAGCTTCACGCTATGCTGGCTCAGGCTAAAGAGGATTTTGAGGATATTTCCAAAGCTAAAATCGGTGATAAGACAATGGTTGATGCTCTGTACCCCGCACTTGAAGCAGGTATGATTGCCGAAGGTGATGCGAAGGCTGTCTTTGCAGCAATGGGTAAGGCTGCAGCCGAGGGCGCAGAAAAAACTGCTGACATGATAGCACGCTTCGGCCGTGCTAAAAACGTCGGTGAACGCAGCCTGGGTACGAAAGATCCCGGTGCAACATCTATTTCTATTCTGCTGACAGCGATGGCTGCGGCAATCTGATTTGCTGATAAAGCGCAAGCTTTAAAAAACAATAAATAAAAACGGAGGCGTCATTATGCAAAAATTCATTAACAATCCGGAAAATCTGACAAGTGAATTGTTGGAAGGTCTTGTGTTATCTAATCCTGATATCATCACTCTGGAGCAGGGAAACCTCATTGTAAACAAGAAGTTGGCAGAGGCAGACCGCGTAACTATCGTAACCTTGGGCGGAACCGGCCATGAGCCTGCTATCAGCGGCTTTGTCGGCGAAGGGATGATTGATATTTCTGTTGCAGGTAATATTTTTGCTGCACCCGGCCCTCAGGCTTGCGTAGAAGCAATCAAGATGGCTGATAAAGGTCATGGCGTGCTTTTCGTTGTACTGAACCATGCAGGTGATATGCTGACTGGAAACCTGACCATGAAACAGGTGAAAAAATTGGGCATTAATGTTGTTAAGGTTGTAACTCAGGAAGACGTTGCCAATGCTCCGCGTGAAAACGCTGACGACCGCCGCGGTCTGGTTGGCTGCGTTCCTCTGTATAAAATTGCCGGCGCTGCAGCTGCTGCAGGCAAATCCTTGGAAGAGGTTGCAGCTATTGCACAAAAATTTGCTGATAACATGGCAACTATCGCTGTTGCTACCAAAGGCGCTACTCATCCGGCAACCGGTATGGAAATCGCTCATATTGCCGAAGGCACCATGGAAGTCGGCATGGGCCAGCATGGTGAAGGCGGCGGCGGTACCCAGCCGATGAAATCTGCTGACGAAACAGCTGCTATTATGATGGACGCTCTGCTGAAGGACCTGGACGTAAAAGCAGGCGAAAAGCTGATGGTTGTTATCAACGGCAGCGGTGCTACTACTCTGATGGAACAGCTGATTGTTTTCCGTGCCTGCCATAAGCTGTTGGCAGAAAAAGGTATTGAGGTTGTGGCAAGTGCTGTAGGCGAAATCCTTACCGTACAGGAAACCGCAGGCTTCCAGATGTTCATTGCGCGTATGGATGATGAGCTGCTTGGCTACTGGAACGCTCCGTGCCGCACTCCGTACTACAGAAATTAAGCAGGTGACTGAATATGGCAGATAAAGAAGGTAATGTACTGGCAAAAGACTATGGCATCGGCATTGCTCCGCCGGAGCGTCCGTTCCCGGTAAAGGGGCACGCATCCGCAGGCTGGGGCATGCAATCGCGTCTGGGACAGATTTTTGCTGATGACGGCCGCACTATTATGCTGGCCTTTGACCATGGTTATATTATGGGCTCTACCGCAGGTCTGGAACGTCTTGATCTGACAATTCCGCCGCTGATGCAATATGCAGATTGCCTGATGGCAACAAGAGGCGCTTTGCGTACCTGTATTCCTGCTAACCATCACAAGGCTGTTGCTCTGCGCTGTACTGCTGACACCAGCGTACTCAAGGACGACATGAGCTTTGGCAATGTGGGCGTAGAAATTGAAGATGCTATCCGCATGAATGCTTCCTGCATGGCAGTTCAATGCTTTGTAGGCTCGGCAGGCGAGCTTGACTCCCTGCGCAATTTGTCTTATTATGTAAATATGGGAGAACGTTTTGCAATTCCTGTTCTCGGTGTTGTAGCAGTTGGCAAGGAGATGGAGCGTACTACACGTTATTTCTCCCTGGCTACACGTCTGCTGGCCGAAACCGGCGCACATATCATCAAAACCTATTATTGTGATAACTTCGAACAGGTTACTGCTGCATGCCCCGTACCTATCGTAATTGCCGGCGGCAAGAAGATTCCTGAGCGCGACGCACTGGAAATGGCTTACCGTGCCGTAAATGAAGGTGCAGCCGGTGTTGATATGGGACGCAACGTTTTGCAGGCTGCCGCACCGAAGGCTATGCTGCGTGCAATCCGTATGGTTGTACACGAAAATGCAACGCCGGAAGCAGCTTACCATGCTTATGAGTTATGGCAGAAGGATGTGGATTAAATGAAAGAATTTATGCATGTCGGAGTACCGACGACTGTTGCAAGAGAAGGCGAGATTTATGCAGAAGGCATAAAGACACATCTCATTACTCCTGATACCAATGAATTTCATATTGAATACCTGCGTTTCGAAAAAGATACTCCGTTGCCGGAAGAACTGCAGACCTTAGTGCATGTAGCTTATAAGGTTGATGACCTTGATAAGCAGCTGGCAGAAAATAAGGTTGTAGTTGAGCCCTGGATGGCTGATGAGCATACCCGCATTGCTTTCATCATGAAGGACGGAATCTTGTTCGAATTAATGGAAGAAGTTAAATAAATGCTATCGGTTCATGAACGGGCACAGCTTGTAGCTGCTGCCCGTTTATATTATGAAAGCAATCTGACGCAGGCGCAAATTGCACAACGCTTGAACGTGTCACGTCCATCTGTCAGCAAGATGCTGGCAAGAGCGCGTGAGCTGGGAATTGTGCATATCGAAATCCGGGCCGGAGATGAGGGAAAGGCGGATTTGCTGCAGCGTCTGCAATCTAAATATGCCTTGGCCGGTGGTTGTGTGCTTACAGATGAACAGGACGAATTGACGCAGGCTATGCATTATCTTATGGCTGAAACAACGGCTGACAAGAGCCTGGCTCTGGGCTGGGGTTATGCTTTGGGTGAAGTTGTACTGAAGGCTGCGGACTGCAGCAGTTATACGCAGGATGGCATGGTATATCCGCTGATTGGTACGGCAAATTTTCCTAATAAGGGCTATCATCCGGATGAGCTGGTGAAAATATGGGCAAGCGCCTGCGGCAGAAGCTGTTACATGCTTGGCTGCAGTGCCTTTCCCTGTTCTGAGGAGGAACGCGCAGAGCTGGAAAGCAGGTCGGTTTATCAGCAGCTTCTGCAGCAATGGCAGAGTCTGGATGCTGCTGTTGTATCTATCTGCGGCTATCCTGCCGTGCCTGATGAAGCAACGGCAACCCGTTTCGGTGATGTCTTAGAACGACAAAAGGCAGTAGGAAGCTTTTTGTCATATTATTATAATCAGCGCGGTGAATTCATCAGCGGTAATAATGATTACTGCATGCATATTCCGTTGGCACAGCTGCGCCGTTGCAAGAAGCTGATAGGCATTGGGCTGAATGCCGGTAAAAAGGCGTTGCTGGGTGCTTTGGCAACAGGTCTTTTTACCAATCTTGTTGTCAGCGAAGAGCAGGCTAAGGCTTTGCTGAAATAATTTCATTGATGATTGACTGCCTCACACTATAAGTGTGGGGCAGTTTTGCTTTTTACAGAAGAATATGTAACTTTTTATACAGTATATATACAATAAAAGTTAAAATAAGGAAATTTTTCCAGAAAACTTTACAAATTAAATATAAAAGCATAAAATAATCCTAACTACATTCATACGATAATTTGTAGCATGGAAGGATGGTAGAAGATGATTTCTCTCAAAAGCAACAAAATTAAAGCATTGGCAGCCGGCCTGATGCTGACCCTCGCCTTGGGGGTATTAGGCTGCGGCGGTGACAAAAAGGAAGCAGGTGCAAAGGCTGAAAAGGTTAATGTAGGCATTGTACAGCTGGTTGAGCATGAGGCGCTTGATGCAGCTAACAAGGGCTTTATTGACGGTCTGGCATCTAAGGGCTATAAGGAAGGTCAGAACATTACTTTTGACAAACAAAATGCGCAGGCTGACCAGTCTAATCTGCAGAACATTGCTCATCGCTTTGTGAACAATAAGGTTGATTTGATTTGTGCTATTGCAACTCCTGCAGCGCAGACTGTAGCAAATGTTACCAGTGATATTCCTATCGTTGCAACTGCTGTAACTGACTACAAAACCGCTAAGCTGGTTAAGGATAATGCTAAACCGGGTACTAATGTAACCGGTACAACTGATATGAATCCTGTTGCCGAGCAGCTGGATTTACTGCTGAAGCTTGTTCCGAATGCTAAAACCATCGGTACAATTTATTGCTCCAGCGAGGTTAACTCCCAACTGCAGGTTGAGCTGCTGAAGAAGGCTGCAGCTGCTAAGGGAATTACCGTAAAGGAAGCTACTGTTTCTACTGTTAATGATATCCAACAGGCTGCCCGTAGCCTGGCAGGTGATGTACAGGCAGTATATGTTCCTACCGACAATGTATTGGCTTCCGCTATTCCTACTTTAATCAGTGTAACTGAGGAAGCAAAGCTTCCGGTTATCTGTGCTGAAGGCGGTATGGTAAGAGCCGGCGGTCTGGCAACATTGGGTGTTGATTATTACCAGCTCGGCTTCCAAACCGGTGTGATGGCTGCTGATATTCTGAGCGGTAAAGCAAAACCGGCTGAGATGGCTATTCAGGCACAAAAAGAATTTAAGCCTACCATCAATCTTAAGGAAGCAGCTAAGATTGGTTTGAAGGTTCCTGAAGATTTGCTGAAGGGTGCAGAGGTTATTAAATAATTAAAATTTGGAGCCTGCCGCTAAAAAAGCAGGCTCTTTTTTCGCTAATAAGATTGGGAGGAATTGGGAAATGATTAGTTTGCTGATACCTACAGTGGCACAGGGCTTACTGTGGGCGTTGATGGCTCTTGGTGTATATGTAACATTCCGAGTGCTGGATATTGCTGATTTGACGGTAGAAGGCAGCTTTCCACTGGGTGCGGCAACAGCTGCTTCCATGATGGTTGCAGGCTTCGGTCCTCTGGCCGCACTTTTGGGTGCCTGCATTGCCGGTATGCTGGCAGGTATTATAACCGGCATTTTGCATACTAAAATGAAAATACCTGCTCTGTTGGCCGGTATTTTGACCATGATTGCTTTGTATTCTGTTAACCTGCGCATTATGGGCAAGGCTAACTTATCTCTGCTTGGTGTGGATACTACTTTTAAAATTGCCAAGTCTATGCTGGACCTGTCAATGGCGCAGACAACGCTTGTTGTTGGTCTGGCTGTAACCGTTCTGGTGGGCTGCTTCATGTACTGGTTCTTTGGTACGCAGATTGGTGCTGCTATCCGTGCTACCGGCTTCAACCAGCAGATGATCCGCGCTCAGGGCGTAGATACTGACGTAACGATTATTCTTGGCTTGCTCATCAGTAATGCTCTGGTTGCTGTTTCCGGTGCTCTGGTTGCGCAGTCCAACGGCTTTTCCGATGTTGGTATGGGTACCGGCACAATCGTTATCGGTCTGGCATCCGTTATTATCGGCGAGGTGCTTTTCGGTACACGCAGCTTTAAAAACTGCCTGATTTCCGTAGTTTTAGGCTCTATTGTTTATCGTATTGTAATTGCAGTTGTACTGGCTATGGGTATGCCGCCAAACGATCTGAAGCTCTTTACCTCAGTGCTGGTGGCAATTGCTTTGTCTATGCCGCTGATTAAAAGTAAATTCGGTGCCAGAAAGGCGGTGCGTTAAATGCTGCATGTAGAACACGTTTCCAAAACATTTTTCCCCGGAACTATCAATGAAAAGAAGGCTCTGCAGGATTTATCTCTGCATCTGGAGCCCGGTGATTTTGCTACAGTTATCGGCGGTAACGGTGCCGGCAAATCTACTACGCTGAATGCGATTGCCGGTGTTTTCCCGATAGATAAGGGCAAGATTATTATTGACGGTGAGGATATTACCAAAAAGCCGGAGCATAAGCGTGCTAAATATATCGGCCGTGTATTCCAGGATCCGATGCTTGGTACTGCTGCCGGTATGATGATAGAAGAAAATCTTTCCCTGGCGGCTCGTCGCGGCGAAACTCCCGGCTTGGGCTGGAGCCTTTCCAGCGATCAGCATGACCGCTTTTATGAGCTGCTGAAGGAGCTGGATTTAGGTCTGGAGGACAGAATGACTGCAAAGGTAGGCCTTTTGAGCGGTGGTCAGCGTCAGGCACTGACACTTTTGATGGCAACGCTGAAAAGACCTAAGCTGCTGCTTTTGGACGAGCATACGGCAGCGCTTGACCCGAAGACAGCGGCTAAGGTGTTGGCGCTTACGGAGAAAATCGTAACTCGTGATCAGCTGACAACACTGATGATTACCCATAATATGCGCGACGCTTTGCGTTACGGCAACAGACTGATTATGTTGCATAACGGCAGAGTAATTATCGACGTTAAGGGAGAAGAAAAGCAGCATTTGCAAATAGCCGATTTGCTGGATATGTTTGAAAAGGCAAGCGGCTCCGAGATGGCAAGTGACCGGTTGCTGCTTGGCTGATAGCCTAAAATTCTTGGGGTAGACATAAGTTTACGATAGGTAAACAAGAGTACCATAAAAAAAGAATTTTAGCATTTCACTAGAAATTTAATAGCTTCATAACTAAAATATAGAGGAAAGTAAATAAAATATACGAAAAAACTCTTGCGAAATCTGAAAAACGTGGTAAACTTTAAATAAGTGCTTTATTAGTTTAAAAAAATTTGTCGCAAGTAAACCGAAAGGCGGTGCTAGGAAATTGCAAGAGGAAATTAAACTTATTGGTCGCAGAATCCGTTTGCTGCGTACCGCAAAAAATCTGACACAAACAGGGTTGGCAAAGGAGATGGGGATTTCCCAGACACACCTGTGTAATATAGAGTGTGGCCGTGTTCCTGTAACTCTGCCCAATCTGCTTAAGCTGCATAGCTTATTAGAGTGCAACATGAGCAGTTTCTTTGTTGATTTAGATGAACAGGCTGATGCTAAAGATAAAGATATCAGCTTGGAAGAAGTTCTGCAAATTGTAAAGTTGTTAAAACAAAAAAATTAAGCACTTCGCTTTACGAGGAGATAGAAAATAGAATTAGCTGGCGCAAGGTATGTGAGAGTACTTTCACCAGCTTTTTTATATTATAAGCCGTTGCTTACGCTGTTATCTGCTTTGTGCTATAATTAAAAATAAGAGTAAAGAAATTTTATAGCATACTATATGAAGCGGTTGTTGATAGGAGATTGCTTATGACTACAGTAAAAATACAGGCGCACTGCCTGCTGGCCGGCGCCGCAGCTG
>OGOX01002252.1_pt1 | contig 11405 bp, 9 predicted proteins | sample 1552761 | NCBI WGS metagenome assembly OGOX01 (sample SAMEA2580212, study PRJEB22360) | human gut metagenome | biome: human gut; feature: human-associated habitat; material: faeces | place: Denmark | collected 2008/2010
AAACCATTTGTAAATACAAATGAAATCACTAATACTGAAAGTACTCTTGTTAAAACATCTTGCTCATTTACAGCACTAAAGAATAAAACAATTAAAAATGTAGGAATAAATTTATATAAGAAAGGCAGCCCGGCGAAAGTTTTTTCGGCGGGCTGTTTTGGAGTAAGACATATGAATTATTATATACAAAAAGTAGCGGGCCTTTTGGTAACGCTGCTGCTAGTGTCTTTTATTACATTCAGTGTTTTTCAGATTTTGCCGGGAAATCCTGCCTATATCATTCTTGGAGTAGATGCAGATCCAATGCAGATTGAGGCACTGAATAAGAGCATGGGATTAGATAAGCATGCACTTGTGCGTTATGTAGATTGGATTGCAGGACTGTTTCGAGGCGATCTTGGAGTTTCATATCGTTACCAGCAGCCGGTTGCACAGCTTATATCAGATGCGCTTGAAGTAACTGGAAGTCTTGCGATAATAACACTTATTCTGACATTGATAATTGGTGTTTTGGCTGGTGTGTGGCTGGCAGACCACTCAGATAAGTGGTATAGTCTTCCGCTTTCCATGCTCTCACAGGTCAGCATTTCCATCCCGTCTTTCTGTATGGCAATCTTTTTAATCAGCATTTTTACAGTTGGTTTAAAATGGCTTCCATCTATTGGTTTTGTATCATTTTCAGAAAGTCCGTCAGGATGGCTTAAAAGCCTTATATTGCCGTCATGCTCATTAGCGCTTGGTACAAGTGCAATAGTGATTCGTTATGTTAAGGTGTCAGTTAACGGGCAAAGAAAGCAAGATTATGTGCGTACTGCATACAGTAAAGGTTTAGGAAAAAATAAGGTGATGTACCGTCATGTGCTTAGAAATTCCCTGATTCCGGTAATTACAATTTTTGGTATGACAGCAGCAGATATCTTAGGCGGAAGCATCATCGTCGAAAATGTTTTTTCCATGCCGGGAATCGGAAGGCTGATATCTGTCTCAATTTCAAGCAGAGATTTGCCGCTGTTGCAGGGACTGACCTTCTACTTAGCGCTCATTGTTGTGGTGTGCAATTTCGCCGTCGATCTGATCTATTCACTGGTAGATCCGAGAATTCGTCTGAAGTAAAGTAGATTGTTCACGGGCTAGTAACCTAGGCTAAGCCATCGTTCGAAGCCCAGTGATAACTTAGGCAGCCCGTGAACTCATTTATTTAGATTATAAAAAGGAAAACAATCCATGAAACGATATTTAAAAAATAAAAGCTTTCTTACAGGAGCAATTCTGGCGTTTATTATGCTTGGGATGCTTGTTGTCAGCTTATTTTGGCTGCCATATGATCCAGAAGAAATGTATCTTGCACCAAAGCTGTCGCTTCCTAGCATATCACATCTTATGGGAACAGATCAGTTTGGTCGAGATGTGATGAGCCGCATAATGAAGGGTATACAGGTATCATTTGGTATTGGTGTTGTCGTTGTAGCAACAGGCGGACTTGTGGGAACGCTTCTTGGTGCCTGCTCTGGATATTTTGGCGGTTATGTCGATGAAGTGATTATGAAAATCGTGGACGCACAGATGGCATTTCCTGGGATTTTACTCGCGTTAATGCTGATGTGTATATTTGGACGCGGTTTAAGCAATACGATTCTGGCATTGTCAATCATGTCCATTCCGCGTTTTGTACGTATGGCGCGAAGCGGATTTTTAAAGCTTCGTGAAGCAGATTTTGTAAAAGCAGAGCGTGTCAGGGGAGCATCTGCACCGCGAATCATGTTTTTGCATATTTTGCCAAATCTATTCTCAGAGCTGACGGCAACTGCATCACTAACATTTGCGTCAGCTGTCATGTCAGAGGCAGGTTTAAGCTACTTAGGACTTGGTGTAGCACCGCCAAAGCCAAGTCTTGGACTGATGCTTTCAGATGCCCAGCAGACGCTTCTTATGGCACCATGGAACATTGCCATGCCAGCGATTGTGATTACATTGCTTGTCATGAGCTTTAATTTGATTGGAGACGGAATCCAGGAGGTGACTGAGCAATGATTGAATTTAGGGCAGAACATTTTTCATTGGATTTTGAAAATGAAAAAAAGTGGTATCCGGCGGTGACAGATTTTAATATGCACATTGATGCAGGAGAGATGGTTGCACTGATAGGAGAGTCAGGCTGCGGAAAATCCATCACGGCGCTTTCTATGATGGGCCTTCAGCCACCAAATACACGCATTATGGGGCACATGTATTTAAATGGCGAAAATGGGCAAGAGGATTTAAATGAACTGACAAAAAAAGAGTGGACGTCAATTAGAGGAAAGCGTATTTCCATGATTTTTCAGGAGCCTATGACAGCTCTTAACCCACTTATTAAGGTAGGAAAACAGGTGCGTGAATGTCTTTTAACTCACCAAAAGGGCATAAGTAAAAAAGAGGCAAAGAGCCTTGTTTTAGAACAGCTAAAAAGCGTTGGTCTTCCAGATGTGGAAGATCTGTATGAATGCTATCCTCACCAGTTATCAGGTGGACAGCGCCAGCGAGTTATGATTGCAATGGCATTTATAAATAATCCAGCTCTTTTGATTGCCGATGAGCCAACAACTGCGCTTGATGTCACAATTCAGACGCAGATTATGGATTTGATGCGCCAGATGAATAAAAAAACTAATACAGCTATTCTTTTAATTTCTCATGATCTTGGCGTTGTAAGCCGTCTGTGCAGCCGTGTTTACATTATGTATGCGGGACGTATTGTGGAGAGTGGTCCGGTAGATGAAATTTTAACTAATCCGCTTCATCCATACACAAAAGGCCTTGTAGAGGCGATTCCTGATATTACAAAGCGCGGAAAGCCATTAAAGGCTATACCAGGCAGTGTGCCTGGACTATATGCAAGAAATAATACAGGCTGCGGCTTTGCAGAAAGATGCGAGTACTGTACAAATAAGTGCCAAAAAGAAGTGCCGCCGCTAGTGCAGGAAGATGGACGCGCTGTAGCATGCTGGAATAAAAACTTTGACTCAGGAAGGGGCAATACTCATGACTGAACAAATAAAACAAAGACAGCCATTGATTGAGCTAAAAGATGTGACGAAAACATATCATGACGGCAAGAGAAAAGACGTTTTTGCCGTATCAAATTTTAATCTGACGCTTTACGAGGGGGAGACACTTGGCCTTGTCGGAGAGTCTGGCTGTGGAAAATCAACTATCGGAAATATGCTTGTTCATCTTTTTACACCAGACGAAGGTTCAATTTTATTTCACGGACAAGACATTGCTTCAATGAATGAGAGGGAGTTTCATCCGCTTCGAAAAGAGATTCAGATGGTCTTTCAGGATCCATATTCTTCGCTTAATCCGAGAAAGAAAATTGGCTGGCTGTTAGAAGAACCGCTTAAGATTCATAGAAAGGATATGAAAAAAGAAGAGCGAAAGGCAAAGGTAGAGGAAATATTAAAAGAAGTTGGGCTTGATGCAGAGTATGCAAACCGATATCCCAAAGAACTTTCCGGCGGACAGCGCCAGCGTGTCAGCATTGCGCTAGCCTTTTTAATGAAGCCTTCCTTTATCGTGGCCGATGAGCCTGTCTCTGCACTTGATGTTTCGGTGCAGGCACAGATCTTAAATTTAATGCGTGAGCTGCAGGAAAAATATAAGCTGACATCCCTTTTCATTTCACATGATCTTGGTGTCGTTTCATATTTGTCCGACCGTATAGGTGTTATGTATTTGGGTCATCTTGTTGAGCTTGGTACGACAAAGGAGATTTTAGAACATCCAGCACACCCATACACAAAAGCATTATTTCATGCAAATGAGAAGGTGGTAGTGGGCGAGATTCCGAGCCCATCAGATCCGCCATCGGGATGTCCATTTCACACCAGATGTGAGTACTGCACCGAGCGATGCAAAACAGAAATGCCGCAGATGCGAACACTTTCGGGTGATGAATACGATGTTCACATTGCGGCATGTCATGGTATACTAGTGTAACTGCATAGCAATCCGTTGGTATCAAATTTAATTTTCAGAGCGAATTGCCTTTTGCTTCCACTTTCCTGATGCATAGCGAAGCAGGCATACGATAGATACTACAAGCCAGGTAAGTCCAGTTGTAATCCAAATGCCCCAATAGCCGATCTTTGGAATCTTTGTTAGGATATTGGAGAAAAGCAGACGGCAGACAACTTCAGTAATTCCATTAATAACGGAAAATCCAGCATCGCCGCATCCGTTTAAAATACCTCTTGGAATATAGATCATTCCAAGGAAGAAATAACATACACTTGTAATGCGAAGCGCGGATGCGCCAAGTTCAATAACGTCGGTTTCTTTGACAAAGAGACCGGCGATATTTTTTCCAAAAATAAACATGATAGGAATCATAATGGCACTAAAGATTCCAACAATATAGATGGACTTTTTAAAGCCGAGCTTCACACGGTCTGTTTTGCCGGCACCCATATTTTGACCAGCGTATGTCGTGAGTGCCGCGCAAAGAGAGTTGTACGGCTGGTTGATCAGCTGCTCAATACGGTTTGTGATCGTAAAAGCAGACACAACAGTGGAACCAAAGCTGTTGACAACATATTGCAGCGCAATACATGAGAGTGCTATCATGCTGCCTTGCAGTGCAATCGGAACACCAAGTCGATATGATGTGCCGATAATTGAAAAATTAGGCTTTAGCTGCTCCTTTGTCATGTGAAAATATGGAACCTTTTTAAATGCATAGATTAGGCTTACGACAGCAGACAGTGTCTGTGAAAGAATGGTCGCAAATGCCACACCAAATACTCCAAGGTGAAATACAACGACAAAGAGAAGATCTAAAAGTACGTTGCAAATGCTTGCCATGATTAGAAAGTAAAGTGGTGTTTTTGAATTGCCAAGTGCCTGCAAAATTGAAGAGACACCATTATAGAGTGTGATTGCGACAATTCCTAGGCAAGTTGTTCGCATGTAGATAATAGAGTTATCTATGATATCCTCTGGAGTCTTTAAGAGGCGAAGTGCGGCGGGAGCAATCAGATAACACACAGCGCTTACCACAATAGCAGTAAAAATTAATACATAGAATGAGTTTGCAATAGTTGCGCGAACCTGATCGAATTGTTTGGCACCGTAATTTTGTGAGACAATTATACCGATTCCAAGGGCAAGACCAGATGAAAGTGAGAAAAACAGCCAGCTTATTGAGCCACAGGCACCGACAGCACCAAGCGCATTAGAACCAACGAAATTTCCCACTACAACTGTATCAACCATGTTATATAACTGCTGAAAAATGTTGCCAATAATTAAAGGAATTGAGAAGGTCAGAATTAGTCTGACCGGGCTGCCCTTTGTCATGTCGGCAGTATTTGATGAAGGCTTCATATATATTCCCTCCCTAATATATAGTCTGCCTTTTTTTTAACATGGCAAAAGCCCGTTGTAAATGGACTATTTTTGCTTAAATTCAGCTTAAAAGATAGATATTATTGTCTAGTGCCGTACAGATGACCTGAAAACTCTCCAAATAGCGTTTCTTCCTGCTTGCGAAGGAAAACAGTAACATCTGATTCTCCAAATACAGCCTGAATATGGATAGAGCCAACAGAGGTATCAAGCAGGTGAACACGGATATAAAGCATGTTTTCGCTAAGCCATTCTGCGCTTGCTGCATAATGCATAGAAACAGGCACAGGCTCATCGGCACGGTTTCCCATATGTGTAGTCATATTAAGTGTACCTTCTTTTAAAGCACCAAATCCAAATTCAAAAGTCACTGGGGAATCTACAGTGGAATCCACTATGGATGGAAAAACATGGCACTTTAGTGATACTTTTCCAGTACATGATGGCGTCAGTGGCTCACTCATCTCAAATGAAATCTCATCCCAAATTGTTTCATTTATGATGTTTTTATCAAGTGCCTCTGCAGCGTCAGAAGCCTTTTTGATTACATATGTCCCTTCAAAACTTGACATAATTGGCCTGAAATTTGTCAAAAAACTTGTGTTTATGTCATTGACATTTTCAAATTTGTTGTTCCACGCCTCAGAAGCAGCTTTATTATGGTTAAGCGGCCGCATTGCAAGCTTACTCATAAATTGCTCAAAAGCAAGTTTTTCTTCGTCAGATGGTGTCCATGGAGATTGCCTTTTTTCTAACTCAGGGAGAATGTGACAAAAAATAGCATCGTAGATGACCTGATTGCCGCCCTGATAGCCTTGAGTGTCAGCAGTTGTCACGATTGCCGTGTTATATTCTGGCAAAAGAATAGCAAGCTGACCGCCCATTCCGTAGCAAACGATTGAGTTATGTTCACCAATCCAAAACTGTAATCCATAACCCTGGCTTTCAGATGGAACGGGACCTGTGACACATGTTGCTGTCTGAAATGAGGTCGATTCTTTAATATAATCAGCCGAAATATACTGTTTTCCATTTAACTTTCCGTTATTTAAGATCAAAAGTGCAAAGAGCATCAAATCGCGTGAGGTTGCCATAAGACCAGAACCGCCCATACTAACGCCAAAACCATCTGTAAGACAATAGGCCTCTTTTGAGAAACCGATTTCGTTTAAAACTTTGTTTCGAAGGTAGTCAAGCATTTTCATGCCGGTCAGCTTTTCTACAAGAGCGCACAGTGTATGTGAGGAAGATGTATCATAGTGAAACACAGTTCCAGGATTATGTGTAGGAGCTACGGTAAAAAAGCTTTTAACCCAGTCTGTTTTTGAACTGAATTTATCGTAAGTAGTTGAAGCGTGGCAGGAACGCATGGAGAGCATGTCGCGGATTGTGGTGGCAAGAAGCCATGGATGTGCCTCGGAAGTGTTCGGAACGTATTCTGGGAAAAATTTTACAATAGAATCATCAAGAGACAGGCGGCCTTCCTCCTGTAAAAATCCAATTGCGATGCTTACGAAGCTTTTTGTGACAGAAAACATCCGATGAAGGTCATTTTTCTTTACTGGTGCATAGTAGCCTTCTGCAACAAGACAGTTATCTTTGCAGAATAGAAAGCTGTGCATGGAAATTCCTCGTGTATCGATTTCGCGTAAAGCGTCCATGATGCAGGACGCAGATATGCCTGTTACTTCAGGAAATGTGGTGCTTGTAATTGTATTCATAAATAACAAAAATCCTCCTTCTTTTTGTTCAGTATAACGAATTAATTATGAAGTGTCAATTTAAGAACACAGAAAAAACAAAGAAAAGAATTAAAAGTGACGGAAACTTATTAGGAAAGAAAACGCTTATTAGTAAAAATTAAAAAACTACTTGTAATTTTATCGTTTACGTAGTAGAATGATAAACAAAGATGTTGTGATAAACAACAGATGTATATCTGAAGGAGGATTTCTAAATGGAGAAAAGAAAACTGATGGCACTAGCATCAAGTGCTGCAATGGTAATGGCTTCTTTGGGCATTGCACCAGCTTTTATGGCAGATGAGGTAGAAAAGCCGGAGAAGATCACAGTAATGTTTGACGGTACCGTTTTCACACAGGAGAACGGACAGGCAGAGTTCGAGGCAAGATGGGAAGAGCTTACCGGTATTGACCTGCAGATCATTCAGCCAGACCATTCCCAGTACTATGATGTATTAGGTCAGACTATCGCAGGCGGCGATTGGCCGGATGTTGTTCTGTTAGGTTCTACATACTACGCTAGCTACGCAGCAGAGGGCGTTCTTTGGGATATGACAGAAGCATATGATAACTCCGAGCTCAAGGAGCGTATTACCGACCAGAGCGTTATCGATGGTTTAAAGATTGATGGTTCTCTGTACGGAATTTCTCCTGCAAGAGGAAACGGCTGCATCACTTATGTAAAGAAGGCATGGTTAGATAACTGTGGATTAGAGGTTCCGACTACTTATGATGAGTATCTGGCAATGCTTGAGGCATTTACCACTGGCGATCCAGATGGAAATGGTGTTGACGGCGATACATATGGTGTATCTTCTGCAGGTCTGATCGGAACTGAGGCTCCATATACAAACTATCTGCCTGAGTTCTATCAGGATGCTTACCCGAGCTTCTACAAGAATGATGAAGGCGTATGGGTAGATGGATTCACAGAGGATTCCATGAAGGCTGCTTTAGAGAGATTAAAGAGTGCATACGAGGCTGGTTATATTGATAAGGAGTCTCTGACTAATGCAACATCTGACTGCCGTACCAAGTTCTATGAGGATAAGTTTGGTGTATTCACATACTGGGCAGGAACATGGGCAACCAGACAAATCTTGAGGCAAATGGTCTTGACAGTGAGCTTGTAGCAATCCCGCCGATCGAGGAGCTTGGCGTTTATACAGAGCGTGTTGCACCGGCTTGGTGTATTACTGAGGCTTGCTCAAATCCAGAGGGTGTATATAAATACTTTATCGAGAGCATGCTAGATGGCGGCGATATGCAGTTCTTATGGACATATGGTGTAGAGGGTGTTCACTGGTCAACAGCAGCTGAGGAAGTTTGCGGTGTTAAATACGAGGAAGGCCAGTTCCATATGTTAGAGAACAGAGAGAAAGAGGGAACTGTTTACACAAAGAACCACATCGATCCAATGCTTGCAGTTGCTCCGCTTGAGAACGATCCAAAGGCAGAGGCAGTAGCAGAAGAAGCAAAGGTTTCTGCAGAGACTTTCCAGGAACACAGCAAGATGGCTCAGCTGGTTGTTTCTACTGATGAGATGGCAGAGTATAACGGTGATCTGACCACACTTAAGAATGAAGTAATTGCTAAGGTTGTTACTCAGGGCATGAGCGTTGAGGATGGTATGGCATACTTCGATCAGCAGGGTGGAAATGACTGGTCTCAGAAGATTGTTGATTCTCTGAACAACTAATCAGTCCCAAACCTGACTTGCATGCACTAAGTTAAAAGCGTATGCAGGATAATTGATTTGTATGACAGACGGATAGCTGCTGGGAGGCATATCAATAAATTTGACTCTCAGCAGTTTTTTTGTCTCTCAGATAGATGGAAGAAGCGCACATACAGTGAGATTTCTGACATCATTTTTTGATGCAGGAAAAATCCGAAGCATCTAAGTTTACAAATATAATAAAAAAGGAGAAGACGATGGCAAAAAAGAACACTATAACGCTCCCAGACGGGACTGTTGTATCACACAAGAAGCCACTCAAAGAGCAGATGTATAAGTACAGATGGTTCTATTTGATGTTCCTTCCTGTATTCATCTTTGTAGTAGTATTCTACTATCTGCCAATGTTCGGTATTGTTTATTCATTTACCGAGTACAAGCTGATTAAAGATCCTGTATGGACAGGATTCAAAAACTTTGAGACACTGTTTTCAAAGCCAATGTTCTGGCGTGCATTTAAAAATACGCTGTTTTTAAGTATCTCTAAGCTGCTTTTGAATACATTTGCAGCAGTAGTTGTTTCCCTGTTATTAAACGAGATTATAAACGTTCATTTTAAGAAGGTTGCACAGACAATTATTTATCTGCCGCATTTCTTATCTTGGGTTGTTACAGCATCTGTTTTTGGTTTGATTCTTTCACCATCAAGCCAGGGTCTTGTAAACTCTTTCCTTGTTTCAATCGGTGTGGTTGAAAAAGGAAGCGAGATTTATTTCCTTGGAAGCTTAAAGTGGTGGACACCAGCATTCTTCGTTATTAACGTATGGAAGGATACAGGATGGCAGACCATTATCATCATGGCAACACTTGTTGGTATCAGCCAGGAAATTTATGAAGCTGCTGGTATTGATGGAGCAGGACGCTGGAAGAAGATGTGGTACATCACCATGCCGGCACTGGCAAACACTATCATCACTGTTATCATCCTGAACTTGGCAAAGGTTCTTAACTTGTTCGAGTCTGTATTCGTATTACAGAATGATGCTGTTATGGAAAAGGCTGAGGTTATTCAGACCTACGTTTACAACCAGACCTTCAACAGCGGCGGTATTCCAAACTATGGTTATACCACAGCGGTAGGTTTGTTCAAGTCACTTGTCGGATGCGTACTCGTATTGATCTGTAACTACATCAGTAAGAAGGTTCGCAACGGACGCGGTATTGTTTAAGGAGGTGGAGAACAAATGAAAGATCGTCCAAAGATTAGACTTTTTAATGTGATTAATGGAATCCTTTTTATTCTGATCTCCATTATCATGCTGATTCCGATTTATAAGGTATTAGTCGATTCCTTCGACTTAAGCTCTGCTTATGGTATGAGATTGTGGCCAAAGCAGTTTGGTCTGGCTGGATATGCGAGTGTACTGTCAAACCCGACCCTGTATCGTCCTTTGTTGATTTCTGTTGGAACAACACTGGCAGGTACATTCCTGGGTCTTGCACTTTCAACACTTGGTGCATACGTTCTTATTCAGTGGGATATGCCGGGAAGAACATTCTTTGCAAACTTCCTGTTGTTTACCATGATCTTCAATGGTGGTATGATCCCGACTTACTTGGTTATGAAAAATTTAGGTTTAACCAACAACCTGCTCGGTGTTGTACTTCTTCCGGCAATCAATATTTATAACCTCGTTTTGATGAGAAACTTCTTCGAGGGTATTCCGCAGAGCTTGTTTGAGGCAGCAACGCTTGATGGATGTACGCCAATGGCAACATTTATTAAGGTTGTACTTCCGCTTTCCAAGGCAGCACTTGCTTCCATCGGTCTGATGTTTGCAGTTGCTTACTGGAATGATTACACCAACTACAAGTTGTACATTACTGATTCTAGCCTCTATAACTTCCAGATGAAGTTAAGAAGTATCATGATGGGTAGTGATCTTCCGCAGGCAAACGGCGGTGCAACTGAGAATACCGTAAAGAGTGCGGCAATTATCATTGCAATTTTACCATTCATGATTCTGTATCCGTTCCTGCAGAAATACTTCGTAAAGGGTGTTAACGTAGGTGCTGTAAAGGGTTAAAAACAAATAAAAGGTGCGCTGTTGTCTTCGGATAACAGCGCCGTTTTTGATTAAAAGAGGGTTTGAATAATAGAACTTAGGAAGGGCTGGCTGTTATGGCAAAGGCAAAAGTAACCGAAAAAAATATTAAGCTGATCCTGCAGGGCAGTATGGGAAAGGCAATTCTCGCACTGGCAGTACCTGTTGTAATCAATAGTTTTTTACAGACTATGTATAATCTGACCGATACTTATTGGCTCGGACAGCTTGGAACAAATGAATTAGCAGCAATTAATCTTGTTTCGCCGCTGCAGCAAATTGTGGTAAACTTTGGATCAGGACTTACGGTGGCAGGTGCTGTTTTGATTGCACAGCTTATAGGAGCATCAAAAAAAGAAGAGGCGGCCTCCATGGCAAGCCAGATCTTTGTCTGTGCAATGATATTTTCCATCATTTGCGCCGGAGTTATTGCAATTTTTACTCCTACTGTGGTAAACTGGCTTGGAGCAGATGAGCCGACAGCAAAAGTTGCAA
>OGOX01002262.1_pt1 | contig 11352 bp, 7 predicted proteins | sample 1552761 | NCBI WGS metagenome assembly OGOX01 (sample SAMEA2580212, study PRJEB22360) | human gut metagenome | biome: human gut; feature: human-associated habitat; material: faeces | place: Denmark | collected 2008/2010
CCAGGGAGCCGCTGGACACCATGGATGGCCCGGCCCTCATGGCCTGTGCCATCCGCATGGGCAAGGCCCGCCTGATCGACAATATCCTGCTCAGGGACTAGCGGACAGGCCATATGTTTTTTCGGCAGGGGCCGGACCGGGGCTGATGTCCCGGCCCGGGTTCCCCCTGCCCGGCCGGAGCGAGCCGATCGTGCTGAGCCGGCACGATCCGGCATTGCGGATGCTGCAGGCGCTCCGGGATGAGGCGCACCGATTCGCCATTACGTACCACCGGGAACTGCGCAACCGCCGGATTGAGCAGTCGCGGCTGGATGAAATTCCGGGAGTCGGCGACATCCGCAAGAAGCAGCTGCTGCGCGCCTTCGGTTCGCTGGCGCGGCTGAAGAAGGCGTCGGTCGAGGAGATTGCGGAAAAGGTTCCGGGCATCGGGGAAAACGTCGCCCGGAAGATCCTCGACAACCTCGCCGCTCGTCCGGTGCCGCCGCCGTCGCAAACTTTGTCCGATCGTCAGATTTAAAATATCTTCTGCGCAACAGTTATATTAATTTATAATTTTTCTGATTTTCCTCTTGACATCGTTCTGCATTTGTGGTATAATTAATGCAGCGAAGGAGAGAAGTATGGCGCGCAGAATGGTATGGCCCGCGCTCTGCGGGGAGCTGGAGAAGCGGTTCGGGGAGTTGAAGCCGGGCGAACAGCTTCCGGCGGAACAGAGTCTGGCGGATGAGCTTCAGGTTTCCAAGTCGACGCTGCGCCGTGCGCTGGATGTGTTTGTGGAGCAGGGGATCCTCGCCAAACAACCGGGAAAGGGAAATGTTCTGCTGCGTCACCGCCGCGCCACCGTTGGAGGAGCTGGGGGGCGCGGCGGTCGATCTGCTGATCCGGCAGAGCGAGAATCCGGGATTTTTACCGAAGACGATTCAGTTGAAATCGCAGATAATAGAGTTGAACTGACGATGATAAACGCAACCGAACGGAGGCAGCGGAAAGGATGGAAACAATGAAACGACGGACTTTATTCACGCTGATAGAATTATTGATCGTAATTGCAATCATCGCGATTCTGGCGTCTCTCCTGCTGCCCGCGTTGGACAAGGCGAGGCAGAGCGCGCGGCGGATCGCCTGCACCAACAACCTGAAACAGGTGGGGATGGCGGCAGCGAATTATCTGGCAAGTTACGATGATATCCCGATGCCTCACGATTTCAGCGCGTACGGCGGAGTCGGATACTGGACTCGTTTCTGCGTTCAGACGAAATGGTTGTCGATGAAGACGGTGGCGTGTCCGGTCAATCCCTGCAATCAGGGCCCCTCCTGGACAGTATTGCGGGATTATATGAACAGCAACACGCCGCTGCGGGATAATTCCGACGGGACTCCGAATTCCAGCTGGTGTGAGCTGGGCTACGGTGTGAACCGGATGATCAGTCTGGTCAGCTCTGACCGCTGGGGAAAATTGAAGGGATCGCGGATCAAGAACCCATCCCGAAAGATCTATGCCGGAGATTCCGGCCGATATCTGGATAATCCGCCTTCCCGGATGCGGGGGACGCCGCAGCCGGTGCTGTGGCCGGTGATCAATCTGAGCGGTTCATCGGCAGTACTGTTTCCGTTTCACGTGAGCGCCTGCAACATTCTCTTTGTGGATGGGCACGTCGCAAGTCTGGCGGGAAAGATTCCGGAGGAGTATTACGCGTCGCCGGTCGCCAAAGCCTTTACCGGTCGCCGGCGGGATGACAGCAATCCGTGGAATCTTCATGAGTGAGGAACGTTCTATGGTTATGACAAAACACTCAGGTTGGCTCGGAATTTTTCTTCTGGCGGCTTCGCTTTCGGCGGAAAATCTGATCTGGAACTCCGGATTTGAACTGGGCTGCGGAAACTGGGAAGGCAACACGATCATGGAGGGGGTCACGCAGCCGCGGGAGCTCTGTACCAGTATGGAAATCACCGACCGCTATGCGGCGCGGGGGAAATATGCGCTCCATATTCCTCCGCAGCCGGGACGGCTCGATACACTGATCTCCAGCCACAGTTTCACCGTGAAGGAGAACAGCGATTACAATTTTTCATTCGATGCCATGACGAATCGGCCGGGGATGTCTGTATCCGTCACCGTGACCAGCGCGCAGCGCAAATTGGTCCGGGACGAGGCAGGGAACATTCTGCCGCCTGCGGCGCAGATGCGGGCCGCGCCGGAGTTGAAGATCGTCGCCCGGAAGTTTCTCCGCCTCTCCGAATACTGGACCCGCTATTCCATCTCGTTCCGCACCGATGCGGTGACGAAGAGCTGTACCGTCCGCTTCCATTTCCCGAAACAGAAGGAGGGCGGTTCCGCCTGGCTCGACAATATCCAGGTTGCACCGGGGAAGGAGACGCCGGTTTATTCCGCGAAGGCTCCACTGGAGGCGGTGGTCGAGACTTCGGATTATCTGTATGAAAAGCCGGAGAAGATTCCCGGCGTGCTCCATCTGGTCTCCCATGACTCCGACCGGAAGGGGACAATTGAGCTCACACTCTACGATACGTTCTTCGGGAAAAAACGGAAGACGCTCTCTATTTCGTATCAGCTCAGGCAGGGGGAACCGCAGGATATTCCGTTCTGTTTTGCGGGGCCGATTCCATACGGCGGGTACTGCATCTACACCTCGCTGCAGCCGCGCACGACCGAACCGGAATTCATCCGGAACTACGCCGAGGAACCGGAGACACTGGCGTTCCGGCGGCTGCGGCGCAGCGACGAATCCTTCCAGTCGGCGGCATTTTTCGTCGCGGTGCCGACGCCGCGTAAACATACTGCGGAAGGATTCCGCGCCGGAACCACCAGTTCGCTTTCACCCGACGGCACCTTTACCGAGAAGATCTTACATCGCAAAAACTTTCGTCTTGGTGACAGTGACGATTACAGCCGCCGGATCCGGCTGGCGGGAGGGAATACCCACCGGGCGTGGGACCACACCTTCGCCCCGTGGAGCCGGGTGGAGCCGGAACGGGGGAAGTTCGACTGGTCGATCCCCGACCGGCAGCTGCAGGTGGCGGAGGCCGCCGGCGTCGATCTCATCTGTGTCCTCGGCGGATCATTCGGGAAAGAGCGCGGTCATGTTCCGTTCTGGGCGCGGAAGCGCGATCGGAAGGATCCGGAAGGAATGAAGATGCCGCCGGACTCCTATCTGGGGCGGGCAAAACCAGGCTATCGTGCCTTTCTGCCGCAGCTGGAGGACTGGCGGAACTATGTCGCCGCCGTGGCCGCCCGGTACAGGGGGAGGATTCGATTCTACGAGATTCTCAACGAGCCGAATCTCACGATGACGGCGCCGATGTATCTGCCGTATCTGGAGAGCGCGGCGGAGGAGATTCGCCGCATTGATCCGAAGGCGGTCATCCTCGGCCTCTGCTCAACGTCGGACTTCGGCGGGAATCTGGAGGATTTCGTTGGGCAGTGTCTCCAGCTCGGCGCGGCGCGGTTTCTGGATTGTATTACGATTCACCCGTACTGCACGTTGGACAGCAGCGTGCCGAGAACACAGATGAAAATGCGCCGCGACGTGCTGGCCAATCTGCGGAAAATCGGAGTGAAAGCCGGCCTCTGGAACGGCGAGAACTATTATGTACTACCGAGTTCACTGCCGTGGACGGAACATTCCGGGCGGGTACGCCCGGAGGACATCGCCCGCCATATTCTGGTCGACCTCGGGGAGGGCTGCGTCGGTTCTACGCCGACCAGCATGTTGACACTCAGTTCCTGTCGGATTCAGGCGACGCAGGCTGATTTCGGAATGAATGTGCGGCTCTATCCCGACGAACGCTATGCCGCACATGCCGCGACCATGTACTTTGTGACCGGGGCGCGGCCGAAACTCACGACGGAGCTGATCGGTCGCGGACTCGCCTACACCTTCCTCAACCGGGGGCGGCTGTATACGGCGGTCTGGAATTCGATTCAGCCGGGGGAGTTCAAGCTCAAGGTTCCCGCCCGGGCGGTGGTCTACGACATGATGGGGAACGGTATCGGGCCGGAAGGGGGCGAGTTGACGCTGGACGCCCGTCCCTGGTACCTCGAATGGCCGGAGGCGGAGACGGTGGAGACGGTGCAGGCCTGGTTCGCTTCGAAGCCGATCAGCGGCGTCAATCCGGTTCAGATCGGGCGGGTGCTGCTGGGGCGGGAGAAGGAAAAATCCTTTCTTTTCGTACCGGTTCTGAACCTGACGGCGAAGCCGCTGCCGGAATTGAGCCTGCGGGCGGAATCCGGGCGGTTCGCGGAGATGGTCCGGGGCAGTCTCCGCGACATTCCGGCGATGGGGCATGGCATTGCCGTTCTGCCGGTCCGCCTGAAGGGCGGGGGGAAAATGCCGTTTCCCGTGCGGTTTGTTGCGAACGGGAGTCCGGCATATACTGTCGAAACAGAGGTTCCTCCGGTGGAACTGATTTCCGTCGGAAGACGGAAACAGAGTTTTGCCGTCACCCGGAACACGTTTGGCAAGCCTGCTTCGGCGGCGGACCTCTCTGCGCAGCTCACGATCTTTCCGGTGCGCGACGGGATGCTGCTGCTGGAGTTGGCGGTTCAGGATGATCTCAGGGGAAAGGCAACACAGGAGAGCTGGGATACCGACAGCGTGGAGCTCTATCTCGACCGGGATGTCTGGTCCGGGGACCCGAAGCTCTATGCCGGCGGCACCCGGAAACTGGTGTTCCTGCGGGGGAACGGCGTCTGTTCGTCCGACGACGTGGAGTGCCGGATGCGGGAGAAAGCCGGCGGCTATGTGGCCGAGTTCCGGATTCCGGTGGAAAGGGGGGAGCTCCTCGGGCTGGATCTCGCCGTCAACGACTCCGACGGGGAGCACCGCAGAAGTCAGCTGGTGTGGAGCGGCAATTCGGAGAGCTACCGGGACCGTTCCCGCTTCCGTCTGCTCCGTATCGCTGATTCTGCAGAAAACAGGTGAAGGCAAGCTGCTCGTCCTCATTCTCCGTGACTCGACTTTTCGTCAGACGGCGGAGACCAGTTCTACCCGGTTGAGGCTGAGTAAGCGAACGTTGCGCCAGAGCAGCGGTTCCGGCGCGTAAATGGTACCTCGTACGTCGTTTAATACGATTCTGCCGAGCGGTAGTGCGCTGCGTCCGCAGAACCGCAACGGTTCTCCCCCTTCCAGCAGCAGATCTGAAAAGAGGAGATTATCGAGCAAGCCAATCTCGACTCCTTCCTCCACCGAGACGGCAAGCGGACAGCCCGAGACCGAGATCGTGATCGCGCTGAATGCCAGATGATGCACTTCATGCGGACTCTGCCGAAACGGAGTTGCCAGTTCCCGTTCCCAGTAGCGACGGGGATTGTCAAAAAAAATACCATTCTTTCCCTTCAGAACCAGATTGGAAAAACGACAGTTCCGGATAAGATCATCTCCGGGGCAGCCGACTCGGATCGCCTGACAGGCGCTTTCCAGTACGCAGTTGGTGACGACCAGATCCTCCAGAATTACCCGATTGGTGTTCGCGTGCCACGCATGGCCGGCGCGAACCACCAGCGCATCGTCTCCGGTGGAGATCCGGCAGTCGGATACCATGAGGTTCCGACCGCCGAAGAAATGAATTCCATCATTGTTGATCATTCGCGGATCCCCGAAGATTTCCACTCCACGGATGATGAGATCGCAGCACTGGATGAACCACATGGTCCAGCGCGGTGAATTATGAAAATGGAGGTTCTCAATCCGGATGTTGCGGCAGTTGGCAAAGTGGAGCATCCGGGGGCGTTCAACCTGTTTGCGTTGATAGAAGCCACACGGGAGGATTTTTTTTTCATAGAAATCCGGCCCGTTTCCTTCAATGACACCGTACCCGGTGAGCGCAATGTTTTCCGCGTTTGCAGCTGCGAGTAAAGCGCGATTATGAGCGTCGGTGTGACACTCTGCAAAGAGAGGGTCGGGCAGGGCATCGTATTCTGCCTCGGTGTGCCCGCCTTCCAAAACGGCTCCGCAGGCGAGAAAGAGCTCTACGTTGCTTTTCAGGTAAAGGGTGCCGGTCCGGTGAGTCCCGGGCAGCAGGGAAACTTTGCCGCCGCCCTGCTGGGAGGCGCGGTCGATTGCCGGCTGAATTGCTTCCCCCGGCCGGATGAATGATTCGTAACTCATTTTATTCCAGTTCGGACTTTGTGATTTCATAGACCATGGCCTCTCCTGTATCCGGATGAAATTTGAGGAGCCCGTCTTCATAATGTGAGGGATGAATTCCGAGTTCAGTGCCGTCATGATCAATCCGGCGGAGCTTCCAGTTCCCCGGCGGCAACGAGATTGAAACCGCCGGCTGCATGCGCCGGACAAGTAGTGGCAGCTTGCCGTAGGAGAGCAATGTGGTGCGGTCCGCGGAACTGAATTTCTGCATGGTGGCTGCAATATCGACAAGGCAAAAGAACAGCATATGATTGCTTTCTGCGAGGGGATGTTTGTCGAGGGAGACGACCGCTGCCGTTACAAATTCCGGTATGTCAGTCAGACGAAGCCGCTTTGCCCGAAGTGTTTGTTCTCCGCCCGCAACGCATTCGAATCTGGGAGCTGCAACCTGGAAACTTTTTTTCGTGATGGTGATTTCTCCGGTGGAACTGGTGATGGAGCGCTGCCCGGCAATGTTCCGGAATCGTTTCGGAATCGCGGTCCTCGACAAGGATGAGAGAAGCGTGACATTGTGCAGCGCCGCTCCCGGCATGGCGCCGCCAATGCGGGTGAATAACCCGAGTTTTGTGAATTCCGAAGTGAAAAAGCTGCCGACTTGAAAGAGACGTTTATCAACAGGATAGGCGACACCTTCCGGCGCAGCTGCGACGTCGCCGCGGAGGAATTGGAAGTAGACCAGATACTCCCCGAGTTTTCGTTCCGGAGATTGACTGTAATCGAAGTTGGAAAGTTGGACTGGTTGTGAATAGGCCTGTGCTCCATGCGACCAGGCAAAACGATACAGCCCGTCCCAGTCCTGAAGGGCAGGATATGCTCCCATCAATGCTCCGGCCTCGGTGCGTGAAGTATTCGGGCTGCAGAACTGATATTCCGTGCAGATAAACGGCTTCCCGAAAATTCTGGTCGGCATCATCTGACGCGGGTTGTTGGCGAATTGCGAGAGGGAACTGGCCTGGGAAACCTTGATCGGCAGCCGCCAGCGTTTGCCGAGGAACGAGGGGTGCGCCGTGTATTGGTGGTTGTCGACGAGATCCAGGAGTTTGCCGCGCATGAGGCTTAGATAGGGTACTGTATACCAGTTCAGATCGGTGATGAGGACCTTGCTTTTCAATTCCGTTCGGACAAAATGCTTCAGTCGCTCGATTACTCTCGCCTGAAGTTCGTGCAGAAATTCATAGTAGGGGCCGGTTACCGCATTCAGGTTCTCCGGAGTACGGATTCCGCGCTGTTCAAGATAAGTTTCATATCGTTTGCGGAAAAGGTTCCGGGCGGCTCTTCGCCAGAGACCGGGCAGAGAATCCTCGTTGACAAGATTCACGCAGAAAAGAACCGGATCAGCAGCCCATCTCAGGCCGGTATAGGGGTTCACATGATCCAACAGATTTTGCACATAATCGCACCAGTTTTGATAGACCGCCTCTTCAAAAGGCAGGAGAGCTTTGAACCCGTAAGTGGAGTTTGACTGGGCAGAAACGGAGGGCAGTTCACCGGGCCGGGGGGCGCGATATGAGAAGAGGTCGATCGTGATGTAGAGACCTCGCTCTTTGAGACAGTGCACGAACCAGTCAAGGCGGTCGAGTTTTTCCCGGGAGAATTCCAGAGATGATTTCCCTCCCTTTTCGGCCAGTTCCCGCTCAATATGATGGAGCTGTGCGGAATTATATCCCATTCTGGCCAGTTCATCCGCAAGTTTTGGCGCGTATCGGCGAGGAGGAAAGCAGGCGGATCCGCAAAGGTTGGTTCCGAACATGCGGATGCGTTTTCCCGGGGCTTTTTCGAATGCCAGATGCCCATTGCCGGTCGCAATGATGTGTCCAAATTTCCCAGCGGGTTTTTCCGTGTGGGAAGACAGATCAAGCACGGTCCCTGCTTTGATCGGCTTGAACGCATCGATCGGAACATATTTCTCGCCCGCAACGATGAACAAAGCTTCATCGGGACGCGGACGCCGGATTGCTCCGTCGGCGAGGGAGGCTGCAACCAGCATCCAGAGCGAGCCTTCCCCGTGGCGGAATAAGATTTTGACCGGATCCGGTCGGTCGAGTTTGATGCAGGTGAGATAAAGGCCGAGGGCGGCATGATCGTTGTGATCACGCCATACGACTGTGCCGTTCGGGAGATTTTCCGGATTCCACCAGTTTCCTGCATCAATGCCGACGGTGAGATCCTCCCGCTGGCGCAATTGGCCGGGATAGGTAATTTCAACGGAACCCAGACGGCTGTGCGGCTTGGTCCAGCCGGCGGCATGAAGCAGGTAAAGGTAAGAAGCTCCCCGGACGTTCGAAGGCAATTCGATTGCAGCGGAATCAGGCAGCGTGGGAAGATTCTCCCCGCGCAGAACAAGACAGCTTTTCCCATGGTTTTTCCGAGGATCGATCACTTGAAATTTGATGCCGTTGAAGACGCGCAGGCCGGGCTGGAACATCCTGAGATCGTTGGTGGGACCTTGATCGGTCCAGCCGCCTTTGCCGTCGCCGGGAGTTTCGTCTGCGAAATCCATGTTTGCCGCCCGGGAGAGATCCAGAGGAAATGAGTTGATCCCTCGGTAGTTGAAGGCAAGAGAAAATTCCGCGTTTCCAATTTTTCCCGGCTGATCGCAAATCGGGTAGAAGCGAAGAGTGAAGGTGTTCCTCCCGGAGCTGCGATTGTCAGCAACTTGAATTCGAAAATTGTTACCCGAGATGACCAAAGTACCGTGATTCAGGGGAATCATCAATTCCGTCACTTCGTTCCGGACGATTCTCATTGGTTTCTCCGGACGTGCGGGCAGGAGGAGAGGAATTTGGTTGACCCGCAGATTTTCCCCGGCAAATTCCGTTGCCGGCAGCGTTGTGATCAGAAACAGTTCCGCGGACGCAACCGCTTGAGCGGCGTCGAGCCTGCCTTCATACCGGACTGTGGCAGCTCCTTCCTTTGAAAATGATTCCGTCAGCTTGAAAACTCCAGTCGGAGTGCGAAAAGTCCCGTTGAAGCGCAGTGGCCACTCCATGGATGGAGATGGGAGGAAAAAAGCATCGCCTGGTTGCCGGGTATATTGCTTGTAGCCGGGCGTAAAATGGGCCAGGCGGAATTCCAGACCGCCGATTCGGAAGACGCCTCCTCCCTTGCCGATGGAAAGCTGGTCAGGCATCGCCGCTGAAATGGAAAGGCACAGAAGCAGAACGATAAATTGAGAAAACACTTTGAAGACCATGAAACACACTTCCTTTCTGCGACTAGCGACCGTCTTTGTTGCTCCAGAAATACCCATCCGTTTCCACATCCGCATCCAGTGGAATTTCCCGGCGTTTGAGAGAGCTGACATGACCGTCGGCGAACGTGACTACGGCGCCGTCCCCGTTCAGATGGCGCCATTCTCCGCCCCGGACGACATTGACGATGCTGTCGTCCTGCGATTTGTTGTTGGAGGCTCCGGCAACACCATATTGTTTGTTGCCGTGATCAATATCGGCAAATGCGGCACGCCGGGAGGGAATTTTTATCCGGTCCAGCCGGACAAGATATTCATTTTCGGCCGGCCCGTTCCAGGCGAACCCTTTTTCTGCGAAGTTGATTCCATACCCTCTGTGGTATGCAATAGCGCGGCTGGGGTTGATTGTCAGGTTCATGGCCGGACAGAGCAGAAATCCGATCGGTTGATAGATATTTCCCCGTTGTTCAAGATAGCCCACTTTCGTTGTCATGGGAGCGCCGTTTGCAATGAAGTTGATCCAGTCGAGCCACTTCCCCTGCGCTCCGACGGGATCCACGTTCTGGTTGGCTGTCGGGATGACTCCGTTGTTCAAATCGATATACATCTGCAGATAGAGACTGATCTGCTTGGAATTGCTGGAGCATCTCGTTTCTTTCGCTTTATCACGGGCCTGGTTGAGTGCAGGCTGAAGCAGAGCAGCAAGGATGGCGATGATCGCAATCACAATAAGAAGTTCAATAAGCGTGAATAGCTGGATCCTCTTCATGATGAAATCTTCTCCTTTATTGCTTTGCCGGGTTGCCGTTTTAAGATAAAATGGAACGTTTTCCGTTTCCTTTTTCATGGTACACCTCCGGTCCATGCTGGAGTTCTCATGAGAGAATTTACAATATCTTTCTTTTTTTACAATCAAATCTGCGCCAATCTTATTGTAATTCTGTGCCAGGGGCTTGATTTTTTCCCGGTCCGGTGTATTGATAGAAAAGAGAAGTGATTCCGGAGAAAACACCCTGTGAAAAGCTGCATTATGAATGTTGAACAGATTCCGAGGCGCAGCCGGGCGGTGTTTCCGCTTCGCCGGATCGGATTCCATTTTCCTATTCAGTCCCAGGAGCGTCGGAGTTACACCAACAAACTGGAACTCTGTCTGCGTCTTTCTTCCGACAGCAGCTGCGCCATCGATGAGATCGACGGCATCCGGTTCGAAACGCCGTTCCCCCATGTCATCCTGAAACTGCCGGATTCCGTTCATACCTATGCAGTTGAGGCCAGGCGTGATGCGATCTATCTGCAGTATGCTCCGGAGCTGGAAACGGCAATGCGCGAAGCGGGATTGCTCAATACACCACGCGTCTGGCAGGTGACCATCACTCCCGAAATACTTGCGCAGATTCACCGTCTGCACGAAATGTTGCCTAATTCTGCTCAGCCAGGTGTGATCGAGCAAATCGATCTGGCGGCCATGTCGCTCTTCGAGTATCTGATTGCGCAGGATCCAGTCCGTAATCCGGTGCAGGAAGAGGTGGCCGAACGGATTGGCCGGATCACCACCTGGTTCCATCTCCACTTTACCGAAGAGATCGAACTGGATATGCTGCTCCGGAAACACGGTTTCTCTCGCCGTTCCTTTTTTCGTTACTGGCAGCGAATTCATTCCGTCGGACCTGCCGATTACATTCGGGAATTGCGAGTACGTCATGCTGCGGAACTGTTGATCGAAACCAGTCTGCCGGTTAATTCGATCGCAATGCGGGTCAATTTGCGGAACTTCTGCTATTTCAGCAGATTGTTCCGTCGTTATTACGGAGTCACTCCGCTTCAGTACCGCCGGAGCCATTGGCAGGAGGACAGGCGGAAAAGCGGGCTGGCCGATATGGGAGATAACCAATTTTTTTGACCGGAAAATTTGACAAACTCCTCTCTTCTGATTAGGTTGTATTGTCAATAGATTTGTGCTATATTATGCAAACGTCAAAAAAGGATGTAGGGAAAATG
>OGOX01002266.1_pt1 | contig 11337 bp, 10 predicted proteins | sample 1552761 | NCBI WGS metagenome assembly OGOX01 (sample SAMEA2580212, study PRJEB22360) | human gut metagenome | biome: human gut; feature: human-associated habitat; material: faeces | place: Denmark | collected 2008/2010
GGGGGAAGGGGACCGCTCTCGCGCGAGCAGAGGGGGCCCCTTCCCCCGTCCAGTTCGTTACGCGAAGTCGTAGCCGGCCTGCAGGGCCTTGGCGTTGACCGGGATCAGCTTGGCATAGTGGGCGCTGACCACGCGGTTGAGGGCTTCCTGCACGGCTTCCAGGGGCAGGGCGCCGGTAGCCTTGATCCAGGCGCCCAGGGCCACCATGTTGGCCAGTTTCACATTGCCCAGTTCGTGGGCGATGTCGTTGACCGGGATGTAGACCGTGCGGTGCTTGCCGTCCAGCAGGCCTTCGGAGATGAGCGAGGCGTTGACGATCTGTACGCCGTCGGCATGCAGCCGGGACTGGAACTTGGCCAGCGAGGGCTCGTTGAGCACGATGATGGAGCGGGGCGTGTTGACCAGGGGCGAACCCACGGGATGCTCGTCCAGCACCACGGTGCAGTTGGCGGTACCGCCGCGCATCTCGGCGCCGTAGACCGGGATGAAGCTCACTTCGAGGCCGTGTTCCATACCGGCCTGGGCCAGCAGGTTGCCGATGAGCATGACGCCCTGGCCGCCGAAACCGGCAATGATGACGTCCTGATACTTAGCCATGCTGCACCTCGCTTTCGGCCTGGGCGGTCACGTCTTTGTAGACGCCCAGAGGGAATACAGGGATCATGGCCTCGCTGATGCGCTTGTTGGCGCTGACGGGGTCCATATGCCAGTTGGTGGGGCAGCCGGAGAGCAGCTCCACAAAGCCGAAGCCCAGGCCCTGCAGCTGCACTTCGAAGGCCTTGCGCAGGGCCTTCTTGGCCGCGCGCACATGCTTGACGCTGTCCAGGGCGCAGCGTTCGGAATAGGCCACGCCAGAGAGCTGGGCCATGAGCTCGGCCATGCGGATGGGGCCGCCTTCGTGGCGGGCCATGTCGCGGCCGCGGGGGCTGGTGGTGGTCTTCTGGCCCAGCAGGGTGGTGGGGGCCATCTGGCCGCCGGTCATGCCGTAGACGGTGTTGTTGATGAAGATGCCGGTGATGAGCTCGCCGCGGTTGGCCGCGTGGATGGACTCGGCCAGACCGATGGCGCCCATGTCGCCGTCGCCCTGATAGGTGAAGACAAGGCGCTCTGGCCACAGACGCTTGATGGCAGAAGCAAGAGCTGGAGCGCGTCCGTGTGCTGCTTCCTGCCAGTCGATGTCGATATAGTTGTAGGCAAATACAGAGCAGCCTACCGGGCTTACGCCGATGGCGTTCTCCTGCATGCCCATTTCTTCGATAACTTCAGCCACAAGTTTGTGAACTACGCCATGCGAACAACCTGCGCAGTAGTGCATGTGGGTATCGTTGAGAAGCTCAGGCTTTTTGTAAACCAGGTTCTCCGGTGATATTATATCGTTCATAGAAATTTCTCCTTTAAAGCTTTAACCATTTCCTCTGGCTCGGGAACGATGCCGCCGAGTCGTCCGTAGTGCTCACAACGTACAGTGCCGTTTACTGCGAGGCGTACGTCCTCGATCATCATGCCGGCGTTAATCTCTGCAACGAGAATACCCTTGAGTTTCTTAGCTGCCTCTGCAATCTCCTTTTCGGGGAAAGGCCACAATGTGATAGGACGGAACAAACCGACCTTAATGCCCTCTGCACGTGCAAGCTCGATAGTCTTTTCTGCAATACGCGCTGCCGAACCGAACGCAACAATCATGTATTCTGCGTCGTCCATGAACTTGGTCTCGTAGCGCACCTCATTCTCGCGAATCTTGCGGTATTTCTCTTGAAGCTGCAGGTTGCGCTGCTCCATAATCTCAGGCTTAAGCTCGAGAGATGTGATAACGACGGGCTTACGGCCCTTGCAACCAGTAGCTGCCCACGGACATTCCTTTATGATTTCTTCGTTTGTGCGGCGTGGCTTGAATGGAGGAAGAACTACCTTCTCCATCATCTGACCGATAACACCGTCAGAGAGAATCATTGCAGGGATGCGATACTTGAAAGCGAGTTCAAAAGAGAGGTCGACAAAGTCTGCCATCTCCTGAACAGAGTTCGGGGCGAGCACGAGGATATAGTAATCACCATTGCCACCGCCACGTGTAGCCTGGAAATAGTCGCTCTGTGAAGGTTGGATGGTGCCAAGACCAGGACCGCCGCGCTGAACGTCGACGATAAGACCCGGTACTTCTGCGCCTGCCATATAAGAGATACCCTCCTGCATGAGCGATACGCCCGGACTTGACGACGATGTCATAACGCGTTTGCCGGTGCCACCGCCACCGTAAAGCATATTGATTGATGCAACTTCACTCTCTGCCTGAAGCACTACCATGCCTGTGGTCTCCCAAGGCTTAAGTTCTGAGAGTGTTTCGATAACTTCGGTCTGTGGAGTAATAGGATAGCCGAAATAACCATCACAACCACAACGGATGGCAGCGTGGGCGAGAGCCTCGTTGCCTTTCATAAGTTTAACTTCCTGTTCTGCCATTGTGTTAATCCTCCATTTTTTTACGGTAAACACTAATACATCCGTCTGGACATACAATTCCGCACGATGCACAACCAATACAATCGTCAGGTCTTACAGCCTCGGCGTATTGATAACCATGCACGTTCACTGCCTTTGCTGTGAGAGCAATGACATCTTTCGGGCAAGCTACAACACAAAGAGAGCATCCTTTGCATCGGTCGGTGTTAACCACGATAGCACCTTTGATTTTTCCCATAGTAATATATCATTTAGAGTTAGGGGTTATACATATCTTTACAGTAGAAGGCGAACATGTCGTCGAGCATTTGCTTTGCTTCCACTGCAGGCGACTCGGGGTCGAGAGCTATTGCTTCGAGATAGTTGTCGATAGCATGCTTCCAATCGCCTTTACGTCTGTACTCGTTGCCGAGCTTGTAATAGTCTTCTGCTGTCATACTTATTAAGGTTGGGGTGTGTTATATTGTTGTGTTGACAGTTGTCAGCACCTGTGATGCCGGATGCTGACGCTTGTCTTCATTTTACCATCCTTTCGCTGCCTGCAGCGTATTCTTCATCAGCGAGCAGATTGTCATCGGTCCGACGCCGCCTGGTACTGGTGTTATGAACGAACACTTCGGAGCTACTTCGTCGAACTTCACGTCGCCGTTGAGGCGAAATCCGCTCTTGCGTGTTGCATCAGGAACACGGGTAGTGCCTACGTCTATCACTACAGCGCCTTCCTTCACCATGTCGGCTGTCACGAAGTCGGGCTTGCCGATTGCTGCTATGATGATGTCGGCTTCGCGACATTCTTTCTTGATGTCGGCGGTGTGCGAGTGGCATACAGTAACAGTGGCGTCGCCGTACTGCTTCTGCATCATCAGCTGTGCCATAGGCTTGCCTACGATGTTGCTTCTGCCGAGCACAACACATTTCTTTCCCGAGGTCTCTATGTTGTAGCGTTTGAGCAGGGTTACTATACCGAGTGGGGTAGCGGATATGAAGCATGGCAAACCGATAGCCATACGTCCGACGTTGATCGGATGGAAACCATCGACATCCTTGCGGTAGTCGATAGCCTCTATTATCTTCTGCTCGTCGATATGACGTGGGAGCGGCAACTGCACGATAAATCCGTCTACATCGTTGTCGTTGTTCAGACGCTCTACACATGCGAGCAGTTCGTCCTCGGTGACATCGTCTTCGTAGCGGATAAGTGTCGACTTGAAGCCACACTTTTCGCAGGCAATGACCTTGTTCTTCACGTAAGTCTCTGAGCCACCATCGTGACCTACAAGCACTGCCGCAAGATGCGGTTGCTTGCCACCTGCAGCCATGATGCTCTTCACCTCTTCTGCTATTTCTGCTTTAATAGCTTCAGCAGTTGCTTTTCCGTCAATCAGTTGCATATCTCTTCTTTTTTAGAACTTTGGCATACCTGGCATGCCTTTCATCTTGCTCATCATGCCAGCCATTTTTGCCATATTTGTACCAGTAACCATCTTCATCATCTTGCGAGTCTGGTCGAACTGCTTGATGAGTCGGTTCACCTCCTGGATGTTTGTACCGCTACCTTTCGCGATACGCATACGGCGGCTTTGGTTCAGAATTTCCGGGTTTGTACGCTCCTTTGGAGTCATACTCTTTATGATTGCTTCAATGCCCTTGAATGCATTGTCGTCAATGTCAACGTCCTTGATAGCCTTGCCTACGCCCGGAATCATTGCTGCGAGATCCTTCAGATTACCCATCTTCTTTATCTGCTCAATCTGTCCGAGGAAGTCGTTGAAGTCGAACTTGTTCTTCTGAATCTTCTTCTGCAGGCGGCGTGCCTCTTCTTCGTCGAACTGTTCCTGGGCGCGTTCTACAAGGCTCACGATGTCACCCATGCCGAGGATACGGTCAGCCATACGCGACGGGTGGAACACGTCGATCGCTTCCATCTTCTCGCCGGTACCTACGAACTTGATTGGCTTAGTGACAACGGTGCGGATAGAGAGTGCTGCACCACCGCGTGTGTCGCCGTCGAGCTTGGTGAGAACCACGCCGTCGAAGTCGAGACGGTCGTTAAACTCCTTGGCTGTGTTGACAGCGTCTTGACCGGTCATCGAGTCGACAACGAAGAGAGTCTCGTTCGGGTTGATGGCGTTCTTCAGAGTCTCAATCTCGTTCATCATCTCCTCGTCTACTGCCAGACGACCTGCGGTATCGACGATTACTACGTCGTAGCTCTTTGCCTTTGCCTCGCGAATAGCGTTGTTTGCGATGCTTACAACGTCCTTGCTCTCAGGTTCAGAATATACGGGTACGCCTACCTGCTCGCCAACGACCTTGAGCTGTTCGATAGCTGCCGGACGATATACGTCGCAGGCTACGAGCAACGGGTTCTTGTGTTGCTTGTTCTTGAGCATATTGGCAAGCTTGCCCGAGAATGTTGTCTTACCCGAACCTTGCAGACCGCTCATGAGGATGATTGACGGTCGTCCGTTCAGGTTAAGCTCGGCAGCTTCGCCACCCATGAGTTCGGCGAGCTCGTCGTGTACAATCTTTACCATCAACTGACTTGGCTTCACCGCTGTGAGTACGTTCATGCCGAGAGCTTTTTTCTTCACCGTGTCGGTGAAGGTCTTAGCCACTTTATAGTTTACGTCGGCATCCAACAGAGCGCGTCTTACGTCTTTGAGGGTTTCGGCAACGTTGATTTCGGTAATCTTGCCTTCACCTTTGAGAATTTTGAAACTGCGTTCAAGTCTGTCACTAAGATTTTCAAACATATCTATTTTCTTTTCTTTTTATTAAAATTAATGTGTGCGCTTTGTGGGGCGTTTCTATACACGTCGCTTGTTTTGCAAAAGTAAGCAAAAAATAACGAGTTTCGGAATAAAAACTTATCTATTTAATTAATTTTAAGTTACTTTTTTAAGAAGATGTTGTTTAGTTCTACTTTTATCACTTCTTCGTTCACGAGATACTCCATAGCTTCGTCTTTTGCTTCCTGGTTTAGCACTATTTTGTTAAGCTCTGTAATTGAGTGCTTTTCGCCGTCTGCGAGCAGAGCTTTTATCGCTTTCAGTGCTTGATTATACGCATCTTTGTATGATTGTGATGTGTCTTGATGTGCCAAACATACATCGCATTGGTGACAGTCGTTGGTTTCTGTCTCGCCGAAGTAGCGCAGCAGTTGCCTGCTACGGCATACAGTATCGTTCTGTGCATAGTCGATGATGCTTTTTATGCGTTTCTCAAACTGTGTTTTACGTTCTTCGTACACAGATTCTGAAATAACTATCTCCTCAGGCAATACGCGGTCTTGTGTGTATGTGAGCAATGGCACAGAGCGTTCGGGGATGAAATGCAGTATTCGGCGTTGGCTCAGACTCGTCAAAATCAAGTACACTTGTTGCTGGGTGAGTCCCGTTGCATGTGCTATGAATGCGAGCTCTATGAAGTGGTAGTCGACGAACAATCCGCTGTATTCGCGTAGTAGTGTTGTTATCACGAGTTCCTCGTTCGGCGTTGTTTCGTGCAACATGTATAGCTGATCGCGTTCGAGTGTGAACTTTACGCGTGTTCGCGAGTCGGGATCGATGTCATATTCTATGTAGCCCGCCCTTGAGAGTATCTTTAGAGCTGAGTTTACGATTACGGGGTAGTGATGGAAGAGTAGGCTGAACTTCTCTACTTCGAAGTGGAATGTGCGTCCATAACCCGAACCTGCAGCAATCTGCAGATAGTAGGCAATGTGCTCATACACGCGACAAATTTCTTCCTTGTTAGGGAATTCTTGTGCGATGCGTTTCAAAAGCTTTGCCTTGTCGCTCTTGTCGTAGAGCAATACGGCGTAAGCCTTCTTCCCATCGCGTCCGGCTCTGCCTGCTTCCTGAAAGTAAGCCTCTATCGAATCGGGGCAAGTAATGTGTATCACTACGCGTACGTCGGGCTTGTCGATACCCATGCCGAAGGCGTTTGTCGCAACCATTACTCGCACCTCATCGTTGTGCCATTTTTTCTGACGTTCGTCTTTTGTAGAGTGTTCAAGACCAGCGTGATAAAAGGTTGCGCTAATGTTGTTGTTCAACAAGAGCTCGCATATCTCTTTCGTTAGTTTGCGACTTCGTACATAGACTATAGCACTGCCGTTTATTGAGTTCAGTATGTGCACTAACTGTTGCTGTTTGTTGTCAGATGTGCGCACTACGTATGCGAGGTTCTTACGCTCGAAACTCATGCGGAACACGTTCCGCTCCTTGAATTCTAATTGCTCTTGTATGTCGTCAATAACGTCCTTTGTAGCTGTTGCGGTGAGCGCAAGTATTGGAGCGTCGGGCTTTAAGCGGCGTATGTCGGCTATGTGCAGATACGATGGGCGAAAGTCGTAGCCCCATTGCGATATGCAGTGGGCTTCGTCAATGGTTATGAAGCTCACTTTTATATGCGCCAGTTTGGTTTGGAATAGTTCCGAACCGATGCGTTCCGGCGACACATATAGTATCTTCGTGTTGCCGAGCACGCAGTTCTCGAGTGTCTTGACGATTTCCTGACGGCTCATGCCCGAGTATATGGCAGCAGCGAGCACTTGGCGGCGGCGCAGGTTCTCCACCTGGTCTTTCATCAGTGCGATGAGCGGCGTGATAACAATGCACACACCTTCCATGGCGAGAGCCGGCACTTGGAATGTGAGCGATTTGCCGCCGCCCGTAGGCATCAGTCCTAACGTGTCCTTGCCCTCGGCAATGCTGCGTATGATGTCGCGCTGTATGCCGCGGAAGTCGGAGTAGCCCCAAGTGTCTCTGAGTATTTTGAGATATAATGTTTCGTCGTAACCCATTTTGTTGTTTAATTGAAGCTTCTCGGTTTGTTCTTGTTGTTAGTCTTCCTCCGCCACACGTATGTCTTCAATCTGTAGCTGCACCATGTTGCGTTTGAACACGTTGTCCTCAATGGTGTAGGCTATGTCGAAGCTACGTTTCGATTTAATGTAACGTGCTGAAGCGCTCTGTCCGAATGCGATACCGTTCACGATGTTGCTCGATTTGGAGTCTACAAGCTCCAGTTTGATGTGTTCCTGCTCGCGTCCCACGACCTTGCTTGTGCCGTAGTCGTAAACATCGGTTGTGCAGAAGAGCGGCTTGGTGTTACCTGGTCCGAACGGCGAGAAACGCTTCAAGTCGTTGTGCAGTTTCTTCGTGATGTCGCGGAAGTCGATTTCGGCATCTATGTTGAGTATTGCCTCTGTCTGTTCGGGCTGTATGTGCTCGTCTACATAGCGTTGGAAGCGGTTGCGGAACTCCTGTATGTCGTCCCATCGCAGCGTTAGTCCGGCAGCGTAGGTGTGTCCGCCGAAGTTCACGAGCAGGTCGCGACAGCTCTTTATAGCCGAGTACACGTCAAAGCCCGTCACGCTTCGCGCCGAACCAGTAGCGAAGTCGCCGTCGCGTGTCAGTACGACGGTTGGTCGGAAGTAGATTTCGGTGAGTCGTGATGCCACGATACCGATAACGCCCTTCTTCCAGTTCTCGTCGTAGAGTACTATCGACGAGCGGTGGCGCTGACTCTCCAGTTTCGATACGATGCTGTTAGCCTCCTCTGTCATCTGCTTGTCGATGTCCTTGCGCTGTTCGTTGTACTCGTCGATGTGCTTCGCCTTGGCAAGTGCGTGCGAGAAGTCTTTCTCTACGAGCAAATCGACGCTCTCGCGTCCGTTCTCCATACGTCCCGACGCATTGATGCGCGGACCTATCTTGAACACGATGTCGCTCATGGATATGTCTCTGCCTCCGAGTCCGCAGATGTCTATAATCGCCTTCAGACCGATGCTCGGGTTCTGGTTGAGCGTTTTCAGTCCGTGGTAGGCGAGTATGCGGTTCTCCTCGGTGACGGGCACGATGTCGGCAGCTATGCTCACGGCACAGAAGTCGAGCAGCGGGATGAGTCGGGCGAAGGGTATGCCGTTGTTCTTGGCGAATGCCTGCATCAACTTGAAGCCTACGCCACAACCGCAGAGATGCTTAAATGGGTAGGTGTCATCTGGTCGCTTCGGGTTGAGGATAGCCACTGCGGGCGGCAGTTCCTCGTCGGGCATGTGATGGTCGCAGATGATGAAGTCGATTCCGAGCTGGTTGGCATAGGCCACTTTCTCGACGGCTTTGATGCCGCAGTCGAGTGCGATGATGAGGTCTACTCCGTTCTTTTTGGCATAGTCCACGCCAAGTTTCGAGATGCCGTACCCTTCCGTATAACGGTCGGGTATGTAGAAGAGCAGCTCTTCCATCCCCATCTGGCGAAGGAAAATGTAAACCAGAGCCACGGCAGTGGTTCCGTCCACGTCGTAATCGCCGTAGACCATGATTTTCTGGCCGCGCGTCACGGCTTCGTCCACCCTGCGAACCGCCTTCTCCATATCCTTCATCAGGAACGGGTCGTGCAGGTCCGACAGTTTCGGACTGAAGAACCTCGAAACTTCGTCGTAAGTGTCTATGCCCCTTTGTACGAGTAGGTTAGCAAGCACCCTCGGGATTCCGGTAGCGGTGGCGAGTTCGTCCACCTTCTGCGGGTCACCCTGGGGCTTGATTACCCAACGTTTTTCGATAGGCATAATCTTCTATTTTTATTTTAATATTTATAATCTTTTCGAGGTGCGCCGCGAACCGGCCTGCCACATCTTTCAGGTCCGTTTCGGTTCCCGTCTCTTTCCGTATGGAGGTCACCCCCCTGTCCGAGAAACCGCACGGGTTGATGTAGTCGAACCAACGCAGGTCCGTATTCACGTTGAGCGCGAAACCGTGCATCGTCACGTAGCGCGACGAACGTACTCCGATTGCGGCTATTTTCCGCATCGGGCCGCCTTCGGTCAGCCACACCCCCGCCGCTCCTGCGACACGGGTACCGCTGATGCCGTAGTCGGCTATCGTCCGTATGACCGCTTCCTCAATCGAGTGGATATACTCCTTGAGTCCGATGCCCTCGCGTTCGAGGTCGAGTATGGGATAGCCCACCAACTGTCCCGGGCCGTGGAACGTGATGTCCCCTCCCCGGTCTATGCGGTAGAACGATGCACCTTTGCTTTTGAGGAAATCTTCGGCCACGAGCATGTTCTCTTCATGGCCGCTTTTGCCCAGCGTATAGACCGGCGGATGTTCGCACAGCAGCAAATATTGCTCCGCTTTCCGTCCGTCTCCGCTCTTGGAGGCCAGCAGGTCGTTGAAAAGCTGTTTCTGCAGTTCCCAGCAGCCGGCATAATCCATAACGCCCAAGTCGCGGCAAATCACTCTCTCCTTCGGCGTCTCCATGGTCAGTCCTCTTTTCGGAAGTTGAGCAGGGCCTCTTCGGCCATGTAGGAGGAACGGACCAGCGGGGCACTCGCCACATATCGGAATCCCCGCATCCGCGCCAGGTCGCCGTACATGGCGAACTTCTGCGGAGTGACATATTCCGCCACGGGGTAGTGTTTCATGGTGGGACGCAGGTACTGGCCCAGCGTGACGATGGAGCATCCCGCATCGGCCAGGTCGTCGAGCGTTGCCAGTATCTCGGTTTCGGTCTCTCCGAGGCCGAGCATGAGGCCGCTTTTGGCCACCGCGCCGCGCGAGGCGATGTAGCGGAGTACTTCCAGCGAAGTGCGGTACCGGGCCCGCGAACGTACGAGGGGCGTCAGCCTCTCGACGGTCTCGATGTTGTGGCCGATGATATCCGGTGCGGCGTCGATGACGATGTCGAGCAGCTCTTTGCGGCAGTCGAAATCGGGAATGAGCACCTCGATGGTGGTGTCGGGATTCACGCGCCGGATGGCACGAATCGTTTCGGCCCAATGGCCGGCTCCTCCGTCGGGTAGGTCGTCCCTGTCCACGGATGTGAGTACGGCATGTTTGAGCCCCATGAGGCGTATGGATTCGGCGACCTCTTCGGGTTCGCCCTGTTCGGGAGGTAACGGTTTACCGGTTTTGGTCGCACAGAACTTGCATGAACGGGTACAGACATCGCCGAGTATCATGAATGTGGCGGTCTTCCTGCTCCAGCATTCGGCCTTGTTGGGGCACTTTCCGCTGTCGCATATCGTATGCAGTCCGTGTTTCTCCACGATTTTCGAAACATCGGCGTATTTCACGTCGTTGTGGAGTTTTATCTTCAGCCAGCCGGGTTTTATATTCTTCGCTACCTTGTCATAAGTATCAGACATTGACTTTCACTATTTTTCCAATTGACACAAAAGTAATTATAATTTTCGGATTTTCCATAGCCCGGCCCGATAATTCGTGACGGATTCCTGTCGGGACGGTTGGGTACCGGTTTTCTGAGAGATGTAATGTATTTGCCGCAGAAGTATTTCCGGCTGTCGGGAGATGCCGGGACGGGGCAGTTTACGGATAATTTGTTCCGAAAGACCGGCAAATGGCCGAGGAGTGCTGCATCCGGTGCGGACAGGGTATGGCTGTTTCGGCTTGCGTCTTGGCGGGATTGCAGAGCAGACCGGGAAGATTGGAACCTTCCCGACTGGAGGAGTGTATCGGACAGAACTGTTGTATTGCAACAGGCGGGACGAACAATCCTCACCCCGCCTGCCGTGCTTGAAAGAGCATCGTGTTATTCCGTCACGACGCTTACTTCGGGTCTGTCTTTGAAGAGGCCGCTCACGTATTCCAGTTCGTATCCGGGGTCTACGATTACTTTTTTGAGCGACGTATTGCCCTGTACGATATAATATTCTGCCCAGTCGCTGCAATAGCCGTTTTTCAGGTTGATGAGTTCCAGAACCGGCATATCCTGCAGTTCCACAATTTCGACGTTCTCATGGATGCTCAAATCGATTTCCCTGACGGGGTTGTTGCTGGCGTACAGCTCCCGCAGGGCGGCATTGCCGGAAAGGTCCAGTTCGCTGAGTTCGTTGTCGAAGACGAACAG
>OGOX01002267.1_pt1 | contig 11336 bp, 9 predicted proteins | sample 1552761 | NCBI WGS metagenome assembly OGOX01 (sample SAMEA2580212, study PRJEB22360) | human gut metagenome | biome: human gut; feature: human-associated habitat; material: faeces | place: Denmark | collected 2008/2010
TTTCCATCCCCGGATTCCAACGGATCAGCCAGAAGATATGCTTTCTTTGTATTTTCATCGATCTGAACCACCCGCGGATTTTCCAGCAGCTTTCCGCTTTCATCGATCACCCCCGCATCCAGAAGACATGCTATGATATCGATCAGACCGGAACCGCAGATTCCCGCTGGTCTGCCTCCGCCGATTACCTTACATTCCAGTTTTCCATCCACCAGATGTGCATGTTCAATCGCACCATCTGCGCCCCGCATTCCACAGGCAATCTTAGCTCCCTCAAAAGCCGGCCCTGCCGCAGTAGAACATGCAATACGGCGTTTCTCATTTCCAAGAACAATTTCTCCGTTTGTTCCAATGTCGATCATCAGCGTCATCTTTTTCTCTTCTTCAAGATTCACAGCCAGAAGACATGCTACAGTATCTGCCCCCACAAAACCTGCAATAACAGGTAAAGCTACCAACTGTCCTCCCGGGTGAATACCAAGATGGAATTTTTCTGCCGGAAACATCAGCCCCTGACTGATGGCCGGATTATACGGTGCATGAACCAGAGAATCCGGTACAATTCCCAGGAAAAGATGATGCATGCAGGTATTTCCCACAACACTGACCTGATAAATATCCTCCGGAGATTTTTTCGCCGCTTCACAAAGTGTACCGATCAATTTTCTTAAAAGCTCCCGGATACATGTGGAAAGTTCTTCTGTACCGTGCTCCAGCGAATAATTTGCTCTCATGATCACATCTGCGCCATATTCTGTCTGTGTATTTAATGCACTTGCTGTTGCCAGCTGCTCTCCTGTTTTTCCATCCAGAAGATATCCTGCCACCGTTGTTGTCCCAATATCAAAAGCTGCCATCAGTACCGGTCTGTCGTCCTGTTCTTTCAGCTCCAGGATCTGATCTCCGCTGATAATCGCTCTCGCTTTTCCATTTTTCTCTTTTATCAGTCGGCTGATTACAGGCAGTATTTCCAGTTTTGGCTGAAAAAAGATATCTTTCTTCCGGCAGCTTTTTATCACTTCGCAAAGTCTTGTCCAGTCTGAACTGTTTTCTCCCACTGTACATGGCGGGATTTCAATATCCAGAATTTCCAGTTCCGGAGAAAACGTCACGGCTCTCTCTGTTCCTTTTACAAGGATTCTGTGTTCAGACTCTTTTTCAAAGGTTTCTACTTCAGTATCTGCAGTTATCTTTGTCTGACAGGCTTTTTCCACAGCTCCGTTTATTTTTACCATGCATTTTCCACATTTTCCGGCTCCTCCACATGGTGCATCCGGGGATAAACCTGCGATTCGCTCAGCCTCCAGTACCGTAGTTCCTTCCTTCACCGTGACTTCTGTTTTTTCTTTTGTAAAAAGCACCCTGTATGTATTCAAATCTGCCACCCCCTGTCATCTTACAAATACAGTCTTAGAAAAAAATCCGCAGAAACTATCGTATCTTTCTAGTTTCTGCGGATCTTAATCTGCTATTATACCGGAGATTCCTGTCCAAACAAGTTTCTCCTTAAGCAAGCGGATTGCAAATACCCGCTTTTTTGCCTGTTTACTTTATACGGCAAGTGATTTTGCAACCTGCGCTGCGGAAGCTGCATCTGCTGTATAAGCATCTGCACCGATCTCTTCTGCAAATTCCGGAGTGATCGGAGCTCCACCGACCATGATCTTGATGTCTTTACGGAAATCTTCTTTATTAAGTGCTTCAACGGTTTCTTTCATAGCCGGCATGGTTGTTGTCAGAAGTGCGGAAACACCTACTACTTTAACATCCGGATTCTCACGAACTGCTTCAATAAATTTCTCTACCGGAACATCTACGCCAAGGTCAATTACTTCAAATCCTGCACTTTCAATCATCATGGCAACCAGGTTTTTACCGATATCGTGAAGATCTCCTGCTACAGTTCCGATGATCATCTTTCCTGCTACACCAGCGCTTCCACCTGCAAGATGTGGTTTCAGAACATCTACACCTTTTTTCATAGCTCTGGCTGCTACCAGCATCTCCGGAACAAAGATCTCATTATTTTTGAATTTCTCACCAACAACGCCCATTGCCTTGATCATATTGTCAAGAACATCTGGTGCCGCATTTCCCTCATCCAGGGCTTCCTGTACTGCTGCTGCGATCAGTTTGGATTTTCCTCTCACTACCAGATCAAAAACTTCATCCATTTTACTCATAAGATTTTACCTCCTGAAATTAATTTGCACTCATTTATCTTTTTTCCAAATACAGTCTGTTTTCGTACCTGACTGTATTTTTTGTATGTTCCTTAAGTCTTCTCTGACAGACTCCGCAATCGGCCAGACTTGCCTTAAGCCCATTTTTTATTTTTTTACAGGTCCGATCAGTCCTTCTCTGTATGCCCCGATATATTCCATACAGTAGTCATCTTCTCCAAGAAGAGCTTCTGTCGCATAAATCAGTCCAAGCATATCTCTGTTTGTAGGATCAAGGATTCCACTGTCCAGTCCGGCGTTCATAGCCAGTACCACAAATCCAAGATTGATCAGCTTACGAACCGGAAGGTTAAATGAAATATTGCTGATCGCTGCTGTAATATGAATAGAAGGGTATTTCTCACGAACAGTAGAAATAACTTCAATATTTGTCTCAATTCCATTCTCAGATGTACAAAGCATCTCTACCAGCGGGTCAATGTGGATCCTGGATGGCGAAATTCCGTACTCTTTGGCTTTTGCCATGATCTTATCGAATACACGAAGTCTGTCCGCTGCGTTCTTCGGAATTCCACTGTCATCACTTAACAGTGCAATAACCTGCCAGTCCTTATTTTCCTCCTGCGCCATAATTGGAAAGATCTTATCAATCTTATCTCCCTCACCAGATACAGAATTAAAAAGTCCCGGTCTTTTACAGAATTTATACGCCTGCGCCAGAACATCTGCACTGGGGCTGTCTACAGAAATCGGAAGATCTGTTACTTCCTGGATACAGTCGATCATCCATTTCAGAGTTTCAACTTCCTGTTCTTCCGGAACAGATGCACAACAGTCAATAAACGTTGCATTCGCTTCTGCCTGTTTTCTTGCACGATCCTTGATAAATTCAGCGTCTCTGTTGGCAATTGCTTCTGCCACGGAAGGAATCGAACCATTGATCTTTTCGCCAATAATAATCATTTGCTACACCTCCTGAAGTTTTCTTTCCGACAAAACGTACAGTCCATGAATCCCCCGAAACATGCTGTAGTTTTCTAACTGTCTTTATTGTAGCAGATACTTTTTACAATCTACATACTCTATAGCGTGGAGTTTTCACGCTTCTTTTCATACAATGTGTAGGATAGCCGTGATGTATTTTTGATACGAAAAAAGCACTGTCATTTTGACAGTGCTCTTAAAAAGTAGTGAGGCATCGGGGATTCGAACCCCGGACAACTTGATTAAAAGTCAAGTGCTCTACCGACTGAGCTAATACCCCATAAAAAAGGACTGGGCTAGCTGGATTCGAACCAGCGAATGCAGCAGTCAAAGTGCTGTGCCTTACCGCTTGGCGATAGCCCAAAGGCGAAGGGTGGATACAGGGATTCGAACCCTGGGCCTCCAGAGCCACAATCTGGCGCGCTAACCAACTGCGCTATACCCACCACAGCGTGCCTGAAGGGATTCGAACCCCCGACCCACGGCTTAGAAGGCCGTTGCTCTATCCAGCTGAGCTACGGACACACATCATATTCACATAAAAGCGAATATTAAGCGGGTGATGGGAATCGAACCCACGTATCTAGCTTGGAAGGCTAGTGTTCTACCATTGAACTACACCCGCATTTCGCTGAAACGGTAATGTTGTTGTTACAGCAGTCGGGGTGACAGGATTCGAACCTGCGGCCTCCTGGTCCCAAACCAGGCGCTCTAGCCAAGCTGAGCCACACCCCGCTGTTTTTCTTTATTTATTTGTGCTTCGTTGTCCGACGCAAGACATATTATATGTTAAGCAACCCCAAATGTCAACACCTTTTTTCAATTTTTTTTGATTTTTTTTAAAAAAGTGATTTTTTATTCCTCAAAAAGTCCATGAAACCCGCTAAATACAAGGCTTTGCGGGCTTTTCACTTTTTTCAAAAAAATCGTTTTTTTGTTCGCAAAAAGGGATTTTTTACTGGTTTTTGAGATTTTTTGTAAAAAAATATTTTTTTCGCACAATAAAAAAATCTTAACTTTTTTTATTTTTTCTTCTATTCTTTTACTGTCACGTATCTGTAAAAAGAGGTATTGCCGTTATCCGATCAACAATACCTCAAAAATATACAGTCAGATGAGTCAGGCGGATATTCGCAACCTCCGCAAGTAACTTACCTGATTCAGTTAAATAATTTTTCAGAGGTATCTGATCTCGACCTGAGGATCTTTTCCCTCTTCTATCTGCATAACTGCATAGCTTGGCCTGCGGCCTCTCTGACGCGGGTAGGTAAGACTGCCGGGATTAATTACCAGAATCCCATCCTCATTCTCGATCACAGGCATGTGAGTATGACCATACATTGCAATCTTACATCCCTTAGCCTGCGCATTCTCAACAAGTTTATCATAATCCCGGGACACAAAATAGTGATGTCCATGTGTAACCAGTATCTTATGTCCCTCCAGGGTAACTTCTTCATCATAGGGAAGATCTGTAAAAAAGTCATTATTTCCTGCGACAATCGTACATGGGCACTCTGCCAGTGCCTCAATGAAAATCTCTCTGCCTTCCACATCACCACAGTGGATCAGATAATCAAAGGGAGCTTCTCTGAGCACTGTCTCTTCCAGATTCTCATCCTGTCCATGAGTATCGCTGACGATCAGTACCTTCATTTCAGTTCATCCTTTATGGCACGTAATGCTTTTCCCCTGTGGCTGATCTTATTTTTCTCTTTGCCGGAAAGCTCTGCAGAAGTACATCCATATTCCGGCAGGTAGAAGATCGGATCATAGCCGAAGCCGTTCTCTCCCTTCTCCTCATAGCCTATACGGCCTTCCATTGTTCCACGCACTGTTTTTACACTTCCATTCGGAAAAGCCGCTGCAACGGCGCATACGAACCTTGCAGTACGCTTCTCGTCCGGAACTCCGTTCAGTCTCTCTATCAGACTTGCATTTTTGATATGATATGAGGTATCTTCTCCCATATAACGGGCAGAATAAATGCCCGGCTCTTTATTCAGATAGTCAATCTCCAGACCGGAATCATCTGCCAGAGTGATCTCCCCTGTCAGTTCACAGATTGTCTTCGCCTTGATCACAGCATTTTCCTCAAAAGTAGAACCATTCTCTACAATATCTGCATGGATTCCTGCTTCTTTCATAGAAACAACCTCTACATCCATATCTGCAAGGATCTCGCGGATTTCTCTCATTTTATCCTGATTTCCGGTAGCAAAAATTATTTTTTTCATAATCCTTTGTATCCTCTTTTTATTTTGATTTTTCGCAATTACAGAAGCACTCAGCTACGGTTTTTCTTTGGTGGACGCGGCCCAAGGAACTGATAGTAATAGGTTTTAAGCATACCATTATAGATCTTACGGTTTTTATCTGCTTTTCGCCCGATATCGTTCTCCGCTTTCTCATAAGATGTGATCAGATACATGGACCACTTGTCAAGCCTTTCATAGCTTTCCCCGATTTCACGATAAAGCTGAGTTAAATTCTCTTTTTCTTCCAGTCGTTCCCCATAAGGAGGGTTTGTGATGATGAATCCATATGGTTTGGGATGGCGAAGATCTTTTACCGCTCTCTGCTGGAAATGGATCAGCTTGTCCACACCTGCCATTTTTGCATTAGCTCTGGCAGCCTTCAACGCCTCAGGATCAATGTCAAAGCCCTGTATATCTGTTTCAATATTAAGATTTATCCTGTCCTGTGCCTCTTCATTTGCATCATACCAGCATTTTCTCGGAACCAGATGCTTCCATTCCTCAGCAAGGAAGGAACGGTTCATGCCGGGTGCAATATCTGCTGCCATCATTGCTGCTTCAATAGGAAAGGTACCGCTTCCGCAGAAAGGATCTACCAGAATCCTGTCTTTATTCCATGGTGTAAGCATGATCAGAGCAGATGCCAGTGTTTCTGTGATCGGAGCTTTCACTGTCATTTTACGATATCCTCTTTTATGCAGAGATACCCCTGAAGTATCAATACCGATCGTGGCCACATCTTTCATAAATGCCACGCGGATAGGAAAGCTTGCCCCATCCTCTTCAAACCAGGACACCCCGTATACGCCCTTCAGACGCTCTACAATGGCTTTTTTCATAATGGACTGGATATCAGACGGGCTAAAGAGCTTACTCTTCACAGAATTGGCCTTGGCAACCCAGAATTTCCCATCCTTGGGAATATAATTTTCCCATGGCAGGGCTTTTGTCTTTTCAAAAAGCTCGTCAAAGGTTTCTGCCTTTACTTCTGCTACTTTCAGCAGGATTCTTTCTGTGGAACGCAGAAAGATATTGGCATCTGCGATTCCCTGTGCATCTGCCTCGAATGTTACTTTTCCATCCTCTACTTTGGTAATCTCATAGCCCAGATCAAGGATCTCACGTTTCAGCACAGCTTCCATACCGAAATGACATGGAGCGATCAGTTCAAATTTTTCCATTCTTTATCCTTTCTATATGTAGATGGGACTTCCCTATAATTCTATGCTCTTAACAATATTTCCCTCAAAATCCTTAATTGTAAACACACCGTCCTCAAAGATTGCATATGTAGGCGGGTTTCCTTCTTTTGGAATGGAAACAGAACCCGGGTTGAGAAGTACATAGCCTTCTTTCTGCTCTGCTTTCAGTACATGGGTATGTCCATGGATCAGAATATCTCCTTCCTGGATCGGAGGCAGATTATTTTCATTGTAAATATGCCCATGTGTGGCATAAAAGGTTCTTCCATCCAGGTTCAGGATACAGTAGTCTGCCATAACCGGAAACTGCAGGACCATCTGATCGACCTCAGCTTCACAATTCCCACGTACAGCATAAATTTCTTTCTTCATGTCATTAAGCATGGAAATGACCTGTTTGGGAGCATATTCTCTGGGAAGATCATTTCTCGGGCCATGATAGAGCAGATCGCCCAGCAGTACCAGGCGTTCTGCCTTTTCTTCTTTATAGGCATCCAGCATTTTTCTGCAGTAGTATGCAGAACCATGGACATCTGATGCAAACATATATTTCATAGTTTTGTGTCTCCTCTTTTATTGGTATGCCGACAGATTGATTTCTGAAATAACCTGAAGATATACCGGTTCGTATTTTTTCTCTTACACCTTATCATGCTTATGGCGAAATTACAAGATTTCTTCCCCGATATGCTCCAAAACCGCCTATAACAGACCTGGTACAGTACCCAAGCTTTGCAAGCTGCCTTGCAAGCAGAAGGCTTGCCCCGCCCCTGTCGCAGTACAGAACCAGTATTTTTCCTTTTGGAAAGGCTGTATATCCGTCTATTTCTCCATATGGCATGTTTGCGGCTCCTTTTACATGGCTGTGCATATAGGACTCTTTTTCTCTCAAATCTATGATCAACGTGTCCCTTCGGTCCACATAATAATCCAGCATTTTTGCAGAAATCGTTTCCACCGGAAACATGGCAGACTCCTTTTTGTTATATCATATGATATCAGGGACAGATGCGCCACTGCCTGACAAAAACCAGCAAACAGATAAATTGGCTTACAGCAGATCAGGAGGGGCATTTCCCCTCCTGATCCAATCAATATCTGTCTTCTTCTGATCTGTAAGACTGGGAAGTTCTATTTTTCATCTTATTCCTGCAGTCTGTCTCATTTTTATTTTTTGTGCTGTTCTTCGTACTATTCTTCACATCATCAGTATAGTTCATTTCATTACCATAGCTGCTCTTATCTGAAGTTCCTGTGTGATTTCTGCTGTTTTTACTCTCAGATTCATAGTTTTTTGCCATTATTTTTTCCTCCTGATGGAATTTATCTTCCCGGATTTTCCAATAGCCCGGAAGAATCCGGGATTTTTTCTTCCGCACTTCATTGCTGAAAGTGCTTCACATTGACTATTATCCCAAAAACCGGGGGGAATATTCATCAAAATATGTTGCTTTTTTCACCAAGCTATATTATAATCATATCTGTAAAAAGAATTTACCCTTCAAAAATTTTTTTTACATAAACCCCTTATTTAATTATTTATACTCCCCTTGAAAGTCCCGGCAGCTCCCCTGCCGGGGTTTTCTCTTTGTATTTATCCATACACGTAATCTCAGAAAAAAATATAAAAAGCAGCATCGCCAATCTCATGATGTGCGATGCTGCTCCATTTTTATATTCTTCTTTTCCCATTCATTTTTCATACGCGCCAGCGGACAGTTTGTTTCTCCACATTTACAATCATCATTGTGTCACTCTCCCGTATGAGTTGATATGGATATTTTACTGTATTCTTACACTGTCTTCAATATGTGGCAAAAAATGTGGCAGGGTTTCTGTCCATAATTTACCAGATTTCAGACTCTACTGCAGCTCTTTCAATAGAAAGGCCTTTCATATAGCTGTCCATAAATGCGTTAAATCCAGCCACACCTTCCGGTTTTGGATCCAGTGTGCTGCTTTCCTGATCTGCAAATACTTTGCTATCAAGGAAGCTTTCCAGAGTCTCGCCTTCTTCTTTATTTACCAGATAAGAAGCAAGAAGTGCGATTCCCCAGGCTCCGCCTTCACCTGCAGTAGCCATTACAGATACCGGTGCATTGACAGCATCTGCCAGAATCTGCTGTCCTACACCTTTTGTCTTGAATAATCCTCCATGGCCAAGAAGACGGTCTACTTTTACATTTTCTTTCTCAAACAGAAGGTTCAGACCTACTCTCATGGCTCCAAGGCATGTATACAGATTGGTTCTCATAAAGTTTGCAAGATTAAATTTGCTTTCAGGAGAACGTACAAATAACGGACGTCCTTCTTCAAAGCCTGTCATATGCTCACCCGAGAAATAGCAGTAAGACAGAAGTCCGCCACAGTCCGGATCTCCTTCAAGTGCCTTATTATAAAGGGTTCCGAACAGTTTGTTCATATCCACTTCCATACCCATAGCTTCTGCAAACTCTTTAAATACATTTACCCATGCATTCAGGTCAGAAGTACAGTTGTTGGAATGAGCCATAGCTACCAGATGTCCGGACGGAGTGGTAACCATATCAATTTCTTTATAAGGTCTGGAAAGCTCTTTTTCCAGAACGATCATGGCAAATACAGAAGTTCCTGCGGAAACATTACCTGTGCGGACTGCCACACTGTTTGTAGCAACCATTCCTGTTCCTGCATCACCTTCCGGAGGACACATCGGGATTCCGGCTTTCAGTTTTCCTGTTACATCGAGAAGTTTTGCACCTTCTTCTGTAAGAACACCGGCATCTTCACCTGCAACAAGGGCTTTCGGCATAATATCACGAAGTTTCCATGAGAATCCGTAAGGAGCAACCAGTTCATCGAATTTATCAACCATCTCCTGGTTGTAATCTGCCTTTGTGGTATCAATCGGGAACATACCTGCTGCGTCACCGATACCCAGAACTCTCTTTCCTGTCAGTTTCCAGTGGACATAAGCCTCCAGAGTTGTAATATAATCGATATCTTTTACATGTTCCTCGCCATTAAGAATTGCCTGGTACAGATGTGCGATACTCCATCTCTGAGGAATATTGTAATTAAACAGCTCCATCAGCTTTTCACTGGCTTCCCCTGTAATATTATTTCTCCATGTACGGAATGGTACAAGAAGTTCTCCCTCTTTGTTAAATGGCATATATCCATGCATCATGGCGCTGACGCCAAATGCACCTACAGATTCCAGTTCTATGTCATATTTTGCCTTCACATCCCTTGCCATATCCTGATAACAGTCCTGAATGCCTGTCCAGATATCATCAAGGCTATATGTCCAGACACCGTTTTCATAACGATTTTCCCATTCATGACCGCCAGATGCGATTGGCTGATTTTTATCATCTACAAGTACTGCTTTGATCCTGGTAGAACCAAATTCAATACCAAGCGCTGTTTTGTTAGCGAGAATCGCTGCTTTTGCTTCTGCTGCTCCCATTTTTATGTACCTCCCTGTTTCTCTGTTATTTATGATTACAGATCATTCGACAATCTATAATCATATATTGTTTGTACACCAATATTATTGCATTTCTTTTATTGTTTTACCATGGAAATTTTACGGTTTTAACATACTTTTTATTACTTTAAACTTCTCAGGGCGGCCATTCCAGGCAGTTAATTTCAGCCTGATATGACAGCCTCTGTATTAATTACAAAAATTATTATTTTCTGAATGCAAGTTCATTCCATCTCAGTTCATTCTTAAAATCACGAATATTTGTATCTTTATCAATGTAAACAGCTTCAATACCCATAGCTGCTGCCCAGTCACCCATCTGCTCTGCTGTCAGGTCATAGGAGAATGCTGTATGGTGGGCTCCACCTGCAAGGATCCATGCTTCTGCACCTGTCTTAAGATTTGGCTGTGGTGTCCAGAATGCACTTCCTACAGGAAGCTTCGGCATCGGTTTCTCAACCTTCTTGCATTCCACATCGTTGATGATCAGACGGAAACGGTCTCCAAGATCGATCAGGGATGTTGCAATACCCGGGCCTGTCTTGCTTGTGAATACAAGTCTTGCAGGATCTTCTCTGTCACCCATGGAAAGCGGGCATACTTTAATGCCGATCTTACCATCTGCGACAGACGGGCATACCTCAAGCATATGAGACTGAAGGATTCCTTCTTTTCCAGGTACAAAGTTATATGTATAGTCTTCCATCATGGAAGTTCCTTTTGCATCTTTTACACCAGCTGTCATGATCTTCATCAGACGAACCATTGCAGCTGTCTTCCAGTCGCCTTCTGCACCGAATCCATAGCCTTTTTCCATAAGTCTCTGGATTGCAAGTCCGGGAAGCTGTTTAAGAGCACCCAGATCTCCAAAGTGTGTAACGATTGCCTGATAATTTTTCTCTTCCAGGAATTTCTCAAATCCGATCTCAATCTGAGCCTGAACTGCTACATGACGTTTAAATTCTTCCGGATCTCTTCCCTCAAGAAGAATATCATATTTGCTGTAGTATTCATCTACCAGCGCATCTACATCACCTTTAGCTACATCTTTTACATAATCAGCAATCTCATTTACAGGATAAGCATCAACTTCCCATCCGAATTTGATCTGTGCTTCTACTTTATCACCTTCTGTAACAGCTACGTTTCTCATGTTATCTGCTACACGGCATACACGGATATGGCTGCTTTCCATAATGCCAACAGCTGTACGCATCCAGGAAGCAAGTCTTTCCTG
>OGOX01002278.1_pt1 | contig 11289 bp, 14 predicted proteins | sample 1552761 | NCBI WGS metagenome assembly OGOX01 (sample SAMEA2580212, study PRJEB22360) | human gut metagenome | biome: human gut; feature: human-associated habitat; material: faeces | place: Denmark | collected 2008/2010
AAAAATTTATAGAAAATCATAAAAACCCATGAACCATGGGCGAAAAAAATTTTTGAAATGTTTATATATGGAGAGCATACCACAACAGCCGAAAATACAAAATTCAACCAAGTTTCCGCATATCTTAAATATCCAATAACCACAAGGGTTTTCGAGATTCGGACAACGTATTTATGCGGTTTTCGGGACTTCATTTGTAGCTATATGGAGAGCAACATTTTTTATGCAACTTTGTTGTTAAGGAAAGGACGGTGATTTATTGAACAGCATTAACACAACCAAGCGGTTATTTAACAGAACACTCAACCACGAAAGGACTGAGATTACAAACTATTATACAGGTGAATTTTACAATGTATTCTTTAGAAAGAACGACCGTAGCACCACTCCACAAGGCAAAGTGAGACTATTCTACCCTGTGACCACAAACATCAAAATTGGCACGATTTTCTCTTTCCCAGATAAAGGAAAATATTTAGTTGTTTCACAAGACTCTGATGAGAACAGCGTCTATTATACTTCTCTTGCGATCCGCTGCGATGAGATATTCAAGGTCAAATACAACAATACCCTTGTGAGCGTTCCATTTGTGCTTTCAAGCGAAGTTTATGACATCAGTGAAAATTCCACCATTAGTATTATTGATGGCTCTATAATCGCTTATACGGGGCTTACAGAAGCAACTAAAGACATCACAGGAACGTATAATGTTTTTGGCGGTACATATGAGACAAAGAACTCATTCATCCGTAGTGGACTGATTTACTACTACTTGAAGCGCACAGCCAAAGAAACAAACACATTAACCTATACAGGAGCAACAGAACTTGATACATCTGTTGGAACATATCAATTGACATATGAAGCCAAGACAAATGGATATGCCGTTAATGATCCGATGCTGACATATGTAACATCTGTGCCGGAGATAGCAACTGTATCTGATACAGGTATGCTTACGCTGTTACAAGCAGGATCTGTTACTATCACAGCAACGTGGATTGAGAAAGATGTGGAATGTATTACAGAATTTACTCTGACACAGACACCATTAAAGCCAGACAATCCAACCACATCTGTTACAATTACAGGTGGCGATACTCTTCGCTACGGCAGAACAAAAACATGGACAGTCACTTTCTCTGATTCTGAAAATCAACCAAATTTCACATGGAATGTCAAATCAGACTTCAAAATCACTCAAAATATCACAGGTAATAAAATACAGTTGAAATGTACAGATGATAAGGCAATCGACTGTACGTTTACACTACAAGTTCTCGACAATGAAAGTAACATTTTATCTGAAACAACTATTACTATTGTAGGATAATGAGTTTCCCCAAAAATTGGGAGAAGCTTAAAATAAAAATCACATTGGGACGGTGATACTAACTAGGGCTAAGTTTAACTTAGGGGGTAGGGAGTCCAGCCGTAACAAGGAAAGGATTACAAAATGGAATTAAAAATTGAAGGACTAACACAGGAACAGATGGAACAGGTAAATAAACTCATCCAGAGTGAGACAGACAAGGTTCGCACCGATTACAGCACTAGACTTAGGACTGCAAACGAAGAACTTGCCAAGTACAAACCACAGGAGAAATCTGATTCTGAAAAGGCTCTTGAAGCAAGATTATCTGCTCTTGAAGCCAAGGAAAAAGAAATTGCCGACAAAGAACGATCAATGCAGATTGCTTCTAAGCTAAAAGCGAAAGGACTGCCGGAGACACTGGCTCAGTATCTAAATGTAGGTGAGGACATTGATGGAGCAATTGATAAGGTAGGTGCTGAAATTGGTAACTACTTTCTTGCAGGGAGTAATAAACCTTCCATCCATCAGACCAACCGAGGACTCACAAAGGAAGATTTCAAGAAAATGTCCTACGCTGAAAGAGCAAAACTTTTTTCTGAAAATAATGAATTGTATAAGGCACTTAGTAACTAAGGACTGAACAGTTATAGGTAAATTTACCAATAACAGACATCAGTTCTTTTTTTATGCAGAAAGGACTGAAACATGGACTTAAATGACATTCAGCAAGCCATTAGTACATTTGGATTTCCTATTGCTTGTGTAATTTTTCTTGCTTGGTTTATATGGAAAATCTGGAACCAACAACAGGATCAGAACCAAAGCAGAGAAGAAAAATTATATGAGTTTCTCGGAAAAGCCAATGTACTGAATGAGCAATTAACAGAGACAAATTCAGATTTTGTACAGGTATTGAATGCGTACAAAACTGATATTGAACAAATCAAACATGATGTAACTGAAATTAAAACTAATATGAAAGATTAAGAGGTAAATGAATATGGCTACAATTAATACAAAACTTATCGTTCCAGAGGTTTATGCAGAACTTGTAAGAGAAAAAATCACAGGAAAATGCAAAGTGGCACAGTTCGCCGTGACAAAAGGTAATCTCATGGGGCAAGCCGGAGAAACAGTTAAATTCCCTGCATATAAATATGTTGGTGATGCTTCCGATTGGACAATCGGTACTGCTATGACAGCCGGAGAACTTGAACAAACAACCACATCCGCAACAATTAAAGCAATCGCAGCACCTGGCGTAAATATTTATGATTATGACAATGAGGTTGCGATGGGTCAACAGATTAATGAAGCCGCTTCTCAGCAAGCCGTTTCTATCGCAAGAAAGATGGACACAGATGCGATTGATGCTTGTCTTACTTCTCCATTAAAGAAGAAACTTGCAGCAAAGAACACTGTAACACAGGATGAACTTATCGCAATGCTTGGTCTTTATGGCGATGACAGAGACTCTGCTGATTTTGATGCAATTGTTATTCATTCTGTATTTGCACCATCCTTCTACTCTATGGATATGTTTGTTTCCAGAGAAAAAACTATGGTAAAAGATGGCAATGGCATCACCATTAATGGTGTTATCGGATATTTTCTTGATATTCCCGTTGTGCTGAGCGATAGACTCTATGACACAACTTCTCAGGAAGGTTTCATCCTTATGATGAAGAAAAATGCTCTGTCCTTACTTCCAAAAGAATCTCCATTCACAGAGGTTGCAAGGGATGCATCTAAACGACTTAGCACCATCTTTACATCTGATTTTTATGCAATGGCATTGACTGACGATAGTGCTGTTGTGTACGCAAAGAACGTAATCGGCTGATAGAGGGCTGCCCTAAAGTGGGGTATAAACAAAGGGGGACGCAAATTTGTGTCTCCCTTTTTTGAAAGGAGCAAGCAAAATGCTAGACGGAGCAAAACTTAAATTCCTGCGCTATATGCACGGCAAAACACAGAAAGAAGTTGCAGATTGGTGTGATGTCAACCTGCGCTTCGTTAAGGGAGTTGAGCGCAATGAATATAATCCTTCGCAGGAAGTTTACGAAGCATGGCTCAACTGTATTTATGGCATTGGTGAGCCAATAAAAAGGGAAAAACCAGTAAAAGAAAAGGTAATAAGTCCATCCAAGAGACGGACTGCAACAAAAAAATAAAAGGCGTAAGGAAGTACATAACAAAATGACAGGTACTGAATTTAGACAGTGGAGACGTAGTTTGGAAGTAACACAACAGATGGTGGCTGATTATTGTCATTGCAACAAAAGCACTATCTGTCGATTCGAGAAGAGTCAGATTGAGTTGTTACCTCATTTGGCTGAGAAACTAATTGAGTTTAAGAACCACTATAAATAATTTATGGCAAAGTTGAAATCGAAATCAGATAGAAAGGAAAGGTGAATGAATTGTTGAGTTGCAACAATGATTTCGCCTTTATCTTTTTGAGCCTACTGAACGATTTGTTCACCGTAGGCAAAAAAGATGAAAGCGAAATACAGAGATTTATTATTACAAGGAAACAAATGGATTGACGGATCAGATGAGTATGGATTAATTCTGACGGATGATATTGATAGTTTACTATCCTGCTCCATCCTCAAACAAAAGAAAAATTGGAATGTTGAACAGATATTATTATTTAAAGCGTGTTCAAAAAATTTTGACGCTTATGGTGAAACCCTCAACGCCACACATGAAGCAATTGGCGTTGATTTAGCACTTACAAATGGAAAAAGTTTTGACAATCATTTGACCAAATTTAGCCCTAGTGGCGATAAGGACAACCCTCAATCAATTAATCTGAACAGGATCGAAGGAATCAGCAGGTACAGATATAAAGACAAGTATAATCTTTCTACTGTCCTACTGCTGTGGTCTTTATATGACCTGCCAAAAGAGAAACTATCAGATGAACTTATGATGTTGCTTATAGCCATTGATGGCTCATTTGACGGATTTTATACGCAGGAACAATATATTCCAATCCATGAACATTGGATAAGGGATGTACTGGAACTGCCGAAGTTTCTGGAATGCGAAAGACGGCACACCAGAGCAGATTTTGAAGCTATTCAGGACAAATATAAATTGAAAGAAAAAATAAAAATAAAAAAATCAAACCTATATACGGACATAGACATTGAAGCTATTAATGAACTGCTTGCATGGGAAACTGATATTCAAATAGAACTTCCAGCAGATAAATTTTATCAGAAAGCAGTCGTAAGAGACAACGGTAGTTATATATCGAAAGATCTCAGCAGTATCAAGAAAATTTGTGAAAATCCATTTTGTTCTGCTCTCACAAAGAAAAACTATGTGTGTTATTCAGAGATTGTTGAGGTATTAAGATGAAATATACAGAAGAACATAATGTAATCATTTACTCCGGCAAAATTGCAAATGAACTACTCCGGCGAGGTCACAGGATCGTGAAGGTCATGCCAGACAGGAGAAATAAGATTAAGACAGTATTTATCTTTGCAAATGATGAATGTATTGTGCAGGATGTGGATGAACTCACACGACCAAATGATAGTGAAATTTTTGCAAGCCTATATTAAATCTAGGGTGTCATGTTTCGTTACTCCCGTTGTCAACGAAAACTTTTCGCTCACGCCGTGAATACAACCGAAATTCTTACAAGAAAACAGGGGATAAACCGTAAATCCGGCTCTATCTCACGGTCATCTTTTCGACTTATCTAATGGTTATTTCGACCGTGAAATTGTGGAGTGAGAAAAGCAAATCCGAAACTTTCGGACTTGAAATAAATTTACATAGGAAAGGAATCAAAAAAATGAGAAAAACAATTGTAATTTTTTCAGCAAGTAAGGCACGAGAACTACTAAAGAATGGATTTCAGATTATTGACATCAAGCCACATCATGATGATCCTACAAAGAAACAATCAGTTTTCGTATTTAAGTACGATGATAGAATTAATGATTTTATCTAATTCATTTCTGCTGAAAAATTTCCCAACAAAAAAGAGAAAAAATAAATAGGTGCTTACAGATTGATGCAATCCATTTGACTGTTCCGCTAATGCTGCACAGATCAAATGTCTTGTGATTCACATGAACATTTCCAAAACTGGACAGTTGAGAAATACAGATTAAAGAACACTAAAGTACGTTTCAACTGTCAAAAAATGGAAAAAGAACGAAGGTACAGGTAAATGAAAGCACAAGTGAAAGAAAAAAGTGAGATTTCCTTCACAAAGTGTGTGAGAGAATGAGCGCAAGCGAATGAGCGAATGCACTTTGCATCAATCTGTATGCCCGAATCCAATTGTACAAAAAAGGAGTCATAAAAAATGCTAGAATTAAACAAGGAATACACTTACAAAGAAATTTGTGAGGAATTAAAATGGAAAGTTTCAGATGGAAATTCAAAGAAAGCACAAATCAGAGAGATAGAATCTGCTTATAAGTTTTTCCACCCAGAAAATAAGAAAACACATAAACCCAAGAAATCATATATTTTTACAGAAATGCTTCGGGAGTTACAAAAACCATCGGTAAAAAATAATGGTGGATGTCATAATGATAAAAATATTTCACCTATGATGGAGTACCTTAGAGTAATATTCTCTGATGAGAGGTTGCATGAACAACCATTTACGATGACAAATTTGTTTTGCAATGTCATGAAATTTATGAGAAAAAGTTGCTACGAAAAAGGATATGCCGAAGATGATGAACTTTTGAATTATTGCCAAAGAAATTATATCTATAATCCAAATTTATTCAAGGCTTATTCCGCTACCATCAAAAAAGTTTTAAAAGAAATCACTTTAAATGCGATTACGGCATTAGGCAAAAAGAATCTTGCTGAATATGAGGATGGATATATCTTTTACTACAAGATGGCAAAGTCAGATGATCGTATTCTTGGTAATATTTTTTCTGATTATATTAATGATGAAGTCATTGAGGTTGAAAGAAAAATTTGTGAAGAATTTAATGAAAAACACAATTTGTCCTCTAAGATGAAAGGACGACAGTTACTGAGGAAGATATATGCGTCAAAAGCATTACGGGAACAATTTGACAGAGAAAAATGTGCTGAACTGATGAAACATGAGGATGCTATCAGAGACTTAAATGGTGTGATTGAAGAAACATATCAATTTAGTTTTAGTATTCAGTACATAGATGAGGATAGACCACTTATTTCTTATTACAGAGCAGTGAGTATTAACGATATGGAAAAACTCACACTTACAGATAATGAAGTATGGAATCTTGCGAAAAAGATATGTCATATTGTTGTGAATAAGAGCCGAAAATCATTTTTCCAAGACAAACGCAACAGAAAATATGATACTTTTGAGGATATGCAGGATATGGTTGTTACGGAACATCTGTTGTTTAAAAATGGTCTGTTGGATGGTCTTGTGAATGAAAATGCAGATTATGATCTGGTTGTACTGGATGAGAACGGTAAACCAGAACTATGGACTGAGAATTGGGGACTTCCAGATGTAATGGGATTTTAACGGGGGTTCTGCTGGAACCGCACCCAAAATATAAATGCTGTCGGTTTAGAACGCTAAATTGACCGATAGCTTCGGTTTAGAAACAGAAACGAACGGAAGTAATATTTAGTTTACTTCTATAGATAGGACGGAGGTCTTTTTTATAAGACTTCCGTTATTTTTATACATAAAAAAGGAGCAAAAAAATGACAGAACAAGAAATTAAATGGGAAAATGAAAAATTTGAAATGAAGAAAAGGAGTTTCGAGTTGATGCTTCAAATGCGGGACTATCTCGATAAGATGACAGAAACGTGTAATAAATCATTAGAAATCTTGAAAGGAGTGAGATAAAATGCCAGCATATAAATCAGAAAATCCAAATCCTACAACATTAATCGCCAAAATGACAAAAGTTTGTCCTTACTATGTCGGGAAGTATGTGGAGTGGTATCTTACTCCACCAGATGAAAGGCAATCATGGGATGACTTATGCAAATGCGATAATCATTTCCAAAATAAATCTGGTGAAAATAGAACAGAAAAATTCTGCAAAGAGAACTGGTTGGTTCGTGAGGACTCACAAGCAGCCATTAAGATTTACATGAAACATATGCAGACAGTCAACACCATGAAGATTTATCAGAAGATGCTTGATAAGGCTCTTTCTGGTGATGTACAGGCGGCTAAGTATATACAAGACTTCCATGCAAGTAAATTTTTCGAGGATGAACAGGATGAAATCAATGACTTTTTGAATACTGTAAATATACCCAAATTAAAGAAAACTAGGGGGTGATTATATGGCACTCTCAAGACAAAATATGGAGAAATTAAGATGGCTATGGGCTGATGAGAATAAGATTGAATGGATTGAAACATTTTTGAAAATTGCAAACAAAGAGGGTAAAATTGTACCGTTCATCCTGACTGACGAACAGAGAGCATTTGTATCTGGACTGGAGCACAAGAACATCATAAGCAAAAGCAGGCAGTTGGGTTTGTCAGTTGTTTGTGCCGCATTGAGTATCAGAAAGTGCATCGTGCAGGACAACACAACTTGTGTGCTTATCTCTCACTCTCAGGAGTCAACCAACAAGGTTTTTGCTAAATTAAAGCAACAATTCTACTCTCTTCCCGATTGGTTGCGTCCAGATTTGTTGACTAATAACAGGCAAGAATTGACCTTCACAAATGGCAGCCGTATCTCTTGCCAGACAGCAGGTAATAAAGATTTGTGCAGAGGCGACACGATCAATGGAGTATTACATATGAGCGAATATGCGCTTTGGAAGAATCAGGACGGACAGTTACAATCTCTGATGCAAGCCAGTACAGAATCAGCGCAAATTATAATTGAATCCACAACAAAAGGCTTCAATAAGTTCACTGAATTATATATGCAGAGTATCAACAATGAGAACGACTTCAAGCCGTTCTTTTTTAATTTTATCAATGGTCGTGCGCTGTTTGAGAACCAATATAAACAATCTGTCAAGTCCTATAAGGCAAGACATAATGGCAAGATGCTCACTGAGGATGAATACGATGAGGAGGAAAAATACCTTGCTACGCTAGGCATGACACCAGATCAAGCAGTATGGCGCAGGGGAAAGATTGCAGAATCTTCTCTGGATGCTTTTCATGAGGAATTTCCGTCTACATTTGAAGAATCTTGCATTGTTACTGGTTCAAGTGTCTTCGATAACAGTCGTGTGATTCGTATTCAGCAGACAATTACGGAGAAAAAGGTTAAGCCGCTGTCACTGGATAAGATTGTGGGATTACCGCAGTTGTTAAGACCATATGTGCAAAATAAATCCTTGCTGATATGGGATGTTCCGAAGTACGGAGTTAAATACTATGCAGGAATTGATGTATCTGAAGGACTTGGTGGAAAACATGACTATTCTACTATTTTTATGGTGGATGCGGATGGTAAACAGGTACTGGAATTTAGAAACAATAAGACAAAACCTTATACATTTTCTGATGTTTGTGATGCAGTCGGCAGGTGGTACAACAAGGCTCTGCTGACAGTAGAAAAAGCAAGTGGCGGTCACTCTGTTATTGAAAGACTTAGGTACGAGAAACACTACATGAACATGACCAAATATAAGACCTATGATGAGTATAATCGCACTGTCTGGCAGGTTGGATTTAGTACCAACAACAAGACCAAAAGTATTTCAGTTAATGATGCTCGTGAGTGGTTTGAGAAAGGTCTTATTGCTATCAAGAGTAATAATTTACTGGAAGAAATGAAAACATTTGTGGCGCAGGACAATGGTGCTTTCAATGCGGTTGTCGGCTCACACGATGACTTGGTATCAGGATTCTGGCTGTGCATACAAGGCATGAAAAACGGATTCTGGTATCCATTTTAAGGAAAGGAGTTAAGATGATTAACGATTATATACAGAAACAATATGGTAACAATCCGAAATGGTTCATGGAAGAAGTTAATCAACACAATCATGCTGCAAGAATCGCTGATGTTGTTGCTAATCGTGACTATCTTGCAGGACGACACAAGGTGCTAAATCGTGAGGATTCTTATTACAAGGGAAAGAAATATATCACAAGAAAAACGATATTAAATTACGCTAAGACAGTGATACGATTCCATGACACATTTCTGCTGGGAAATCCTGTCAGTTTATCATGTCAAGACAGCGAAACTTTAAAGACATTCAATGATATTTACAAGTTGGGTCAATATGAGACGGTAGACTACCAGATTATTGATAGAGTCAATAAATTTGGTGATGCCTTTGAGGTTATTTATGTTGAGGACAGTGTGATTAAATCTAAGGTACTGGACAGTGCTTGCTGCTATCCTGTTTATGATGATAAAGGGAAATATGTCGCATTTATTGAACACTGGACAGATGTGTATACTCATGTGACCTACTGGAATGTTTACTATCCTACTTATGTTGAGTGTTGGTCAAATGATGGTGGAGATGAACATTTATTGAGTACCACCATGAGTATTGGACTGCCTATCCATTACCATAATTTCTCAGACAAGGATTATAATTTTGGGGAGTCAATGCTTACGGACATTAAGCCTATTATGGATGAATTAGAGGACTTGCTGAGTAAATTCTCTGATAGCATTTATACCAATACTATGAATGTATTACCAATTGCTACGGGACAGTATATAGAATCTTCAATTCCTGCTGATGCTACAGGATATGTGCTTAATCTTGATAATGGAGATTTCAAGTATGCAAGTTGTAATATGGATTATAACAGTATCAAACTGTTACTGGATAATCTCAAACAGATGTTAAATGATATTGCTTGTATTCCGTCAGTTTTAGGCAGTTCAACCTCGATTGCGAATATCTCAGAAGTGGCAATGAAAATTCTCTTTGCTATGGCAGAGGTCAATGCTAATGAGTGCAAGAAATGGCTGAATACTGGATTTAAGCAAAGATTTAAGACGTTCCAGAAGATATTGTCAATGCAGGGTATCAGTGTTGGATGTGATGTTGATGTTGTTTATAACGTGGCTATGCCAGTTGCAGGATCGGAAATGATTGCTAATTTAAAAGCATTACAGGAAATGGGAGCAGTGTCAGTTGATACGATTATGGAAAAAGTAGACCTTGTGAGTGATCCTGAGGTTGAGAAGATGAGGTTACAGAATGAGAAAAGTGTTGTAAATCCTAGTGATATAGTAGGAAACGAATGAGGATGATACTGTGGGTGTAGGTGCTTAGTGCTTTAGTGTAGTGAAGTGTAATCAAAAAATTCAGTTCTATAGAATTGAGCATTTTATATAATTCATAGTGACATACTGGGAATTAAAATATAGATGATTTACGCCAATGCTTTACTATACTAAAGTAAATTACACTTCCAATAAAAATGTGACTGGATAATGTCAAGAAATAACAAAACTTGACTTTTTTGTAGATGAAACCAAAATTTCATAACAGAATCCGCATAAGATTCCTAATCTTATACACGATTTTAGGACAATATGGGCTAAAAAGATGGTACGGGACGGGTAATTGTCAGAAAATCATCGGATCAGTGCCAGATGCAGCCGTAAAAAAATAAGTTGTGCAAGATGTACAAAGAACGGGCGGCCTTTTTTGTACCCCAAAAACCGAATATCCCGCCAGAAATACCACTTTTCGCAAACCTATTGCCAGAAATTTAACAGTTCTGTACAATACAGGTACAGTAAAAAACAACACAGGAGGGCGCAATGCGAAGCACGACCAAGCTGATGAAGAACTGGCAGTTCACCGGCCCTGACGGCAAGACCGTCGCCGTCGATCTGCCGCACACCTGGAACAACATCGATGGTCAGGACGGCGGCAATGATTATTGGCGCGGCACCTGCACCTATACAACGCAGTTTGCGGCCCCCGCTTATGACGCTGAAACGCAGCAGGTCTGGCTGCAGTTTGAGGGCGTCAACGCCAGCGCAAGGGTCACGCTGAACGGTCAGG
>OGOX01002284.1_pt1 | contig 11251 bp, 9 predicted proteins | sample 1552761 | NCBI WGS metagenome assembly OGOX01 (sample SAMEA2580212, study PRJEB22360) | human gut metagenome | biome: human gut; feature: human-associated habitat; material: faeces | place: Denmark | collected 2008/2010
GGAGCGGCAGATTATCTGCAGCTTAAGGAACCTCTGAAAAAATGTGGGATGAAGCTTGTTATTCTGAGAAAAACAGGGCTTCCTTTTTTTATGTTCAGGTACAGAAAACATTATTCATTTGTGGCGGGGATGCTGCTTGCAGCGTCTATTCTGCAGATAATGTCGATGTTTGTATGGGAGATAGAGGTTGACGGAAACAGCTATTACACGGATAATGTAATAGTTTCTTACCTTCAGGGAAATGATGTATATGTGGGATGCAGAATGTCAAAAGTAATGTGTGACAGCCTTGAACAGAAGATACGTAAGGATTTTGATGATATTACATGGGTATCAGCAGAAAAAAGCGGAACAAAACTTATAGTGCATATTAAGGAAAATGACGGGGACAACGTTGTCGGGAAAGCAAAAAGCCCTTCGGATATTATTGCATCGTCTGACGGAGTGGTTGAGAGCATTGTAACAAGGTGCGGAACACCGCTTGTCAAGAAGGGAGATGAAGTAAAGACGGGAGATGTTCTTGTGAGCGGGGAGGTAGTACTGTATAACGATGCAAAAGAGCCGACGGACAGCTGTTATGTACAGGCAGATGCGGATATACTGGTAAGGACGTCAATACAGTATGAAAATACAGTACAGCGCGGATATAAGTGTAAGATATATACGGGAAAGAAAGTTACACACTACGTTATCAATGTGATGGGCAATGTGGCTGAACTGGGACTCATTCCGGCGGATTACGAAAAGTACGATGTCGTTACCGAAATTGGCAGACTGAGGCTTACAAAGGACTTTATGCTTCCGGTGTGTGCGGGACGCAGAATTATATACGAATACATAACCGAAGACGGAATGCACAGTGAAGAAGAAGTTACACAGATATTGACTGACAATTACGAAAATTATTTGAATAAATTGAAGAAAGAGGGTATCCAAATAGTGTCAGATAGTGTTAAAATAGACATAACGGATGTGAATGCAGGCATGAGCGGAAGCATTCACGTAGTAATGCCATTTAAGGAGCGCAGATCTTGTGATGTCAGAACAGTTGATTAGTATACCTGCCGAACACAGTGTCAATGTATTTGGCAGATTTGATGAATATGCCAAGAAGATAGAACGAGCGTTGAAAGTCAGTATAATTACAAGAGGCTCTGAGGTTCATGTGAGTGGTGATGAGCATTCAGTCAGCATGGCTGTTGGAGTGCTTGAGTCACTGCTTAAGCTGTCACAGAGCAACGGAGTGGTTACTGAACAGAATGCGGATTATGCAATTGCAATGGCGATGGAAGAGCGCCGGAATGCTGTTGTTGAACTTGATAAGGATATAGTATGCCGGACTATTGCAGGCAAGCCTATCAAGCCTAAGACTCTTGGACAGCAGCATTATGTCAATGAGATAAAGGATAAGATGATAGTATTCGGCATAGGGCCTGCCGGAACGGGTAAGACTTATCTTGCAATGGCTATGGCAATTAATGCATTTAAGAATAATGAGGTAGGAAGAATAATACTTACACGACCGGCAATCGAGGCGGGTGAGAAGCTCGGCTTCCTTCCGGGAGATCTGCAGAGCAAGGTGGATCCGTATTTAAGACCTTTATATGATGCGTTGTTTCAGATTATGGGACCTGAATCATTCAATGCCAACATGGAGAAGGGACTTATCGAGGTTGCGCCTCTTGCGTACATGAGAGGACGTACGCTGGATAATGCGTATATTATTCTTGATGAGGCACAGAATACAACTCCTGCACAGATGAAGATGTTCCTTACGCGAATTGGCTTCGGCTCCAAGGTAATAGTTACCGGAGACCAGACACAGAAGGATCTTCCCAAGGATGCGGTATCAGGACTTGATGTTGCACTTAAGGTGCTCGCCGGTGTTGATGAGATAGGAATAGTGAAGCTTGATAACAGGGATGTTGTAAGACATCCGCTTGTCCAGAAGATTGTTAAGGCGTATGAGACATATGAAGAAAAAGAAGAGCTTCGCAAGAAGAGAATAGCTAACGGAGCTGTATACAACAAGAATAAGAAGGACGACAGGCGTCGGAGGAATTATGACAATTAATATTGATTATGAGACAGATATCAGGATAGTACCGGAGATACCGGAAGAAGAGATTATTAATAAAGTTATAACGCAGGCATGCGATTACGAAAAATGCCCATACGAGGTTGAGGTTAATGTATTGCTAACTGACAATGAATCTATACATGAGACGAACCGCGAGTACAGGGGAGTTGATGCTCCTACCGATGTGCTGTCATTTCCGATGATTGATTATGAGGCACCGGCAGATTTTGCATTCCTTGAGGATTCTCCTGTAGAGGATTATTTTGACCCTGACACGGGAGAACTTCTGCTCGGTGATATTGTTATATCGGTAGAGAAAGTTATGGAGCAGGCAGAGAAGTATGGACACAGTGTAAAGCGTGAGCTTGCATTCCTTGTTGCACACAGCATGCTGCATCTGTTCGGATATGATCATATGGAGCCGGATGAGGCAGAGGTAATGGAGGACAAGCAGAATCAGATACTGCTTAATATTGGAATAACAAGAATGGAGGACAATATATGAGAAGAAAAGGCTTAATTAAAAAGTGTGCGGCGCTGTCACTTGCACTGATAATGTCGATGGGAACTCTTGCAGGATGCGGTAAGGGTGGTGATTCAACAACAGATACACTGCTGTCACAGAATGAGAGCAAGGTGGCTGATGCCAATACGGATGCCAAGGGAGAACCTGCTACAACTGATGCGTCACATCCGAATGAAGCAAGAAGCATGCTTACTGGCAAGTGGGTGCCTGCTGATACTGCCAACAATTCACCTGTATGTGTAATGTACAGCAACATCAAGGATGCAATACCACAGTCATCAATAAGCTATGCGGATATAGTATTTGAATCACTTGTTGAAGGTGGAATTACAAGACTTTGCGCATTCTTTGAGAATAAAGACAATCTTGTTAAGATAGGACCTGTAAGAAGCTGCCGTCTGTATTATCTGTTCCTTGCCAAGGAGTATGAGGCGACATATGTACATTTTGGATATTCAGATCTTGCTGAAGAGTATCTTAAGATGGACAAGATGCATTCACTCGACGGAATGGTATATTGTGGGTTCTACAGAAGCACTGACAGAGTTGCCCCGCATAATGCATACACATCATGGCAGGGAATTATGGACAGTGTGGCTGCCAAAGGATATCCTACAACATATCCTGAAGGATACCGTTCACCTCTTCAGTTCAATACTGATGATAGTAATGATATAGACCTCTCCGGGGATCCTATTGCACAGAAGTGTAATAAGTTTGTTCCGGGCTATCCATACAATAAGCCGTGGTTTGAGTATAATGCCGAGGATGGGCTTTATTACCGTTATCAGTTCGGTGATGCACATATTGACAAAGAGACGGGCGAACAGCTTGCATTTAAGAATATCCTTGTGAAGTATGTTACGGGTGATTATGTTGACGGAACACCTGACTATGTTAATTCAGATGCAGGAATGGCTCTCTATATTACTGACGGATATGCAGTCCCTGTTACATGGTGGAAGCTTGAAGAATTCGGACAGACATATTATTATGGCGCTGATGGCAAAGAGATTACTGTTAATCAGGGTAAGACATTTATCTGCTATGTAGAAGAAAGATATAAAGATAATGTGGAAGTGCTTCCGTAAAACGAAGTATGATACGTTGAAGCCTGCAAAAGGAGGAATTTATGACAGAGACTGAACTTCTTGATGAGGCGAGGCATGCGATGCTTAATGCATATGCACCATATTCAAAGTTCTGTGTTGGTGCAGCACTGCTTGCAGATGATGGTACGGTATATACCGGATGCAATATTGAGAATGCATCATACGGCGCAGCGATATGTGCCGAACGCGTTGCAATAGCCGGATGTATATCTGACAAAAAACGGCATATACGCCGGATAGCTATATGTTCAACGAGTGGGAATGAGACATTTCCATGCGGAATATGCAGGCAGGTTATGAGCGAATTCATGGATGAAGATTCGCAGATAATTCTCGAGACGAAGGATGGCGGCTTTCATGTATACACATTGGCAGAGTTGCTGCCATATTCATTTAATTCGGATAGTATGAATTCCGGCAAATAGTTAATACTAAAGGCATGACACTTTGTGTTGTGCCTTTTTACGCATTGTGTCCAAAAAAAGCGCATGTTATGAATGTGCGGAAAGCAGTGCAGTATGAAAATGAGCCGGTATAATAAAATATGTCTTTGCGTATGTGGAATGCTCAGCCTGTTCTTTGCGGGTTATATGGTGAGCTATAATTTTTCAGCCAATGACAAGGAGAGCTTTCTTGTAAGAGATATTCCTACACAGGCAGCAGATGCTTCAGATGAGATTATTGTGTCGAATGTAACATCACTTAATATAGAAATTTATGATATTGACAAAAAGACATCAAAGACGCAGACCAATACAATTCCGATTGCTTATCTTGGGCTTACAAGGCATGAACTTATAGAGACGCTTCAGGATTATATGCTTAATCCTTCGGTGAATGATAAGGCACATGGACTGATTGCATGTGAACTGGTCGAATTCACGAAGCAGTCGGTGACAATCCGCAAGACATACAGTGCAAAAAATCTTCCACAGAGATATTATATTGTAGCGGAAAAGGGCGTGCTTGTAATATATCTTGATAACGGGCGTACACTTTATGACAGGACTGATATACGTCTTACGCAGCTGCCGCAGAGCGTGCAGGAAAAGGTAATGAACAAAATGAGGGTAGACAGTGCGGAAGAACTGTATGATTTCCTTGAAACATTTACAAGTTAGTAAAAAAATGATATGATAAAAATATTAATTTGCAGTGTGAAGCGTTGCAATGTACGGATGCTTAAGCTTCTGCAGAATCGGAGGGTAGCGTATATGGGAACACCACATAACAGTGCATCAAAAGGTGATATAGCAAAGACGGTTCTCATGCCGGGAGATCCGCTGAGAGCAAAGTTTATCGCAGAGCATTTTCTTGAAGATGCGGTATGCTTTAACAGGGTGCGTAATATGTTCGGATATACCGGAACATACAAAGGGAAAGAAGTATCTGTAATGGGAAGCGGAATGGGTATGCCTTCCATGGGAATATACAGCTACGAGCTTTTTTCGGAGTATGACGTTGACAGAATTATAAGAATCGGTTCAGCAGGCGGATATGCAGATGATGTGCATGTAAGGGATGTAATTATTGCAATGGCGGCTTCAACAGACTCCAATTATGCAAGCCAGTACAGACTGGGTGGAACATTCGCACCGACTGCGGACTATGGAATGCTCAGTGCGGCAGTGGAGGCTGCACAACAGAAGAATATTCCGGTTAAGGTCGGCAATGTGCTTTCTACAGATGTGTTCTATCATGTTGACAGTGAGTATGCTACAAGATGGAAGAATATGGGTGTGCTTGCAACAGAGATGGAATGCGCGGCACTCTATATGAATGCGGCATATTTTGGCAAAAAGGCGCTTGGCATATTCACGGTTTCAGACCACCTGTTTACCGGTGAGGAACTCTCTGCCGAAGAAAGAGAGACAACATTTACCGATATGATGGAGATAGCACTTGCAATATAGGGCGTATGTGCACGACAACACAATGAGCACAAAGAAGCACGATAGTATGGAAAGTATGACATGTAAAGATTTTCGTAAAATGATAGATGCCTTTGACAAAAAACAGCTTGATATCGATACAATGAGCAGATTCGTTGAACATGTATCAGGCTGTTTGGATTGTCAGGAAGAATATGAGATATATTATATTATGAAGTATGCACTGTCGGATGATGAGATTATGGATAAAGAGATTGCATCACAGCCGATACCAGTACAGCGTCTGGTTAATTCGTATGATTTTAAGGCTCTTGTTACATACAGGCTTCGTGAGGCAGCCTCAAAGCTGGATAAGATAAAACGCAATGATTACTATAACAGATGTCTGTTTGCTATTGCCCAGTTCTGCGTCGTTCTTATGGCAGTTTTCTATATTTTTTCGAATGTATTCATGTAGTAACAATAATATTTTTGATGTGAGGATGTAATGGCAAAGTTAGTTTTAATAGATGGACACAGTATTCTGAACAGGGCATTCTACGGGGTGCCGGATCTTACCAATGCACAGGGGGTTCATACCAATGCAATATACGGATTCCTTAATATCATGTTTAAGATAATTGATGAGGAGAAGCCGGAGCACCTTATAGTTGCATTTGACATGAGCGCACCTACGTTCAGGCATAAGATGTTTGCAGAGTACAAAGGCACAAGAAAGCCGATGCCCGAAGAATTAAGACAGCAGGTACCGCTTATCAAAGAGGTCCTTGAGGCTATGGGGATAGAGATTGTCCAGAAAGAAGGCTATGAAGCTGATGATATCCTCGGTACAATTGCAAAGCATAGTGAAAAGAACGGACTTGATGTATCAATAGTATCCGGAGACAGGGATATTCTTCAGATTGCTACTGAACATATAATGATACGTATTCCAAAGACAAAAAAAGGTGTTACTGAGATAGAAAACTATAATGCATGTGATGTCGAGGCACTGTACGGAGTTACACCTGCCGAGTTCATTGATATGAAAGCTCTTATGGGAGATTCATCAGATAATATACCGGGAGCGCCGGGAATAGGTGAGAAGACGGCAGGAGCAATTATACAGAAGTTCGGTTCAGTGGAGAATGCGTATGACCATATCGATGAGGTTACACCTAACAGGGCAAGGAATTCACTTGCTGATAACTATGATCAGGTGCTTCTTAGCAAGAAGCTGGCAACTATAGACATTGATGCACCGGTTGAATATGATGTTGATAGTGCAACACTTGATAACATGTTCTCTGATAAGGCATATGAGATGTTCAAGAGATATAACTTCAAGAGTCTGCTCAAGAAGTTTGATGCCGCAACGACGACAAGAGAACCTGAGATATTTGATAAGTTCAGGACTATAGGGGACTTCGGAGAAGTTGAAGAATACTTCGCAGGTGCAGACTTTGGCGGCTGCATCGGATTGAAGCTGCTGTATGAGGATGGATGTGTATCAGGGGCTGCGCTGGCACATGAAGATAACAGTGTATGCTACATACCGGTTCAGGGCTTTGTTACAGAGGATTATCTCAAAGCAAAGATAACGGATATGGCTGCTGTATGTGACTGCATTGCGGGACTTAATATTAAGTCAGTCCTCCCGGCAATAGACAGACAGGTATATCCAAAGCTTATTGATGCCGGACTTGGCGCATATCTTCTTAATCCCCTTAAGGAAAGCTACAGCTATGATGAGCTTGCAAGGGATTATCTCAATATGCTTCTGCCTAACAGGAATGAGCTGACAGGCAGGATGTCATACGCAGAGGCATCAATGGTGAAGAGTGAAGAACTTGCCAGACTTGCATGCATGGAGGCGTATTGTGTAAGACACGCATGGAAAGTGATAAGTGTAAAGCTTGATGAAGTGCAGATGAAGCATCTGTTTGATGATATAGAGATGCCGCTTGTATTTGTGCTGTACGACATGGAGTGCGAGGGAATAATGGTTGACTCCAAAGGGCTTAAGGAGTATGGTGACAAGCTTGCAACAAGAATCACAGAACTTGAGAACACAATATATGAGCTGGCAGGGACGAAGTTCAACATTAATTCTCCAAAGCAGCTTGGAACTGTATTGTTTGAAGATATGAAGCTCCCGAGCGGTAAGAAGACAAAGAGCGGATATTCGACGGCAGCAGACGTACTCGAGAAGCTTGCACCGGAATATCCCGTTGTTGCGAAGATACTTGAGTACAGGCAGCTTACCAAGCTTAAGTCAACATATGCAGACGGCCTTGCAGTGTATATACGTGAGGACGGAAGAATACACGGACATTTTAACCAGACTATTACTGCTACGGGGAGAATAAGCAGTACCGAACCGAATCTTCAGAATATTCCGGTAAGAATGGAGATTGGAAGACAGATACGAAAAGTATTCGTGCCAAAGCCGGGATGTGTATTCCTTGATGCCGATTATTCGCAGATTGAGCTCAGGATTCTTGCACATATGTCTCAGGATGATAAGCTTATAGCTGCGTATAATACTGCACAGGATATACATGCAATTACTGCATCACAGGTGTTCCATGTTCCGCTTGATGAGGTTACAAGAACACAGAGAAGTAATGCCAAGGCAGTTAATTTTGGAATAATATATGGAATAAGTTCATTCGGCCTCAGCCAGGACTTAAGCATATCCAGAAAGGAAGCTTCAGAATATATCGAACAGTACTTTGCTACATATCCGCACATAAAGGAATTTATAGACGGACTTGTTGCAAGTGCAAAGAAGAATGGATATTCGACAACTATGTTCGGAAGACGCAGGCCTGTGCCGGAGCTTAATTCAAGTAATTTCATGCAGAGACAGTTTGGTGAGAGAATTGCGATGAATTCACCTATTCAGGGCTCTGCGGCAGATATAATAAAGATAGCAATGATTAATGTAAGCCGTGCGCTTAAGGATAATAACCTTAAGTCAAAGATGATACTTCAGGTGCACGATGAACTACTTATTGAGACATATGAGGATGAGGTGGATGCTGTAAGACAGATTCTCATTGATAATATGACGAATGCAGCCAGTTTAAGAGTGCCGCTCGAAGTTGATGTGAAGGAAGGCCATGACTGGCTGGAAGCACACTAAGAATGGCAGTGATGGAGGTCGTTACAATGTACGTTTTTGGTATAACCGGAGGCGTGGGTGCCGGCAAATCAACGGTGCTCAGGCTGATAAAAGAGAACTTTAATGCATCGGTAATTGAGGCAGATGAGGTTGGAAGAATGCTTATGGAGCCGGGTAACAGTGCATATCTTAAGATAGTTGAGATATTTGGAGAGGATATTCTTGATAATCCCGGTGAACAGGGTTCTCCAATCAACAGGGCAAAGCTTGCCGGGATAGTGTTCAACAATAAGAATAAGAGGATGGTTCTCAATGGAATAGTACATCCGCTTGTTAAAAAATACATCACCGAAGAAATCGGAAGGATAAGGTGTGCTGAAAAATATGATTATGTATTTGTTGAGGCGGCACTTCTTATAGAAGATCATTATGACATTATATGTGATGAACTGTGGTATATATATGCTGATGAAGAAACAAGAAGGGAAAGGCTTAAGTCAAGCCGTGGGTATTCGGATGAAAAAATTGATTCGGTATTCGCAAGCCAGTTGTCAGATGAACAGTTCCGCAGCCATTGCAGCCGTGTGATAGACAATTCACATGATGAACAGATGACACTTGGGCAGTTAAAGGAGATTATCGGTTATTATGATTAATGTAGAAAAGATTAGGGATGATCTCGTCTTCGGACTTGATATAGGAACACGTAATGTTGTAGGTGTCGTTGGATATATGAATAAGTCCAGGTTCATGGTTATCGCCATGGCATGCAGGGAACATGATACAAGGGCAATGATTGACGGACAGATTCACGATATATACAAAGTAGGTGATACAATAAGAAGTGTTAAGAATGACCTTGAGCGTCAGCTTGACATGAAGCTTACGGATGTATGCATAGCAGCAGCCGGACGAGTGCTGCGGACACTGAATGTATCGGCAGAATATACATTTGAGGAAGAGACAAGAGTTACGCAGGAACACATATACTCACTCAATCTGCTTGCTGTCGAGAAAGCACATAATGAGATTAACGGCAGCAGCGGACAGACACGGTTCTTCTGTGTGGGTAATACACCTGTAAGATACAGACTCAATGGATATGATATCAATAATCTGGAAGGACATAAGGCTGAGACGATAGGGGTTGACCTTATTGCAACATTTCTTCCTGAGGAAGTTGTTGACGGACTTTATGAGGCTGTCTCTTACGCCGGTCTGCAGGTGGCAAGCCTTACACTCGAGCCGATTGCGGCAATCAATATTGCTATACCGGAGAGCTACAGGCTTCTTAATATTGCGCTTGTCGATGTTGGAGCAGGTACATCTGATATATGTATAACTAAGGATGGAAGTATTGTTGCATACGGAATGATTCCTTATGCAGGAGATGAGATTACAGAAGCGGTTGCAAGAGGATGCCTTGTTGATTTTAATACCGCAGAGCAGATAAAGGTTCAGGCAAGCCAGAAGAATGGCAAGGTTACATACAAAGATATTATGGGGCTCTCACAGACTGTTCCGGCGGAAACAATCCGCAATATTGCATCTGAGGCAATGATGAAGATTGCTGAGGAAACGGCAAGGAAGATACGCGATATTAACGGCGGCAAGCCTGCCAATGCCGTGTTCCTCGTAGGAGGAGGCGGCAAGATGGCGGGATATTCCGATATGCTTGCCGAGAAGCTTGAGCTTCCTAAGGAAAGAGTTGCAGTACGTGGAGAAGAGGTTCTTACCTCAGTTGACTTTGATGTGGATAATTATAAAAAGGATGCACTTTTTGTGACTCCTGTCGGCATATGCACGAATTATTACAGCCAGAAAAATAATTTCATGTTTGTAAGTGTTAACGACCAGAGACTTAAGATGTATGACAATAATCATCTTACTGTTGTGGATGCAATAATGCAGGTCGGATTCCCTAATGAGAAGCTTTTCCCAAGACGCGGCGAGGCACTTGAATTCACGGTTAACGGCAATGCAAGACTTGCAAGGGGAAGAATGGGAGAAGCGGCAGTTGTGACGCTTAACGGCAGACCTGCCAATCTTAATGCTCCTATTGCACGTAATGACAGCATATATGTAACAGAATCGACGATGGGAGAACCGGGAGCAATAACTATAGGACAGCTCGATGAATTCAATTCGACTGTCAAGCTCGTTGTGAATGATAAGACGGTGCTCTGCCCAAGGTTTGCATATGTTAACGGGGAATTACAGTCACAGTTCTATGACATCAGACAGGGCGATGACATTGTAATGGAGAATTATTATACTGTTGCACAGCTGTTTGAATTCCTCGACATTGATATAAGCGGCTTTGATGTTTATGTTAATAATGTGCTTGCAGATGCAGATACAAAGGTATATGAGAATTTTACAGTCAGAACGGCTGCTGCAGATGAGGAACCGGCAGTTGAAGCAGCTGGAGCTTATGCGGCAGTACAAGAAGAGGCAGCTGCGGCAGATGAATATTGTGAAGAAAATACCGCAGAAAATGCCGCAGAAAAAGCCGCAGAACCGGAAGCTGCGCAT
>OGOX01002287.1_pt1 | contig 11244 bp, 13 predicted proteins | sample 1552761 | NCBI WGS metagenome assembly OGOX01 (sample SAMEA2580212, study PRJEB22360) | human gut metagenome | biome: human gut; feature: human-associated habitat; material: faeces | place: Denmark | collected 2008/2010
TTCTGTATATAGCTTACTTAATTCAGAAAAACTTTCCCCCTGTAATTGAAGCTTCTGCTCTAAGGTTAATGTCTTCTGACGATTACTTTCGCTCTGCTCGATTTGATCGAATAAAATCAACACTGAAACATCTGAGATAACAAGTAAAATAGAACAAGGAAGGATAAAATGCGTCTCTATGGAGGAAGAACGCAAGATTGAGAGGAAGGTCAACAGCACAAAAAATGATGTCAAAGGAAAAAGGGTGGCTATAACTAGATAAGATAAGCGGGCAGATTGATTATGGACTGGATTACAGAAGCGCTTCAGTGTAAACATCAAAAAAATGCACAGAATCCGGGACAATAGTGCAGACAATATTGAAGGCAGATAGGTTTCGCTCACGGCATAAATTGTGATTTCCAAAATCTGTGATGCGATGAAACTTGCAATAAAAGTGCAAAAGTAGAGAATTAAATAATCAATCAGGGTTAGGGTCAAGTGATAAATTGGGTTCCTGGAACTATAAAGAATAATCCCCCCAAACAGAATAGTAAGAAATGATCGAATAAAGTGCCAGTTACCAGGAGCAAAAGGAAAAAGGTAGGAAAAGGCGTACATCACAACAATCCAAGCAGAAAAAAATAACCAGTGTTTGGATTTTTTCCACCGTCTAGGAAGAAAGGCTTCCATTCCCAAGGTGTATGCGTAAAATTCTAGAGAGATATACAATACACTCAGCCAATATTCCATCGATGGCCACCTCGCCAAGAAATATATTGTTGTTTTATCTCTGTATAGTTATTCTTACTTACGGGCAGCTCAACAGAGTTTTTTAAACGTACTTTGCCATATTGAAGTATTTCTATGTATTCCATATTTACAAGATAGCTTTTATGAACTCTTAAAAAGCCAATCGGAGAAAGAGCGTCTTCCATTAGAGTTATACTGGCATAGAAATGAAAATCTTTACGTGGGTGGTTGATTAAGTGCATAATCATTGTGCGATGATTTGATTCAAGATAAAGAATATTCTCCACTGGAACATCAATATTTTCAGAAGCCATTGAAAAAGAAACTACGCGGTGACGTTTTTTATATTCATCGAGAGCCAATAAAATAATTTCTGGGAGTGTTTCTTCTAATGTATTCTTCAATACATACCGAAACGCATTTACTTCGTACCCAGAAGGTGCGTATTCGATGAAATTGGTTACAAAGACGATGACGGCATCTGGCCGAGCGGCGTGCAATTTACGGGCAAGATCGACACCATTATATTCACCCATATCAACATCGAGAAAAGCTAGATCAAAGGCAGTGTAATCCAAATTATGAAGATCATCTGTATTAGAAACAATAGAAAATGTTGAAGATATTCCCTGTAAGGAAATCTGATGCTGTATTAGATCAAAAAGGCGATTGACCATATATGGGTTATCATCACAGACAAGAATTTGCATAGATAGTCTCCTTCTACGAATAAGCTGATTTTGGCTATTTTCTTTCAAAATACTCTAACTCCTAGCTGCACGTCAATGAATGTTCTAATATTTCGAATTATAAACAATTATATTACGATGAAATGAAAATATCAAATAATACATTCCTAACATGGGAGAAGTGTATAGCGGAGTATTATGTTAGAAAAACAATCAAGTAGCTTCAAGTAGACAGAAATTGGTCCAAAAGATTTGGCTAATAGAATCAATAAGGCTATGTCGACAATTTGTGGGTATTAAAGTGATACTCATCCTATCCCCCTCTATGGTATTAGTAACAATTGCACAATTATGTGGTGTCACCTTAGGAGCTTGCAAGAGAAGAAATAGTCGAGAGCTTTCGCCTAAAAGGAATGCCTCCCCAGCAAATCGATGTGTTAAAGGCGATGTGCAAAAATCGCCACCCCAGCCCCATCTGCACGCGATTTGAGCACCACTTTCACGCACTAAAGCCCCACCTGCATCGCCGGAGTTTTAGCGACACCCTGCCGGAGAACCAGCGACACCTCATCGCTCTAAAACGACACCCCCTGTGGCACATGCAAAAGCTCTGCCAGCTAAGCCAGCCAGCAGAGCTCAGGTCAACTTTCTTCAGGAACAGGAATGCCGTTCTCTGTCAAGATGTTCTCCAACTGTCGAATCCGCTCGCGCTGTCGTTGGAGTTCTTTCTCAGCTGCGTAAAAGTATTCCATCGACTCACGCTCCATCTCGTTGTAGCAGGCCCGTTCCAGTTCTAAAACCATACATTTTTCCTCATCGCAAAGATATGGGCGGTCACACATCCTGGCCACCGCCTTCCCGAGTGGCCTTCAAGCCCTTGCGTTCCCGCATCGAGACTCGGCCATCCACCAGAACCTCATAAGCGTTGTGGATAATGCGGTCCATAATGGCTTCTGAAACGGGGCTGTCAGATTCCGGGTTGGGATCAATCCTGGTGTACCAACCCTCAGATTCGTACTGCGTGCAAAAGATCGTAGACTTGTGGCACCGCGCCTCCACAATTTCCAGCATATCATAGGATTCTTGCGGGGGCAGCGGACGAATCAGCCATTCGTCCAAAATCAGCAGATCGAATTTTCTGTAAGTGGCTTGCAACTTCTTCACTTCGCCACGGCTGCGGGCAATCGTAATTTCGTCCAGTAATTCAGGTAAGCGGATGTAGGCAACTTTTTTCAAGCGGCGGCAGGCTGCATTTCCAAGCGCACAGGCAATATACGTCTTTCCATTGCCGGAGGCTCCCTTCAGAATTACATGGTGACCTTCATCAATGTATTTGCATGTGGCCAAACGCAGGATCTGCGTCTTGTCCAGCTTGCGGTCCTCGTAGTATTCAATGCCTTCAATTGTTGCAGATGAGGCGCTGAAATGAGCGTTTCTAATCAAACGGTTAATCTTGTTTGTCTGCCGCTTGTTCCATTCTGCGGTCACAATCATATCAAGTTCCGTTTGTGGACTGCTTCTTCGACAATGTGGTTCTCACCGAAGATATGCGCCTTGGCAAACCTGGTGAAGGTTGGAAGAACCTGATGAAGAAGCTTGAGTTTGAGCGCTGCCTGGTAGTTGCTCAGGCCCTCGGTCAGGCTCAGGCTGTTATGAATGAGGCGGGTGCCTATTGCTCGGAGCGCATCTGCTTCCAGAAGCCCATTGGCCACATCAGCGCAATTCAGCAGCATCTTGTTGAGATGGAAACCATTTTGGATAATGTGCGTACGCGTCTCTACAAGGTAACCACCATGCTCGACAAGGGCCAGTCTACGCGCCTTGAGTCGGCGTTGTTGAAGTCGTATGCATGCCAGAATCTCACCAAGGTAGCTGAGCATGCACTTTCCATCTATGCCGGTATCGGATATACGAAGGAAATCAATGCGGGTCGCATTTGGAACGACTTGAAGGGTTACGAATTCGCAGGCGGTACTACGGAAATCATGAACTACATTTCTGGTCGTCAGCTGGTTAAAAAGTACAAGAAGCAGTAGTACGTCTCAAGTGTTCTCCTTCGTGAAAGAGAAAGAGCCCCGGTAGGGGCTCTTTCTTTTTGTGTTATTGCAGGAGCGGGTTCTGGCAAAGCTAGCTCGTTTGTTGCTGTTGGATAGAACAACAAAATCGAAAAGGGCATGACTGGCAATTTGCCTCGTCATGCCCTGTTTTAATTGGGATTGGTGTGAAGCGTTGGTTTTGGCGCTTCGGTAATTTCGGCTGCTAAAGAGTCTGAGCCTGAACGCAGGTGATGGCGATAACGCCAACTACATCTTCTGCCGTGCAGCCACGGGAAAGATCGTTAACCGGTGCAGCAATACCCTGAAGGATAGGACCGTATGCTTCAGCCTTCGCAAGACGCTGAACAAGCTTGTAGCCTATGTTAGCAGCATCGAGGTCGGGGAAGATGAGGGTATTTGCTTTGCCGGCAACTGGTGAGCCTGGAGCCTTAGAGGCACCAACTTCAGGGATGATAGCGGCATCGAGCTGCAGCTCACCGTCAGCATTCAAGTCGGGGTAGTTTTCCTTGATATAGGTCATAGCGTCTACGACCTTCTGGGCATCGTCGTTCTTGGCGCTGCCATGCGAGGAGTGGGAGAGCAGGGCTATGCGTGCTTCTTTGCCCAGCAGACGCTTGAAGGACTGATTAGTGAGGTTCGCGATGTGCGCCAGCTTTTCAGCAGTGGGCTGAATCTCAAGTGCGCAGTCGGCGAAGGCAAAGACGCCATTTTCGCCTAGGTCGCAGTTGGGAACTTCCATCAGGAAGAGGGAGCTTACCATAGGCGCGCCTGGAGCGGTCTTCAAGACCTTCAGGGCAGGGGAGAGAATCTTCACGGTTGCGCAGCTTGCGCCGCCTACCAAACCGTCGCACTGGCCGGTTTTCACCATCATTGTTGCAAAGTAGATGTTGTCTTTCGTTACCAGCTCGCGGGCTTCCTCTTCGGTCATGCCCTTCTTCTTGCGCAGTTCGAAGAGGAGGCTTGCGAATTCATCGACCTTATCGGAAGTTGCGGGATTGATGATTTCGGCACCTTCGAGGTTGTAGCCTTTTGCGTTGATCTCTTCTGCGTCGCCAAGGATTACCAGATTCGCAATGCCCTGTTTCAGGGTTTCTTCTGCAGCGGCCAGGATACGATCGTCGTGGCCTTCGGGCAAAACGATAGTCTTTTTGTCGGCTTTGGCGCGTTCAACCATCGAATCGATGAGCATGGTCATAAACATTCCTTTCATGGGTGATGTTTCTCTCGTGCTCCATTTTAGCGCGCAGGGCACTAGGTGGGTATAATGTGCCCTTGAGGTTAATCTCTGAAGGCGTGAACGGAAAGGTTAGGTGTGCCGCTTCATGAAAACGATCTCCTTTGCGGTGCCGTGCTATAACTCGGCTAACTATATGGAGAAGTGCGTTGATTCCCTGCTGCCCTGCGGTGACGATATTGAGATCATTTTGGTCAACGATGGTTCCACTCGTGACAATACGGCTGAAATCGCCGATCGTCTGGCAGAAGAGCACCCTGGCATTGTTCGTGCCATCCACAAAGAAAATGGCGGTCATGGCTCTGCGGTTAATGCGGGTTTGGCCGCTGCTCAGGGTTACTACTATAAAGTGGTTGATTCTGACGACTGGCTTGATAAGAACGCTATGGATGTTATCATGCCGTATCTGCGCGAGCAGAAGAGCCGCGCCGAAGAGGTTGGTGGCAATGCCGCAGGCACTGATATGGTTATCGGCAACTACGTGTACGAAAAGGTATTCGAGAACTCTCGTACTGTTATGCGTTACACCAATGTGTTTCCGACCGATAAGGAGTTTGGCTGGTCTGACGTGGGGCATTTCCGCTCCTCACAGTATCTGCTTATGCACTCGGTAATCTATCGTACTCAGTTGCTGCGCGATATGGACTTGAAGCTTCCGGAGCACTGCTTCTACGTGGATAACGTGTTTGTGTATGTGCCGCTGCCGCATGTTCAAACTATGCGTTACTTCGACGTTGATATGTATCGCTACTTTATTGGTCGCGATGATCAATCGGTCAACGAAAAGGTAATGCTTTCCCGTATTGACCAGCAGATTCGTGTTACCAAAACCATGATCGATGCAGTGGATTTGAATACGGTTGAAAACTCTCACCTGCGCAAATATATGCACAACTATCTGTCCATGATGATGTGCATTTGCTCGGTGTTCTTGCGTATGGAGCAGACCCCTGAAAACGAGGAAAAGCGCGCAGATGTATGGGCGTACCTGAAGGCAAAGGATGCGAAACTGTATAGTCAGTTGAAACATACGTTGCTGAATGCCGGCACCAACATCCCCACACCGCTGGGTAGACAGTTTGGTCTGACGGCGTATCATGTCGCTCAGAAAATTTTCAAGTTTAATTAATCGAAGTGCCGTCCTATGGGCGGCACTTTTGCTGTCAGGGCGAGGTTACGCTACTCATTGCATGTGTGTCTAGGGTCTCTAACCAGGGCCGAGTGGGGTGCCAGGCAATCGATGATATTTAGGCCAGTTTTCGGAAATATCACCCTATACTTGCCGGCAATTCCTTGCAACCCGCACTTTGAAGTGCGTGGATGGCTAGTCTTTATAGTCTTCTGGGTTTTTGGCGCTGCTCCCCGTGGTTTCTTGGTAAGTTCGCAATTCGTGGCCAAATCGAACAGCATTTTCTCCAAACCGTTGAGCTATCAGGTCGTTTGCTTCAAGAAGCTTCTTGTTTGCTTCAGCTTTTCTGATGAGTGGGCTATTGATGCTGATTTCGTTTGCTTCGCTGCTTGGCGCAATATCAAACAAGGTCCCTTGCACTGGATCGTCGTTAAAGCCGCTTACCCCAACGCCTATGAGGCGCAAAGGCTCCCATCCGTCCCATACCTCATTGAGCATGCTGTAGAGCTCAGGGAGCCACGCAAGATCGTTTGTTCCGAGGTCGGCTTTATGCCGTTGGCAGGTGCGTACTGATAGATCTTCTCTTCGAATCTTCAAATGAAGGGTGGTGCCTTCTATCCCTTTACGACGCAAGCGTCTACCGACCTTATGTGCCATGGTGGCGATGCGAGCTTGGATTTCTTTTCTATCGGTAAGGCTAACCGCAAAGCTGATTTCGTTAGAAACCGATTTTGCCGGCTCACGAATGCTTGCTACCGCGGTGTCTATTCCTCGGCAACGATCCATTATCAGCTTTGTGTTCTTGCCGAAAACTTCTTTTAACAATACTGGATCCGCATTGGCTACGTCCCCCAGCGTGCGCAAGTGGTAGGCGTTCAGCTTTTTTTGAGCAACAGGTCCAATCCCGCTCATTTCGGCTACGGGGAGGGGAGCTAAAAATGCTGCCGAATCACCGGGATACACCACGGTAAGGCCGCGGGGTTTGTTCTGGTTTGAGGCGATTTTTGCCACTGCTTTAGATTCGCCGAGACCGATCGAGCACGTAATGCCGAGTTCAGCGACGCGTTGTTGGATGCGTTTTGCTATGGCTATTGGATGCTCGCGGTTGGTCCTCGTTGGCGTGATGTCGAGAAAGGCCTCATCGATGCTTACCTGCATCAGGTGAGGTGATTCGTCTTGCAGAATGCTCATTACCTTCTGCGATAGTTCGCGATATCGATGGAAGTTGCCAGGCGCCCAGATAGCTTGTGGGCATAGGCGAGCCGCGGTGGATGAGGGCATGGCAGAGTGTACACCGAATTTACGTGCTTCATAGGATGCCGTGGATACGACACCGCGCTTTGTGGGATCCCCTCCGACGATGACGGGTTTCCCTTTCCATTCCGGATGATCAAGCTGCTCGACTGACGCAAAGAATGCATCAAGATCCATAAGGATTATGGCTGTTCCATTCCAAGGGAGCAGTGGGTGGCTATGTGGTTCGGTTTGAATCATGGCACCAGTGTACCAGTGGGCGCTTTGAAGCTACTGGATTGTATTGGTGTAGCGAGTTGGGCTTCTTCGATCTGTGCAAATCGCAGTGCAAGGCGGGTAGCATTGGGATCGTTGAAGATGCTCGAGGTAGTTGGATTAGCGCTCGCTTGCCAAGAAGAATAGAGCAAGAGTACCAGGTCCAGAGTGAGCGCCAATCACCGGGTCGACGTAATTTACCAGATACTTTGTTACGCCAAATTTTTTGGTTATGAGGCTCTGCAGGTATTCCACGTCTTCAATGCAGTCGCCGTGCGAAATGCCAACCACCTGATCGGCAACAGGGGCATTTGCCGTAGCTTCCATGTGCTCGACCAGGCCTTGGATGCTCTTTTTACGTCCACGCTTTTTTTCGAGCGGGATAAGGTGGCCTTCGTTGTCGACATGCATTACAGGTTTGATTTTAAGCATGCTGCCAGCGAAAGCGGCTGTTCGGGACACGCGTCCGCCGCGATAAAGGAACATCAAATCATCTACGGTAAACCAGTGAGCTAACTTTAATTTATTTTCGCGTACCCACGCGGCAACTTCGGCCAAAGAAGCGCCCCCTTGCTTCATTTTTGCAGCATAGTACACGAGAAGGCCTTCTCCCATAGATGCCGCAAGGGTGTCAATGCATTCGATGGTGCGCTCGGGAAAACGTGTGCGCAGATCGTGGCTCAACGTCTCGATGGAATTGTAGGTGCCAGATAGACCACTGGAAAAACCCAGGTAAAGAATGTCTTTTCCTGATTTGAGAATATCGGTGAGCAGTTTTTCGGAGTTTGAGAGATTCGGTAGTGACGTGGTTATTACTTTTCCCTCGCGCATCATGGTGTAAAACTGCTTCAGGTCGGTGGTTTCTCCTTTGAGGTAGCTTTGGTGCTGTACACCGTCGACCATGAAGGTTAGGGGGAGGATTTCCAGTTCGAGCTCATCGATAAGAGCCTCAGTGAGGTTGCAAGAAGAATCGGTGACAATCTGATAAGACATAGTGCGTCCTCCCCATAACGATGCGTATTCCCCTGTAAAGGTAGCACATCGCTTGCTAGGCAAAACAAAACTATCACCTGCGCTTTGTTGATTTATCGAGCGATTGACGATGGTTATTATTCGGGGCTGTGGCTGAATTGCAAAGCGCTTCATTCCTGGATGGCATCATTCAATTTGGCTGTTGCCCAGTTGAAACTTGCGTTAGATCAGATGCTGTTGTTCAAGAAATGCCTCAATTAGTAAATTCACCTCAGTTGGATTGTCGCTATTTGCGTTATGGCCAGCTCCTTCTACCCAACAGACAGGGTTGCACTCTTCCTTCGCCCACTGAAGGTTGTATCGAGCGGTATACCCTGCCCGGTCTTTATCTCCGCAAATAAGCAGCGTTGGGCATTCGAGTCTATAGGTTTTGTTTTTCTCTATTTCCCGAGATAGTTCCTTGTATCCATGGCTAACGAGCTTGCAGTACTCCATTTTTCGATAATCGAGCATCATTCTTTTCATTAGCAGCTTTCCCTTGGCGGTTTCGGCACACCCGTTTGCGCCTGACCAGAGAATTAGTTGCCAGGGAAGGCATACATAAACTAAATAAGTGTGTTTAAGGCCCCAGAGCTCCCATGTACGGTAATGGCTGCGCCCGAGGGGTGCGGAATCAATCGAAATGAAGGCTAGCGCCTTTCTAGGGAAGCGTTCCATGAACGCCTGAGATATATAGCCTCCCATGGATTGGCCCACTAATACTGGATTGCTGATACCCTCCGATTCCAGGAGGTTGTTGAGCCATTCTGCAAGTTGCCCAATGGTCCAGGTGGTATCAAACGGTCGGGACTTCCCGTGTGACGGCGGATCCCATACAAGTAGGCTGGCCTTTCCCTTAAAGTGCTCTAGCTGGTCATTGAACAGGTGGTGATTGGCGGTAAGGCCCGGGAGGAAAACAAGCCATGGTTTCGATGGGATTTTGGAAGCGTTGATCCAATAGGTTATGAATCCCTGCTCGGTGGGATAATTTTTTTGAATCATTATGCCGCCTATGGAAGGGGTGTCGGTATTTGAATTATTGTGTCCGGTTTTGTCTAGCAACAACTTGTTGCTAGCTTCACCAGATGCAGGGGTATTACAGTGGGCAATGCCAGATGGATTGATGAAAAGGGTGATAGCAATGAAGCTTAATGAAACGATAGCAGAAGCAAGAAAACGCAAAGGACTCACTCAAGAACAGCTTGCGCAAAAGCTCTATGTGACACGCCAGGCGGTTTCCCGATGGGAGTGCGGCGAGGTTGTTCCTGGAATCGATATGCTGAAGCTTATCGCTATAACTCTCGAAGAGCCTATCGTCCACTTGCTTGACATGCCGGAGCACTATTGCGAAAGCTGTGGCATGATGCTTTCGCCTGATGAGTACGGTACCGATAGCGATGGCGCCAAAACCGATCATTATTGCAAATGGTGCTTTGAACAGGGGAAATATACCTATGAAACATCTATGGAAGCAATGATAGAGGATTGTGCGCCTCGCTTAGCGGAAAACACTGGTATGACAAATGACGAAGCGGTTTCCTTGATGGGTGCCGTGCTCCCTCATCTTCGGCGGTGGAGTGCATCCTTTGCGAACGGAACTCGAAACTAAGCCATCTGAATAATTCCCTGTCTTGTTTGCGGAGTAGGGGAGCTGCTTGATTGATATCATTGAGCGAGTCATTTTAAGAGGTGCTTATGTCTGAATTGATATCGCTCAATATGGGGAATTTAACCGCTACAGTCGATCCTATGGGTGCGCAGCTGTGCAGCCTGAAGCTGAATCAAAACGAGTATTTGTGGCAAGGCAACCCAGCTTTCTGGTCGCGCCGTGCACCAATTATGTTTCCTATAGTAGGCTCGCTTCGCAATGGCAGGGCCGAATCTGCTCAAGGACCTTGTACTATGGGGCGCCATGGCATCGCTCGAAACTACGAGCATAGTATTGAGAGTAGGGACGAGTTTTCAGTAACATTCGAGTTGGCTAGCAATAAAGAAACGCTGGAGGTATATCCCTTTCGCTTCACATTGAAAACTACGTATTCACTGGTTAGCGAACGAACGCTGTCCCAGACGTTTTGTGTTGCGAATGACGGTTCTGTCCCAATGCCTTTCTGCATAGGAGGTCATCCAGCTTTCAACGTCCCTGTTCCTGGTGCGGTAGACGCATCGTTTGAGGATTATGTTCTGAAGTTCGAGAAGCCTTGGAGCTGTATGTTGCCGACAATCGGGGAGGATGGCCTTATGCGTCGGGATGAGCTTCGTGAGTGCCCGGCGGGTGCTGACTTCGTTCAAATTGACCATCGTTGCTTTGATCATGACGCCTTGGTATTCTCCGATGTTCCTGAACGGAGGTTGACCTTGTTGGGCGCAAAGAGCAATCATGGGGTCCAGATCGATTTTCCTGGTTTTAAGTATTTGGGCGTCTGGTCAGCGGTCAATGATGCTCCCTTTGTTGCGCTTGAACCTTGGACCGGTCATACAACCGCATGCGATGAAGGGGACGTTTTCGAGGAGAAGGTAGGAATGACTATCCTGCAGCCTGGCGAATCTGATACGCGCACGTTCAGCATTACCTTGCTTTAGATTCCCTCGCGTTTTCGTTTGGTGGCGGCTTTGATCTAAATTTGTTGGCTTGCGTCGGCTTTAGTTCTTAGCGGAGATGCCAAGTCGTCGCTTAGGTCGAAAGGGACGGATCAGGGCTATAATTCTCCTTGATTCGACTTTACGAAGGAGGTGAGGCTGATGACAAGCAAACGCGCAAGGCATGTTTCCGGTAAAGGTGCGGTATGGCATATGTCCTCAGAGCAGGCTACGTTAGCGAAAATGCCGAAGTACAACGGCTAAACCCGCGGGCACGGGGGGCCCCGGGAAAGTATCGCTCGA
>OGOX01002290.1_pt1 | contig 11223 bp, 9 predicted proteins | sample 1552761 | NCBI WGS metagenome assembly OGOX01 (sample SAMEA2580212, study PRJEB22360) | human gut metagenome | biome: human gut; feature: human-associated habitat; material: faeces | place: Denmark | collected 2008/2010
CAATGTGCGGGCGGCCAGGGCCCTGGGAGCCGGTGCGGGCAGCCGTGGCATGGTCTACGGCCAGGAGCTGGATCTGAAATATGAGGCTCTGGCTGCGACCGAAGAACAGCTGCGCCTCATCCACCGCAACAAGACCGGCGCGCTCATCAACGCAGCCGTCCAGATGGGCGCTGCCGCTGCGCAGGCCAACGAGACCCAGTGCCGGGAGCTGGAGGGCTACGCCTACGGCATCGGTCTGGTGTTCCAGATCGTGGACGATGTGCTGGACGTCATCGGCTCGCAGGAGCAGCTGGGAAAGCCCATCGGCAGCGACAGCGAGAACGGCAAGACCACCTTCGTCACCCTCTACGGCACCGAGGGTGCGATGGAGCTGGCCCGCAAGCTGAATGAGCAGACCTGCGCGTCTCTGCGCGCAGAATTTGGCGAAAAGAGCGCCTTCCTGGAGCAGCTTGCCAGGGAACTGCTGGTCCGCCGCAGCTGAACAAACAAAAAAGAAAGAGAGCATAACATGCAACTGATCCGCGATGTTTTGAACCTGAATCCGATCCTGACGGTGGCGCTTCTGGCGTGGTTCGTCGCGCAGGTATTGAAGACCCTCATCAACTTTATCCTGCTGGGCAAGTTCCAGCTGGAGCGGATGTGGGGAGACGGCGGTATGCCCAGCGCCCACAGCGCGACCGTCTGCGCCATGGTCATCGCCACGGCCCGGAGCGAGGGCTTCAGCTCGGCAATCTTTGCGGTGGCCGCAGTCGTCGCCATCATCACGATGCACGACGCCATGGGTGTCCGCCGCGAGACCGGCGAACAGGCCAAGGTGCTGAACAAGATGATCGAGCAGTGGATCGACGTAACGGAAAAGAACGCCCCCTTCCTCCAGAACATGCACCTGAAGGAAATGGTCGGCCACACGCCGCTGCAGGTCCTGGCCGGTTTTGTGGTCGGCTGTGTGGTCGGGGCGTTGTACCCGATGGCACTCTGAGCCGATTTCTGGCGGGCAGTCCCGCCGATTCCAAATTGTGAGAAGGACGTGAATCTATGAATTCGCCTTTGCTGGAAAAAATCTCGCAGCCCAGCGATCTCAAAAAGCTCTCCGGCCAGCAGGTCGAGCAGCTTTGTGCGGACATCCGCGAATTTTTATTGGAAAACGTATCCAAGACCGGTGGCCATCTGGCCTCCAACCTGGGGGTGGTGGAGCTCACCGTTGCCCTGGGGCTGGCCTTTTCCCCGCCCCGACCGATTGAAAGCTTCCTGTACCGCTAGAATCCCGCGCAGCGTCATTGCGTTTCGCGAGAACGTACGCTGGCCGTAGGCCAGCGTAACTGCTAGTGACGGAAGTGACGGTGACCAGTGAACACCATGGCGATGCCGTGCTCATCGCAAGCCTCGATAACCTCTTCGTCACGAATGGAACCGCCAGGCTGGATAATGGCCTTGACGCCATAGTCTGCCAACGTATCAACGTTATCGCGGAACGGGAAGAACGCATCGGATGCGCATACCAGGCCTTCTGCGGGAACACCCATGCGTTCGCACGCCTCATGCGCACGTTCGCAAGCGAGCTTCGCAGAGTCAACACGGTTAGGCTGACCAGGGCCCATGCCAATCCCAGCATGATCCTTCGAAACCAAAATCGCATTGGACTTAACGCCCTTGCAAACCTTCCAGGCAAAGAGCATTTCATGCAATTCGTCTTCAGTGGGCTTCTTCTTAGTAGGCACCGTGAACTCTGAAGGATCCTCATCCACGCAATCTACCTGCTGACAAAGCATACCGCCATCAACAGAACGGAATTCAATAGCCGCAGGAGCATCTACCCCACCAGTCTCCAAAACGCGCAGGTTCTTCTTCTGCTGAAGCAGCTCAAGAGCAGCTGACTCATACGAAGGAGCAATGAGTACCTCTACGAACTGCTTGTTCTCATTAATATGCTCAACCAATTCGAGGGTGACCTCGGCATTAACAGCGATGATACCGCCAAAAGCGCTCTTCGGGTCACAAGCAAACGCCTTGTCGTAAGCCGTAGCAACATCGGCTGCGGTTGCGGAACCGCAGGGATTCTGATGCTTCAGGATCACAACAGCGGGCTCGTCAAACTCACGAGCGAGCGTCCAACATGCATCGGTGTCGAGGATGTTGTTGTAAGAGAGTTCTTTGCCATTGAGCTGCTTAGCGTTAACCAGAGAATGCGGCGTAGCAAACTCAGGAACGCGGTAGAACGCAGCGCTCTGGTGTGGGTTCTCGCCATAACGAAGACCCTGCTGCTTAACGAGGTCAACAGAAAGAGCCTCAGGGAACAGCTCGTTTACCTCGCCCAACTGGTTGCCGAGCCATGCAGCGATAGCGCCGTCGTAAGCGTTGGTAGTCTGGAACACACGAAGAGCAAGCTGGGTACGCGTTGCGAGTGTGGTTGCGCCATCGTTTGCACGCATTTCGGCGAGAATGCTTCCGTAGCTTGCAGGATCGGTAACAACGGCAACACTTGCAAAATTCTTTGCAGCAGAACGCAGCATAGAAGGGCCACCGATGTCGATGTTTTCAATACAGGTACCGAAATCGGCTCCGGACTCTACCGTTTTCTCGAATGCATAAAGGTTTACCACCACCATGTCGATCATCTCGATGCCGTGCTCAGCAGCCTGAGCCATATGCTCGGGGTTGTCGCGCTTAGCAAGAAGACCACCATGAACTGCCGGGTGAAGCGTCTTCACGCGACCATCCATCATCTCTGGGAATTGGGTTACCTCATCGATGGGGGTAACGGGAATGCCCGCCTCCGCAATAACGCGAGCCGTGCCACCCGTAGAGATGATCTGCGCACCGAACTCTTCGGACAGAGCACGAGCGAATTCCACTACACCCGTCTTGTCCGTTACCGACATAAGAACACGCTTTACCTTAGGATCTGCCACCTGGTACCGCCTTTCCGAATTATCTGGCTATTGATATTCGTTACGTTCAGCATAGCAGCGCCAGCCAAACGCAAACCTTCGAAAGTGAAAATGCCCGCCCAGCGGGCAGTACTGTTAGTTAGCTTGAAACGTGCACCTTACGCGTTTCAGGGCAAACGCCTACCCGCCCTTCGGCAAGAAGCTGGATCACGTGAGGATACAGCTCATGCTCGACCGAATGAATACGCTCTTCAAGAGCCTCTATGGATTCACCTTCACGAACCTCAACAGGCTGCTGAGCGATAATGGGGCCCTTATCGTAATCGGCATTAGCGAAATGAACCGTAACGCCAGTTACCTTCACGCCAAAATTGTATGCATCCTCAATGGCATGCGCGCCTTTGAAAGAAGGAAGCAGAGCGGGATGAAGGTTCACTACCCTATCAGGGAAAGTGTCGAGGATTTCCGCGGTAACCATACGCATGTAACCGGCCATAACCACGTATTCAGCACCAGCTTCCTTAAGGGCGTCAGCAATACGCTGGTTAGCCGCCGAAGTGTCAGCATATGCCTCGCGATTCATCACCAAGACGGGAATTCCTGCCTTTTTGGCACGTTCAATGCCAAAGGCGTCAGGACGCGAAGAAACAACCAAGCTGATTTTCGCACTGAGCGTGCCTTCTTCAATATGGTCGATGAGCGATTGGAGGTTAGAGCCGCTACCGCTGATCAAAACGCCGATGTTCAACGGTTCTTGCACTTGAGCAGTCATGCCCTTCCTTTCGTTGCTAGGCGAGGCGTCGAAAAGACCCCTTTATCTGTCGCTACCGCAATGAACGTGCCGATCGACCCCCCCTCGAAGTTGGAAAAGAACCCTTCGACGTGCATCGACCGGCATCAACATAAAGCGCGATTGGTCGCTAGAGCCAATCGCGCATAATGATTACCTACTCTTCAGCAGACGGATTGTCGGCAAAGAGCTTTTCCTGATCAACATAGGCAACCTCGCCCGAGCCAGGAATGATACGGCCTACAACGGTAGGCGTTTCACCCTCGGCTTCCAGAATATCCATAACCTGATCAACCTTGGAAGGATCAACAACGAGAACCATGCCCAAGCCCATATTGAAGGTCTTCAGGGCTTCGTGCTCATCGAGATGAGCCGCACGGCACACAAACGGGATAACCGGTGGCATGCTCCAGGTTCCCACATGAAGCTCTGCATCCATGTTTTCGGGAAGCGCACGATTCAGGTTCTCAGTAATGCCGCCACCCGTAATGTGGGCAAGGGAACGAACGGCACCAGGGAGCTGGCGCAAGACGGAGCGAACAGGCTTCACGTAGATGCGAGTGGGCTCGAGCAGCGCGTCGAGCACGCTCTGGCCGCCCAGAGACTCCTGAGGCATACGCAGCTCATAGAGCGTCTTACCGTCGGTAACCACCTTGCGAACCAAAGAATAGCCGTTGGAGTGAATGCCGGAGGAAGCCAGGCCGATAAGCACGTCGCCCTCCTGGACCTTGGCAGGGTCGAGCATTTCAGGACGATCTACCACGCCTACGCAAAAACCGGAAAGGTCATACTCATTGGGATCCATTACACCAGGATGCTCAGCCATTTCGCCACCGATAAGAGCAGCGCCCGACATCTGGCAGCCATCAGCAATGCCGGAAACGATTTCGGCAACCGCTTCGCTCTTAAGTTTTCCGATGGCAATGTAATCGAGGAAGAACAGGGGCTCAGCGCCTGTTGCAAGAATGTCGTTCACGCACATGGCAACTAGGTCGATGCCCACGGTGTCATGCTTGCCAGCGAGCTTAGCCAGCTGAATCTTAGTGCCAACGCCGTCGGTACCGGAAACCAAAATCGGATCGGCCATGTTCTTCGCCACGTTGATGGAGAACAAGCCACCGAAACCGCCGATATCGCCGCGAACCTCATCGCGGTACGTGCGATGAACCGCATCCTTGATGGCGTCTACTGCACGGGCGCCCTCTGCCGTATCAACTCCCGCTTCGGCATAGGTGGTAGCGCCCTGAGCCGTCCAGCTGGGCCACTTGGTTTCATCGTTATCCATCGCGTTGACCTTAATGCGATCAGTCATAGCATCTCCTGGAACTCAAATCCCCTGTTCGGGGGCTTACAAACAACGTATTGCCATAATTCGAGGCACTATGGCATGCCTTCGAGCTGGCCGCTAATCGAGCACTGCCTTCCCTTCGGGAAGGAAGCTCTTGGCCTTCATGGTATCAGGAATATCCACAGGGTATTCGCCGGTAAAGCAAGCGTCACAGAAACCAGGGTGTTCGCACTGAATTGCCTCGTGAAGGCCCTCAACCGAAATAAACGCAAGCGAATCACAGCCGATGAAATCGCACATTTCCTGATTGGTCATGTTTGCCGCGATAAGCTGATCCTGCGTGTCGGTATCAATACCGTAGAAGCAAGGCCAACGGGTTTCAGGCGAAACGATACGCAGGTGAACTTCCTTGGCACCTGCGCTTCGCAGCATGTCAACCAGCTTCTTGGAGGTGTTGCCGCGGACGATAGAGTCGTCGATAACCACCAAACGCTGGCCTGAAATTACAGACGGAAGCGGATTCAGCTTCAAGCGAATGCCAAGCTGGCGCATCTCATCGGTAGGCTGAATGAACGTACGGCCGACATAGCGATTTTTAACGATGCCGTTGCAATAAGGGATGCCGCTCTCCAAAGCGTAGCCCATAGCAGAAGGCAAACCAGAATCGGGAACGCCCACAACAAGGTCGGCATCGATCGGAGCCTCGCGCGCAAGGATACGTCCCATCTGACGGCGGGCAACGTATACGCTCTGTCCGTCCATCACGGAGTCGGGACGAGCGAAATACACGTATTCGAAAATGCAGCTAGCGCGCTTCTTGGGCTCAACGCCCATCTCGGAGATCATGCCATCTTTGCCGAAGCGGATAATCTCGCCAGGGGCAACTTCACGCATAAGCTCCGCGCCCACAATATCAAGACCACAGGTTTCGGAAGAAACAACCCATCCACGATTGTTGGGCAACTTACCTACAACCAGAGGACGAATGCCGTTTGGATCGCGGAAAGCGTAAAGATGGTCAGGGCTTGCCAGCAGCATAGCGTAAGCGCCCTTGATCATTTTCATGGCCATACGAATGCCTGCACGAAGGGAATTCGTGGTTTTGGTTACCTCGCCAATGATCTTCGCTGCTGCTTCCGAGTCGGTGCCCGCACGCAGATGAACACCGTAATCAATGATTTTCGCCTTGAGGTAGTTGGTGTTCACCAACGTTCCGTTGTGGGCAAGCGCAATAAGCACTTCATCGATTGCCGAGATATGGGGCTGTGCCGCTTCCCACGAATCGACACCGCCGCTCGTGGAGTAGCGAACATGGCCAATAGCCAAATCGCCCTTCAACGCAGAAAGGTCGCCTTCGGTAAATGCCTGGGTCACCAAGCCCAGATCCTTGGAAGCCATGATGGTGGCACCATCGCCAACGGCAATGCCGGCAGATTCCTGCCCACGGTGCTGCAACGCCTGCAAACCGAAGCAGGTCATGCGCGCTACATCTTCACCAGGTGCGTAAATGCCAAAAACACCGCACTCTTCTTCCATTCTGTCGGGGCGCTCTCCGGGAAACACCGACATGCTCATCTATGCAGCCTCCTCATATTTGCGATCCATGACCGCGTCCTGACTTGACGAAAGACCAGTTGTCCCCGAGGTGCTCGAGCTCAGGTAAGGGTCGTTTGCTGCCGTGGTTTCCACCACAGCGGCAAACAGCACCGCACGGCCGTCGTTTTGCGAATATTCGCAGGTAGAAAACAGCACTGACTGCTTGATATCGGTAGCGGTCAGCGTGTCCCCCTTCTGGCTTACCACGCTGCGGTTAAGCTTGTCCTGCACGTATGCTTGGTAACTTGCGTCGTTGGCAAACGACGTCTGAACGATGGCGTCGCTGCCCGTTGTCTTTACCAAAGCAAACGTTTTAAGGCGATAATTGCCCTGTGGGGTTAACACGTAGATATCGCGATGCGAATCAAAGGTATCCTGGCTCTCGAAATCGGCCAAAGAAGCAAACATCGAACCATCGTTCATGTGGTGGCCGTATAGTGCATTGTTCTGATCGGACAAGTCGCTGGTATTGGAAGTATCCAAGAAAATGGTGCCTGCCGAAGCAAGCCATCCGGTAGATCCGTCAAAAGCTTTATGCAAGTATTCCTGATTATCAGACCCTTGAACCACAGGATAATTGATGGGCGTACCAGGTACGTATACCCACGCTACGATGTCGGGGTTGATAGCGCGCAAACCATCCCAATCAACTTTCAGGTCGGAAAGAGCAAGATTAGAATTGTCATCCACCTCTGCATATTCTTCCAGGCCACTGTAAGCGTTTTGCTGCGCCCAATACTGATAGCCGATAGCGCCCAAGGCAGCTAAAGCGCCCACGAACACTACAATGGAAACAATAAACACCACACGCCATATGCCGCCCTTTTTGCTTTGGCTTGCGCGCGCAGCTGAACCGTAGGAATCGCGGCTGTACTGGGAAATGCTCTGGCTGGAAGGAACCTGTTGGGAACGATACGTAGCAGGCAGGGTGCTCTGAGAGCGTTGCGGAGCAGCATGGGACCCCCGCGATGGACCGCGTCTGTTTACGCCTTTTGGCATGAACCACCTTCACACATTTGGTTCTGAAACGAACTGCCATCGCAGCATGCAACGCAGCGATGTAACTAAACTATAGTAACAAAAAGAAATCCCTCATACGAAGATTCGTAAGAGGGATTTCAAACGTTCTGCCAACAGGCAGAAAAAGCAAGTGAGCGGGTTAACTATCAGCCCGCAGAAGCAACCCACAACGCACCGCGCTCGCCCGCTCCGTCAACTCTTCGAGCAAGGCTGGGGCAGACCATTAATGCCAAAGCGGCATCCTGGCAGCAATCGCAGCTCTACACCGAGCTAGAACAGCCCCAACCGCTTTTCAATGGCCTCGTTGATGATACGCAGCGCCTTCACGCGGGCGTAATACTTATCGTCGCTTTCCAAGATTATCCAAGGTGCGTTGTGCGTAGACGTAAGGCGGAACATGTCGTCTACCGCCGCACGATACTGGGGGTACTTGTCGCGGTTGCGCCAATCCTCTGCGGTAATCTTCCAGCGTTTCGCAGGATTGTTTTCACGCGCCTCAAAACGCCGAAGCTGTGTTTCTGGGGAAACGTCCACCCAAAACTTAAGCAGGATGGCGCCCCAATCAACCATGTCGCGCTCAAACTCGTTGATTTCCTCGTATGCGCGGCTCCATTGGTCAGTGCTGGCAAAACCCTCTACGCGCTCAACCAACACACGGCCGTACCAACTGCGATCATAAATACCTACATGCCCCGCCTTCGGCAAGCGCGTCCAATAGCGCCACAGATGAGGGTGCAGCAGTTCAGGCTTCGTAGGTGCCGGACTGGGGAAAATGGTGTACGAACGCGCATCCAACGCCTGCGCCACACGCTTGATGCTGCCACCTTTTCCAGCCGCATCCCAACCTTCATACATGATCATCATGGGTACGCGCCTAATGTACATTTCCAGCTCAATACGACGAAGACGTTCCTGTTCTGCTTTCAGCTGGAGCTTGTATTCGTCGTGAGTTAGAGCAAGCGAATGATCTACCTCATCAAGCGAAGGTATATGTGCACTAGGGATAAAGCGTGTCATCGTGGGCGCATGAGCGCTCATCGCTGCGGCCTCATGTTCTGCCTGCAAGCGCAGAAGCTGATTTTCCTCGTCGGAGCGTTCGCGCTCATCGTCTGCCACCGAACCAGCAACGGCAGCAGCAGAGTTTTCCTTTGCCTTCGCTTCTGCTTCCAAAGCGGCATTATTCTTCGGCCTGGAGAGCTCACGTTCCAAGGCGGTTACCAACGTTTGGGCAACGCTCAGGTTTACCCGACGATGATCGGAGGCATCAAGCAGGATCCAGGGGGCAGCCTTGAAGTTAGAGCGCTTCAGCATCTCGTCATAAACACGGTAAGACTGGCTATAGTGCTCGAGCTGTTCAAGATCGCTCTGGGTCACGCGCCACTTGGTTGCAGGGTCGCTATACAAACCCACCAAACGCTCGCGTTGGGTCTGCTCGGAGATATGCAAGAAGAATTTGATTACCAGATAGCCATCGTTGCGCAGCTGTGTTTCGAAGTCTTCAATGGAGGGAAGCATGCGTGCCGTATGAGCCTCAACCGCAGCGCGTTCTTTCTTGGAAAGCTTTCCCTTCTTTGGGAGCATGTTGATCACATGCTGCGCCGCCACCGAATACCAACCGCGATCATAGAACGTCATACTTCCACGCTGACCAAGCGCTTTCCAAAACTGCTGCATAACAGGGAAATAGCCAGTGGAGCCGAACTCTTCGCTCAAAACGTTTTCGGCTTCTTCGCCTTCGAAATCTTCCGTAACGTATACCGAAGTGTCGCGCGCATCCAAGTGATACAGCAAATCTGAGATTCGACTGCCCTTCCCGGCGCCCTTCCATCCCTCGAACAGCACCACCACGCCAAGCTCCTGGCGCTTCGCTTCCTGCTGAAGCACGACCAGCTTATTGATCAATTCTTTGAAGCGGACTTTATATTCCTTTTTGGACACCTTCTGAGAACCCAAACGAACCGTATCAAGCATCGCGAAACCCCCTCTATCCTATGCCACGCCAGTCCCCACTGCACCGCTACTTGCCTACACAGCATGCAACGCACCTGGCAAATGACAGAAAAATGTTAAATAACACGTTATAGGCGATGCTACCCCACTTCCCGATGCACGAATATAGTTAAATCAAATGATGTGTTCGAAAGCACCAGATTTAACAACAAGGAGCTATGAAATGTCCCGCTACGGCATTATCGATTTAGGTTCAAACACCATCCGACTCTGCATTTACGAGGTGTCCTGCGCCGCGCATGAGCCCCTGCGGAAGAAGGATATCGACACCCTGCTGAACTACAAGGTGATGGCAGGCCTCGCTTCGCACGTCGAAAAGGGAGCTATGACCGAAGAAGGGGTAAAGCGCGCCATTAAAACCATCAACGCGCACCTGCGCCGCGCTTCGCACTTCAATTGCGACCGCATTGATATTTTCGCAACTGCCGTACTGCGAAACTGCTCCAATTCACATAAGGCAACTGCCGCAATCGAAGAAGGCATTGGGCAGCGCATCTGCATCCTCTCCAACGAAGAAGAGGCGCATCTTGGCTATTTGGGTGCAAAGCTCGACCAAGACCTCGAAGCGGGCACCATGGTCGATATCGGCGGCGGTTCCACCGAGCTCACAAGCATCAAGGGTGGCTTCGATCTTGCGAAAACCAGCATTCCGCAGGGTTCGCTTTCGTCCTTCGCAAACTATGTAGCGGGGCTGATGCCCACTCAGAAGGAAGTCAACGCCATAGCGCAGGCTTTCCGCGAACTTGCAGAAAAGGAAGAAACCGACGTATACCACTGTACCCAGCTTTACGGCATCGGAGGCTCCATCCGATCTGCCGCAAAGCTCTATGGCGATCTGTGCAACAACGGCAACCGCTTCAATTACTTGCTGCCCGAACACATCGATGCCATCCTGAACCGCTACGCAGAAGACCCCAACGCCTTTGCCCATGAGGCTTTGCGCACCCTCCCCGACCGCATCCATACGCTTATTCCCGGCTGCGTCATCATCCGCGAAGCCTTCAAGCTGTGCGGTGGCGAGCGTCTAGACATCTGCAAGTACGGTGTGCGCGAGGGGTATTTGGCTGAACGCGTTCTAGTAAAACCCGTCAGTTTCGCCTAAAAGCACCATCATCACGGAGGAATGTCACAAGATATTGCGATTCGTTGCGCGATAAAAGGGCATCTTACCTGCGAGAAACCGCTATTAACGATTACAATAATTCCTAGATAATACTGGCGCATGCGCCATTAATCTGGGGAAAAGAATAGAGGGGAAATCATGGAAGCGAAACAGAATTCCAGTGTTGGTGTATCTGCTACCACGGAAACACATCCCAAACATAAGAGCCATCACGTTCTGCCCTATATGCAAAACCGTGAGCTTTCTTGGCTCGAATTCAACAAGCGTGTACTCGATCAAGGCGAAGACCATAACGTTCCCTTGCTCGAACGCCTCACCTTCGTGTCCATCTTCTGCAGCAACTTGCAGGAGTTCTTCATGGTACGCGTTGGCAGCCTTACCGATCTTTCTTTGGTAAACAAAGACCTGCGCGACAACAAAACGCAGATGACGCCCAACGAACAGCTCCAGGCAATCTGCACAGATGACCCGCACTTCCTTGGTGCTCCGGATGATGGTACCGCACTTG
>OGOX01002291.1_pt1 | contig 11222 bp, 7 predicted proteins | sample 1552761 | NCBI WGS metagenome assembly OGOX01 (sample SAMEA2580212, study PRJEB22360) | human gut metagenome | biome: human gut; feature: human-associated habitat; material: faeces | place: Denmark | collected 2008/2010
TACGGCGTCCTGCAAAACCGGAACAAGCTGGATTTTTACCTGAAGCAGCTCCTGACGGGGCGGCTGAAAGACCTCCATCCCGTGGTGCGGGACATCCTCCATCTGGGGCTGTACCAGATTTATGAGCTGGACAAGGTCCCAGAAAGCGCCGCCGTGAATGAATCGGTCAAGCTGACGAAGGCACTGGGTAAGGCCAGCGCTGCGGGCATGGTCAACGCCGTGCTGCGCCGCGCCGCTTCCGCCAAAGTTTGCGAGAGCGAATTTGCCGACCCGCTGGACCGACTGGCAACGTACTACTGCTTGTCCCGCCCGGTAGCGCAGCTGTTTTATGAGCAGTTCGGTGAGGAGGCTTTCCCGCTGGCCGCTGCCTTTTACGACAAGCCGAAAACGACCATCCGCGTGAACACCCTGCGCACCAACGGCGAAGGGTTCGTCAGGATGGTCACGGCCGCTTTCGGCCACTTCCGCAGCCACGGCGGCGGACGGATCGCCGTCATCAGCTCGATCGCCGGCACGAAAGGTCTCGGATCGGCCCCGGCCTATTCGGCGACCAAGCGGATGCAGAACACCTACATCGACGCGCTGGCGCAGCTTTCCCACATGGAAAACTGCGGCATCCGCTTTACGGACATCCGCCCGGGATTCGTCGCCACGCCGCTGCTCTCCGGCGACGGCCGCTACCCGATGCTGATGCGCACGGAAAAGGTCGCGGCACGCATCATGCACGTACTGCGGCATCCCCGCCGCCGTGTGGTCATCGACCGCCGCTACGCCCTCATGGTCTTCTTCTGGAAGCTGATTCCGGAGTGGCTCTGGGAGCGGCTGAACATACGCAAGGACGACTGACCAGACAAGGCCCTGCAGAAAGATTTCCGCGGGGTTTTTCTTCGCAGGGGCGAAAAAATCACTACATTTGTTCCGCATGGCACGACAGCGACATACCCCCAAAGGGCGGCTTCTGATAACGGGAACGGTTCTGCTGATCCTGCTCGTGGCGGGCATCCTGATCGCCGGACGCACGATCAACGGCGTGGCCGTGCAGATGAGCGGCCGTATCGTCAGGCATATCAGCGAATACCATTACAGACTGTTACAGGTCGAGTTCGAGCGTTCGGAGGGGGTGCTGGACGCCTCGGTGCAATTCATGCGCGAGCGCACCGCGCCGACGGACGCCGAACTGCACGTGCTCGCGGCGACGCTGATGCGGATGGACCCCAAAGCCGGGTGCGTCTGGTTCGCTGAAGCCGGGGGCCGCACGATCCGCAGCTATCCGCGCGGAAAAACGCCCCGCACCACGGAGGCAGCCGGAGATTTCCGGCAGCGGCTCATCGCCGCAACGGACGGCGACTCGGTGCGCAGCCATGTGACCGGTTCGGGACGGATTCAGGTCTGGAGCATGGCCTGCCCGGTGACGGACCGCACGGGCCGCAGGCATATATGCGGCATTGATTTTCCGCTGCCCGAAATCTATACCTGCATGACGCAGAGTCCGGCCAGCAGCGGATACGCCACGCTGTTCGATCCCGAAGGGGTGATCGTCTACCATCCCGACAGCCTCAAACTGCGCCGGCCGGCGAGCGACTCGACGGGACTGGCGGCATTCCGGAAGGTCGCAGCCACCGGACAGAGCGTCACCGTTCATGCGATCTCGGACTATCTCAACATCGACGAGGAGCGCATCTACTACCCCATTCAGCTGGGCGGACGCCGCTGGGTGGCGGGCATCGGCATCCCGCGGCTGGTCATCGAGCAGGAGATCGACGATTTTCATTTCTACACGGTTTTCGCCGCCGTGATCTCGGTGCTGTTCTTCGCCGTGCTGCTCGTCCTGGCACAACGCCGCTGGCGCCGCGAATACGATCTGCGCCGCCATTCGGAACGGGAGTCGGCACAGCTCCACCTGCAACAGCTGCTGGAGCAGATCGACCCCCACTTCCTGTTCAACTCGCTCAATTCGCTCTACGCGCTGATCCGCTGCAACCCCGATCAGGCCCGGGAGTTCACGCTAACCCTCTCGCGCGTCTACCGCCGGGTGCTGGAACGCCGCAAGCAGATACTCTCGACGCTCGCCGAGGAGATCGACTTCACGTGGCAGTACTACACGCTTCAGAAAATCCGCTTCGACGACCGCATCGAACTCACCACGGCCATCGACCCCGCGCTGCGCAACTGGCGGATTCCCTCGATGAGCCTCCAGACGCTGGTCGAGAATGCCGTGAAGCACAACAGCATCACGGGCGGCAACCCGCTGCACATCCGCATCCGCACCGAGGGCGAAAGCTTCCTGATCGAGAACAACTACACGCCGCGCAGCGACGGCGACAAGGAGTCGCTCGGCATGGGACTGGAACGAATCCGCTCGGTATATCGGTTCTACACCGAAGAGAACATCTCGATTTCGGTCGGCGCCGGAACCTTCCGGTGCCGTCTGCCGCTGCTGCCGCCCGAAAAGTAATCCGCCTGATTGAGGCATTCACTCCCCCGATCCGGGCATTCGCCCCCGATCGTTTTTCCGGTAAAAATTTAAATTTTATTATTGCATCCTGCGGATTTTACCGATTCGCGCGATAACTGCAATAATAAACGATGAACAAGAGACGATTGATCGGGAGCATGCTTGCGCTGGCGACGCTCCTCCTGCTGACGGCCCCGACGGCCGAAGCGAAGGGCAAGCCGGGCCGCAAGTCGAAGAAAACCGAAGCCGCGGCCGAGAAGGCCGACACGACCAAAAAAGAGAAGAAAGGGTACGAAGAACTGCTGAAAGGCGCCGTGACCGACAAGGGCATGTTCGACGTGCACCGCAAGGGAACCGACTTCCTGTTCGAGATTCCCGACTCGCTGATGGGCCGCGACATACTGATCGTCAACAAGATTTCGGGCGTCCCCTACGCCCTGAACGACGCGGGCGTCAACAAAGGCATGGGCTACGGCGAGAAGATCGTGCGTTTCCGCAAGGATACCCTTTATAAAAAGGTATGGGTCATGACCTACGACCCGCGCATCACCTCGCCCGAAGGCGACCGCATCACCCGCTCCGTAAGGGACAACTACCGCGAAACGGCGATCGAGCAATTCCCGATCGATGCCTACGGCAAGGATTCGGCATCGGTGGTCATCAAGGTCAACAAGGTCTTCGACGGCAGCGAAAAGAGTTTCAACAACGTTTTCGGCTCCATCGGACTGCCCGGTTCGCCCAAGAAGGACCTTTCGAAGATCGAATCCGTCAAATCGTTCCCCGAAAACATCATCGTCAAATCGCTCCTCTCGACCTCGCACACCGAGGAGGGCACGACGATCCCCCTGACCGTGGAGATCACCTCGAACCTGGTGCTGCTCGCCAGGGAGCCGATGCGACCGCGGTTCTCCGACGACCGCGTGGGCTATTTCGAGATCGGGCACCTCTACTTCAACGACGAACAGCAGAAGGCCGAGGAACGCGCGTTCATCAACCGCTGGCGGCTGGAGCCGAAACCCGAGGACGTGGAGCGTTACAAGAAAGGCGAACTGGTCGAACCGCAGAAGCCGATCGAGTTGTGGATCGACCCGGCGACCCCGCCCGTATGGGTTCCCTACATCAAGAAAGGCATCGTCGAGTGGCAGGGGGGCCCTCCAGGCGGAGGGCGGCCAAAAGCCCATCACCGAGGCCGCAGGCTTCAAGAAAGCCATCGTAGCACGGGAGGTCACCCCCGACGACCGGGAGTTCGACATCGACGACGTGCGCTACTCGGTGGTGACCTACGCCGCCTCGGAGATGGCCAACGCCATGGGCCCTTCGGTGATCGACCCCCGGAGCGGCGAGATCATCGAGGCCGACATCATCTGGTGGCACAACGTGATGAGCATTCTCCACGCCTGGATCCGCCTCCAGACCGGCGCCGTGGACCCCGCAGCGCGCGGCAACACGCTGCCGACGGAGGGGATGGGCAATGCCGTGCGCTTCGTCTCGTCGCACGAGCTGGGGCACAGCCTCGGACTGAAGCACAATTTCGGGGCTTCGTACTCCGTGCCGGTGGATTCGCTCCGCTCGAAGAGCTACACCGCAACGAACGGGACGGCCAGTTCGATCATGGACTACGCCCGCTTCAACTACGTGGCCCAGCCCGAGGACGGCATCACGCAACTGACGCCCAAGATCGGAACCTACGACAAACACACCATCAACTGGGGCTACCGCTGGCTCGACGTGCAGGACCCGCACGAGGAGCTGCCGACGCTCAACGCCTGGCTGCGCGAGCACGAGAACGATCCCGAATACTGGTACGGCGAACAGTCGCGCGAAGGCATCGACCCCCGGTCACAGTCGGAAGACTTGAGCAACGACGCCGTGCTGGCCAGCACATACGGCCTGAAAAACCTCCGGCGCATCATTCCCCACGTGACGGACTGGACCTCGGAGGAGGGCAAACTGCAATACGAAGGCGGCCGGCTGCTGATGGCCATCGTCTTCCAGTGGCTGGCCTATGCCGACCATGTGAAGACCAATGTCGGCGGTTTCTACCTCAACAACGTCGTGGCGGGACACGACATCGACCGTTACGTGCCGGTTCCGGCCGACTACCAGCGCAAGAGCGTCAAATACCTCATCGACGAGGTGTTCACCACCCCCGAATGGCTGTTCGGCGCCAAGGCGTGGGACAAGGCCTATGCGCAGCGATCGTCGCCCGTGGGACAGATGGAATACGCCCCCTACAACTTCGCGCGCGAACTCCAGTACAAGACCTACTACGAACTGCTGGCCGACCAGCGGCTGGTCCGCATGTACGAGGTCGAAGCGCGGCAGGGGCGCGGGGCGAAGACCTACACGCCCGAGCAGATGATGGACGACATCACGCGCGCCATCTTCATCCGCCCCGGAGGCCGCTCGCTCTCGATCTGGGAACGGATGAGCCAGAAGAACTACGTCGACGCGCTGATCGTCTCGTCGAACCTGACGATGGTGAAGACCACCAAGCTGGGATCGACGCTCCGCGACCACGCGCACGACGGGCGCGGATGCGCCTGCTCGCTGATGCAGGACGCTCCCGAGCTGAACCTCGAACCGCTGCCGAGACCCGAGGAGATCGGCTTGCGCACGGCGCGCAACTACGACATGATGCAGCGCGTGAGCGAAACCACGTCGGCCAAACGGGCTGAAATGCGAAGGCTGCTGACCGTCGTGCAGGGCCGCTTCCAAAGCGGCGACCAGGCGACCCGAAACCATTACCGCGATCTCGAATTGAGGCTGAAAGAAGCCTTGCGAATGTTATAAACCAAAACGCTGCAAAAGCCGTCTTCCACCCCGGAAAGACGGCTTTGCGGCAACTGAAAGGGCTGTTAAAGAGGTTACGATCTCGAAGCAATATCAGAAAAACAGATTCGATTTAACAGAAAAACAACTCAAACACATCTATATTTGTAATATGAAAAAATTCCTTACGCTATTCGTTCTGGTCTGTCCCCTGCTGGCGCTGGCGCAGCAGACCCGGCAGATCACGGGCCAGGTGCTCGACCGCGCCGACGGAGCGCCGCTCGTGGGAGCAACCGTCTTCATCGCGCCCGAGGAGACCCAGGCCAAAGACTACAATCCGCAGGGAACAATCGCCTACGAGCAGGGACGCTTCGCCTTCAAACTGCCCGCAAGCGTCCGGAAAGTCGTGGTCAGCTACCTCGGCTACGAAGCCCGGACCCTCGATATTTCGGGCAAGAGCGATTTCACGATCTACCTCTCGGCGTCGGACAACAAGGTGGACGCCGTGGTGGTGACCGGATACCAGCGCATCGAGAAACGCAAACTGACCTCGTCGATCTCTTCTGTCAAGATGTCGGACATCGCGCGGGACGGCGTGGCGAGCGTCGACGAAATGCTCTCCGGCTCGATCGCCGGTCTCGTGTCGACCCCCACCTCGGGCGGACCGGGCGCGGCCAGCAAGATCAAGATCCGAAGCACCGTGACGCTGAACGGCAACACCGACCCGCTGTGGGTGCTCGACGGCATGCCGCTCGAAGGCAACGACATTCCGAAGGACTGGTCGTCGAAGGAGAGCGTCGACAACCTCTACAACATGTCGATCGCGGGACTCAACCCGTGGGACATCGAGGACATCACCGTACTGAAAGACGCCGCCGCGACGGCCATTTACGGCGCCCGCGCGGCGAACGGCGTCATCATCATCACCACCAAGAAAGGCCTCCGCAACCAGGCGATGCGCGTCAACGTCTCGGCATCGCTGTTCGTGACCGACCGTCCCGACCTCTCGCGCCTCAACCTGATGAACGCCTCGCAGAAGGTCGATCTGGAGCTGGGGCTGGCGGCGAACGCCCGACTCAACTACCTGCCGGGCATGGGCGGCGTAGCCCGCATCCTGGACAAGGCCGGGGAGCGCCCGGCGCTCGTCAACGGCGGAAGCCTCGCATCGCTCTCCCCCGAGACGCAGAGCGCGATCGGCGCCCTGCGCCGCAACGGCACCGACTGGGGCCGCGAAATCTACCGGACTGCGCTCAACCAGCAGTACAGCGTCAGCATTTCGGGCGGCAGCGGCAAGACCGGCTACTACTTCTCGGGCGGCTACTACAACGAGCAGGGAACGACCGTCGGAACGGGATTCGAGCGTCTGAACCTCACGATGAAGACCGACTACGACCTGCTGCAGAACCTGCGCTTCGGAGCCTCGGTGTTCGTGGGGCAGAACAAGAACGACTCCTACCTCTCCGACACGGACGTGTTCACCAACCCGTCGCGCTACACCCGCACGGTGAACCCCTACCTCAACGCCTACAATCCCGACGGCAGCTACGCGTACGACCCCGACATGACGGTCAATACGGGCAACACCGACGTGCTCGACTTCAACTTCCTGGAGGAACGCGCCCGCACGGAGTACACGCTCAAGACCCGTTCGATCAAGACGATCTTCGACCTGGATTACCGTCCGGTGAAGGGATTGAAACTCTACACGCAGTTCGGCCTGCAAGTCGACAACTCCGCGACCGAGAAAATGGCGCAGGAAAACACCTACTTCACCCGCAAGTATCAGCTCAAATCAATGGTGGATCAGGTAGTGCGCCTGCCGAAAGGCGGCGTAATCCAGAACTGGAACGGCGACCTCTCGCAGTACAACTGGAAAGCGCAGGCCGAATATGCGGGCACGTTCGGCGGAAAGCATGAACTGGACCTGATGGCCGGTCTGGAGATGCGCGGCGTAACCAACACGACCGTACACACCAAGGGATTCGGATACGACCACAAAACGATGACGACCAAACCGATCAACGTACCCGAAGACAGCGACCTGCTGGACGACGAGAGTTTCAGGCAGTATACGAAAAGCTTCTACGAAAACCGCTACATGTCGTACTTCTTCACAGGGTCGTACACCTACGACAACCGCTACACCGTTTTCGGTTCGATGCGCTACGACGGCACGAACCTCTTCGGCGTGGACCCCAAATACAAGTTCAACCCGATGTGGTCCATCTCGGGCGCATGGAGCATCAACCGCGAACGGTTCCTGCGCGACGCCCGGTGGCTCGACAACCTGCGTCTGCGGGTATCCTACGGCGCCCAGGGCAATATCGACCGCACCACCTCGCCCTACATTCTCGGTACGTGGAACAGCACCTCGCTCGGCGGAGCGAGCGAAGACCGCATCGACGTAACGTCGCCGCCCAACCAGAACCTGCGCTGGGAGACGACCTATTCGTGGAACACGGCCCTCGATTTCGCTGCTTTCGAACACCGTATCGGCTTCACGTTCGAACTCTACGGACGCCGAAGCAAGGACCTGATCACCACGCGCACGATCCCTTCGGAGACGGGATTCATCTCGACATCGAGCAACTACGGCGAAATCTCAAGCAAAGGTATCGAATTCACGCTCAACACGGTGAACGTCCGCACGCGAGACTTCCGCTGGGAGACCTCGATCAACATCGCCCACAATACCGACAAGGTCGAAAAGGTGCGTATCGACGACAACAGCTGGAGCCCCTCGCTGCAAGGCTATTCGTCGGGCGCCGTGTTCGCCATCAAAACCGCCGGGCTGGACGCAAACGGCATTCCGATGTTCTGGCGCGACGGAAAGAAGATCTCGCTCCAGGAGTTCGTCGGTTTCCGCGTGGAAGCCAGCGACCCCTGGGGACTGGGAATTCCGGAATATTTCGAATACGGTCCGGCGATGAATGTATCGCAGAAGGACGTGCGCAGCTACCTGACCTACGTCGGTTCCCGCAACCCGGATGTGACGGGAGGTTTCAACAACCGGTTCTACTACAAGAATTTCGACCTGGCGATCTCGTGCAACTTCGTTTTCGGACAGCTCATGACGCGCTCGCCCTTCTACAACCCCGCGCAGACCAACCCCGGGCAAAACTACACCACCGAAATGAACAAGGTGTGGTCGCCGTCCAACACCTCGGGAACCTATCCTTCGCTCACGGGCAACCTGCAGGCCGACGGTTCGGCCTGGGGCGACTGGGACGAGAATCCCGATCCGTACAGGGTCTATTACTGGATCATGGACAATTTCCCGACAAACGTCAACCTGTTTAACAGCCTCGACATCTGGAACAGGAAGATCAACTACTTCCGCGTGAACAGCATCCGGCTGGGATACTCCTTCCCGCAGCGAATCACACGCAAACTGCGCATGGCCGGATTGCGCGTGCACTTCGAAGCCCGCAACCCGCTGGTGATCGCCACGAACTACGACGGCTATTTCGATCCCGAGACCTACGGCAACATCTATGCGCAGCCGATGGCGCGCACCTACTCGGTCGGACTGAACATTACCTTCTAATACGTTGAAAAAATGAGAAAAAACGCATATATCCTGCTTGCCGCACTGGGACTCGCCTCGTGCAACTACCTGGAAATCGAGCCTGTCGGAAAGGTGATTCCCCACAAGACCTCGGAATACCGGGCGCTGCTCACCGAGGGTTACAGCCGGTTTCCCTACACCAGTTCGAAGGCCTACACCGGACTGCTGTCCGATGAGGTCGGCATGTTCCACGAAGGCAACTTCTTCGACAGCAGCGACGCCATAGCCCTCTCCTACAACTACACCTGGCAGTACGAAACGCAGATGTGGGAGTATCCCTACCAATATTATTACCGCGCCGCCTTCCAGGCCAATGCCGTGATCGACGGCGTGGCGGACGCGGACGACGACTCCTCGGAAGACAAGCGGCAGATTCTCGGCGAAGCCTATGCCATGCGCGCTTACGCACACTTCGATCTGGTGAACCTCTACGGGAAGCCCTACGATCCGCAGACCGCTTCGACCGACCGGGGCGTACCCCTGTCCACCTACATCGACATCGAGCAGAAATACCGCCCGACGAACGTCGCCGCAGTCTACCGGCAGATCGTCGAAGACATCGAGGCCGCCGAAAGGACGATGACCCTGGAGAAACAGGAGAGTCCGACGCTCAACTACCGGTTCTCGCTCGATGCGCTCGCCGCCTTCAAGGCACGCGTCATGCTCTACATGCGCAACTGGCAGGCGGCTTACGATGCAGCGACGAGCCTGCTGCCCAAATACGAACTGGTGGATTTCAATGCCTCTCCCGAAAGCGGCGACCTGCCGTGGAAAGCGACCTCTCCGGAAGCCATATTGGCCTGGGAACGCCCGTTCGGCGGCGGAAACGGCGATCTGCGCGGCGCCAGCATCCTGTCGGACAAGATCCTCGGGCTGCTGGACGAAGCGACGGACAACCGCCGCAACTACCTCAACCCGGTGAATGCCTACGACGAAAACTGGACGCCGACGCTGCTGGGATACTGCGTGAACCGCTCGTCGTCGGACCGCGTGTCGATCCGCATCGCCGAGATGTACCTCATCGCCGCCGAAGCCGGCTCATACCTGCCTGCGGAACTGGAAAAGGCCAAGGGATACCTGCTCGACCTGAAGGCCAAGCGGCTGAAACCCGAGGCGATGGAGACCCAGCGCACGAAGGTCGGAGCGATGGATGCGGAGCAGCTGCGCACAGAGATCGCCGACGAGCGCGCCCGCGAACTGATCGGAGAAGGACACCGCTGGATGGACCTCCGCCGGACGACCCGGCCGGCCATCGTCAAAACCTACAAGGACCGGACCTACACGCTCAATGCGAATGACGCGCGTTACACGCTGCCCTTCCCGCAGTCGGCCATCGACAGCAACCCCGAGCTGAACGACTGAACCGAGGGAACGGTCCGGAGACCTTCGGGGTCCCGATGAAAAAACAGTCCGGTTTTTGCACCGGACTGTTTTTTTTATAATTTTACACGCCATGAGAGCCATTATCATAGAGGACGAGCCGCTGTCGGTCGCGGAGCTGCGCACGACGCTCGCAGAGGTCGCGCCGCAGATCGAGGTCGTCGCCACGGCATCGTCGGTCGCGGAGGCCGCCGCTGTCATCGCCGGCGTCGGTCACGACCTGATTTTCATGGACATCCACCTCGGAGACGGCAGCGGGTTCGACATCTTCCAGCGCACGGAGATCTCCGTGCCGGTCATCTTCATCACGGCCTACGACTCCTATGCCCTGAAAGCCTTCGAAAACAAGGGCATCGACTACCTGCTGAAACCCTTCGGACGCGAGGATTTGCAGCGGGCGATCGACAAGCTGGGGCTTCTATCGGGGGGGGGAAGCGCGTCTGCGGAGCACGGAGCCCCGACGCAGACGCCACCGGTTTACCAGGAACGGTTCCTGGTACACATGGGCGCCCGGATGAAATCGGTCACCACGGCCGAGATCGCCTATTTCATGGCCGACGGCAAGTACCTCCACCTCGTGACCCACGACGGAAAAGACTACATCGTCGACCGCACGCTGACCGAAGTGGGCGAAAAACTGCCGCCGAACCTCTTTTTCCGGATCAACCGCCGTTTCATCGTCGCCTTCGACGCCATCCGGGAGATGATACGCTACTCGGGCAGCCGAATCAAGGTGGTGCTCCACCCGCCCCTCGCCGAAGGGGAGGAGGCGTTCGTCAGCACCGACCGCGTGCCCGATTTCAGGCAGTGGCTGAACCGGTAGCCCTCCAAGCCATCAGCCATAAAACCCTCCGAGAACGGATTTTTCGGATTATCCCTGCAATTTTTGATTTTAAGCGAGTGAGTTTCGCGCATCGTGAAAAACGGAGCGGATGGGTAGTACTTGAAGTACATTCCATTCGCCCCGTTCGAGGGATGTGCGGAAACAGCCGCTTATAAATCGAAAATCAAAAAGGCAGGTCGTCCGGATCGTCGGCCGGGACTGAA
>OGOX01002301.1_pt1 | contig 11184 bp, 8 predicted proteins | sample 1552761 | NCBI WGS metagenome assembly OGOX01 (sample SAMEA2580212, study PRJEB22360) | human gut metagenome | biome: human gut; feature: human-associated habitat; material: faeces | place: Denmark | collected 2008/2010
CTAATTGCAGCTAAAAACCCACTAAAATCGCAAGTTTTAGTGGGTTTTTTTGTTATTCTTTCCCCCTCTTGTTGGCACTATAGGTATAGATTTTTTCTTTTTACGAATCTTTGAACGATATTGCTATATAATTGACACAAATTTATACGGTTTCTCCATTTTCTTTTGTTACATTTGCATCGTGTACGCAAACGATGTGTATTTGATGGCTGAAGTTATAACCTATTAAATGTAGTGCAATCATGAAAACGAACTATGAAATTCGCTATGCTGAGCATCCCGATGATGTGAAAAGCTACGATACGAAAAGCATTCGCTGCGATTTCCTTATAGGGAAGGCATTCTCCCAAAATAAAGTTTCCATTGAGTATAAACTACTTGCAAATCGTACATAAATAGAATATCACTTATTTAAACTTAATAATTTAACGTTATGAATCCGTATTTGAATTTTTCTTTGGAAGGTAAAGTAGCCCTTGTTACAGGTGCTTCTTATGGTATCGGTTTTGCTATCGCTTCAGCTTTTGCAGAGCAAGGAGCAACTATCTGTTTCAACGATATCAACCAGGAGTTGGTAGACAAAGGCTTGGCTGCCTATACTGAAAAGGGTATCAAGGCACGCGGTTATGTATGTGATGTGACAGACGAACCTGCTGTTCAGGCCATGGTAGCCCAGATTGAAAAGGAAGTAGGCTCTGTTGATATCCTCGTAAACAATGCCGGCATCATCCGCCGTGTTCCTATGCACGAGATGGAGGCTGCTGACTTCCGTCGTGTAATCGATATCGACCTCAATGCTCCGTTCATCGTATCAAAGGCTGTTCTGCCTGCCATGATGAAGAAGGGCCACGGTAAAATTATCAATATCTGCTCTATGATGTCCGAACTGGGTCGTGAGACTGTGTCGGCCTATGCCGCTGCCAAGGGTGGCTTGAAGATGCTGACTCGCAACATCTGCTCTGAATATGGTGAATATAACATCCAATGTAACGGTATCGGTCCGGGTTACATCGCTACCCCGCAGACTGCTCCGCTGCGTGAAAAGCAGGCCGACGGTAGCCGTCACCCGTTCGACTCGTTCATCTGCGCCAAGACTCCGGCAGGCCGCTGGCTGGCTCCGGAAGAACTTACCGGTCCGGCAGTGTTCCTGGCATCGGAAGCCTCTAATGCGGTAAACGGTCACATCCTCTATGTAGACGGAGGTATCTTGGCTTATATCGGAAAGCAACCGAAATAAATTTAAGGATAATTGAGAAGGTGATAAAGTGGCAGGATAATGTCACTTGTCACCTTTTTCTTTTGGGCGCGGATTACGCGGATTTCGCGGAAAGGATAAGGAAAATCCGTATAATCCGCGAAATCCGCGCCTAAAAGAAAGTTATACAACTGATTAGGAAAAAGCAATGATTATATGAGAAACTTTCTTTTATTATGTATGGCGGCCCTCTGCTGTCTTGCTTGCAACGATAGCAAGATAGTGACTGTTACGGTAACCAATCCGTTAGCGATGGACCGTTCCGATGAGATGGTAGAGGTGTCCATGACCGAAATCTCAAACCTTCTGAATCTGGCAGACACCGCACAGATTGTGGTTCTGAATGTCGAAGGGGAGCAGGTGCCTTACCAAGTGACCTACGATGACAAATTAATCTTCCCTGCTACGGTAGCCGCCAATGCATCGGCTGCATATACCGTCCAGGCCGGTACTCCCGTCGATGTGGAGGTAAGGGCTTGTGGGCGGCAGTATCCCGAACGTCTGGACGACATGGCCTGGGAGAACGACTTGGTAGGCTTCCGTGCCTACGGTCCTGCATTGCAGGCAAGGGGTGAACGCGGTTTCGGCTACGACTTGTTCACGAAGCGAGGCACTGCTGCACCGGTACTGGAAGACATGTATGCCAAGGAACTGGATGCAGACTCCTGGAAGCAGGTTAATGAATTGCGCAAGACAGACCCGAAGGCAGCCGATGAGCTGGTACGCACATTCTCCTATCATATAGACCACGGTTATGGCATGGACTGCTATGCAGTAGGTCCAACATTGGGAGCTGGAGTGTCTGCATTGATGGTGAATGATACCATTATCTATCCGTGGTGCTACAAGACGCAGGAGGTGCTGGACAATGGTCCTTTGCGTTTTACGATGAGGTTGAAGTTCAATCCGCTGGCTGTGAAAGGGGATACTGCGGTGGTGGAAACACGTCTGATTACGCTGGATGCCGGTTCTCATCTGAACCGTACTGCCGTTTCGTATAGCAATCTAAAGGAATCTTTGCCCATTGTTACCGGTATTGTGCTGCACGAACCGGACGGTGCTGTGGTGGCTGATGCCGCCGGTGGCTATATGACGTATGTAGACCCCACTACCGGACCGGATAATGGTAAGATATTTATGGGGGCCGCTTTCCCTGCCGTTGTGAAGGAAGCTAAAACCGTGCTTTTCCCCATAGAGGAGAAGAAGATGCGTAACAATGCGGACGGTCATGTACTGGTTGTCAGCGACTATGAGCCGGGCGCTGACTACGTGTATTACTGGGGCTTTGCCTGGGACCGCGCGGACATCAAGACTGCTGAAGCCTGGAACCGATACATGGCTGATTTTGCACAGAAGGTGCGCAATCCGATGACGGTGAGTATCCGCTAAGTTGATTTTCTTCCTTTTCAGACGGAGAAGATTGAGAAGTTGGAGGTTTGTAACTGTCCGGACGAATGACAAATGTTCTCAGAATAAGCTCTTCCCCTTGTAGACAAGTTCTGCAACGTTTTTGGCCTCCAGTTTTTCCATCAGGCGCTTCCGGTAAGTCTGTATTGTATTGATGCTGAGAAATAGTAATTGGGATATTTCAGAAGTGCTCAGTCCTTGCGAGAGATAGGCGAGCACTTCTTTTTCACGTCTCGACAATTCGGGAAGTGCATATGGTAGGGTGTTTTGTTTTTCCTTGTCCAGTTCGCTGAAAACATTGCTGAAGTATCTGGTTCCGTTTTTCAGTGTACTGATGGCGTCTCTCAATTCGCTGGTGCTGGCATTTTTTGAAACAGCTCCGTTGATGTTTAGGGTGGATAATTTGGCTATGATCCAAGGTTCTTCATGCATGGTATAGATTAAAATGCCGCATTCGGGTATCTGGCTGTGAAGGTGGGATATGAGTTGGAATCCATTCATATCCGGTAGTTCAAGGTCAATGATGCAAAGGTCGAATCTCTCTTTGAGGGTCAGTTGTTCCACGTCTTTTGCACAAGTGGCTCCTTTGCACGTCACTCCTTCGAGTTGCGAGGCCAATGCGATGATGCCTTCAGCAACAATCGGGTGGTCATCTATTACCAGTATTCTGTATGTTTCTTTGTTTGGTTTCATTCGTTTATGTTAAGCAGTAGGGTGAAAACGTTGTTTTCTGTTGACGAGCATACATTGGCGGTAGCGTTGATGGCTCTGATACGGTCGTTTACGGTGTGCAATCCTATGCCGTCATTGTTGTTTGTTGCTGTTTGTTGCTTGTTTGCATTCTTACCGTTGTCTGTAATTTGCAGGGTATATTTATTTTCATTGTCGGCACGGAGACTGATGACTATATGACTGGCTGAGGCATGTTTCACGATGTTCATGGTGAGTTCTTGTACGATGCGGTACAGCTCATAAGCGGTTTCATTGGGAAGATGGCGTGATGCGTTGTTCTCCGTTGGATGATAGCTGACCTCTATGCCGGTGTTCTCGGTCAGTTTGGCAGCATAACGGTCGAGTATCTGGTCTAGACTGAGATGCTCGAATTCGGGAGGCATCAGTTCGTGTGAGATATTCCGCACGTTGTTTCTCAGTTTGCTGACGAGTGAGGCCAGTTCCTGCTCATTCCCTTTGCCGGCAGAAGTTTCTATCTTCATTTGCAGCCCCAGCAGGTCGTTGGCTATGCCGTCATGCAGTTCCTTGGCAAAATATTTGCATTCCTCTTCCAACCCTTCAATGTAGCGGCGTGCCGAGTTCAGTTCGTTTTCTTGCTTTAGCAGTTCAATCTTCTTTTCGGCTATTCGTTTCTTGTGGCGGAGCGTCAACAAAGTAATGAGAGCAAGACCAGACAGAAGGGCTACAGCAATGGAGGCTTTTAGCAGGAAGGCTTGGTGTTCCAGTTGTTCTTGTTGCAGGTGGGCTATCTCCAATTCCTTTTCTTGTGTGTGATATTTCACGTTGAATTCTGCCATTTGTTGCGTCAGATTGTGCTGTGCCAGCGTATCAGTCCACATGCGGGCACTATCCATATAGGTGTAGGCCAGTTTGGGGTTTCCCAAGGCATCGTAGCATCGTGCCATTTGTGTAAATAATGTTTTGGGCTCGGTACTGGTTTTCCGGTTACGCAGCCAGTGGAAGTCCTTCAAGGCGCGGGCATAGTTTTTGCGGTTTGTTTCGGTGGCTGCCCTCGATTGTATGAATCCTATGGCAGCGATGGAGTTGGATGGTACCCGTTGTAGTAGTTTGTTCCCCAATTTCAAGTAGTGGTCTATGGAATCGGGTTGTTCTTTTCGTTCAAAGAGTCTCAGCATGCCGGGCAGGCAGCGTATCTTCCATAAGTCTTCGTTTCCCTCTCCGTGGCAGGCAATGTTCCAGGCTTTGCGGTTGGATTTTTCAGCATCATCCAGCTTGTTCAGCTCAGCCTTTATGGTTGCTCTGATTTGCCAGGTGGTGAAAGCTACGAATGGGTCTTCGGTTCTGGCGGCATGTTCGGTGGCCATGTCGGTATACTTTTCAGCTTCGTCCAGCTGCCTGATATTGAAGTATAGGATGGACACATTGTTGCAGATGTGGGCTATCCAGCTTTCGTCCCCATATTGCAAGGCACTGTCCAGTGCTTTATTGTAATAGTAGAGTGTAGAGTCATTCATTTGGTGCTGACGGTAGAGGAGGCCCAAATCGTTGTATACGCTGATGTGCTTTTCCAAATCATCTATCTGCGGCAGGTAGGGGAGCACATTTTTTTTCATGGCAAAGGCTTCTTCTGTCTTTCCCACATAGATCAGTAGTGTGGCTTGTTCGTTCAGCAAGATGGGATACATGAAGGAGTGCTTTACGTTCCGGGTGGCAAAGGCGCTGTCGAAGCTACGTTGCGCTTCATCGTAGTGTCCTTCTTCCATGAGATTGGCTGCCCGGTTGTAGAAGTGTGCCAACAGAGTGTCTGTTGGTATTTCTCCGGCGTGAAGCAGGATAGTGGTTAAAGAAAAGAGGAGTGATAATAGCTTAGTATGGCGTACCCTCATATCGGTATATTTTAGTGGAATTCAATCTGTGCTTAGTTGTTGCAAATATACGTCTTATTCATTTTGCTTTTTATTGGAGATGCTGAATTTTTTCTGTATGTGGCTGAAAAATCACCTTTTTCAGTGACAAGGAGTGAAAGGAAAAGTTTATTACTTTGCAAAAAATATTAAGCTTTGTCTGGGAATGATAAATGGCCAAAAGTATCTGTCCGGGTTTGAATGGCAGAGTCTTGTTGTCGTGAGATACGGACGGCATTCCTTATACTTTTGTTATTATGGATTTTCCTTAGAGGGATGGGGATAAAACAAGATTTGTAACTTATGAAAATGTTTAAAATGATGGCTGCCTCCATGTTGGGTGTGGCGTTGTGCTTGGGATTCACTGCTTGCAGTGACGATGACGAAAATGAGAATGGTGAGGGTGGCGAAAACACCGCCACTGTGGTCAATCCTTCGCAAGTGTTTACGGGAGGGCTTCCGAAGTCGGTTTCGGGCATGGCGATTTCTCACAATGAAGAAGGGCTGGTGACGAACATTACAACTGAGGATGGGGATAAAGCCGTCTTTGAGTACTTTCCCGCTACTACAAAGGCAGATGTTGCAAAGGACCGAGCAAGAATCACCGTGACGGATGAAGAGGGCGATGTTACAGAACTGAACTTGCAGCTCAACAGCGATGGTTATGTGGAATTTTGCAACTCAATAGACCACGCTGGTACTCCCGATGCCGATGAGTTTACTTGGGAGATGGAATACGACACTGAAGGCCATCTGGTTGTAATGAAACGCTCTGAAAGCGATGGTGAAATAACGAACATCACCTATAAGGATGGAGATGTGGTGAAGACTTCCACACGTTATGTAGCTAGTGGGGATCTCAATGGTGACGGAATTATCGACAGCAATGACGAGTGGGAGTATAGTGCTGCCATAGACTATACGACGGATAATATAACAGCTCCTATCGAGAATAAGGGCTGCCTGATGTTGTTTGATGAAATACTGGATGTGGATATGGACGAGATGATATATGCCTATTATGGAGGCATGCTTGGTAAGGCTACGAAACATCTGCCGCTTGTAGGGCATTATACATACAATGGCGAGGACTCTGTGTCCGATATGTATTTTACATGGACATTGAATTCCGACAGTTATCCTACGGAACTGGTTGTAAAAGACCAGTGGGATGAATACAGATGTACATTTACTTGGTAATTATAAAACATCTGTTTATTCTTGTGGAACAGGACATGAGCCTATAAAATGTAAGGGGTTGCCTTTTGCCGAGACAACCCCTTCTTATTTTATGTGGAATTTATTGTGACAGCAGATGTTGGTAACTTTCTGCTGTTTCAAGTTTATAATACTTTGAATTCATATCCCTCTTCCTTCAGGAAGTCAATGGCGCGCGGCAATGCGTACTGCAGGTTTCCGTTGCACCAGGATTTCAGGGAATCGTGGAAGGTGATGATGGAGCCGTTGCGGGCGTAGCGCATCACGTTGGCAAGCACTTGCGGACCGCGCAGCTTCTTGCTGTAGTCGCGGGTCACGAGGTCCCACATCACAATCTTGTAGGTTCGTTTCAGCGTGAGATACTGGTTGGCGAACATATGGCCGTGGGGAGGGCGGAACAAGAGAGGGTAGAGAACCTTCTCCACATTGCAATTGATGTCCCCACCCATTTCCATGAAAATCTTCGCCTGTTCGGTATTTCCCAGATAATTCTTGGCCGTGTATTCAAATCCACGGATATGGTTGAAGGTGTGGTTACCGATGCGGTGCCCACGCTCAACGACCATCCGGAATTCGTCCGGATGCTTCCGTATGTTGTCACCTACCATGAAGAAGGTGGCTTTGATGTTGTGCTTATCCAGCAGGTCGAGCACCCAGGGAGTTACTTCGGGGATAGGGCCATCGTCGAAAGTCAGATAAACGGCTTTTTCATTGGGGTCCATCCTCCAGACTGCACCGGGATATAGTTTGCGAAAAAACTCAGGAGGTTGTTCTATAAACACGTGATTAAGGATTAAGGGATTAGGGATTTTAAGGATTAGGGATTTTAAGGATTAGGGGTTAAGGATTAGGGGTTAATGATTAGTGATGAACTGCACAGGCTAATCCCTAATCCTTTAATCCCTAATCCTTATTCTCACTCCTTCATTCTGTCCACATACATATTATACAGTTCTTCCACCTTCGGCTCGTAGATTTCGGCGAGCTTGGAGTTGTACTTCTTCATGGCCTTCACCTCGGCATCGAGTACAGCCCAGTGGTATTCAAATTCACGGGTAGAAATCATGAAGCGGTTGTCGTCCAGGCTCAGATACCAGGTCAGGTACTCTACAGCCTTGTCAGCAAGGGCTTTCATCATCTCGTCCGCCTTGGCGGTTTCGCCCAGTTGGTAGTAGGCTTCCGCCATCTGTACGGCACCGTTCTGCCAGTCGTAAGGCACGTTGTAGGCGGGAATCATCTTTTCGGCATAGTCCAGGGCGGCTTTTGCCTTGTCTTTCTTGCCCTCACGCATCAGCTGCTGCACGAGTTGGGAGAAGATGCGACGGTGAGAGTGACACATGCGCATGGCGTTCTCGTCGATATAGATGCCCGGCTTGTCGATGCCACCGAACTTGAACTTGTTCATCAGGTTGTCGTACATCTTTTCGGAGTCTATTGTCACGCCCGTCTTACTGGTGTCGAACGGAGTGAAACGATAGGCAAGACCTTCCTGAACGAAGTGGTTCTCCATGTTCAGCTGGTTCTCCCTGCCTACGCTGACAGCGATATAGATGGGGCGTTCCCAGTTGGCCTCGCTCAGCATTTCGAGCATCATCAACTCGCTCTTGTAGAGGGCGCGTTTGCCTTTCAGCGAAATGTGCATGTAGTCGGGGATTGAGTCGCCCGGTATCATCATGCCGCTGCGGCGCACGGCTTCCTTGTCTACCTTGATGACAATGCTGTCGGTAGGAATCACCTTCAAGTCCTGATTCTTGTTGCGCACCCAGTTCTTGAGGATATTCTTTAGCTCATACGGGTTGTCACCGAATTCTTTCTTTACATTGACCAGTGCTTCGGGATTACCGTCCAGTGCCTGCTTCTCGGCTTCGGCATAGAGCTGGTCGATGCTTTTCTTGTACTCAGGCTGGATGGGGACGTATTCGTTGGTGCCTTCTACGTACTCCATTCGGTCCCACGTGATGGGGAGAGAAGGACTGTCGTAGGCGGGGCGCTTCATCTGGTCGATGTACCAATCGGTCTGCAGGTACGAGAGGTTGCAGGTACGGGCGTCGGTACGGAAACCTTCGGTCTCCTGGTTGTACCAGAGGGGGAAGGTATCGTTGTCACCGTTGGTATAGATAATCGGGTTGCCGCTTTCTTGCAGGGACATCAGGTAGTTCTGGCCGAAGTCGCGTGCCATGTAGCGGTCGCTGCGGTCGTGGTCGTCCCAAGTCTGGCTTGCCATCTGCACGGGGACAAAGAGGCAGGCTACGGAAACGATGGCGGCAGCAGGCAGTTCCTTCATCTTGGCATAGTCTTGAAGCAGACGGACGAGTCCTGCCACACCCATACCAATCCAGATGGCGAAGGCGTAGAACGAACCGGCGTAGGCATAGTCACGTTCGCGCGGTTGGCTCGGAGTCTGGTTCAGGTAGAGCACGATGGCAATACCGGTCATGAAGAAGAGGAAGAAGACCACCCAGAATTGCTGGATGCCTTTCTGCCCACGGTAGGCTTGCCATAGCAGGCCGATGATACCCAGCAGCAGGGGCAGGCAGTAGAATACGTTGTGTCCCTTGTTGTCTTTCAGTTCCTGAGGCAAGAGGCTCTGGTCGCCCACCAGCCAGTTGTCGATGAACGGGATACCGGTAATCCAGTTGCCGTGTTCAATTTCTCCGCTGCCTTGTATGTCGTTCTGGCGTCCGGCGAAGTTCCACATGAAGTAGCGCCAGTACATCCAGTTGAGCTGGTAGGAGAAGAAGAACTTGATGTTTTCCCACTGTGTGGGCATGTTTACCATAATCATGTTGCCGCATTTGTCATAGGGCACATCGTAACCCTTGATGTCCTGCCAGGCATGGTATTGTTGTGTATGGGCACTGCTGTACATACGCGGGAACAGCATGTTCTGGGCGTATTCGTACTCAATGCGTCCGGGGATTTCGATGTACGAATCCTTTTCGTCGGGCGTAGCTTTCTCCTTGCGGATGAACTTCGTGCCGTTGTACTTGATGCGCGGTTCGCAGTAACCGTCTTTCACGTCCAGCGCCACTTGCGAGGAGAAGGCAGGGCCATAGAACAACGGGCGTGTGCCATACTGCTCGCGTCCCAGGTATTCGCCCAGTGTGAAGATGTCCTCCGGAGAGTTCTGGTCCATCGGCGTGTTGGCGGTGGAGCGGATGACGATAAGTGCATACGAGGAATATCCGATGACAATCATCATGGTGCAGAGCAGCGAGGTGTTCAGCGTGCGTGCCGATACGCGGAATTTCTCTTTGACGGCTGCCTGCGTCTTCGGACGGAGGTAGAGCCACAATGCGGCAATGACAATGACACCGATAACTACCGAGCTGGTACCGTGTCCGTAGAACGGGATACCCAGCATGGCGATGGTGAGTATGAACGAGAGTGCCATACGTGCCTTGTTGCGTTCGGTATAGCTTTCGTAGATACCCCAGATGAGGCAGGCTGCCAACAGGATGATATATACGATGACACCGCTGTTGAAAGACATGCCGAGCGTGTTGACAAAGAACAGCTCGAACCAGCCGCCCACTTTTACGATGCCCGGAACGATCAAAAGCAGCGACCACAGAAACTGATACAACCCCTTCAAAAACATAGCCTTTACGATATTGCCATATTTACCGTCCTTAAATGCCATCACGAGCACACTGATGTTTTTCATTGTCACCTCGCCATAAGCCGCTTCGATAAAATATCTTCTGCAGCCTACTTCGATCGGATTCAGTACGAATATGGAAACAATCACGGCAATGGCGATCACAGCAACGGCGAATACTGCGGCTATTGCCATAATGCCTCCTACAAGTGCCCAGTCAATCCCTGTGATGTTTCCTGTAATCCGGCTTGCGATATCACCTCCGTCCACACCACCGCTCCAGTCTGTCGAATAGTCTCTTCCGCTGTTACCACCGTTTGAAAATCCACCGGTGATCACCGCCAGAATCAGAGATACCAGCACAAGCGGCCAGTAGCTTCGTTTTACGTAAGCTTTTGCTTTTTCTTTTAATTCACTTCTCGTCCACATTGTTTTTCATTCCCTTTTCTTTGTTTTTTATATGAAGATCGCATAGATTCTATGACGTCTGTTTCAATGTTTGTATACGATTTTCTCTGCAATATCGTCCGCACACGCCTGATCCTGCATACGTGCCAGAATGGCAAGTGCAAATTCGATTGCCGTGCCCATACCGCGGCTTGTGATAAAGTGATCGCAGACCTCTACCGGATTCTTTGTCACAACAGCACCTTCCAGATGACTTTCAAAGTCCGCGAAACAGCAGGCCGTTCTACCCTTTAACAGTCCCTTATGTCCGAAAATGCTCGGTGCTGCACAGATTGCGCTCAGATACTTTCCCTGTGCATGGAACCGGTCCACCTGCTCCATAAGCGGCGCACAGGCTTCCAGATTCTTTGTTCCGGGCATTCCACCCGGCAGAACGATCATAGCAGTCTCGTCAAAGTTAATCTCCGAAAGCAGCCTGTCTGCCTGTATCGTGATCTTATGTGAGCTTGTGACGCTCTTACTGTCCGTAATGGACACCGTCTCTACCGTAACGCCGCCACGTCTTAAAATGTCTACCACAGTCAGTGCTTCGATCTCCTCCACACCGTCTGCCAGAAATACACATACTTTACTCATAGATTCCTCCTGTTCTTCTGCTCTATGGCAGAAAAAATAATTCGCATTTTTACCATCCAGCC
>OGOX01002302.1_pt1 | contig 11176 bp, 9 predicted proteins | sample 1552761 | NCBI WGS metagenome assembly OGOX01 (sample SAMEA2580212, study PRJEB22360) | human gut metagenome | biome: human gut; feature: human-associated habitat; material: faeces | place: Denmark | collected 2008/2010
AACTGCTCATCAATCGCGTATCGGGCCAGTACAACATAAAAGCGCCTGCACTCTACGAAAGAATACAGGCGGTATTGGATTACATCTCCGGAATGACGGATGTATTTGCACTCGATTTATATAGGAAAATAAACGGGAATAGCTTGCCAGCGGTATAACAGACGACAAACATTCCTCCGGATAGTCCTATGATACAACCTTATTTGCTCCCGACGTAAGCTTGCACGCCTCCGGTTCGCTCGCTATGAACGACTCGATGTGGCGGATGCGCTTTTCTGCCAAAATCTCGTCTACGGCAATTAGGATACCCGTTTCCTCCACATCTCCGAAACCGTAATTGATGGCTGTACCGAACATACGCATGGTAGGGCTGAGACTCATATAGGCATTCACCAGCGGGGGAATATTATACCCCGCCTTACGGATTTCACAATTCAAAATCTTATAGTCTTCCTTAAAAGAGTCTTTACAGAAGAGAGCCGCCAATTCATTCTCGTCCGATTCCAGAAGCAACGGCTTCATCGGAGTAATCAGGTTGTCCTTATCCGCAAAATGTTTCCGAAGGAAATAAAGAATCTTATCACGGCTCTGACGATGATAGCTGGGATACATAGTCACCTTTCCGAAGAAATACTTCACATTGGGCATGACTACGGTCAGTGCGCCCAAACCATCCCACAGATTATCCAACGCAAACAGACCTTTACTGTCTGCACGCGTAGACTGATACTCCAACGTAACGAACGAACGTCCTAACTCGATGGTCGTAGGAAGATAGTCCTTCAAAAACTTATCCGAAAAGTTAAACATATGGGCAGTTGCCAGAATAGGGGCACCATGTTCATCAAAACGCACATCCGTACCTAAGATATAACGGTATCCACCCAAAATTTCTTCTGCTTCCGGATTCCAGACAATCAACTGCTTGTACGGGTTGTCCATGATGTCATATTCATCAATATCCATAGACTTGCCCGTTCCTCCTCCCGCAGCACGGAATGCAATCTCGCGCAAACGGCCGATCTCCTTCATTGTATTCGGAGAGTCTTGGGCAGTAATGATATATATCTGATTATGACTTCTATTGGTCATGCGCAGACGCTTTTCCTCAGTCAACTCCGCTTTCAACAGCTCCTTGCTTATCGGTGCAATAACATCTTCCATATTTTTCTGTTAGTAGTTCTTCTTTAATATAAATACGGTCTCTCTACAATTTATATACAATATCCTTCACATATTGCGCCCATCCGGCCGGGCTTTTCGATTTGTCGAAAGTTTGCCAGGGGATAGGCTTCCCTATGGTGATGGTAAATGTTTTATGGCGATTCTTCAGCATTTCATCTGCCAGGTAAAGCATGGCGATATTGAACTTGATGCCCAACATCTTACAAAAATTGGCAAGATTATAAAAGAAGTTGGAGTTCCGCCCCTCGAAGTGGATGGGAACTACATCACGGTGGGCTTCGACACTCTTCACGATAAAGGTCTTTTTCCAATCCAAGTCACGGATGACCCCATTCTGCCTACGCGAACAAAGCCCTGCGGGAAACATGATGAGCTGATTGTCCGAAGCAAATCCCGCCTCCACCATTCTCGGGAAGTCTTTGGCCTGCTTTCCCGTCTTGTTGATGGGGATGCAAAGCGGCGCCAGTCCGTGCAGGTTCATCAGCAGGTCGTTGACCATATATTTCACCTTGCCACCATAAAAGGAGCCCAGGACATAACCCAGTGCCACTCCATCCTGCCCACCCAGGGGATGGTTGGACACAAAAGTATAAAGCCCTTCTTTAGGCAGATTTTCCTCCCCCTTTACCACAATATTGGCATCAAGGAACTCCAGACAAGCTTTCAGGAAATCTACACCGACTTTATCTTTCGACTCCCGCAAAAAGACATTCAATTCCTCTTGATGAACGATATGCTTCAAATAAGAAACCACGAACTTGGGGATATACTTAGACTGCTTCGGAGCCTTTTCCCGAAGTATCTTGTCTATGTCAATCAAAAATAAAGAGTCGTCAGCCATTCTTCTTTTGATGAAATGAATGCGCAAAATTAACTCATCTTTTTAATTAATCGCAAAAAAATGACAGAAAACTGCACCCGAAATCTATCAAATAGCACCTAAAAACTGTCAATTGATAGTTTTTCCCCTAAAGTGTGTTTGAAATCCGTCTGCCTGAAAGAGAAAACTTCCGTAAACTTGCAATATCAAGATTAACGAAAAAAAACATAGCACATATGAACAATATAACATTTAAAAAAGACCTGCTCGGAGTTCAAGACGATTTATTGCGTTTTGCATACAAACTTACTTCCGACCGTGAAGAAGCCAACGACCTCTTGCAGGAAACATCCCTGAAAGCTCTGGATAACGAAGAGAAGTATACGCCCGATACTAATTTCAAAGGATGGATATACACCATCATGCGCAATATCTTCATCAACAATTACCGCAAAGTGGTGCGTGACCAGACTTTCGTGGATACCACGGACAATCTCTATCACCTGAACCTGCCGCGCGACGCCGCTTTTGAAAGCACAGAAAGCGCATATGACCTGAAAGAGATGCACCGCATTGTCAACGCCCTTCCACGGGAGTACAAGATTCCCTTCTCCATGCATGTCTCCGGCTTCAAATACCGCGAAATTGCAGAGAAGCTAGGGTTGCCCTTAGGCACGGTAAAGAGCCGCATTTACTTCACCCGCCAAAAACTACAACAAGACTTGAAGGATTTTGTTTAAGTACTCAGCATATAAAACCAGTGATTTCCATAAATTAAGAAGAGTACAGATTTTAGTTGTATCAAAAGAGAGAAAGGCAGGCCGGGACAATCCCGCGTCTGCCTTTCATGGTCTCGCCCCTTGTATTTCGTACACAAACTCATTCAAGCCGTTACGCTTTGCGACAATATTATTTACAAAAATCAGGATAGCAATCTCTGGCTACATCCCACTTTTCCACCTATCCGAGGCACTGAAAGCTAACCAAAGCCACCCGAAAACTGCCAATTGTTAGATTTTACCCCAAAGAGAGTTTGATTTCCGTCTATCAAAAAGAGAAATCATCCGTAGCTTTGCATCATCAATAAAACGAACAATAATTTAAAAAACATCCATTATGAATAATAGAACATTTACCCAAGACCTACTCGGAGTTCAAAACGACTTATTACGCTTTGCATATAAATTAACCTCCGACCGCGAAGAGGCCAACGACCTGCTTCAAGAGACATCCCTGAAAGCTCTGGACAATGAAGAGAAGTACACACCTGATACCAACTTTAAAGGATGGATATATACCATCATGCGTAATATTTTCATCAACAATTACCGTAAAGTGGTACGTGACCAGACATTTGTAGATACCACAGACAATCTCTATCATCTGAACACGCCGCACGACCTCACACTCGACAGCACAGAAGGCGCCTACGACCTGAAGGAAATGCACCGCATTGTCAATGCCTTGCCACATGAGTACAAGATACCTTTCTCCATGCATGTCTCCGGTTTCAAGTACCGTGAAATCGCAGAAAAGCTGAACCTCCCACTTGGAACAGTAAAGAGCCGCATCTTCTTTACCCGCCAGAAACTGCAGCAGGAACTGAAAGATTTCAGATAAGAGAATACGGCAACCTAAGAATTGTTTATTAATTGGCCGGATAAAAAAGTAAATATGCTTATCTTTGGGCAATCATGGGACACAAACCAAGATACCTAAAGAAAAACCGAGTAATTAATAAACAACATGAAGAAACAGACAATCATTACAGCCTGCACATTTGCAGCAATGACAATGGCTACTCCTGCCGTTTTTGCCGTACAGCCGGCCATGAGTAACCACGTATGCGCCTCCGACGCTATCAAGAAAGACAACCGACCGGTAGAATCAAAACGACTGTTCCGTTCCAAAGCCGTAGAAGAACAAATTCAACGGATACAGCAGCTGCTGAAAAATCAGAAGCTGTCATGGATGTTCACTAACTGCTTTCCCAACACGCTGGACACCACCGTCCATTTCCGCAAGGACAAGAAAGACGGGAAGCCCGACACATTTGTCTACACCGGAGATATCCATGCCATGTGGCTCCGCGACTCAGGTGCGCAGGTGTGGCCCTACGTACAGCTGGCCAATGAAGACAAGGAACTGAAGACGATGCTTGCAGGAGTCATCAACCGCCAATTCAAGCTGATTAATGTAGACCCGTTTGCCAACGCCTTCAACGACGGCCCCATCCCCGACGGACACTGGAAAACCGACCTTACCGACATGAACGACGAGGTGCACGAGCGTAAATGGGAAATCGATTCACTGTGTTATCCGCTACGCCTTGCCTACCATTACTGGAAAACGACCGGTGATACAAGCATCTTCGATGCCGAGTGGATAAAAGCAATCCAAAACATCCTGACCACCTTCCGCGACCAACAGCGCCGTGACGGACGCGGTTCCTACCATTTCCAGCGGGTAACTGAACGCGCACTGGACACGATGACCAACGACGGCTGGGGCAATCCGGTGAAACCGGTCGGACTGATTGCATCTTCTTTCCGCCCTTCCGATGACGCCACCACCTTCCAATTCCTGATACCCTCCAACTTCTTCGCCGTATCTTCGCTGCGTAAGGCAGCCGAGATTCTGACTGAAGTCAATAACCGCCCGGAGCTTGCAAAAGAATGTACCGACCTGGCCGGAGAAGTAGAAACCGCCCTACGAAAATACGCTACCTACAACCATCCCAAATACGGCACCATCTATGCCTTCGAGGTAGACGGTTTCGGCAACCACCTTCTGATGGACGACGCCAATGTACCGAGCCTTATCGCACTGCCCTATCTGGGCGATGTGGACATCAACGATCCTATTTACCAGAACACCCGTCGTTTCGTATGGAGCGAGGATAACCCATACTTCTTCAAAGGTACGGCAGGCGAAGGCATTGGAGGTCCGCACATCGGCTACGACATGATTTGGCCGATGAGCATCATGATGAAAGCCTTCACAAGCCAGAACGATGAAGAGATTAAAACTTGCGTGAAGATGTTGATGGATACAGAAGCCGGAACCGGCTTTATGCACGAGTCTTTCCACAAAGACAATCCCGCCAAGTTCACCCGCGCCTGGTTTGCATGGCAAAACACATTGTTTGGCGAACTCATTCTAAAACTGGTGAACGAGGGCAAGCTAGACTTGCTGAACAGCATACAGTAAAAAAACATTTATCCCCCCTGGATTCTGTGGATGAATGTAATAATCAACCACTCCAGGGGGAATATTATCACTCCTCCCTCCCATCATCTTCCGGTAAGTAGTAACGTTCACAAAATAGACGGGAAGTTAACAAAAAAAGTTTCAGAAGTTAATACTAAAACAAGAAAGAGTTAAGAAAGAGCTTTATCCCAAACTTTGGTTTTTCCAAACCAAGCCTGGGGATAGAGAAACCAAGTCTTGGTTTAGATATCCGCAAAGCTGGGAAAGAAGTTTCCCACCCAAGACACCATTCCACCAACAAGCGACTTTCAAACCAAAGACCGTCATCCTCAACCGAATCTTTTCAAAAGAGACTACACGAATCCCCCACCAGCAAAGCGTTTCAAAAGCAGCTTCATTATCAAATGAATAAGCTATCAACAAGGTGTTGAAAACTTCTTCCTAAGATTTTAGTTAAAAGATTGTGGGGAATTGTGGGGAAATGTGTATTTTTACCGTCGCTTATTATAATAAGGTGAGAAATGATACAATTTTTAGGTAATATCGAGGCTAAGGCGGATGCAAAAGGAAGAGTTTTCATCCCGGCCACCTTCCGGAAACAGCTGCAAGCCGCTTCTGAAGAAAGACTCGTGTTGCGTAAGGACGTGTATCAGGATTGCCTGGTGCTCTACCCGGAAAGTGTATGGTTTGCCACTCAAAACCAACTTCGCTGCCGGCTGAATAAATGGAACGCCAAACAACAAATGATTTTCCGCCAGTTCGTAAGTGACGCGGAAGTCATGACCCCTGACGGGAACGGACGCATCCTGCTCCCAAAACGTTACCTGCAAATGGCGGGTATACAAAGTGATGTCCGCTTCATTGGTGTGGACAACACAATAGAAATCTGGGCTAAGGAACGTGCCGACCAACCATTCATGAACCCCGACGAGTTCAGCGAGGCTCTTGAAGAACTGCTGGGAGACGAAAATATTTGTTGTAACGAAAATAAGCTATAAACAACAGATGATGAAAGAAGAAACAACATATCACATCCCCGTATTGCTGATGCCGAGCGTAGATGCAATGAACATCCGTCCGGACGGCACGTATGTAGACGTAACGTTTGGTGGAGGAGGACATTCGCGCGAGATACTGTCCCGCCTGGAAGACGGCGGCCGGCTGCTGAGCTTCGACCAGGACGAGGATGCGGAACGTAACATTGTGAACAACCCGCATTTTACATTCGTACGCAGCAACTTCCGCTACCTGCACAACTTCCTACGCTATCACGGCATCGAAAAAGTGGATGCCATACTTGCCGACCTCGGCGTATCTTCCCATCACTTTGATGACAGCGAACGGGGATTCTCCTTCCGCTTCGACGGGGCACTGGATATGCGTATGAACAAGCGTGCCGGCCTAACCGCTGCCGACATCGTGAATACCTACGAAGAAGAAAAGCTGGCCGATATTTTTTATCTGTACGGCGAGCTGAAGAACAGCCGGAAACTGGCATCTGTCATCGTTAAGGCACGGGCTACGCAGAGAATTGCCACCATCGGCGAATTTCTGGAAATCGTCAAACCACTCTTCGGCCGCGAACGCGAGAAGAAAGAACTGGCAAAAGTATTCCAGGCATTGCGCATTGAGGTAAACCAGGAAATGGAAGCACTGAAAGAAATGCTGTATGCGGCAACAGAAGCGCTAAAGCCGGGAGGCCGCCTGGTGGTGATAACCTATCACTCCCTGGAAGACCGTATGGTGAAGAATATCATGAAAACCGGCAACGTGGAAGGCAAGGCCGAAAAAGATTTTTTCGGGAACGTATTGACCCCGTTCCGGCTAGTCAACAACAAAGTGATTGTACCGGACGAGGAAGAGATAGAGCGCAATCCGCGTTCGCGCAGCGCCAAGCTGAGAATTGCAGAAAGAGTAATGAATGATTAGTGACTAGCAATGGAAAAGAAGCAAGAAGAAAAGAATACGGAAAAGGTGAAAAAACGCACCTCACTGAAGAACATCATCGGAGGCGACATTCTGGCCACAGACTTCTTCCGCCGCCAAGCCGGATTGTTGTTCCTTATCATGGTGCTTATCATTATTTACATCAACAACCGTTACGAATGCCAACTGCAACTGATAGAGATAGACAATCTTAAAAAAGAGCTGATAGACATCAAGTACGATGCCCTGACACGCAGTTCGGAATTGATGGAGCGGAGCCGCCAATCACGCATCGAGGAATACATCGCCACCAAAGAAAGCGATTTGCAGACTTCCACTAATCCACCGTACTTACTAAAATAATGGAGAATTGAGGATTAAAGTAATTTCAATAGTACATCGTAAATCGTTAAATCGTAAATAACATTGGCTGTAAATAAAAAAAACATAATGACCCGTTACTTCTTCGTCGTCCTACTCATGGGGCTGGTGGGGATAGCTATTGTTGTAAAAGGTGCCATGATTATGTTTGCCGAGCGACAGTACTGGCACGATGTAGCCGACCGCTTCGTAAAAGAGAATGTAACGGTGAAGCCCAACCGGGGAAATATCCTGTCCTCGGATGGCAAACTGATGGCAAGTTCGCTGCCAGAATATAAAATATATATGGACTTCATGTCCGGCGAAAGGGACGAGAAACGCCGCAAAAAGGACCAGCAGCGCAAGGATTCTATCTGGAAAGCCAATTTCGATTCTATCTGTATCGGGCTTCATCAGATTTTTCCGGACATCAGTGCCGCCACCTTCAAAAGCCATCTGCGCAAGGGGCGGGAGATGAAGAGCCGGAACTACAACATTCTTCCCAACCGCAACCGGCGCATCTCTTACATTCAGTATAAGGAAGCCAAACGGTTACCCGTATTCAAGATGAACAAATACCGAGGCGGTTTCCACGAACAGATATACAACCAGCGTAAAAAGCCGTTCGGTTATTTGGCAGCCCAAACCCTGGGCCGTCTCTATGCCGATACAGCCATGGGAGCCCGTAACGGCATTGAACTGGCCTTCGACACCCTGCTGAAAGGACGGAACGGTATTACCCACCGTCAGAAGGTGATGAATAAATACCTGAATATCGTAGACCTTCCCCCGGTAGACGGTTGTGACATCATATCCACCCTCGACGTAGGCATGCAGGACATCTGCGAAAAAGCCCTGGTAGACAAGTTGAAGGAAATCAATGCCAATGTCGGGGTAGCCGTACTGATGGAAGTGGCTACCGGAGAAGTAAAGGCCATTGTCAACATGATGAAAGCCGGAGACGGCAATTACTACGAAATGAACAGTAATGCCATCAGCGATATGTTGGAACCGGGCTCCACCTTCAAGACAGCCTCCATTATGGTGGCACTGGAAGATGGCAAGATAACCCCAGATACCGAGGTAGACACGGGCAACGGTATTATGAATATGTACGGCAGCAAGATGAGAGACCACAACTGGCACCGGGGAGGTTATGGAAAGATAGATGTGACACGTATTCTGGAAGTTTCTTCCAATGTGGGCGTCTCCTACCTCATCGACAAGCACTACAAGGATAATCCGCAGAAGTTCGTGGACGGTTTGAAGCGCATGAGCATCGACCAACCGCTTCATCTGCAAATACCCGGTGAAGGGAAACCCAACATCAAAGGGCCTAAAGAGCGTTATTTTGCCAAAACGACTTTGCCGTGGATGAGTATCGGCTACGAGACTCAGGTACCTCCTATGAACATACTGACCTTCTACAATGCCATAGCCAACAACGGGGTCATGGTACGCCCCAAGTTTGTGAAAGCAGCGGTAAAGGACGGTGAGGTAGTGAAAGAATATCCTACGGAAGTAATCAATCCCAAGATATGTTCCGACCATACCCTGACACAGATCCGCGAAATCCTTCGGAAAGTGGTATCGCAAGGTCTGGCAAAACCCGCCGGCAGCAAGCAATTCTCCGTATCGGGCAAGACGGGTACGGCACAGATTTCACAAGGAGCCGCCGGATATAAGTCGGGACGGGTGAACTACCTTGTAAGTTTCTGCGGATATTTCCCCTCGGAAGCACCCAAATACAGTTGCATCGTTTCCATCCAGAAGCCTGGGTTACCAGCTTCAGGCGGTCTGATGGCAGGTAGTGTCTTTGGGAAAATAGCAGAAAGAGTTTATGCCAAAGACCTGCGTTTTGACATACGCAGTGCCATAGACAGTACCACCAATGTGATTCCTCCCGTGAAAGCCGGAGAGATGAACGAAGCACTCCTTGTACTGAATGATTTGAAAGTGCCCGTTCAGAAACAGTTCGCCGGACAAAAGAAAAAGGAACAGTGGGGGCATACACAAGCAGCTCCGTCGGCAGTCATCCTGCAAGACCAGGAACCGGCCTCGGGCACCGTGCCCAGCGTGGTAGGTATGGGAGCGAAAGATGCTGTCTACCTTTTAGAGAGTAAAGGACTGAAAGTAAGGCTAAACGGCGTAGGACGGGTGAGGAACCAGTCCATAGCAAGCGGTAGCCGGATAGTGAAAGGACAAACCATAGCCCTGACACTACGTTAACATGAGAATAAACAAGATTTGGATATACACTATATATAATAAGGTATGAGATTAAGTGATTTGTTGCAAACAATACAGCCGGTCCGGATTACCGGAAGTACAAGCATGGAGATAACGGGGGTGAATATAGATTCCCGCCTGATAGGAACCGGACATCTGTTCATGGCCATGCGTGGTACGCAGACCGACGGGCATGCCTATATTCCGGCTGCCATCGATAAAGGGGCTGTTGCAGTATTGTGTGAAGAATTGCCGGAAGAGCTTAAGGCCGGCATCACCTACATTCAGGTGAAAGACAGTGAAGATGCCGTAGGGAAAGTGGCTACCACTTTCTATGGCGACCCTACATCCAAGATGGAACTCATCGGCGTGACCGGAACCAACGGAAAAACAACCGTTGCCACCTTATTATATAATACTTTCCGCTATTTCGGCTACAAGGTCGGACTGGTTTCCACTGTATGCAATTACATCGACGACCAGCCCGTACCGACCGAACACACCACCCCGGACCCGATAACCCTGAACCGCCTGCTCGGAGAAATGGCAGATTCCGGCTGCAAGTATGCCTTCATGGAAGTCAGTTCCCATTCCATTGCCCAAAAGCGCATCAGCGGTCTGAAGTTTGCCGGCGGTATTTTCACTAATCTGACCCGCGACCATCTGGATTATCATAAAACGGTGGAGAACTACCTCAAAGCCAAGAAAAAGTTCTTCGACGAACTGCCAAAAGGAGCTTTCAGCCTGACCAACCTGGATGACAAGAACGGACTTGTGATGACGCAGAATACCCGTTCGAAGGTATACACCTACTCTTTGCGTAGTCTTAGCGACTTCAAAGGCAAAGTCTTGGAGTCTCATTTCGAGGGAATGTTGCTCGACTTCAACAATCACGAACTGGCAGTACGTTTCATCGGAAAGTTCAATGCCTACAACCTGCTGGCGGTATTCGGTACTGCCGTATTGCTTGGCAAGAAAGAAGAGGATGTACTGGTTGCCCTCAGCACGCTGCATCCGGTAACCGGCCGCTTCGATGCCATCATCCTGGGCTGGACCATCACCCAGGACCCGGACATCTTCGCGGTCTGGCATTCCTCGCAGGCCGTGCCCGGGGGCCTGAACTTCATCCACTACAAGAACCCCGAGCTGGACAAGGTGCTGGAAGAGGCGCGCTCCACGCCGGACCGTCAACGCCGGACAGCACTCTACCATCAGGCGCAGGAGATCCTGGACGAGGATCAGCCCTACTGTTTCCTCTATGTGCCTTATGCCCTGCCTGTGGTGCAGAACCGCTTCATGGGCATCAAACCCGCCCTGGCGGGCATCATGTACAACTTTGAGGAATGGTGGGTGCCCAAGAGCCTGCAGCGCTACAAGGTGACGCCGTAGATAGTGTCGTCAAATTCAAAAGTATGTTATAATCTCTTCACTTACAATGAGGAGAGA
>OGOX01002318.1_pt1 | contig 11132 bp, 10 predicted proteins | sample 1552761 | NCBI WGS metagenome assembly OGOX01 (sample SAMEA2580212, study PRJEB22360) | human gut metagenome | biome: human gut; feature: human-associated habitat; material: faeces | place: Denmark | collected 2008/2010
TGAGACCGGTCAGTACTACCAGTTTGTTCCTCGGAATATCTACATCAAGATTCTTCAGATTGTGCTCGTTCGCACCTCTGATCTTTATCAGTTCTTTCTTTTCTTCAGCCATCTGTTCTTCCTCTTCTATCTCTTCGCTTTACTCCATCTCATTCAAATGCTTTTTCAGCTCGATCAGCTTATCACGCAGCTCTGCTGCCGCCTCGAAATTCAGCTCTGCTGCCGCTTTCTTCATCTGCTTTTCCAGCTTCTTGATCAGCTTCTCCAGCTCTGCCGCACTCATGGATTCCGGATCTTTTTCCAGCTTCATCTCTTCTGCTGCAACCTTCTTTGAAATACTGATCAGATCACGCACCGACTTCTTGATCGTCTGTGGCGTGATTCCATGTTCTTCATTGTATTTCATCTGAATCTCACGACGGCGCATCGTCTCATCAATCGCCATCCGCATCGAATCCGTCATGTTATCCGCATACATGATAACATGCCCTTCTGCATTTCTCGCCGCACGGCCAATGGTCTGGATCAATGAAGTTTCCGAACGCAGAAAACCTTCTTTGTCGGCGTCGAGAATTGCTACGAGCGAAACCTCAGGCAAGTCAAGTCCCTCACGCAAGAGGTTAACGCCTACCAATACGTCGTACAGTCCGGCACGCAGGTCGTTCATTATCTGTACACGGTCGAGTGTTGCCACATCGCTATGTATGTAGTTGGCGCGTATGTTGTGATTCAGCAGAAATTCGGTCAACTCTTCAGCCATGCGCTTGGTGAGTGTAGTCACAAGCACACGCTCATCGCGTTCGCATCGTTGCTGTATCTCTTCAAGCAGGTCGTCAATCTGGTTTTCGCTCGGACGCACTTCGATTATCGGGTCAAGCAGTCCGGTAGGGCGTATAATTTGTTCTACAACAACGCCTTCAGCCTCGTTCATTTCGAAGGCAGCAGGTGTTGCCGATACGTACACCACTTGATTGACCATATCCATAAACTCGTCAAACTTAAGTGGACGGTTGTCGAAAGCGGCAGGCAGACGGAATCCATATTCCACAAGATTCTGCTTGCGGGCACGGTCACCTCCATACATTGCGCTGATTTGCGGTACGCTGACGTGACTTTCATCGATGACAATCAGAAAATCTTCAGGGAAGAAATCAAGCAGACAGTAGGGACGGGTGCCCGGTTCGCGTCCGTCGAAGTAACGTGAATAGTTTTCAATCCCCGAACAATGTCCCAGCTCGCGCAGCATTTCCATGTCGTAGGTCACACGCTCGTACAGACGTTTGGCTTCGTAAGGTTTACCGATTTCTTCAAAATAAGCCACCTGCTTGGTCAGATCGTCTTCAATCTGATGAATGGCGCGGAGCGTACTTTCCTTGGTTGTCATGAACAGGTTGGCCGGATAAATCTTATATTCTTCGAACGTACCGATACGGTGTCCTGAAACCGGGTCTATCTCTTCAATACCGTCAATCTCATCGTCCCAGAACATTACCCGCAGCACACTGTCGGTATAAGCCAGGAAGATGTCCACCGTATCACCTTTTACACGGAAGTTGCCTCGGTTCAGCTCGATGTCATTCCGAACGTACAGACTGTCCACCAGCCGGCGGAGGAATACGTTGCGGTCCAGCAGCTTTCCTTTTTTGATTTCAATCACGTTGTTGTAGAAATCTGCCGGGTTTCCCATACCGTAGATACACGATACGGACGATACCACGATGACATCCTTCCGGCCGGAAAGGAGGGAAGAAGTTGCAGCCAGACGAAGCTTGTCGATTTCTTCGTTGATGGCCAGGTCTTTTTCAATATAAGTATCGGTCGACGGAATGTATGCTTCCGGCTGATAATAGTCGTAGTAAGACACATAATACTCCACCGCATTGTGAGGGAAGAAATTTTTGAACTCCCCGTAAAGCTGGGCGGCCAGTGTCTTGTTGTGACTCAGAATCAGTGTCGGCTTGTTGATGTTCTTGATGACATTGGCAATGGTAAAAGTCTTTCCAGAGCCGGTTACTCCCAGCAGCGTCTGTGCAGGCACATGCTGCCGGATACCTTCAGTCAGTTGGGCGATGGCCTCCGGCTGGTCGCCGGTAGGCTGATAGTCGGATATCAGTTCAAAATCCATTGCATCTGAATATTGGTGAATGAAAACGGTTGTAAAATTACATATATATTTTATACCATACTTTGCAATCCTGAAAAATTACATTAAAAAATGGCCTGGAGTTGCATTATTCGCTGGAAAAGAGTAATTTTGCGCAACTATATCAATTATATATGAAAAAATATATCGCAATGGTCCTCCTTTCTGCTGGAGTTTTATCTTCATGCGGAGAGTACAATAAAGTGCTGAAAAGCACTGACTATGAATACAAATACGAAGCGGCGAAAAGCTATTTTGCCAAGGGACAGAATTCACGTGCGGCAACCATTCTGGAAGAATTGATTCCTATTCTGAAGGGTACGGCCAACGGGGAAGAGTCTTTGTATATGCTGGCAATGACTTATTACAACCAGGGTGATTTTGTGACTGCTTCACATTATTTTAATACGTATTATACGACTTATCCGCGCGGTACTTATACGGAACTGGCGCGTTTTCATAGCGGAAAGGCTTTGTTCCTTGATACTCCGGAACCACGTCTGGACCAGAGCAGCACGTACAAGGCTATTCAGGAACTGCAGATGTTTTTGGAGTATTTTCCCGCAAGTCAGCGAAAGGATATTGCCCAGAACATGATTTTTGAGTTGCAGGACAAGTTGGTGGAGAAGGAATACCTTTCTTCCAAACTCTATTACGACTTGGGCTCTTATTCAGGAAATTCGGTGTATAGCAGCACGGGTAACAATTATCTGGCAGCCATTGTCACAGCACAGAATGTGTTGAAAGAATATCCTTACACCAAATTGCGTGAGGAACTTTCTATTCTGATTCTCCGTGCCAAGTATCACATGGCAAAGGAGAGTGTGCTGGAAAAGAGAGAAGACCGTATGCGCGAAACCGTGGATGAATATTATGCTTTCAAGAATGAGTTCCCGGAAAGCAAATACATGAAAGAAGTGGAAGACATCTTCAAAGAAGTCAGCAAGTACATTTCTACAGATGAAGAATAATATAAACGTTTATAATTATAAATTAAGTTATGGATTACAAAAAAACAAACGCTCCTACAAATACGGTTACACGTAATTTGATGGAACTCTGTGAGGACACAGGCAATATTTATGAAACAGTATCTATCATCGGCAAGCGTGCCAACCAGATTGCTGCCGAAATGAAGAATGACCTTTCCAAGAAACTGCAGGAGTTTGCTTCTTATAACGATAACCTTGAAGAGGTGTTTGAAAACAGAGAACAGATTGAAATCTCTCGTTATTATGAAAAACTCCCGAAACCGACGTTGATTGCGACTCAGGAGTACATAGAAGGAAAGGTTTATTACAGAAACCCGGCAAAGGAAAAGGAAAAATTGCAGTAATCCTCCTATAGGTAAAGATTTTAGTGAATGCGCATGCGCATTTGGGCTTGTCATTCTGAGTGTAGACGGCAAGAACCGTCGCCCTCAGAATGACATTTGTTTTGGAAACCTTAATACGATTGATTATGATACAGAGAATACAGACCGTTTATTTGCTCGTAGTAGCTATCTTGATGGTAGTAATGATGTCTGTTCCCGTGGGCAGCTTCTATACCGATAAAAATATTTGTGAGATGACAAACCTTTCATACCTGCTTCCGGACGGAGCGGTGAACTATACGCCGTGGGCTTTGTTTGCGATACTGGTAGTAGTGGCTGTGATGGCTTTGGTGACTATTTTCCTTTACCGGAAACGTATGTTGCAGATTCGTCTGACCATCTTCAATACGATTGTGCTGGTTGGTTACTATTTGGTACTGGCTTATTTTGTCGTAAATCCGGACAAGGCATTCGATGACTACAGTTTCATGCCTTCATGGACAGTTTGTCTTCCATTGGTAAGCATTATCCTGAACTGGCTGGCTATCCGTGCTATCGGCAAGGATGAGATGCTGGTAAAGGCGTACGAAAGATTGCGCTGATTCGCAGTTTGTAATAAGAAAGCCATCGGGGCGTTTCTTTACTTTAGAGGAAACGCCCCGATGGCTTTTATTCTTTTCTTCTGTTATTCCAGGATATACATTTCAGAAGGAGTGGTTCGCTTCAGTGGAGTTACTTCCACGTCTTTTCCTACGATGATGTTTTCCTGCCGGAATGCCAGTTCCACTGTCTTGAAAGCCAGCTCCGGATGGTTGTTGTCCTTGCTCAGGTGGCAGAGCCATAAATGTTTCAAACGCTGGGGAAAATGATGACTCAGGTAGTCGGCCATTTCGTGGTTGCTCATGTGTCCGTTCGGGCCGGCAATGCGCTCCTTCAGATGCTGTGGGTAAGGTCCCATCTGGAGCATGCTGTCGTCGTAGTTGGCTTCCAGTATCAGGTAATCAGCCTGCTGTATGAAGCGTGAGGCAGTCGGGGTGATATGCCCGATGTCGGTCAGGAAAGAGAATGTCTTATCGCCTGCCGTGATGCAGTAACCCACGTTGTCGGTTCCGTCGTGAGGCACTTCGAAGCAGGTGATGGTGAAATCTCCTACGCTGAATGTTTCTTCTTTCCGGATAAAGCGGGTACGTTCGGGACTTAATCGTTCGGTCATGCAGTAGCTGTGCTTCATGCCTTCGTGTATTTCCGGAGTGGTATATACCGGAATCCCGTGCTTCTCTCCCAAATGCCCTACTGCCTTGATGTGGTCGGCGTGGTCATGAGTAACCAGTACAGCCTGTATCCCTTCAAGGTTTAGCATACGTTCCTTAAATACCTTCTTGATGGTGCGGATACCGATACCGGCATCAACCAATATGGCGGTGTTGTCAGTAGCCAGGTAGTAACAGTTTCCGCTGCTGCCGCTGGCCAGACTCATAAATTTTACTGTCATTGTCTCTCTTTTTTGCTAAAGGAACGCAAAGATAGTGAAAGGTGAGAGGAGAGACAAACGAAAAACAAAGTTTTTCAGGTTTGGCTATCCCGAACCGCTTCCTGTCTTATGAAAAGATAGTGAAAGGTGAGAGGAAAGGCAAACGAAAAAAGATATAAATAAAACAAGGCCATTCCGAAAAGGAACAGCCTTGCAAACGAGTTGTATCTGTTTTTAGATATACCGTAATTTCTTAGAACTGGAAAAAATTCTTGGCGTTGTTGTAGCAGATGTCTTCCACCATCTGTTGTACGCGCGGCATTTCGCATTCAGGAATTTCACCGTTTTCTACATCTCTTCCCAGCAGGTTACAGAGTGTACGGCGGAAGTATTCATGACGCGGGTAAGAAAGGAAGGAACGTGAGTCGGTAAGCATACCTACGAAGCGGCTCAGCAATCCCAGCAGGGAAAGTGCGTTCATCTGTTTTTCCATACCGTCTTTCTGATCGAGGAACCACCAGCCTGAACCGAACTGGATTTTTCCCGGGATAGAACCATCCTGGAAGTTGCCCAACATGGTAGCGATTACTTCGTTGGCGCAAGGATTCAGGTTGTAGAGAATGGTCTTAGTAAGCTTTCCTTCTGAGTTCAGGCGATCCAGGTATTTTGCCATAGATTTGGCTGTGGTAAATTCACCGATAGAGTCGAAACCAGTGTCAGGTCCTAACAGCTTGAACATCTTGGTATTGTTGTTGCGGATAGCACCGTAGTGGAACTGCTGTGTCCAGCCAGTTTCCCAGTCCATTTCGCCGAATACCACCAGCATGGCCGACTTGAACTTCAGAATTTCTTCGTGTGTCAGTTCCGTACCACCGTATACCTTGTTGAAGATGGCGCGGATTTCCGCATCCGTATAATCTTCTGCATAGAACTCTTCAATACCGTGGTCGGACAACTTACAGCCTTGTTCGGCAAAGAAAGCGTGACGTTTGCGCAGCGCTTCAATCATGTCGTCAAAGTTAGAGATGCTGACACCGCTTACTTCTGCCAGTTTTTCTACGTAGGCACGGAATTCAGCCGGCACTTCTACTGCCATTGCCTTATCCGGACGCCAGGTAGGCAGCATCTTGATTTCAAATCCGCTTTCACGGGTAGCGATGTGATATTCCAGTGAATCTACCGGGTCGTCCGTTGTGCAGACTGTTTCTACATGATAGCGACGCATCAGGTTGCGAGCTGAATATTCCGGAGTAGCCAGTTTGGCATTACATTCGTCAAAAATTTCGCGGGCGGTAGACGGATTCAGAATCTTGTCGATGCCGAAAGCAGTCTTCAGTTCCAGGTGTGTCCAGTGATACAGCGGGTTGCGGAATGTATAAGGAACAGTTTCAGCCCATTTTTCGAACTTTTCCCAGTCGGTAGTGTCTGTTCCGGTGCAGTAACGTTCTGCCACTCCGTTGCTTCGCATGGCACGCCATTTATAGTGGTCACCTCCCAGCCAGATTTCAGTAATGGATTTGAACTGGTAATCGTCGGCTACCATTTTTGGAATCAGGTGGCAGTGATAGTCAATAATCGGCATTTTAGCCGCATGATTGTGATATAACTCCTGTGCGGTTTCAGTTTGCAGCAGGAAGTTTTCGTCCATAAATTTCTTCATGATAAATTGTATTTTTAAGTTTCGTAGTTGTTTTCAAATAATATAGTATTGAATAGATAACTTACAATTTATTTATGTTGGGCAACATAAAATATCGAATACCTATCCGTTATCGAACACGAAAGTAGAAATTTTATTTGGAATAACAAAATATTTATTACCTTTGCAACACTCATTTATGAAAATTAAATCCATAGATGGATAGACAAGTATGTGAAAAACAACGGGTTACATTCAACTCTTCTAATTTTTGAAGGGTAAAATGCAACCAAAAGGCCGAAAGGACAACAATTTTGTTATTAAAGATATAATATGAAAGCATTAAACAAAGAGACCGCAAAGAAAACGGTCCGTCCGGAAAGAATTATTCAGTTTGGCGAAGGTAATTTCCTTCGTGCGTTTGTTGACTGGATTATCTACAACATGAACGAAAAGGCTGATTTCAACAGCAGTGTAGTGGTGGTTCAGCCCATCGAAAAAGGAATGATTGACATGCTGAACGCGCAGGATTGTCTTTATCATGTCAATTTGCAGGGCTTGGACAAAGGGGAAACGGTGAACAGCCTGACCATGATTGACGTAATCAGCCGTGCACTGAATCCTTACAGTCAGTTTGAAGAGTTCATGAAGCTGGCCGAACAGCCGGAAATGCGTTTCGTAATCTCCAATACAACCGAAGCAGGTATTGCGTTCGACCCTTCCTGCAAACTGGAAAATGCACCGGCTTCTTCTTATCCGGGCAAGCTGACACAACTTTTGTATCATCGCTATAAAACCTTCCAGGGAGATATGTCAAAGGGATTGATTATCTTCCCCTGTGAACTGATTTTCCTGAACGGACACAAGTTGAAAGAAACCATCTATCAGTATATTGAGCTTTGGAACTTGGGAGATGACTTCAAGCAATGGTTTGAAAAGGCTTGTGGTGTGTATGCTACATTGGTTGACCGTATCGTACCGGGATTCCCGCGCAAGGATATTGCGGCTATCAAAGAAAAACTGCAATACGATGACAACATGGTGGTGCAGGCCGAAATTTTCCATCTGTGGGTAATTGAAGCACCTCAGGAAGTAGCTGCCGAATTCCCGGCCGACAAAGCCGGACTGAATGTGCTCTTTGTGCCGTCGGAAGCACCGTACCACGAACGGAAAGTGACTTTGCTGAACGGACCACACACCGTGCTTTCTCCGGTAGCTTACTTGTCGGGTATCAATATCGTGCGTGATGCCTGCCAGCATCCGGTAGTAGGCAAGTTTATCCATAAAGTAATGTTCGAGGAACTGATGGAAACCCTGAACCTGCCGAAAGCAGAATTGGAAAAATTTGCACATGACGTGCTGGAACGCTTCAACAATCCGTTTGTAGACCATCAGGTGACTTCTATCATGCTGAATTCCTTCCCAAAATACCAGACACGCGATTTGCCGGGTTTGAAGACTTACTTGGAACGCAAGGGCAAGTTGCCTGAAGGGCTGGTATTGGGACTGGCCGCCATCATTACCTACTACAAAGGTGGTGTACGTGCCGATGGCGCAGAAATCGTGCCCAATGACGCACAGGAAATCATGGACCTGCTGAAACAGTTGTGGGCCACGGGTGATACAGCCAAGGTAACCGAAGGCGTGCTGGGTGCCACCTTTATCTGGGGCGAAGACCTGAACCTGATTCCGGGACTGGCAGAAGCCGTGAAGAAGAACCTGGACAGCATTCAGGAAAAAGGTATGCTGGAAACCGTGAAAGCCATTCTGTAACGATTAATTGTTAGAATTCCATATCATTATGCGGGAGGAGAAGCCTGTTTGGGGACTTTTCCTCCCGTTTTGTATGTATAAACTTGCATTTTTAATTCTTTTTGTTTATCTTGCCTTTCAAAGCAGGAGGCAGGTATGGAAATCACCGCACAAGTACTAAAGGAACTGGAACTGTTTAATCGTGGACGTACGAGCGACAAGGGTGTCTATCTTATCAGCATGGCCACAGAATATCGTCCGTATTATGCCTTGTGGCGTGAGTTTCCTTCTCCTCATTCTTATCTGTTTGTCCGTACGTTAGGAGTGACGCTGGATGCGGCTTCGGCCCGTGCTTTTTCCATGCTGCAGAACTGCAATGTGCGGTTGGAGACCGCTGACAATGCACAGTTTGAGTCCTATTACGGGGCACTGGACGATTTGATGCCCTTCGGAAAATACAAGGGAAAGCATCTGGCTGAAATCTATTACGTGGATCCTTCTTACATGCTCTGGCTGGCTAATAAGTTTGAACCTACCAACCCTCGGTACGAACGGGTGGTGGAGCTGGCCAAGCGCTTTGCCGTGGTGCATTTTGAACTGACCGTGCGCAAGCCGCGCATTGCTTCGGTAAGCCATTTTGTAGGAACGGTGGGAGAGACGTTGAAGGACTTGCAGGTCACGGTGCTGAACGTGCGGCTTCAGGTAGATACGTACAAACCCGATTTCTTTGTCGACCAGAATGTACTGGCGGCCGACCGCGACGGTAATCGCTTTACCTTTCTGGTCAAGGCCCGCGCCCGTAGTCTGACACCGAACGCCTTGAGTTGCCGCAGCCGTCAGATACAGCCGCAGGAGTTCCTGCATCTGCTTTCGGCCAAAGTCATGTCACAATATGAGTCGCATGGAGTGCGCTATACCCGTCTGGGTTACGTGAAACTGGCGTGACGAAAGGCCAGACGCACATATTCTTTCTGCCAGTCCTCCGGTTTGAGTACCTGCTGGTCGTAGGAAAGCAAGTCAATGTCAAGCGGGATGCGTCCTTCCTTCTTGCTGTCCGGAGTCCGTCCGTTTGTCTGCTCAATTTGCTTCAGGATGCTTCGCACCTCCGTCATGGGCAGTGAGGTGCGGAAACGTGCGGCACGGTTCAGAAACGGTTGCGGATTCTCCATTTTCTCCGGCACGGTTTCTACGATTCCTCCCCATTCAATATCCGGGAAGAGACGTTGCAAGGCGTCTTCCGCATTCTTCAGGTGCAGAAGGGCATCCAGGTTGGAGCCCATGCAGAGCAGGCAGGTATGCGAGGTCGCTGTATCACACATGGGCAGAATGGTTTTTACGGAATACGAAATACAATCCTACCACGATGAAAGGAATGCTCAGAATCTGTCCCATGTCTATCGGGAGCGCATTCTCAAAGTCCACCTGTCTTTCTTTCAGGAACTCCACGAAGAAGCGGAAGGTGAAAATCAGGGTGATGCACAAACCGAAATAGAAGCCTTTCCGTACGTTTTCTTTCTTCTTCCGGAAGATTCGGGTAGATAAGTCCTTCTTGCCTCCTCCTCCGTAGATGTAAGGGCAGTGGTGGCATTCCTGTTCGTAGTTTCTGCATTCGCGTGCATAATGGCAGATGCCGGTGCAGGGCCACATATCGTGCATGGTCCATACTACAGGTTTGCCGGAAGTCAGAATCTTGCGGATGGTGTTGAGTGACAGCATCCCTTGGTTGATCCAGTGCAGATGGATGACATCTGCCTGCTGAAATTCGGGAAGCGAAGTGATGTCCGTACCGGTATTGGCGATATCTACGGCGAAGAGATCATTCTTCTTGAAACGGTTGGCTTTCCAGATGACGATGCGTTCCCACATGAATTTCCATACGTGTAGCCAACTGCGCTTTAGTCCGACGACGCTGATTTGGTCTGTCTGTTTGTCACGTACCAACATTTGCGCCTTGATGCCGTTGTTCTTAAGCGATTCCATCAGTCGTCCGGCAGCGACAGCCGCACCACCTATTCGTTCGGAAGTATTGATGATTAGTACCCTCATGCTTTCAAAATGTTTGCACAAAAGTAGTGGTTTTCAGTGAAAATCCGTACAAAGTCACATATTATTTGTACTTTTGCCACACTTATTAATAAGGAGATATTGAACATGAAAAAGCTGTATGAGAAAAGCGAACTGACCTTTGCGCTTGTGTGGATCGCGGTTTACTGCGTTCTGCAATCGCTTGCGAATCCGCTCAACGAGATCATCGGCACTGCATACGCCGCAAGCGCTGCTTTCTGTGTTTTGCAGACCATTGTTCTTTTTGTCTTTATCCGGAGAAACGGCCTGCAGAAGCGGTACGGGCTTTGCAGATCCTCTGTTCCCGCCCGCCGCTTCCTTTACTATGTGCCGCTTGTGATTCTGGCGTCGGGGAACCTCTGGAACGGCGCTGCGCTCACCTGTTCGCCCGCAGAAACGGTCTGCCGGGTCGTTTGTATGCTCTGCGTCGGGTTTTTGGAGGAGGTGATCTTCCGGGGTCTGCTGTTTACGGCCATTGCAAGGAACAATATCAAATCCGCCGTTATCATCTCAAGCGTGACGTTCGGCATCGGGCATATCATCAACCTGTTCAACGGCAGCGGGATGGAGCTTGTCAGCAATCTGTGCCAGATCGTCTTTGCGATCGCGGTCGGCTTCCTGCTGGTCACGATTTTTTATCGCGGCGGCAGCCTGCTGCCCTGCATCCTCGTCCATTCCGCCATCAACACCCTTGGTACATTTGCCAGCGATGCTGGTCTGACTATGGAAATGCGCTTACTGCATCTCG
>OGOX01002324.1_pt1 | contig 11086 bp, 8 predicted proteins | sample 1552761 | NCBI WGS metagenome assembly OGOX01 (sample SAMEA2580212, study PRJEB22360) | human gut metagenome | biome: human gut; feature: human-associated habitat; material: faeces | place: Denmark | collected 2008/2010
AAAGGGCAAGCTGTTCGTCTATCGCCTTGTTGTTTCTTCTGTAGGCAAGCTTTCCATCCTTTGAACGGTTTATAAAGAAATAACGGTCGTAGTGTAGCTTTCTGTCGGGCGGCTCCTCCATATTTCTTAAATCATTCTCCTGCGCGTCAATAAGAGAATAAAGAGCCTCGGTTTCTTTAAGCGCCTTTTGCGGGTCGTAAAAAAGATGAACCTTCATTCTAAAGCCTAAAGCCGTTCCCTCGTAGCCCTTGCCGTACGGCAGTCCCTGTCCTAAGCGGTACTCGGAGTGATTAGCAACCTCTCCGCCGTGCTTTTTAATAAGCTCGGTACAATATTTAAGACTTGTAGGCAGTGCGATGACAAATCGGTAGCCTCCCTCTGTGAGATACCTTAGATTATCCGCGCTGTAAAAACCCTTGTCCATTACAAAACGGGTTTTCTGTCCGTTTATAAAATCATTATCCGCAACCATATATTTCAGATGAGCTTTATCCGATATACTTCCCGGATATACACGGTAATAGAGCGGTAGCTTTGTTTCTTCCCCGTAATACATTCCCATATTTATTTGGGGCAGCTTTTCCTTATCGCGGTTATATCCCCATTCAAGCTCGGTGATATTTTTACTGTATGCGGAAATGCTTGTAACGTCGTACGCAACATACTCGTCGGATTTTTTGTGCTTCATCCATTCCCTGAAAAACAGCAGCATATCCTCCTGTCTTAAGTCGGCGAACATTTTACTGCATTTTTCGTCGCTCAAAACACCCTTTAGCGCGGTGGTATGGGTTTCGGTATAGTCGCTTATGTAATACATAACATTGCCCTCGGAGAGCATATACTGTGCCGCTGTGAGCATTTCGGTATAGTTTTCGGGGAAGTATCTCTTCAAAAGCCTCTTAAGTCCCAGCTTTCCGCATATCTTTTCAAACACGTCATAAACACCGTATTCAAAAATTCCGTTCTTTGGCGGGACTGGCTTGTTTAAATATATTTCATAATAGTTACGGTTAGGGATAAGCTTGCCCGTTTCCTCGTCCAATCTTCCTATTGAGGAACGGTCGCAGGTAGGCTGTCCCTTTTTATTTCGGTAGGTCGCCGTTACATAATATACATAAGTTTTTCCCGACACCTTCTTATATGCTATTCCGTGCTCGGGAATATCCACCAATATCGATTCGTCCAAAGCCATACTATCACTCTCTTAAATTAAGTATAGCCTAATTATACCATATTTCAACAAAAAAGTCAAGCGATTTTATCATTTTTCCTTCAGAAAACCGCTTGTTTAAGCATTTTTTCACGCGTATAGGTTAATTTGGAGGAGAATTTAGGTTTTAACCAAACTCACCTATTATGGCATAAAAAAGCCCGTTTTTGGCTAAAAACGGGTAAATGAGCGCAAAAAACACGCTCGAAAAGAGCGTGTTTATTTCTGTGTCTGTTGTTCAAAAAAGAACTGAAGAAAAACAGCAATTTACATCTAAAAACGTCTGATCTCCTTCCTTGCAAAATTATTGTAACACATTTCACTCCATTTTGCAAGGAAAAATTTCATTTTTTTGAAAAAAATTTTTTGAATTTCTTGTACGCAAGAAATTCAAATAAAATGTTTTAAGTTTTATACTTATTACTATATAATATTCATCAAGCAGATTTAGTCAGAGGAAGATATTTCTCGCGAACTTCATATCCACCCTTTATGTAGATTATCAATTCGAGGTCGCGCGTGACATGAATACTGTTTACTAAACGCCTGATGGTTGAATCATCAAATTGGTCAACAACTGCCCGGTCCTCAGATAAATATGCCTCAATTCTTTCCAATTCCTTTTTAGCTGCGTCATTGAAACTCAATTGTCTGATCACCTGTTCCCTTTTTTCTCTCAGAACCTTTATTCGTTTCGTGCAGTCTGCAATCGCAAGCTGATAATTATCTTTATTATGCTCCGACTTTTGACCCAACTTTGCATATTCCATTATTCTGTTTTCCTCATCCTTAATTGCTTTTTCGACAAAAAATAAATCCTCTGATTTTTCATCCGCAGACGCCACATATACCAAATGGCTCTCTACTAATTCAAACCCCATATCACGCTTTTGGAGAATTTTAGATAGTGCACGGCATACTGCAGCTTTAAGAGCTTCCTCTTCAAATCCAACAGAATTTGTACAATACTTATCAGCGTATTCAAGTCTGTTGATACATCTCCAGTAATGCATCACGCAATCCTTTTTTTAACTGTTTTGCGTTTAAACTTGCCACCGCATTCATCACAAATAAGAAGTTCCAAAAATGCATATTTTCCACTATACCGTCCTTTGCTTGTTACCGCAAAATCGGAAGTGCTCCTCTTTGTGTTGCGCTTGGCAAACTCGGCCTGCGCAGCATAAAATATGTCTCTGCTGATTATTGGTTCATGATCATTTTGGACCAAATAGCGTGTTTTATCTCCGTTGTTGGTTATTTTCTTCTTGCTGATACAATCCAGAATATAAGTTTTTTGATATAAAACATCGCCGCAATATTTTTCATTTTTGAGAATATTTATAATTGCGCTCTGTCGCCATTCCGAACCGCCGGAATATGTTTTAATATTACTTTTTTCCAGGTATTCTTTTATTTGATGGGTGCTCATTCCATCTAAAAAAAACCTGTATATTGTTCTGACTACCTCGGCTTCCTCAGGAACTATGCGGACTTCTTTAGTAAGTTTATCTCTGCGATACCCATACATATTCATATTTGAATGGTGTGTACCGTTTTCCATCCTTTTACCGATACCCCATTTGACATTAGCGCTGATATTCTCGCTTTCGGTCTGTGCCATAACACTGTGAATACCAATATACACTTCGCTTTCCTCTTTTAAGGAATTGATATTCTGTTCTTCAAAATAAATAGCAATACCCATTGATTTCAACATTCGAACAAATTGGAGACTATCAACGATATTACGTGCAAAGCGGGAAACAGACTTGGTAAGAATCATATCGATTTTTCCTTTTTCACAGTCCTTTATAGAATCAGTTCGTGATTCATTGTTTTGGTATCTATTCCGTCATTTTCAAAAATAACTGTTGTACCGTATTTTTTTAATTCTCGAACACTTTCGATATGCGACAGAAATGTAACTGCCATACTCATCTCTCGTTTCAGGGAACGAAACATAAAGACCATTGCCATGCTTTCTTGGAAGAATCTTAATGTTGCGCACCTTGAACACATCATCAAACACAATGCTGACTACTGCTTTTAAACGAGTTTTTTTAGTGGCGCTATAAGGATCTTAGTAACCTTCATGGTACAACACTCCTTTTTTTAGAATTCCTCACGTAAATTTCAGATTACTGCTAAAGCCCGTCAAACTTTTTCAGTATTTCCGAAATCTTCGTTATAACGAGGGCAAAGGTGTAATGATTTGCTTTGCATATTAGTTTTACCACACTTTTTCAATCTTATCAAGTACAAAAGTGTAATTATTTTTATTATTTTTAACTTTTTTGTTTTTGAGCTATACTTTTGGAGTATTTTGTGTCTTTTTAATCTTCATTTCCACTTTTATATTTGTAATAATAATATTTTATATAAAAAGTTCGCTAATAAAGGTTGATTTATTTTTAATAATGGTGTATAATCTATCAAGAATTCAAAGCGAAAGGAGATGTTCAATATAATGAGTAAGAAGTTCGACAAATCAATCATTGCCGGTATGGCGGGCGAGGGTAAAACAGTTGCAGAAATGGCTCAAGAACTTCAAGCCGATTTTAATGAACTATCCAAATTCTATATTTCATGTTTTGCGGAAGATAAACACACCTTCCCCCTCAGACTTCTCGCTACCAAATCATGGCTTGAGGAACAGTTAAAGAAGAAAACAATTTCACAGATTTGTCAAGAAATCGGTACATCATTTTCCGTTATCAATAGATTGGTAAAAATATATGATATAAAGAAGAAACCTCTTCTAAAGGATGTTCTTACATCAGAGGTTCTTTACAGCCTCTTTGTAGAACAGCATCTTTCGGATAGAGAAATTTCAAAAATATATAAGTGTTCTATTGACACCCTGAAAAAATTAAGAGCAAAGTATAATATCAACTACGAAAGCAGAAACGAAACTCTTCCTGTCCCTTCCTGTGAATTCTTTAAGAGACTGTATATTGAATATGGTTTTTCAAGAGAACAAATGATCAAACTTCTGGGATACAACATTTTTCAGTTTAATAAACTCTTAAAGCAATACGGGGAAATAGACAGTGAAATCAAGTCAAAACGCGTATTTCGTGCATTCGAAAATATAATTGACCTGCTGCTCGAAAAAGAAAACAATCTCGTCATATATGAACAGTTGAAGGAGCATACCTTATCCCAGGTAGCCGAGATGTATGACATTATCCCTGCTGCCGAACCCGGAGTTGAAACATTTACTGCCGAATGGTTGGAAATAGCACTTCATAAAATGTCTTTTGAACAGATTATTCGAGAGTACCATATAGGCCGTGCATATCTCAACTCCATAATGAAAGAGGCCAATCTTAAGCCGATCCCTATGATCGATAGACTTGATGTTAATACTGTAAAGTACCTGTTTATCGAATGCACCTGGGATGAGGATGAAATTGCAAAAGCACTCCACTCTTCTAAATATACCGTTAGCGAATTGCTTAAACGAGAAGGTATTTCTAAAAAAGACCGCAAACCTTTAGAAGCCAAACTTACTCTCTCGGTATTTCATAATCTGTTTGTAGACGAAAATCTTACTCTTGCTCAAATCGCTAAGATATTCAGAGTTAAGAAACAACAAGTTGAAGAGCTAAAATCAAAATACGATGCTAAGGATCCTGAAATATCTTCACATGAATCCACCGGAGCAACGAACGAACGCTTTAACTACCTGCTAAAGCAATTCAAATATAATACAAAAAAAAATGCAGCTGGTTATCCAAAAAGATAATCGGCTGCTTTTTAGTCTTTTTTCTTAAACATATATACTGCAACAAGGACAAAAATAACGGCACCGGGAACTGCTAACCACTGATGGGTTAAAAATGCAGTTATACCGATGCCGATTCCTGTAATTGCGCATATAAGACTAATAAAGTTTTTTAATTTTAGGGCATAGTTATCAAGCCGGTTTTTAGCGTTAAAAATTTGCTTGCGTATGTCATTCATATCCGATCGTAGGTCGGCTCTGTAATACTTGTAATACACAAGAAAATCCCCGTATTTACGCTCCATCCATTTTAAATGTAGTTCATCATAGTCCAAAAAATAATGCAGTTTTTCGAGAATGTCAGAATGATTTACGTACAAAATACCACGCTCTATACCAAACGGGTACTCGACACAAATATAGTCATAATGACATTGCATCTGTTTAGAAAGCGAAAGATGCCCTACAATAACGGCCAGGGTATCTTTACAGTCATTTTCGTAACGAATCCTAACAATAGTTCCTACCGACATAATCTCTCTTTTGCTCAGCATATAAGAGCCCCCTTTGATAAATTTATAAATCAGAGTCGATAATAATAAACATTTTTATCCCCAGAGGCATTTAGCTTTTCAGTAAGCGTCAAATAAGAAGGCGGTAGCAAAAAAACGAGACCGTGAGATTTAAGTCACAGTCTTGTCGTGTATATATCAATATGCATTTTTAAAATTTTCGGGTAAGAGTTTATTTGCCCAATTTTCATCTGAGGTGCTGAATGTAGGTGCGGTTTTAAAAATATAAACAAGATATTTATACGGATCAATGCCCGCCGCTTTTGCAGTCTCTATCAAGCTAAATGTTACAGCACTGTTTTTAGCCCCTTTGGGGGGTATTTGCAAAAAGGAAATTCTTTCTGTCAATAACAAATGGCTTTATGCTTCGTTCTGCGAGATTATTACTTATGCACAGAAGCACATAAGGTACATTATGTGCAGAAAGTAATTATGAAAAGTAATTCTGCAAAAGCAAGGTGAAATCCCACGTTTTTTGAAAAAGACTGTGCATAATTTTATGGTATACTGAATATCCAAATAAAAAAACAGGAGGCATAAATTATGCACAACACAACAACAATCCCCATCATCAGATTGATGGAGGTCGCCGACAGAGAATTGATTCGGTTGAACTTCAAAGCATCTGCACTCTATCGACACAGTAAAGAATTTCGTAATTTTCTAAAATATTGCGGAGAAAATTTGATTGAAAACTACTGTGCAGAAACCGGCTCCCAATATTTTAAACATCTCTATGGATTGAATATAGGGGATCCCACCGTCAAGCTGACCAAGCCACAATTGGACACACGCTGTTCGATCCGTTTTTTAGATGATATCTTTCAGTTCGGCTATGCCTTACGATATAGTCACCACGATTACACTGTACCCCTTAAATATATAGAGCTTCTGGAAGATTATCTCACCTGGTGCAGAAAGCATAACAGTTCTGAAGGTACCATTCGTGTGAAACGGACAAAGATACGCCAATTTTTCAGTTTTTTGGACGGTCGCAAAATATCATTTACGAATCTGACTCCCGCAGACATTTCAGATTTCATGACCACCTTGTGCCGATACCACTGAGCGACTGTTCATGTGTTTAGCAGTGTCCTGCGCGATTTTTTCAGATATTGTTATGAAAACGAAATAGTGAAAAAAGATTTGTCTGTTTTCGTTCCAAGACCAAAGATATATACAGAGGAAAACATTCCGGAAACATGGACGAATGACGAGGTGCGACAGGTATTAGCTGTAATTGATCGCAATAACGGTATTGGAAAACGGGATTATGCTATGCTTTTGATGGCAATTCTATTGGGGATGAGAGCCGGAGATATTTGTGCGTTGAAATTCAAAAATTTAGACTGGAACCAAAAATTGATTATCTATACACAACAAAAGACGAAAAAAGTAAACACACTACCTTTGCTCCCGATCATTGGTGAAGCAATTATTGATTACTTAAAAAACGGAAGATTAGACTCGAATTGTGACAATGTGTTTGTTCGTCACATCCACCCATATGGAGAATTCCAATCAAGTACAGCCATTTCTGAAAACCTTAAAAGATATATGCGCCAAGCAGGATTGACCGTAAAAAAGCGCAAATCAACTCATCCACTGCGTCATACGCTTGCAAGCGAACTTTTGCAAGAAGGGATACCTCTAATGACAATTTCAAACATTCTCGGACACTGTACTCCGAAGACCACTTCAGTCTATACCAAGGTTGATATTCCAGCCTTGCGCAAATGCGCTTTGTCTTATGGGAAACGGAGGGCTTCTGTATGACTTCTGCAATGCTTTTAGAACAATACTTATCTGAACGCCGTGCGCTGGGGTACAGTTTGAAAACAGAGGAAGGCCGTTTGCGCCGATCACTTCGAAATTATCCTGAACCCAAAAACGGAAACATCGAATTTACAAAAGAGTTTGTTATGGCACATCTTGGCAACCATTTAAATCGACACACAAACACAATTCTTCGAGACGTGAGTGCTATCAACGGATTTCTGGATTTTGTAATCCGCAAAGGATTTCAGGCATACAAAATCCCACCAAAATCCGTACCGAAAGAGGTTCGCAATTTCAAAGCATATATTTTCACGGTTGACGAAATTAAACAAATGTTGGATGCAGCCGACAATTTTCCGGACACGGAACAAAATCCTGCGCGAAAGCACCAAATCCCCGTCATGTTCCGCATCCTGTTTAACTGTGGACTACGCACTTCCGAATTATTGAAATTGCATATCTGCGATGTAAATTTTGATGAGTGTGTTTTCACCGTTTCAGACACCAAATTTCACAAAAATCGATTGGTTCCGTTTTCCGAAGTTGTTTCAGAAGCATTGGAACAATATTTGGAAATATATCCGCCTCAATCTGCAAATTCATTGCTGTTCCCAAGTTCAAAGGTCGGCTACAAATTAAACAGATATGGTTCGAGTTGGCTTCACGCACAATTTAGAGAGCTTCTTAGATTGGCTCATATTCCCTACGGTGGAAAAGGAAACGGTCCTCGTCCGCACGATATACGACATACCTTTGCTGTTCATTGTCTAAACAATTGGGTATTGTCCGGAGAAGATCTTACGGCGGCGCTGCCGGTACTATCTCATTATCTTGGACATAATGGGCTGACCGGGACACAAAAATATCTACAATTAACAGCGCAAATGTACCCTGATATTTTAACCAAGTTGGAAACCAAATTTGGAGATCTAATTCCGAAAGTGGAGGTGTACAATGAAAGCCTCTGATTTTTCTGCATTTCTGACACAATATCTAACGCATTATTTACCGGTTCAGCGAAATTTGAGTAGCAATACTGTCCTTTCCTATAGAGATACCTTTAAGCTGTTACTGATTTTCTGCCGTGATGAAAAAGGACTTAATATTGCCAAATTGCATATGCGCCAATTGGATAGACACTGCATAGAAGAATTTATGCTGTGGCTGACAAATTCCAGAGGAGTTTCGCCTTCCACCTATAACCAACGCCTTTGTGCCATTCATGCATTTTTAAATTTTGTTATGACTGAAGAACCTGCATATATGGAGCAATGCATTCAAATCCTCAAAATTCCAAGTATGGTATCGCCCACACCGCCGGCACAGTATTTAAGCCCGAACAGTCTAAAGTTGCTGCTATCCATGCCGGATGTCTCTACAAAACAGGGACGGCGACACCTTGTGTTGCTTACGGTATTATATGATACCGCCGCGAGGGTCAGTGAACTTGTAGATATTCGTATTCGTGATGTACGACTTGATTTTCCGGCAGTCATCACGTTGCATGGCAAAGGTAGAAAAGTTCGCACTATCCCGATTATGAAACAAACCGCAGAGTTGTTGCGAGAATATCTCACTGAAAACCGCATTGACACCAAACACAATCCGGATATGCCACTTTTTTGGAACAGTCGCCACAACAAAATGACTCGTTCCGGCGTGACCTATATTGTCCAAAAATATACAGATGCAGCACGAGAAACCTCTCTGGATATACCGCTTAAAATTTCACCCCATATATTCCGTCACACCAAGGCAATGCATTTAGTGCAAGCAAATGTGAATCCCATCTATATTAAGGATTATTTAGGACACGCCGATATTTCTACCACCGAGGTTTATGCCAGAGCAGACAATGAAGCCAAGCGAGCCGTCTTGGAACAGGCAACAGCACACCTTGACCTTCCAACATCCTCAAATTGGGAACAAGATTCCGAATTGATTGAGTGGCTTTCGTCTCTTGGTCGATAATTTGAAAAATTATGCGCAGTAAAGTAAAGCAAGTTGCTTTATTTTACTGCCTTTTTATGAGTTACAACGCATAATTACTTTCTGCACATAATATTACTGCATTCCAATCGCCCGTCAAGCAAATAGTTTTGGATGACGGGTAGTTGATTGTTCAGATATGTCAGTGCAATTCCGAGCTTACTCTTTTGCGAATCCATCCTTGTTTTTGTCCAGGATGAAAATTCTGCAATTAAAGGTTCTGCTTTTATTTTTCTTTGCCTAAAGCGTTCTTGAGGCGGTAAATCCACAAGCTCTTTTTCTATTGCAAATAGCTTATTGCAGTAAGCTATTGCCGTAGCTACCGTCGGACTTGCTTTACCGTTAGGAGATGCCTTTTCTGCATCGGTAAACTTTCTGCGTAAATGTGCAAGGCAGCCCACACGGACTACATTCTCAACCGTGTTATATCCTGTGTATCCGTCGGTTTGAATATGACCGTTAAATCCTTTTAGAAACATAGCAAGATTTTCTTGCCGTCGGTTATCCTTGTAATCGTAAAGCACTATTGGATTTTCTGCGTATTTGCCCGTTCTGTATAACCACATAAAACTCGCACTTTGCGCTTTCTTACCCGGTTCGTGTAATACCTGTAGTTCGGTGCGGTTTACTTTATTGGATTCTTCTGTTTTTAATTAAACTACAGTGAACTACATTGGATTTTATTAGACTACTATATTATCCGGCTTTCTTTACTTCTTTTCAAGCCGCTATTCTATTTGACGCTTACAAAACAGCTATAAGCAATAAAAAGCACAACTTCTGCTCCGATAAGGAGTAGTCGGTGTGCGCTTTTCGTAATATTTCATTTACCTCTGTACCCTGCCTGAGCCGTCGCCGCCCGCAAGCTTTTCAACCTCGGAAACCGAAACGCGGTTGTAGTCGCCCTCTACCGAGTGCTTTAAGGCGCTTGCCGCAACTGCAAATTCGATAGCATCTTTAGAGGATTTACCGTTAAGCAGAGCATAAATCAGTCCTCCGCCAAAGGAATCTCCGCCGCCAACACGGTCAACGATATGTAAATGATATTCCTTTGAGAAATAATAATCCTCGCCGTCATAGAGCATACCCGCCCAGTCGTTGTCACTGGCGGAGATTGAAGACCTGAGTGTTATTGCCACCTTTTCAAAGCCGAATTTATCGGCTAACTGCTTTGCTACAGATTTGTAGCCCTCTTTATCAAGCTTGCCGCCGTAAATATCGGTGTTTTCAGCCTCAATCCCGAAAACATCCTTTGCGTCTTCTTCGTTAGAAATGCAAACGTCCACATATTTGCAAAGTTCGGTCATGGCCTTTCTTGCTTCTTCCCTTGTCCAAAGCTTGCCTCTGTAATTTAAGTCACAGGAAATTTTTACACCTTTTTCCTTTGCGGCAATACAAGCCTGCTTGCATATTTCAACAAGGTTTTCACCTAAAGCCGGAGTAATTCCCGTAAAGTGGAACCAGTCCGCACCCTCAAAGATGCTGTCCCAGTCAAAATCATTTACATCGGCTTGCTGTATAGCCGAATACTTACGGTCATAAATGCAGACAGAGCCACGCTGTGACGCGCCCTTTTCGAGGTAGTAAATGCCTACTCTTTCGCCGCCGCGTACAATTTTGCTTGTATCTACACCGAAATATCTAAGGCTGTCAACCGCCGCCTGACCGATAGCGTGTTTGGGGAGCTTTGTCACATAAACGCTGTCAAGTCCGTAGTTCGCAAGCGAAACCGCAACGTTTGCTTCACCGCCGCCGAAGGTTGCCTGCATTTGGTCGTTTTGAAAAAATCTGTAATATCCGTTAGGGGCA